>Ga0070740_10000956_pt1 | contig 45605 bp, 35 predicted proteins | sample Coa_R2_FD_67286 | JGI IMG/M metagenome (GOLD analysis project Ga0070740, IMG submission 67286) | Surface soil microbial communities from Centralia Pennsylvania, which are recovering from an underground coalmine fire - Coalmine... | ecosystem: Environmental > Terrestrial > Soil > Unclassified ... | reverse complement strand
CGGTGATCCGGAGAGGTTCCCCCCCACAAACGAGTCCCCTGAACGCAAATTACTGCCATTACCAAGCACGAATGGCGTTCATCGCGCCTGGCGAGAGCCCTATTTCAACAAGTTCCTAGATTCAGAAGGTCGCCGCCGGAGGGAACTTGAAGCTCGGACTCTCGCAAACCGAATTCAAGATGGCTCCCCTCGACGGTGAGGTCGGGATGCGTGATCGTCCGATCCAATCTTCCGCTCGCCTGGGCTGTTTCGGCGTCGCTGAAGCCGCTGCGGCGGGGAGGCGTCCCCAGCAGCCCCACTTCTAGCAGCGGGACATGCACATGAAGCGCAAGATCTATCGGAAAGGCGCCGGTGTAGGTGAACGTCTGCGTCCACAGCGATTGTGCGAATAGCTGTCGGACGGAGCCGCCGCCTGACGCGTCAGCAGGACCGAAAATCAACTGGCTGACGCCCACGCCGCCATTCCCGTTCGCCTCCGCCAGCGAAGAGGCAAACGCGCCCGAAATGTTGGTTGAGCGTCCCGAAGCGTTGACGCCTGTCGACGAAAAGTGCAGAAGCTCTGCGCTTTCCCCTTCTACCGTGTTCAGCAACGGCAAAGAGTTCTGGAACAACACCGCGCCGCTTGGCAGCAATGACTCCTTCACGTTCGCCGACATGTCAACCTCGAAGCCGAAAACGCCGAACGTGCTGGCGTGCGCCGCTCCGCTCGAAATTGCTGAAATCAGGACCGCCATTACGCCAGCGAGCCCGTTGTGTCTGATCGTCATCCTGGTCACCTCTGCGCCTGAGCGCATTTTCTTCGGGAAGGTCTTGGATTTCGATTAACCGCCCGCTGCCGGCGGAATTTTGGCGTCGTATGCGATCAGCCGAAGTGAGAGCCTTCGGGACTTCGTGATTATCAGCGGCAATTTCGTTTCATGTTTCCAAGCGTCCGAAACCGAAATGCTGGATGGCCTGCCGGCTGAAGCGGCTGGTGACGGATCCTTCGCTTTGACCGGCAGATCCTGCCGGAGGTCGTCTAAAAAACGCTGTAAAGCTTCGCCATCAGGGATTGCCGCAGGTTAGTTGCGAAGAATGAGACCAGTTGGAGAATTGGGCGCCATCGCGAAGCTTGCGCGCAGCGCAGCGTGATCGCACCCGGCGTTTTCGCCTCCGTCGCCAATCTCTCGCGGAAGCTCATGAAATACATCCGCGCCTACGCCAAATCAGCTATCGGCCACATCCACAATGATGATCCGCTCATGCTGTAGGTATTACTGGGGACCCGCCACTAGCCGCAACCTCTCTTTTGCGCGAGGGCGTACTGAGCGCCCAGCGCCAGCGCAGCCCTTCGTTGCGGTCTTTTCTGGTTTTCACCACAATTCTGACCGAACCGTGCAACAGCTCCGCTACCACGTGACCACCCAGCCGAACACCGGATCCTTGACAACGTCGTAGCATCGGTATGTTCCGCTCGTAGTCGTTCCGCAAATGCGCCAGTGCGTGCAGTTACCTTTCGCATCTTTATTCATGCAGGTAATCGTCTGCTCTGGTTTGGGATCGGCTCCGAACAGATTAAAAGCTATCGGATATGTCTTTTTCTTATTGTCCTCATTCGAGACGCGCTGCAAACCAACTTCACGAAGGATGGCGTCTATCTCAGAACTTTGCTCGGGAGAAAGCGTCCGTGACTCAAAAGCTTTTTTGATCACACTGCAGCAATCAGCACAAGACCAGCTTTCAGGACATAAGTGCCTGCCTAACGAGGAACCACAGTCGCACCATTTAATACCTTTGGGAAGTTGCTTAGCTGCGCTAAGTTGCATATAATGAGAATCCCACTCAAGATTCCGAACTCTCACGCCCGTTTTATCGTGCAAAACCACAACAAGCGACTCGGGTGGAACGCTATGCGGTAAAAGCGCCTGGATTAGCGCGGACGCGTCTGGGATTGAGGCGGTCGCAGGAGCGATGACGAGCCTGTTAGACACGGATGTTACGGGCAGTCCCTTGGATTGTGGCGTGCGCTGTTGCTCCTGCGAAAAAGCGGCTTGAAACAGGAGCATCCCGGATGCGCAAAGAGTCAAAAAGACTCTCAGTACACCAACAAATATATGCGATTTCGATGTTGTACTGGTCATAGTTTGCCTCCTGTTTGTTGTTAGTTGCTTATTTGTTTATCACTGTTTTCATGTTTTATCAAGCGATTTGTTTTATTAAGCTGTCTGCCATTAACGAAGTCCACAGTCGATTATTTCGTAGCAACACTACCCTCCGTTGGGTCCCACAGGGCTACACATGCGCTGCCAATTGCAGTCTCGTTGCAGCATTGCGACGAATCCAGGTGATGCGTTGGTCTGGTTCATCCCCCAACTGATAGGTCCGGCGAATGCTGTATTCTGCGCCACTGCTTGCGCAGCTTTCTCATCCTTATCGGTTTATTCCAGATATTTCGTCAGGGTGATGGGATCGGGTATCGGCGTAGGCTTACCGATGGGACCGCCGCAATCTCCGTGATACAACGCGCAGGACAATCTGGTGAATTGCGTTTTGGTTGACCCCAGCGCTGGAGTTTCCGCGCCACGATGCCTCGGTGCTTGGGAAGACAAAGGGACAGGCGACCTCGCCCTCCTCCACGACGCGCAAGCCTGCCGCTTTGAGAACGCCCGCCAGCGCTCCCGGTTCAGACAACGCCCCTGGATGCGCGGTGTAGCGCCGGGCGGCGGGGGCGGCATCAGCGGTCCCAGGGCCGGCATCACCGCCCTTAAAAATTCGCGCTTCTCGGGCGGTCCCCAGGCAGTGACGACGACCCGACCGCCACGCCGGACGACGCGGACCAGCTCGCGCATGGCGGCCGCCATATTCGCTGCGTAAAAGACGCTGTTGACGGCCACGACCGCGTCGAAGCTGGCTACGCTGCCGGCCGCTTCCGAACCGTGCGCTCGCTCTCGGGCCCGAGCGTTCGGCGCGCCTGACTGTGTCAGCAGTGCGGCCCGCTGGCCGTGCACGATCGCGTGGACGCGGTTTGGCGGGACATGAAGCTCGCGGGCCAACGCGCTGATGCTCAGCCCAAGAGTCTTCATGAAGTTCTCGGCCAGCCATCGCCGTCCAGCGCCGCATACGGCGACAGAGCGCCGTGGCGATTGGATTCGAAGCAGCAGCCGATCTTAGATTCCTCGAACGCAATCCGCGCGTCCGTCTCCACTTCCCGCCCACCTACTCCTCCTGGCTCAACCAGATCGAGATCTGGTTCGCCAAAATCCGCGATCGGCCTCGTGGGGTGTTTGCGGCACAGCGCCGTAACCAGCCGAAGCGCTTCGCCCTTTCTGGCCCGAATAGGGCAAACGGCAAACCGCGTCAAGGCTTCGCCTCGCCGGCTATCGCCGCCCTTGACCCGGCCCGCCATTCGCCTGAAGATGCCTATGATCAAGGCGAAGCGCTCTTAGGCGCCGCTCGGACCCGGGACCGTCTACTGACTCTCTGGAGCAACTCTCAGGCCCGCCAATCGGGCTCGGGAGGCTCTTGATGGGCCGAAAATGCCACTTCCAGCTGGCACAGAAAAGGACAGCGGGTCAGGTCGCCAATACTTGGCCCTCAATCAGAGCGGCGCGCTGTGGAAGGAGTGGTAAAATCCCAGAAGATTTCACTTTTTGTGCGGGAAGAAATCGCTAGCTCCGAGTTGGAACTGCCGATTGTGATATTGGATTAGAAGGATGTCGAAGATGGAAAAAATAGAATTTCCTGACGGCGCTCCGCGCCCGTGTTTATCCACCGCCGGCGCTTTCTTCATCGCCGGGCGGCAGAGAGTTCGCCATGCCGTGTGAAGCCCCTCCCAAGCTCAGCGTGCCGTCCTGTAAGGGACCGATGATCCACGATTCGAACGATAAGGGAAAGGTCTTTTGTCCTTACTGCCGGAGGAAGCGCAAGAGGGAGCTGGAAGGCATTCAACGGCAGATCCAGCGGAATAACGATCGTCTACAATTCGTTCAGAAGCTGTCCACTACCGAGGGACTTACCGGAGCGAGCCTGCAAAGGCAGGTCACCGCCAAGGCCGAACAGGTGCTGATCGATCTGTTTGACGACGCTGCGATGGGCGCCGGACGCATGCCCGCCGACTTCGCCCTGATGTGCTGCGGCTCCATGGCGCGCCGCGAAATGGTGACCTTCTCCGATATCGACGCCGTGCTGGTCCTCTCCAATAATGAGCCGCGAACGCTCGAACATTTTAGCGCCATCGTCGAAACCATGGGCTCCCGGCTGACCTTCGCCGGCGGCCACCTTACCAATTTTCAGTTCTGTCCCACGGGCCTGAGCCCGCGTTTTTTTTGCAACACGGTCGAAGTTTTGATCGACCAGGCGCTCGATTCCAACGCCGGCGACCACGTGCGCGGCGCGCTGTTTACGCGCCTGACCTATGGGCATCCGATGTGGGCGGCAAAGTATCAGAAAGCCTGCGAGAAAGCGCTCGAAAGCGGCGGCGGCCACAAGCAGGAAGCGCTTCACCAGCTGCAAGGCATCCTGGCCAAGCGCAGGGACGAATGGAAACTGCCAGGCAATGACGATCTTTACGTGGACGTCAAGGCGCAGATATACCGACCTGCGCACATGATCGCCAACGAGCTCGGCATGTACTATAACGTGAAGGGCGAAAGCACGCGCGACATTATTCTACGATTAGTAGAGCGCAAAAAGATGTCGCTTCAAACAGCGAATCTTTTCATGCAAGTTCTCGAAGACTACGCCAAAGTGACAACGGCGCACCAATTGCAGCGCGGGCGGGAGGAACATTGGGTGCGGCTGCGCCCGGTGCGGCCGACGGATCCCGATGGCGAAGCGCTCAAGCAAATTCCGCTCGCGCCGCCGGGTCAAATCGCCGCCATCCGCGAAGCTGCCCAGCGCGTGGCGATCCTCTGGAAGATGGCTGACGTGTTTGTTGAGGAAAAGAATAAAAAGTTCGCGCTGCGAAAGCATAATCCCTTCACCAGCCGCAAGCCTTTTGTGGATTACGCCTGATCGCCGCGCGCCAGGTTACGGTTCTTCCTGGCAGCCGCGATTTCTCGCCGCGGCCGGATTCGTATATCGGAAATAGCCGTTCGCCTCCGGCCTCACTTCAAAGTCCATATAATTTGGAACCACGCCCTTGCTTCTCGCGAACAGAGCCAGCGGGAACCGGTAATATCCGGTGTTCCGGTTGCTAGTCAGCGGAAACTGCATCGCCTTATCAGCAAGAAGAGCATAGCCGTCCGCCATCGGATCGTAGCCGTGCTCGAGGATCGCGGTGCAGGCGTCCGCCAGATGCTCACGGCGAGGCTGATAATGCCCGCTTAGATTGCTGATCTCGATCAATCGCCCGTAGCGGATCTTCATGGTGCCGGCGCATAGAGCGTTTTCTCCGGCAAGAAATGACGAATGCGCAAACCATCCGCGGTTTTCAAGGGTCTGATCGTAAACACGGCAGTAGAAGTTGCCGCCCAGGTCGGCGGCGTACAGCGCGCTCCGCGGCGGATCGCCGTAGGTGCAGCCCTGCGTGTCGATGGGCATGTTCGTCTCGTCCCATTTGAATTTATTCTTGCCCACGTAAACGGCATACTGAGCGCGGAGATCGTCGTCGGCGTACTCGAGAACCTTCAAGCCGGCATCGAGAATCTGCTGCGGCGTCAAATTCTTCAACAATTTCTTGAGCGCGTAGAAATCGTTCAGATCGTTGCCGGTCAGCTCGATATTCCCCAGCGTGCCTTTTTGCGCCTCTTCGTAAAGCTCAACGCCGGTCACCGCCACTCCGCCGGGTTTGGCGACGCGCTCATAGCGCATCGCGTTGCCGTAACCGCCCACTACTTTCACGTTGTTGGTTGGCGCGTTGATTCTTTTCTCCAGTTGCTGCGCCCGGAATGTCTCCACGCGCAGCCGCTCATTGGCCTGCCAAACCAGCACGCAAACCGCCTGCACCTTCTCACTATTCGTCTTTTTTGGATTCTTGGAGCGAATATAGGCGTTTCCCGCGGCGATAATCCGCCTCATGAGGTCGTGGCGGCTGACGATCATGGACTTAGGCAGGCTCCAATATTGCACCAGCAACTCATGAATTCTTTTGAGCGGATGCGTCTTTCCCGGATGCGCCAGCCAGAACGCCACGCGGCGTTTTTGCAGGTCCACCGCTAACTCGAAAGTTTCCGGGCGCATCAACTCCGGAGCATGCTTAGGCATACGAATCCCTCCGCGCGATCAGACGGAACGCTGATCAAGGATTTATATCTCCGCATAATATCGCAGTTTTCCGGGGATCGCAGATCTTTTCGTGGTCCTGACCTGCCCCTTCGTTCTCTACCAGAATTAATCAGGTTTTTTCGCAGTCGGCGCTTCTCGGAAACTGGCTGGGAGGATGGGACAGCAGAGCGGTTGCGGGCGCTGAAATGAACTTTATCTTCGTTCCTCTGTGGCCATGGCCGAACTCTGTTGAAACGCTGCAATCGCCTCACGAAGGTTTTCCAAATCCCGGGTATACCGCAACGCTTGGCTCACTTCGATCCCGATATGGCACTCTCCGGCGCTCTGATGGACGTAGACGACCTCGCCCAGCCACAGCTCGCCCCGGCGCTCGATTTTCACCGCTGCGCCGATTGGCGCCGGCCCCGGCAGGGTGATTTTCAAACCTGTCCCCGACAGATTCAGAATCCGGCCCGGGATCGCGGCCGGCTGCCCGCTGGACAGTACAGTGACCAGAATCGGCTCGTCCACCGGCTCGCGCTGCTCACGCCTTCGTTCCACGCCCAATCCTATCGGCGGTTCGCCTGAAAACTTGAGGTCCTTCATGCCGATCGCGCCAGCGTCTTCTTCAAGAACTGCCCCGTATACGATCCCGGCGCCTCAGCAATCTGTTCCGGCGGACCTTGAGCGATGATGCGCCCGCCCGCTTCACCGCCCTCCGGCCCCAGATCGATGATCCAGTCTGCGCTCTGGATCACGTCCAGGTTGTGCTCGATGATCAGTATACTGCCGCCGTTGTCGATCAGACGCTGGAATGCATCGAGCAGCCGCGCGATATCGTCGAAGTGCAGGCCGGTGGTCGGCTCGTCGAAAATGAACAGCGCGCCCTGGCAGCTCGCCTGGCACAGATGCGCGGCCAGCTTCACGCGTTGCGCTTCGCCGCCGCTCAGCGTCGTCGCCGATTGGCCCAGCCGAAGATAACCCAGCCCGACGTCGGCCAGGACCTTCAGCCGGTTCGCCAGTCGTGGAGTGCCGGAGAAAAACGCAAGCGCCTCGCGAACCGTGAGCTGCAGCACTTCATGGATGTTCAGCCCGCGGTAGCGGACCTCCAGAATGCCCGGCTTGTAGCGAGCGCCCTTGCACTCCTCGCACACCAGCTCCACGTCCGCCAGGAACTGCATCTCCACAGTGACCACGCCGTCGCCCTGGCAGGTTTCGCAACGCCCGCCGGGGACATTGAAGGAGAAGTGCCCCGAGGTATAGCCGCGCCGCTCGGCCTCCGGCGTCGCTGCGAACAGATCGCGCACCATATCGAAAGCCTTGATGTAGGTGACCGGATTCGAGCGCGGCGTTCGGCCGATCGGCGATTGATCGACCAGCACCACCTCCTTCACCAGTTCGGCGCGCTCCACTCTGCGGCAGGCCACCGTTCCGGCGGCGCCGAACTGTCCGTCCTCCTCGCCGTGCGCATCGCGGTTGAGCTGTTTCTCGAGCGATTTGTAGATGACCTCATGCACCAGCGTTGATTTTCCAGATCCCGATACGCCGGTGATGGCGACCATCATGTTCAGCGGGATATCGACGTCAATGTTCTTGAGGTTATGCGCGCGAGCGCCGATGAATCTCAGCATGCGCTTGGGATTTACCCGCCGCCTCGAGGCGGGCCGGGTCACTCTCATCTCGCCGCGCAGATACTTCGACGTCAGCGACGCGTTGCCGTCGCGGACAATATTGGCGTAGGAACCCTCGAAGACCACGCGCCCGCCGTTCTCTCCTGCGCCCGGACCCAGATCCACGATATGATCCGCCGCCCGCATCACTTCGGCGTCGTGCTCCACCACGATGATAGTGTTGCCGAGCTCGCGAAGCTCTCGGAGGATGCGGATCAACCGCCCGGTGTCCCGGCTGTGCAGTCCGATCGACGGCTCGTCGAGGACATAGGTCGCGCCCACCAGCCGCGAGCCGAGGCATGTCGCGAGCTGGATGCGCTGCGCCTCGCCGCCCGAAAGCGTCGATGAAAGCCGGTCCAGCGTGAGGTAATCCAGCCCGACATCATTCAGGAATTTCAGCCGCTGCCGGATCTCGACCAGCACGCGGCCGGCGATGGCCGCCTCCTCGGGCGCAAGCTCGAGCGACTCGAAGAACCGGTGCGCCTGCGCGATGTTCAGGCGCGTCACATCCGCCAGCGTGCGGTCGCCCACGCGAATATACAGCGCTTCCTTGCGCAAACGCGAGCCGCCGCAATCGGGACACCGCGCATAGCCGCGATAACGGCTGAGAAATACCCGCACGTGCACCTTGTATTTCTTGGTCTCGACCTCTTCGAAGAAGCGGCGCACGTGCTCCTGTACGAACTCGCGTTCCTCGTCCGTCAGCTCGCAGTACGGCGTGCGCAGCCGGACCCGGCCGCGGGCGGCGCGCTTGAAATCCTCTTCGTAATACCAGCTGTATTGCGGCTTTGTCCAGGGGTCGACGGCCCCGTCCTCAAGGGATAGCCCCTTGTCAGGGATCGCCAGATCCAGGTCATAATCGATCGTGTTTCCGAAGCCCTGGCACCGCGGGCACGCGCCATAAGGGCTGTTGAAGCTGAACAGGCTCGGCTCCGGCTCGACGAAAGTCATCGCGCATTGCTTGCACGCGAATTTCTCGCTGAAACGCGCCGTCTCGTCAGAAGTCGCGCTTTGGAAGATGACCTCGCCCGCCTCGCGGTAGCAGATCTCTACGGTGTCGACAATGCGCTGGTGCAGATCGCCGCCGATCGCAATGCGATCCACCAGCGCAAACAGCGGCTTTGCGAAATCGATGTCCAGCAGCGACTCGGGCGTGGAGAACTCGAAGGTGCGGCCGTCCTGATATAAGCGGTTGAATCCCTTCTTGCGCAGTTCGAAGAGATGGTCGCGAAGCGCGGCGGTCTGCTTGTTCGTTTGCACCGGAAACAACGCATACCACCGCGATCCGGCTGGCTTGGCCATCATCGCATCCGCAATCTGGTCGACGGTGTCGCGGACAACGCGCACGCCGCAGTTCGGACAATAGGTCCGCCCGGCGCGGGCGAACAGCAGCCTCAGAAAGTCATACAGCTCGGTGGAAGTTGCGACCGTCGAGCGCGGGTTGCGCGTCGTGTTCTTCTGTTTGATGGCGATGGGCGGAGCAATTCCGTCAATCTCGTCCAGGTCCGGCTTCTCCATGCGCTCAAGAAACTGACGCGCATAGGCAGAGAGCGATTCCACATAGCGGCGCTGGCCCTCGGCGTAGATGGTGTCAAACACCAGCGAGCTCTTGCCCGAGCCCGACACCCCGGTCACGACCGTCAGTTGGTCATGGGGCAGCGCAAGCGAGATATTCTTCAAGTTATGCACGCGCGCGCCGCGGATGACAATTGAATCCGGCAAGGTGGGTTACTCTCTTCATTATAGAAGCCTTGAAAAATCCGGTTCTGTTCAGAAAACTGCTGCTGTCGTGGTATCGCCGCTCGAGACGCGACTTGCCATGGCGGCGCACGCGGGATCCCTATCGGATTTGGATCTCCGAGATCATGCTACAGCAAACGCGCGTTGAGACCGTGGTTCCGTATTATGAGCGCTTCCTCCGGCAATTTCCGAGCCTCGAATCGCTCGCCGCAGCATCGGATGAGGCGCTGCTCACGGCCTGGAGCGGGCTGGGCTATTACGCGCGCGCCCGAAACCTCCGGAAAGCGGCGCGCGTCCTGATCGGTTTGCAGCGGTTTCCTCGCGATTACAACGCGCTGCGGGCGCTGCCGGGAATCGGCGACTATACCGCCGCCGCGATCGCCAGCATTGCCTTCGGCCAGCCATATGCCGCGCTGGATGGCAATGTGGCGCGCGTGCTCGCGCGGTTGATAAATGAGGCGGGCGACGTGCGAGCCAACGGGACGAAACGGCGATTGCAGGCGGCCGCCCGCGCGCTGCTGGATGAGCGCAGACCGGGCGATTTCAACCAGGCCATGATGGAGCTCGGCGCGACGATCTGCACGGCGCGCGAGCCGAAGTGCCGGCTGTGTCCCGTCGCCTCGCTGTGCGACGCCTGGCGGGATGGCCGCCAGCGTGAACTCCCGGTCAGACGCGCCGCCGCCGGCAAAAAACAGATGCATGTCGAACTGCTCATTATTCAACGTCGGGGACGGGTGCTGATGCGCCAACGCCCTGCCTCCAGCCCGCTCCTGGCAGGCTTCTGGGAGTTCCCGGATCGAGATCATATCGCCGCAACGGCAACGGAGGTCGTAGGCGAGTTCCGCCACGCCATCACAAATCACGATTACCGGGTCAGGGTGACGCGCGGGACCATCGACCGCAAGCCGCCGGGTTTCCACTGGGTGCGGTGGGACAATCTCCACAGTATTCCGCTGAGCGCCGCGTCGAAGAAGGCGGTTCTGTGTTTAAGCCGACAGAGGTCTAACGGGTTTACTTCTTAATTCGGGGAGATGAATGGATCGTACAAAAGCGATTTTTATCGCAAAGTGCGCAGTGGCGGTTGGGGTTGTTCCCGTTTTATTGTGGGCCCACGCAGCGGGACCGGACGCGCATCACACGGCTGTTCCCGTTCCGGGCGGCGCGGAGCCAAGCTGCAACCAGATCGGATGTCATGTCGGGACGGCGCTCAACGGGGGCGGCGGCAACGTCACGATCTCGACGGCTACGAATAACACTTACACGCCGGGGCAGAAACAGACATTCACCATCACCGTCACGGATTCGGCCGCGCGCGTCTACGGTTTCCAGATGACGGCCCGGCCGGCAGGGGACCTCGCCCATTCGACAGGAACCTTCACTCCCGGTTCCCGTCAGTTCGTGCTGTGCGCAGCGACAGCGCTGAGCGATGTGGGGCGGACCCGTACCGGCGCAAGCTGTCCCGCCAGCCAGCCCGTCGAGTTCATCGAGCATAGCCAGCCGTTCACGACCAACACGATCACTGTGGACTGGACGCCTGATGCATCCGCTTCCGGTCCGATCAACATCTATGTTTCAGCGAACGCCGCAAATGGAAACGGCAATGAAAGCGGCGATCACATCTACACCGCGAACATCACTCTCCAGCCCGCCGCCGCCCAGCCCGGCTGCTCCGTCACCGCACCCCCCTCCATCAGCTCCGGCGGAATTGTCAGCGCCAGCGACTTTGGCGGCAAGTCGGGCGTGGCGCCGGGAACGTGGATCGAAATCTACGGTCAGAATCTCGCCGGTTCAACCCGCGAGTGGGCCGGCAGCGACTTCAGCGGAAACAATGCTCCTACACAGCTCGACGGAGTCGCGGTGACCATCGGCGGCAAGCAGGCGTTCATTCGCTTCATCAGCTCTGGTCAGGTCAACGCGCAGGTTCCAGATGGCATCGGCACAGGACCCGTCCCCGTGGTGGTCGCCAACTGCGGCGGCAGCAGTGCGGCTGCGAACATCAATGCTTCTGCAACGCTGCCCGGCATTCTCGCGCCAGCGAGCTTTAAAGTGAACGGCAAGCAATACGTCGTCGCGCAGTTGCCGGACGCCAAATTCGCCGGCGACCCGTCCATCCTGCCGGCGGCCGAGCGCCCGGTGCGCCCCGGTGAAACGATCACGCTCTACGGCATCGGCTTTGGGCCCGTAAGTCCGGCCTTCGCGCCGGGCGTCATCGTGGGCGCTCAAAACCGCATCACGGGCAACCTGACGATCCGCTTCGGTCAAGTCGACGCGACCTCGGCGATCCAGTACGCGGGCCTTTCGCCGAATTTTATCGGCTTGTACCAGTTCAACGTGACCGTGCCATCGAACGTACCCGCCGGAGATCAGCCGCTTAGCGTCTCGCTCGACGGCGTGGACACGGGGCAGAACCTGTTCATCACGGTCCGGCCGTAATCGCGCGTGGCCGTCTCCGGCCGCTACACTCGGAAGTGTATGCGGGGAGGACGCATGCGAATTCTCAAAGTGTGCGCGGCCCTGGCGGCCGCCGTTCCGTTCGTTCTGTTTGCCTTTCAAAAAGGAGCGCCGATCCGTTCCACCGGCGCTCCGATCGATGGCGGCAAGGACTGCGCCGCCTGTCACGGTTCCGGTCCGGCAAATGCCGACGCGCGTGGATCTGTGACCATCGACAATCTCCAGCCTTATGTGCCCAGCGTTCCGCAAGCTCTGCGCGTGACCGTGAAGCATCCGGAAGCCACGCAGTGGGGCTTTCAAATGACGGCGCGCTTCGTCACGGACCCGACTCAGATGGCCGGCTCGTTCGACGCTGTGCACGCCGACACACAAGTGGTATGCGATAGCGGGCCGCAGTTGGGAACTCCACCGCCGTGCACGCCGCCGCAAACCCAGTTCATCGAGCATTCAATCGCGCCCGCCACCCAGGCCGGCGCGGGCTACGCCTTTGATGTGCAGTGGACGCCTCCCGCCCAGGAGAACGGCGACATTATGATCTACGTCTCCGCGGTCGCGGGAGGCGCGGCGCTTGCAACCGATCACGTGTACACAATCGCGGTCCGCGTGCCGCTGTCGCCAAACGCCGCTTGCGCCATCACCAAAATCCCGACGCTGCGAACAGCAGTAAACGCTGGTCCGCACGCCGGACCGATCGCGCCCAATGCCATGGTGGAGATCTACGGCGCCGACTTTCAGGCCGGCGCGCGTTCCCGGCTGGCCGGACTGGGCGATTTGATCAACGGCGCATTTCCGACGCAACTCAGCTGCATCGCCGTTCAGATTGGCGGCAAACCAGCCCCCATCACCTACGTACAGCAAGACCAGATCAACGTGCAGGCGCCCACGCTGGACGCTGCCGGCAACGTCGACTTGGTGGTGATCGCCAACCCGGGACGACCAAACGAACTCCGCTCCGTGCCGGCGACCATCCCGATCCAACCGCTTGCGCCGGCTTTTTTCACATTCGGGGCGACCAAGAGCATCGCGGCGCAGATTGGCGGAACCGCCGTTCCGCTGGCGGATCCAAACGTAGTGCCAGGCGGCCGGCCAGCGGCGCCCGGGGAAATCGTTTCGTTGTATGGGACCGGCTTTGGACCAACACGCCCTGCCTGGCAGGCTGGCCAGATCACCTCAGGACTCTCGCCGCTGACCACGTCATTCACCATCACAATGGGCGGTACCACGCTCAGTACAAACGACATCTTGTATGCCGGCCTGGCCCCGCAGGCAATCAGCGGGCTTTACCAGTTCAACGTGCGGATTCCCGCGACCGCGCCTAATGGCAACCTCCCGGTCTCAATCTCGATCGGCGGCCAGACCACGCAGGAGGGGGCGTATATCCCCATCCAAAAAGCGGGGCAATAGTTCTAAAAACCGTAGGGGATTACACTATTATCGCCGGTAGTCCATTTTCCGGCGATTGCGTGCGTTGGGCACTACTGCTGGCGGCCGCGCTCATCGGACCCCTGGGACGGGCCGAATCCAAAACGGCGGGGACAGCGCCGTCGTACACGGCTTCCAGCATCGTCAATTCGGCTTCGAACCAGCCGGGTTCGATCGCGCCGAACACGTTTATTACGATTTACGGGACGAACCTGGCCCGCATCACCCGGGCTCTCGCCGCGGAAGACGTGTCGAAAGGCACGCTCCCCACGGCGCTGCCCGGCGCGAGCGTACGCGTATGGATCGGCGGGATCGCGGCGTTCCTTTACTATGTATCGCCGAATCAAATCAATGTGCTGGCGCCCTCCAATCTGACGCCCGGCCCGGCTGAATTGCAGGTCCAGCTCGATTCCACTTACGGGCCCACCGTGCAGCTCATGATCGGCGCCGCTGCGCCAGCGCTGTTTCAAATGGATGCGACCACGGCCATTGCCGCGCACGTGGATGGCTCGGTCGCCACCGCAGACGCGCCGGCGCGCCCGGGCGAGACCATCACCCTGTATGCGACAGGCCTGGGCGACACTACGCCCAAGCCGCGTTATGGCGAGATTCCGCAAGTGGCTGCACGCTTGACAGATATGCGCAAACTGCACATTTACCTGGACGGCTCGGAACTCGATCCATCACGCATACAATATGCCGGCGCGGCGCCCGGCTTCGGCGGACTGTACCAGATCAATATCGTGTTGCCGGATAATGCCGGACGCAATCCGCGGATTCAAATCGCCGTGGGGGATATCACGAGCCCCGACGGCATCCACATTCCCGTCAACCCAGACGCAACCGGGAAGTGATTCGGCGCGTTTCACATATGGGCTACAATGCCCTGAGGAGTTTCGCTGAATGCAATTCGCCGTTGTTCCGCTGGTTATGAGCGCCGCAGCGCTTGCTTTCGCGCAGGCATCCCAGACCATCACCCAGCCCGCGCCGGAATTGAAGCCTGCCGAGGAGCGCCAGAGCAGTTCCGGCTGGAAGCGCGTAGACAGCCATTCGCAAGACCAGACAGGCGGTGAAAAGACCTACACGATCCAGCCAGGAACTAAGATCCTGCTCAGCATGATCAACAGCATCAGCACTAAGAGCGCGACCGAGGGTGAACGAATCTACCTCGAAACCGCGTTCCCCATACTTGTGAACGGCAAGGTCGTAATTCCACCGGGCAGCTACGTCGCCGGGACTGTAACCGAATCGAAGCGACCGGGCCGCGTCAAGGGCCGCGGCGAGCTGTACGTCCGGTTCGATTCGCTAACACTGCCGAATGGAGTGACGCGCGATTTTCGGTCGCGGATTGGCTCCCTGGATGGCCGGGCGGCCGAGGAGCTGGACAAGAGCGAAGGCAAGATCAAAAGCGAAGGCAATAAGGCCGGCGACGCGCGCACTGTTGGTGAGACCACGGCCGCTGGAGCGAGCGTCGGCGCACTGGCTGGCAGCGTGGGTGGACACGCTGGCATGGGCGCCGGAATTGGCGCGGCCGCAGGGGCGGCCGCCGGGCTAATGGGCGTATTCCTCTCGCGCGGACCGGATGCCGTGCTGGCGAAAGGCACGACGCTCGAGATGGTGCTCGACCGGCCGATTACTTACACCGAGTCTGAACTGGACTTCGGCAATCAGGCCTACCACCACCCATCCAGCGAGGGGGGCGGGCCGCTGCCAAGCAAGAAGAGTCAGGGCGTGCCATATCCCGGCCGGCGGTTCCCGCTTGGCCTTCCCTACTGAGCCGATTCCTTACTGGCGCGGCTGTGTCAGCGCCTCGATCGCCTCGAGTTCTCTTCCCGCGTCCGACAATCTCCCTTTCGACGTCAGCTCTCGATACCGGCGTAGATGATCGCGGATCTGCTCCAGACGCCGGTCGGACGCCGGCGGAGTCGCGACCGCAGGCGGCGCGGCCGGGGCGGGGTGCGCCGCGGTTCCCGCCAGCTCCGCGAGCGCCTGCTCGTACGTATCCGCATAAATCAGCGTATTGCCAACGCTGATAACCACCTTCTTCAACTGTGGCATGCGCGCTTCCTTCGCCTGAATGTAGATCGGCTCCACATACAGGAACGTCGAGTCCACGGGCAGCGCGACCATCTGGCCCCGCAGCACCTGCGAGCCCTGCTGGTTCCACAGCGACAGGTCCTTCGAAATCACTTGGTCCTGGTTGATGTTGGCCTCGACCTGCATCGGCCCGCGCATGATCTCCTGCTTGGACAGGAGCAAGAACACCAGTTCTCCCAGGTTCGGTCCGTCGCAGCGGGCCGCCATCATGCCGATGAGGTTGTCCTTATTGCGCGGCGTGAATGGAATCGTGAGCAGAAATTCCGGCTGCGACTCGCCGGGAAGCGTGGCCACGACGTACATCGGGGCGACCGGCTCCGGATTCGCCTCCTGTCCCTTGATCCACCGCGCGATATCCCACAGGTCCGCCTTGTTGTAGAAGGCCTCGGCGTCGCGCATGTGAAATGTGCGGTAAATCTCTGCCTGAGCGCGAAACAGAACTTCGGGATAGCGCACGTGCGCGCGCAAATCGGCCGGCATCTGCGATTCGGGCGTGAACAGGTTCGGAAAAAGATTCTGGTATGCGCGGACCAGCGGGTCGTCGGGATCAAAAATGTACAGCCGCACCGTTCCGTCATACGCATCCACTGCCGCCTTGACGGAATTGCGAATGTAGTTGACGTCCTCGCCGTCGGAGAGCTGCACCTGTCGCGAATACGGATGCGCTGCCGAGGTCAGATATCCATCCACGATCCAGACTGGCCGTCCGTCATTTGGCAAAACCAGATAAGGGTCGTTGTCCCAGTGGATAAAGCCTGCGAGCGTCCGCAGGCGGTCCGTGATGTTGCGGTGAATCATCATCCGGCTCTCGGACGTCATCTGGCCGGTGAGCAGAATGTTTGGATCGCCGTAGGAGATCGCGGCTATCAGGCGCATGAACAAAGACGAGATCGGAAAGCCGCCCCGGCCGTTGTAGCGCGTGTGCACATTATCGGCGCCTGCCGGATAGTTGAATTCGGGCTGCTCGGTGCGGACAAAGACAGGCTCGTGCGTTCCTTCGCCGTAGTACAGTTCCGGGCGCGTAAGCTTGAGACTGGGGGTCGTAATCACCGGAGGCGCGTCCTTGATAAACAGCACCGGGTAGCCGTTGGGAGTGATCTGGTTGGCCTCAGCCAGCACCAGTCCGTAGCCGTGCGTATAGACGAAGTGCGGATTGATCCAGCGCCCGCGCGCATCGCCGAGCTGGCTCAAATCGAGCTCGCGCGGCGACAGCAGCACTTGCCGCATCTGCCCGTCGATGGTATAGCGATCGACGTCGGTGTCGGAGAACTGGAATGGCCGCAACGGCTGAATTTGGCTCACGGTGTCGTGAAAGGCGCGCCAGTCCCACAGCCGGACGTTATCGAGCAGCGGGCGGTTCTTGGCAACGTCGATTCGGGCGTCGACCCTGGTCTCGTACTCGATATCTCTCGCGCGCCGGTCCAGGCGGTACGCCGAACGGGTGGCTTCGATGTGGCGCTGGATGTACGGCCTCTCGATGCTCAGTTCGTTCGGACGCACATAGACCGCAGCGACAATGCGAGGAACAATCGTCTGAATGACGAGAACGAGCGCCATGAGCGCCGCCCAGCGCCGCAAGCCGACCCAGAACAGCGCCGCGGCGGCGACGCACGCGACAATGGTCAGCCATCGCAGCGGCAGCGCAATATTCTGATCCACCCAGTCCATGCCGACCATGAAGCCGTGATCGTTCATCAGCAGCCCATATCGCGACAGGTACAGGCGCACCGCCAGCGCCATGAGAAATAACGCGACAACGCCCTTGAAAAATCGGGATTGAACGGCGCCGAGCAGTTGGAGCTCGAAATGGATCGCGCCTCCCTGGCCGAATCGCGGCAGGCGCTCTCGCATCTGCCAGGCGCGGACTCCAAACCAGTACAGCAGCGCGGCGATGAACGTCACGCCCAGGACAAAGCTTAAGAGCAGCTCATAAAACGGCAGGCTGAAGAGATAAAACGGCAGCGGCCGGCCGTACACGGGGTCGCGCCAGGCGTCTGCCGCCGCAACGAAGCCGGCGCCGCCGAAGTAGCGGACGACGGTCCACGGGTCGATCACCGCGCCGGCGAAGAGTATCGCCAGCAGCAGGATTCCGAGCGAGGCGATGCGCGCATACAGCGGATGCTTTCCTAGTCCTGTGCCGGCTGCCTTCAGCGCACGGGCGTGCGCAACCCAGAAGACGATGAACGCAACGAAAGCGCCTGCCACCACGGGCGTCACCGCGTAGACCAGCATCGAAAACCACGTGGTCATCTGCCCCATTTCCCGCCACCAGGCGTACTCCAGCATCCACGACGCCGCGGCGCGGGCGCCGAGCAGGAGCAGCAGCGCCGCAGCAACGCTGAATATGAGGCCGCCGCGCCCACGAGCTCCGGTTGTATAGACAGGCACAAGACTCTCCGTTAAGACAGCCGCCACGCAAAGGCGCCGTTCACGATGGTAGCAACCGGGCCGCCGCGGAACCGGCGCCCATGGAACGGACTATTGCGGCTCTTCGAGTAAGAGCGCTCGACGTCGTACGTCCACTGCCGGTCGAGATCCAGAATCGTGATGTCGGCGGGCGCTCCCGGCGCCAGCGTACCGGCATGGAGATTGAGAATGCGGGCCGGACCGGTAGTAAACAACTCCACCAGCCGCCGGACGGTGATCTTGCCGGAATGCACCAGACACTCAATCGCGAGCCCGATCGCGGTCTCAAGGCCGATAATGCCAAACGGGCAGCGCTCGAACTCCTGCATTTTTTCGCTGCCCGGGTGCGGAGCATGGTCCGTGGCGATCGCGTCCACGGCGCCAGAAACGATGCCATCGATCACGGCCGCCGCATCGCACCGGCCGCGCAACGGAGGCTTCATTTTGTAATTGCTGTCGTAGGGCGGCATGTCGGCGTCCGTGAGAGCGAAATGATGCGGCGTGACTTCACAGGTCACCGCCAGGCCGCGGCTTTTGGCGAAGGCCACCATGGCGACTGCGTTGCGCGTGGAAATGTGCGCGACATGGAACCGCGCGCCCGTCAGCTCCGCAAGCAGAATATCGCGCGCCACCATGACGTCCTCCGAGCAAGACGGGATGCCGCGCAGCCCCAGCCGGGTCGATTCCACGCCCTCGTGCATGTCGCCGCCGGCGCTCAGGTTCAGATCCTCACAGTGGTCGATAACGGCCAGATTGAGCGAGCGCGCGTACTCCATAGCGCGGCGCATCACGCGCGAATTCATCACCGGGCGGCCGTCGTCGGAAATGGCGACGATGCCCGCCTGCTTCATCGATCCGATCGCCGCCAGTTCCTCGCCCGCGCTCCCTTTCGTGATCGCGCCGATGGGGTGAACCTTCGCCGCCCCGGCTCGCCGAGCGCGCTCGACGATATAGCTGGTGACGGTGGCGCTGTCGTTCACCGGAGAGGTGTTCGGCATACAGCAGATCGACGTAAAACCGCCTGCCACAGCCGCCCGAGCGCCCGTCTCTATCGTTTCGGAATATTCAAACCCGGGCTCGCGCAAGTGGACGTGCATGTCAATAAAGCCCGGCGCGACGACTAGGCCTGAGGCGTCGTAAACCTGGGCGCCGGCGGCGTCGAGATTCGGTCCGACCGCCACGATTTTCCCACTCCGCACGAACACATCGGCGATTGAATCCCGATTTGAAGCCGGATCAATAACCCGGCCATTGCGGATCAGCAGCTCCTTCATGCGCAGAGGATTCGCTCCAGCACCGCCATGCGTACGGCGACGCCGTTTTCCACCTGGTTCAAAATCACCGACCGCTGCGAGTCCGCAACCTCGGATGACAGTTCCCGTCCGCGGTTGATCGGGCCTGGATGCATCACAATCGCATCCGGCTTTGCAAGCGCGAGATGCTCAAGCCGCAGGCCGTAGAACCGGAAATATTCGCTCGTCGGAAACGGCGCGTCCTGCTGGCGCTCTAACTGGACGCGCAGCATCATGATAACGTCCGCCATACGAATCGCTTCCTTCATATCCGTAGTGAGCGTTACGCCCGGGGCGATGCGTGCAAGCTCGGGCGGCAGCAGCGATGCGGGACCGCACAACACAATCTGCGCGCCGAATTTCGACAGCAAAAACACATCGGAGCGGGCGACGCGGCTGTGCGCGATATCTCCGATGATCGCAACGCGCAGACCTTCGAGCGCGCGCCGGCGGTCCAGAATCGTTAAAGCGTCGAGCAGCGCCTGCGTGGGATGCTCATGCGTGCCGTCGCCGGCGTTGACGATGGGAATGGGCAAATGGCGCGCCAGAAAATGCGGAGCGCCGGATGCGGAATGGCGCATGATGATCGCATCGGGACGCATGGCGGCGAGCGTGTTCAAGGTATCCACCAGCGATTCCCCCTTGGAGACGCTTGACCCCGCCGCAGTGATCGAGATCGCATCCGCGCCCAGGCGCTTGGCAGCAATTTCAAAACTGGTGCGGGTCCGCGTCGACGCCTCGAAAAACAGGTTGACCACCATTCGCCCGCGCAGGAGATCCAGTTTTTTGAAACTCTGATTTCCCGCTGGCTGAAAATCCTTCGCGCGACGCAGGATCGATTCGATCTCCTCCCGCGTCAACGGCTCGATGCCAAGGAGGCCGGGACGCATGATTCAGGCGCGCTCTTCGGAAGGCGCTTTTTCCACAAGCAGAACTTTCTCCACGCCGTCGATCTCCTGAAATTTCACCTCGATGATTTCATTCTTCGAGGTCTGCACCATGCGGCCGATGTACCGCGCCTCAATCGGCAGTTCACGGTGACCGCGGTCGATCAGCGCGAGCAATTGTACGCGCGCGGGGCGGCCATGATCGAAGAGCGCGTCCAGCGCCGCGCGGATCGTGCGTCCGGTGTACAGCACGTCGTCAGTCAGGACGATGTCCTTGCCCGTCACAGGAAAATTAATCTCTGTCGCGCTCACAACAGGCGCGACGCCGACCGTAGACAGATCGTCGCGGTAAAGATTAATATCGAGGATTCCGACCGGAATGTCACGGCCCTCCAGCTCCCGAATCTTGCGCGCCAGCCGCTGCGCGAGCGGCACGCCTCTGCGACGGATGCCGATAAACGCGAGCTTATCGAGGTCTTCCGTTTTTTCCAGAATCTCGTGCGCGAGACGGACCAGAGAGCGGTCTATTTCAGAGGCGCTCATCAGCTGCGCCTTTTCGCGTGTGAGTACCATGATTCGCCCGAAGGCTCAGAGTAACACAGGCGTTGTTCCGCTCAGAATCGCTTCATCCGCGCTCGTATGCGGCGCGTCAACTTTTCGATGTCGTCAAGCTTTTTCATGTCCTGCACGGACAGAACGTATTCTGTGTTCTTCTCAAAGTCGGTTTTCAGCTCTCCGGCCAACCGGATAATCTCGTTGACATCCTCGATGTTGTGGGCATGGTCAGCCTTGAGAATCGCGTCCCGCTGAGTGCGTCCGTTCGGCAAGCGTACAAGCGGAGGTTTCTCATCCGGCAGCGGGCTTAGCGGCGGCTCGGACTGGGCGAATTGGGAGGAAGGCAAAGCCAGCAGGGTCAAGAAAACAGTTACGGATACTACGGATCGCATGCGGCCCCCTCAACCAGTATGGCCGCATTTCGATTCGGGATGCAGAGACGCTATCGGGCCAGTATTCGACGTCGGAGAACGATCAGCACGCCAAGCCCGCCGCCGAGCAAAGCGATTGTTCCTGGTTCCGGATTGTAGATATCAATCATTCTGGAACCAAAAGGCGGCATCGAATGGTTGGACTGGGACGGGGAGGATGTGGAAGCGATGTTCAGGGGCGAAAGAGCGGAAGCGATCTGGAAATAAGAGACTCCCAGCGGATTCGGCGCAGATACGTTCGGCACGGGTGAGATTGCGGGCGTGCCGAATGCCGAAACGTACGCCGCCGTCACCGCCGACAAGCCAGACGTTTGCGGCGCGGAGGTCGCTGCCTGCATGTAACCGGCGTAAGCCAGCGACTGCGTCTGGGATCCCGTCTGCGAAGCTGTCGTAAACGTGGAGGCGGACGTCACGGCCGTAGAGACGCTGTACCCGGGCGTGGTTGAAGTGGAACTCGACGTTGCCGACGTCGACTGGAAATAGGAGCTTGTGTACGATGGCGTCGACGACCCGGCCGGCTGCATCGTCGAAGGCGTCGTCGTTGCGGACGGATAGATGTTTTGGACCGGCGCTGGCGCCTGCACGAAACTCACGTTCTGTGTGCCAAAGCCGTCGCTCGGCGCCGCAACGCTCAACAAGCCGGGCTGCGAATATCCGGAGTAGTAGTTCACTGTATCCGCTTTGAGGCAGCCCAGCGCTCCAAAGAGCGTAACGGCCGCGGCCAGCGGCGCGAGTCGAGCGTTTGTACCGTTCATATACCGACCCACACTCTAGATTATTATAAATGAACAGCTTTGCATAGCCGTAACCGTTAATGTCGCGATTCCTGCCGGCGCGCAACGCAAACCCGCTTAATTGAAACCAGTTGAAGGGGTTAGGCCGCAACCAGGAATCTGCTCTCCCCCGTCTTTGCGTGAGTAATAGTACATATGGCTCGCTCCGGTTTCGAGCAGTTCCGCAATCGTGACGCAGGGAGGGCTGTGCCAGAATGAATATAGAAGTTTCGCTTTGTCTGGTTTCCCCATGGCCGCAATTCTCGCAGACACCCTTCGCGACATTCAACGCACCACACTGCCCAACGGCGTACGGGTGGTGACGGAACTCATGCCGCATGTACGCAGCGTTTCGCTCGGCGTTTGGATTTCAAGCGGGTCCCGGCGCGAAACCGGCGCGGAGAACGGCATCTCGCACTTTATCGAGCACATGGTGTTCAAGGGCACGGCCAATCGCTCGGCGGAAGAAATCGCGCGCTCGGTAGACTCGATCGGCGGCGGGCTGGATGCCTTCACCTCCAAAGAACTAGTCAGCTACAACACTAAGGTTCTCGATGAGCATATGGCCATCGCCTTTGACGTGCTCAGCGACCTGGTGCTCAATCCTCTGTTCCGCGAGGAGGATATCGAAAAAGAAAAGGGCGTGATCCTCGAAGAGATCAAGATGGAGGTGGACAACCCCGAATATCTGATCCACGAAATCTTTTCGAGCAATTTCTGGAAGGACCACCCCCTCGGCAAGCCGATTCTTGGCACCAAGGACACGGTCAGGCGGTTTAATCGCGAGCTGGTGGAGACGTACTACCGCCGCAGCTATCAGCCCGGAAATATTCTGATCACGGGCGCCGGCAATCTGAAACATGACGACCTGGTCCGGCTTGCCGCCGAGCGGTTTTCAGGTCTGTCGCGCAATGGCGCCCTGCCTCCGGAACAACAGCCGACGCCGCACGCCCGGCTCGTGTTCCGCAACAAAAATTCTCTCGAGCAGGTCCATCTTTATGTCGGAGTGCCCTGCTATCCGCTGCCGCATGACGCCCGCTATGTCTGCTACGTGCTGAATACGGTGCTCGGCGGCGGCATGAGCTCGCGGCTGTTCCAGAACATTCGCGAAAAGCAGGGGCTTGCGTACTCCGTATTCTCGGAGCTGAACATGTTTCGCGACGCCGGGTGCCTGGCGATTTACGCCGGCACGTCGGCGGATTCGTCGCGCAAGGTGGTGCATTCCATCATCCGCGAAATGCGGCAGCTCGCCGACGAGCGCGTGCCTGAGGACGAGCTGCGCCGCGCCAAAGATCATCTGAAAGGCTCCTTCATGCTGGGTCTGGAATCGACGTCGAGCCGCATGGGCAATCTTGCGCGCCAGGAGCTCTATTTCGGCCGGTTTTTCACTCTTGACGAAATGGTGGAGAGCATCGAAGCGGTTACCGCCGATGAGGTCCAGAAGCTCGCGCAGGAGTTCTTCCACCCGGACAAGGTTTCTCTGGCGATGCTCGGGCGGCTTGACGGCATCAAGTTGACCCGGGAAGATCTTACGCGCAGCGAGTGACCTCCATCCCGCCGTCTGCGCCAGCGCGCCCGCGCGCCTGCGGGCTGCCGTTGCTGTTCCTGATTGCGGCCTGTGCGTATGCGGCCGACGTCAACCGGCTTGAGCCGCAAGGCTATGTCAGCGACTTCGCTGGCGTGCTGGATGCGCCCACGCGCGCCGAGCTGGAGCGCTACTGCGGCTCGGTCGAGCAGGCGACCGGCGCTCAGATGGCCATCGTGACCATCGATACGACGGGAGACGCGCCGATTGAGGACTTTGCCAACGCCCTGTTCCGCAAATGGGGCATTGGAAAAAAGGGCAAGGATGAAGGCGTGATGCTGCTGGTGGCCGTGCGCGACCGCAAGTGGCGCATAGAAGTCGGTTACGGCCTGGAACCCACCCTGCCGGACGCCTTTGCCGATGACGTTGGACGTGAAATGATCCCCTCGCTGCGTCAAAACGATTACGGCCATGCTCTCATTGCTGCCGCAGCGGAGATCGGATCGCGGATCGCCCAGGCCAAAGGGGTGGCGTTGAACCGTTCGCTTCCCCGGCGCGGTCCGCCCCCGCGAAACGAACTCCCGATCCCGTGGCCGTTGCTGCTGCTGTTCCTCCTCATCCTGCTCGGAATGTTCGGCCGGCGGAGCGGCGGGGGGTTCCTGGCGGGGATGCTGCTTGGAAACCTGCTCGGACAGCCGCGCGATCGCGGCAGCGGGTGGGGCGGCGGCGGTTTTGGCGGTTATGACGGCGGCGGAGGATTCGGCGGATTTGGCGGCGGAGACTCCGGGGGCGGCGGAGCATCAGGGAGTTGGTAGCAATGGAACGCGCGCTTGAGACTCTGGTCGGAAAACTGGCCGCCGCCTACGGCGACGGACTCATCTCTGTCATTCTTTACGGGTCGGCGGCCGCTGGGCGGCATGACCGCTACTCAGATCTCAACATCTTCTGCGTCCTCCGCAGCATCACCGCCGCAGAACTGTCAAAATCTGAGCCGATCTTCCGCTGGTGGCGCGATCTCGGCAACCCCACCCCGCTGCTGATGACCGAAGAGGAGGCGCGGCGCTCAACCGACAGCTTCCCCATCGAATTCCGCGACATGCAGGAGCGCCGCGTACTTCTCCACGGCAGGGATATCATCGCGGAACTGACCGTCAACCCGGCCTGCCACCGGTCGCAGCTCGAACACGACCTCCGGGTCAAATTGCTGCGCCTGCGGCAGCGCGCGGCCGCCGTTCTTTCCGAGCGCGATGCGCTCCTGAGGCTGTGCATCGATTCCGTCTCGACCTTCTGCGTCCTCGGACGCCATGCGGTGCTCGCCGCCGGACGCCCCTGCGGCTGGGGCCGGAGGGAGGTTGTCGAGTCGCTGGAGCGCGCATTCGGCGCGGACCTGCCCGCGTTCAAGACGTTGCTCGACGTGCGCGAGGGCAAAATCGCTCCCCAGGAAGCAGAGCCTGCTACCCTATTTGAGAAATACTTGGGTGAGGTTTACCGCCTCATTGCGTTCGTCGATGCACTTGATCAAAGCCAGTAGCGAGGAAACACCATGAAGGCTGCTCTCATTACTTTGGGCGTCATCGTCGTCATCATCCTGATCTTTGGAATGTCGCTCGTCGGGACCCGCAACAGCCTGGTCGCCGAAAAGCAGGCCGTGGATGCGCAATGGTCGCAGGTGGACGTCGCGCTCCAGCGCCGCGCCGATCTCATTCCGAACCTGGTCGAAACCGTCAAGGGATTCGCGAAACAGGAGCAGGCTGTGTTCGGACAGATTGCGCAGGCGCGGTCCGCTCTGCTCAGCGCGCGCACGCCGCAGGAAAAAATCGACGCCAACGCGCAGCTGTCGAGCGCGCTCGGCCGCCTGTTGGTTATCGTCGAAAACTATCCCCAACTGCGCTCCAGCGAGCATTTCCATACGCTCATGATCGAGCTGGAAGGGACCGAAAATCGCATCAACGTCGAGCGCCGCAAGTACAACGAAGCGGTTCAGCGCTACAACACCGACATTCAGCTATTCCCGAAGAATCTGGCTGCATCGCTGTTCGGCTTCGGGCCCGCTCCGTATTTCAAGGCGGAGGAGGCCGCCAAAATTGCGCCGAAAGTTCAGTTCTAGCGGCTGCGCCGTGCGCATCCGGCGCCGGCCGCCCAATCGTTTGGAGGACCCGGTCGATTTCCATGCCTGAACATTTTCCCAACTACATCAATGGCGAATGGGTTTCCGGAGACGCGTTTGAAAAGCGGAATCCGGCGAATATCGACGAAGTGGTCGGGCTGTTTACGAAGGGAAGCGCCGCCGATATCCACGCCGCGGCCGATTGCGCCGAGAAGGCATTTGAAGCATGGTCTTCCCTGCCCGCTCCCGCCCGCGGCCAGTATCTGTTCAAAGTCGCAGATCTGCTCGAGCGACGCTTTGACCAGATTTCGGCCGACATGACGCGGGAGGAAGGAAAGACGCTGCCCGAAGCCAAAGGCGAAGTGCGGCGGTCGATCAACATCTTCCGGTACTTTGCGGGCGAGGGCTCGCGCATGTTCGGATTCCAGGTTCCATCTGAGCGGGAACGCGTGCACATGTTCGCCATCCGCAAGCCGCTCGGCGTGGTGGGACTGGTGACGCCGTGGAATTTCCCAAGCGCCATCCCGGCCTGGAAACTCGCGCCGGCGCTGATCGCCGGCAACACCGTTGTCCTCAAACCCGCCTCGGCGGCGCCGCTGAGCGCATGGCGGCTGGTGGAGGCCTGCCACGAGGCGGGGATCCCGAAAGGCGTGGTCAATTTTGTCGCCGGTCCGGGCGGCGCGCTGGGCGAAGCGCTGGTCAACGCAGGACCGTTGAAGGCGGTATCGTTTACGGGCTCATGCGGCGTGGGCCAGCGGCTTCATGAACAGGCTTCGAAGCGGCGCCTTCGCATCCAGTTGGAGATGGGCGGCAAGAATCCCACCATCGTCCTGGCCGACTGCGACTTCCAGGCCGCCGTCGAGAACACTGTGAACGCCGCTTTCTTCTCCACAGGCCAAAAGTGCACGGCCACCAGCCGCGCTATCGTCGAAGAGGCGATTTACGACCGGTTTCTGGAGGCGCTCATCGAGCGCACGAGAAGGCTCAAAGTCGGCAATGGAATGGAGCCGGGCGTGGATATCGGTCCGGCGGTTGACGAATCGCAGCTCAACACGGACCTGCATTACATCGAGGTCGGGACCAGGGAGTGCGGCCCGCCGCGCCTCGGGGGGCGGCGCCTCACCGGGGGCGCCTACGACAAAGGCTACTTCATCGAGCCCACCATTTTCGCCGATGTCACGCAGGACATGACCATCGCGCGGGAGGAGATCTTCGGGCCCGTCCTGGCTGTCATGCGCGCGCGCAATTTTGAGGACGCCATGCGGATCGCCAACTGCGTGCCATTTGGCCTCTCGGCCTCCCTTCAGACCACGAATGTGTCGCGTGTGTTCGAGTATGTCCACCGCATGCAGGCCGGACTGCTCACGGTGAACCTGCCGAGCGCCGGGGTCGAATACCAGCTCCCCTTCGGCGGAACCAAGGACTCCAGCTTCGGACCCAAGGAGCAGGGTCCCGCGGCGCTGGATTTTTACTCCGATTACAAGACTGTATATTTAAAATACTGAAATGAAATTGGGCCAAATTCGGTGGAATAACCGTGTAACGGCAGCCATTTTCGAGAGCGGCGGAGCGCGTCCTCTGCCCGATCACACCCTATTTGACCTCATCTGCCGGTCCGAGCACGAGAACATCCCGCTGACGGATCTTGCGCGCGAGCTGGCGAGCGCGCATCTTGAGCCGCCGGCGCCCGTGTTGCCCCTGCGGCCGCGCGAAGTCTGGGCCTGCGGCTGCACCTACGAGACCAGCGCCGCCTTTCGCGACGGGGATTGTGGAACCCCGGAGGGCTTCTACGCGCGCGTTTATAAGAGCGACCGTCCTGAAATTTTCTTTAAGGGCACGGCGCGCGTGTGCGTCGGCCCCGGGCAGCCGATCGGAATCCGCCCGGATTCAAAGTTCACCGCCCCGGAGCCCGAACTGGCCGCCGTTCTGGGAAGCCGCGGCAGCATCCTCGGATACACGCTGGCCAACGATGTTTCGGCCTGGGATATCGAGCGGGAGAATCCGCTATACTTGCCGCAATCGAAAATTTACGCGGGCTCCTGCGCGCTTGGACCGGTCATCGTCACGCCGGATGAACTGGGCGACCCGCGCTCGCTCGAAATGACGTGCTCCATCGAGCGCAATGGGGCGCGCATTTTCTGCGGCTCGACTTCCACCTCGCGGCTCAGCCGCACGGTCGAAGCGCTGGTCGAATATCTCCTGCGGGCGAACCCCGCGCCTGCGGCCACGGTGCTGCTGACCGGAACCGGCATCATCGTGACCGAGCAGGCGGCGCTCGCGCCGGGCGACGTGGTCAGCATCCGCGTGCCGCAGATCGGGGAATTGACGAATCCCGCCGCGCTGGCGCAATAGCCGCCAATACGCCGGGCCGGTCCCGTTTTTCCACGCGGCGGAACGCCAGTCCGCGCATTTGCGTTGCCGGCCGCTTAGACCGGATCGGACTCCGGCGCCGCCGACGCAAGCTCATCCGCCTGGGCGGCGTAGCGCTTCAGAACCCGGATGGACGCCCCCGCGCTGAAGCCGGCATAGCGCAGGCGGCGGAAGACCGCCAGCAGGTTGCGCTCCTCGGCGAGGAACGCCGCCAAGTCCTTTCCGCGATATTTTCGCGCGAGAAATTGGTCAATCATGCCCGCTTCATCGGCGTCCGCGTACACCTCGGCCACGGCTTTCTCCGCCAGCTCCGCCGAAACCCGACGCTGGCGCAGATCCCGCAGGACGCGCATCCGGCCGAAACCTTGGCTCTCTTTCCGCGCCAGCGCAAACGACTCCGCGAAACGGCGGTCATCGAGGCATCCCATCTGCCGCAGCCGGGCGATTACCGAATCAGCGCTCGCCGCGTCCGCTGCGCGCTTTTGCAGGCGCTCGCGCAGCTCCGAGATCGATAACGCGCGTCCGGACAAAGCCCGCAGCGCGTATTGCATGAGGGCCTCCGGATCCAGCGGTTTTTGCCGGCGGGGCTTCATCGTCCACAATGTGACACGTGGATTGTAGCATCCGGCCGGGGTTTTGCGTCCAGAATCATGCTGGTATGCTGTAAACGGCGGCGCCGCCGATTCGCACGCCGCGCCGGGCCGGTCCGCGAGATACGGCGCCAGCAGGTTTTCGGCGACTGCATGCACGGCTGGAACGCCCGCGGCAGACGCGCACAGTTCAGGGAAAGGAGCAGTCGAGTATGGAGGATGACAACAAGTTCTCGTATTTCTTTCTGGGGCTCGGACTCGGCGTAGCCGTCGGTTTGTTGTTCGCGCCGAAGGCAGGCGCCGAAACCCGGGACTTTATCAAAACCAAGGCCGGCGAAGGCGCCGATTACGTGAAACGGCGCAGTTCCGAACTTCGCGACACCGCCGGCGACCTCATGGATCGCGGCAAGCAGTTGATCAGCAAACAGCGCGACCAGTTGAGCTCCGCCGTGGAAGCCGGCAAGCAAGCCTACCGAGAGGCGGTGAGCGGCGCGGCAGAACGGAACGTAACCAACGAGGGCATGTAGAACGGGCCGCGACCCATGGACCAACAAACGCTTCTGTACATCATGACCGCGTTCGTCATCATCGCGGGCATCGCGCTGTTGTTGCAGCTCGGGTTTATCTTCGGCATCTACAAGACGGCGAAGACCACCGAGCAGAAGGTGGCCGCGGTTTTGCCAAAGGTGGAGGCGGCGCTGCCCAAGGTTGAGGCCCTGATTGCAAGCTCGCAAAAAACCATCGAGCAGGGCAGGCAGCAGATCGCCGAAGTAATGGGCAAGACGAACGAGATCCTGGATACGACGAAGCGACAGCTCGCCAAGGTGGATGAGGTGGTCACAGACGCTGCCACCCGGGCGAAGGTCCAGTTGGAGCGCGCCGAAATGATCCTGGACGACGCCATGAGCCGGGCGCATGAGACCGTGTCCACCGTACACCAGGGCATCATGCGTCCGGTGCGGGAGATTCACGGCGTCATCGCGGGGGTGCGCACCGCGCTGGCGCACCTTGCGCGGGGGAACCGGCCGAGCGTCGCCCAGGCCACGCATGACGAGGAGATGTTTATCTAGGGCCGAACCGTCCGCCGCAAGCCGTACGCCAGTTCCGCCGCTGAGCGCAGGCGCGGGGCCAGCGGGCGTGAAAAGCTATTAGACTGAAGTTCTGGCGCCGGCTGCATGATTCGTCCCACGCTCTTTCTGCTCGCCGCCTCCATCGCCGCGGCCTCTGCCGGACCGTCCGGAGGCGAGATCGCCCGCGCTCTGCACGAGTCCACCCTGGATGCGGCCGAATGCTATCGCGTTCGCGAACTCAGTTTTTCCAAAGAAGATATTCGCTTTTATTTCACCGAAGGCTATCTGATTTTCAGTAAACCGGTGAACGGGCGCCGCATCTCCGCAATTTTTTCGGCGGAGGTCGATGGCGGAGACGCCGAAATCCTGGTCATGCCCCCGCATCAGAGCGAGCGGCGCTCGCTCGCCGCCTTCACTGGATCGCCGAACCTCGACGAGCACTTTACCGCGGCGCTGTTCGTACTGCCCGAGGCCCTCGCCGCGGATCTGCTCACGCGCGCCCGCGCCCAAGGCCGGCCCGGCGCGGAAATGGGCGCTCTGATGGCCGACCGCTGGACCCCTGTCGTGCGCAATATCTCAAGCGGCTTCGCCACCCGCCTCATCCAGGACCTGCTCAGCCCCGACCATGAAAACACGCTCTTTTACGCCGCAATTTCCGGACGCAAGCTGGGCAATTTCGATGTGATTTTCGATCCGTTCGCGCGGGAGCAGGTGCTCATCGGGCAGTTCACCAGCAAATCCGGCCGGCTGGCGTATGACACCTGGACCAGCTTCGAGGCCAGATCCGTCGCGCGCGGAATTCGCAAGCGCGCTGCCGAACAATACACGATGCGCGATTTTCACATCGAGGCCGATATATCCCCCTCCCTCCGCCTCTCGGCCGTAACCCGCGCCCATCTGGCGACGGAGACGCCCGGCTGGAGATCGTTCGTCATGCTTGTGTCCGATAAAGTCCGCGTGACGGAAGTGAAGATCGATGGCGCGCCGGCCGAAGTGCTGGGGCGCGACTCGATTCGCGACAATGCGATGCGCACCTCATCGTCCAATGAGGCGTTTCTGGTCATCACTCCGGAGCCGCTCGAGCCCGGGACGCTCCACCAGATCGAGTTGCGGCACGAGGGGGACGTGGTCGTTCCGGCGGGCAACAACGTCTACTTCGTCAGCTCGCGCGGCAACTGGTATCCGCGGGCCGGCAACGCATTCTCCACCTACGACCTCACCTTCCGGTATCCGAAAAACCTGACGCTGGTGGCGACCGGCGATATCGTCGACGATCGGACCGACGGCGATGTCCGCCAGACCAGAAGGCGCGTCGCTTCGCCGGTCCGCGTTGCGGGTTTCAATCTCGGCCAGTATGAGCGCGCCCGACTGTCGCGAGACGGCTTCGTTGTCGAGGTATATGGGAACCGGAAGCTGGAGCCCGTGTTGCAGCCCAAGCCGCAGACCCTGCTGCTCCCGCCCGACCGGAGGCCGCGCCGCAATGGTCCCGATCTCGTACCCGTCGCGCCGCCTCCAGCGCCCAGCCCGGCGTCGCATCTGGCGTCGCTGGCGGACGACGTCGCGGACGCCCTGCAAGCCATGGTCGCCCAGTTCGGCCCCCCGCCTCTGAAGACGCTCACCGTGGCCCCGATCCCGGCCACCTTCGGACAAGGTTTTCCCGGCCTGGTCTACCTTCCAACCCTCGCCTACCTCACGCCGGACGAACGCCCCGCGTCGATGCGCGACCGCACGCTTGAGATTTTCTTTTCCGATCTGATCGCTCCGCACGAAGTCGCGCATCAGTGGTGGGGCAACCTGGTCACGCCCGCCGGATACCAGGATGAGTGGCTGATGGAGGCCCTCGCCAACTATTCCTCGCTGGTTCTGTATGAGAAGCGAAAAGGATCAAAGGCGCTGGACCAGCTTCTCCAGGCTTACGAACAGCGCCTGTTGGCAAAGAGCGAGGACGGCGAGCGCATGGAATCCATCGGCCCTATCTTCTGGGGCCTGCGCCTGCAATCGTCCCGAAGCAGCGACGCCTGGCGCGTCATCGTCTACGAAAAGGGATCCTGGATCATGCACATGCTGCGCAAGCGCATGGGCGACGAGTCGTTCTTCAGGATGCTCCATGAGGCTTGCCGCCGATATGCGTTCAAGGGCATGAGCACCGAAGACTTCCGCCGTCTCGCGCAGGAATTCATGCCGCCGCGCTCGGGCCCTGACTCGCTCGAGAGCTTCTTCGAATCCTGGGTGTATGGAACGGGAATTCCGGCGCTCAAAGTATCCACGTCGGTTCAGGGCAAGATTCCCTCGGCGCGCCTGACCGTAACGGTAACGCAGAGCGACGTCGATGACGATTTCAGCGTCGACGCGCCCGTCGTGATTCAATTCGCCAGAGGCGCGGCGCTCACCCGGTGGGTGCGGACGTCCAACGAACCGGCGAGTTTCACGATCCCCCTAAAACAGCCGCCGCTCAGGGTCTCCATCGGTCCCGACGTTTTGGCCATCCGCAAGTGACGCGGGCGTCGCACGTTTACTCGCGTCCGGCGCCCAAGACCCGCTCATAGTGCCGCTCATAGCGCGGAATCACGGTCTCTGTTGAGAATCGCGACTGGGCAGCCTCGCGCGCCGCGCGAGATACGCGCTCATACAGCTTCTCATCGGTGAGGAGCTCCACGACGCGCCGCGCCTGCGCCGCGATATCGCCTACCGGCTCCAGAAAACCGTTCACGCCGTCATGAATCAGCTCCGGAACGCCCCCGCACCGCGTGGCGACGGGAGGAGTGCCGCAGGCCATTGCTTCGAGCGCCGCCAGACCGAACGCCTCCAATTCGCTGGGCATCAGAAGCACATGCGCCGTGGGGAACAGGCGCTCCACATGATCCTGCTTCCCTAAAAACATGACGTGCCGTTCGAGGCCGAGATCATGCGCCAGGTCCTCCGCCGGACCGCGCAGCGGGCCGTCGCCGACCATCATCAGCTCGGCGTCCACCTGCTTGCGCACGAGCTCCAGAATTCGCACGCAGTCCAGCACGCGCTTCACTGGACGGAAGTTGGAAATATGCATCAGGCGCTTTTTGGACGGGCGGCGCTCCGGATCGGGCCGGTAGACGCCGCAATTGACGAAGTTGCTGATGACTTCGATTTCATTGCGCACGCCGAAGAACTCGATGGTGCGCTGCTGCATGTACCGGCTAATGGTGGTCACGCCGTCGGACTGCTCAATCGAAAATTTGGTGATCGGAAAATAAGACCGGTCGGCGCCCACCAGCGTGATATCCGTTCCGTGCAGCGTTGTCACAAACGGAAGGCGGCGGCGCGGCGCCGCCATCTGCCGGGCGAGCAGCGCCGCGATGGAGTGCGGAATGGCGTAGTGCACATGCAGCAGATCGAGCTCGTAGCGCTCGGCCACTTCCTCCATCCGCGACGCCAGCGCCAGGCAATACGGCGGGTACTGAAACAACGGATAGGTCGAGACCTCAACTTCGTGATAATGAATGCGCGGCGTGTCCGGGTCGAGGCGAATCGGGTTCGCGTATGAAATGAAGTGGATTTCGTGGCCGCGGCTGGCCAGCTCCAGGCCGAGTTCGGTGGCGACAATGCCGCTGCCGCCGTAGGTGGGGTAGCAGGTGATGCCGATGCGCATCGGGCTCTGAATCTTGCGATCGTCTAATTATAATTGGCTCCCGCGCTGTTGCCCGCGATAATCAGTGAGGAGGCGAGAAATGTCCGAAAGCGCTTGGCCGCCGCTCACTTTCTCCGAGTGGCGCGAGACCTGCGACACCGTGCACATGTGGACGCAAATTGTGGGCAAAACGCGCATGTCCCTTTCGCCGGCTATCAACCACTGGTGGCACGTTGCGCTGTATGTCACGCCCCGCGGTCTAACCACCTCATCCATTCCGTACGGAGAGCGCGTCTTTGATATCGAATTCGATTTCATTGCGCATCGCCTTGCGCTGCGCTCCAGCGACGGGGCCGAGAGCGCTATCGCGCTGTACCCGCGCTCGGTAGCCAGCTTCTATGCAGAGTTTATGGACCGGCTGCGCTCGCTCGGCGTCGACGTCGCCATCCACGCCATACCGGACGAGTTCCCCGACCGGATTCCGTTCGACAAAGACCAACGGCATGCATCGTATGACCGCGACGCCGTGGAACGATTCCGCCGCACCCTGATCTCGGCAGACCGGGTCCTCAAGAGATTTCGCAGCCGGTTCATCGGGAAATGCAGCCCGGTGCACTTCTTCTGGGGATCGTTCGACCTCGCCGTGACGCGCTTCCGCGGCTGCCGGGCGCCGGCGCGCGAAGCAGCGGACCCGATCACAAAAGAGGCCTACTCGCATGAGGTCAGCAGCTGCGGTTTTTGGCCCGGCGACTCGCGGTTTCCGCACGCTGCGTTTTACGCATACTTCGCGCCGTCGCCCCCCGGCTTGGAAACAGCTCCGCTGCGTCCCTCGGCTGCCTTCTGGAGCGCGGAGCTTGGCGAGTTTCTGCTGAAGTACGACCATGTCCGGACCTCGGAATCGCCCGACGCAATGATCCTGGACTTCTGCCAGAGCGCCTACGAAGCCGGCGCCCGGCTCGCCGGTTGGGACCGCCGCGAACTGGAGCGCGAGGAATGCGCGGACATCACGGCGTAAACAGCGGGCCGGATGTGGGCGCGCGCGTCGCCTCTCCGGAGATACTGGAACATTAGGCGCTTGCGATGACACGAATTCAAATGCGTACTACCCATGTGCTTGCATTTCTGCTTACAGCAGCCTGCGCGGCGGCGCAGAGCGAGATCCGCGTGGACCCGGCTACAGGCGGTCTCGGCTGGCTCACGCATCCCTATCAGGCCAGATACGTCCCGCCGGTCCGGCTGGACAATTCCAGCCGGCTGCAATCGCTGATCCGGGCCGGCAACCTGTATCTCACCGCTCAGGATGTGGTCGCGCTGGCCATCGAGAACAATATCGATGTCGAGATCCAGCGTTACAGTCCGCTGCTTGCAAAAGAGGTGCTGCGCCGCGCGCAGGCTGGAGGGTTGCTGCGAAGCGTCGGTCTGCCGGTGGCGCCGGGACCGCAGAGCGTCAGCCTCCAGGGCGTGACCGTCGCCGGGACGACGCCGCTCACGGCCGGAACCGGCGTGAGCGCGGGCGGCGGAATTCTGACGCAGCTTGGCCCCACCGTGCCTTCCCTGGATCCCACTGTTCTGGTCTTCGCCAATTTCCAGCATTCGAGCATCCCCAACAGCAACACGGTGATCATCGGCACCACGGCGCTGGTGCAGAACACGCGCAGCTTTCAGACGCAATATACGCAGAATTGGGATTTCGGACTCAGCACCCAGCTCACCTACTCCAGCCAGCGCATCAAGAACAACAGCCAGTTTTTCAATCTCAATCCTTACACCACCGGGTTCCTCGATTTACAGGTGACGCAGAACCTGCTGCAAGGCTTCGGTCCTGCCGTAAACGCCCGGAATATCCGCGTGCAGAAAAACAATGTCAAGGTCAGCGACCTTCAGTTCAAGCTCCAGGTGATCACCACCGTGTCGGCAGCGTTGAATCTGTATTGGGACCTGGTCAGTTTCGATGAGGACGTCCGGGCGCGCGAGCAGGAAGTGGCCACGTCCCGACAGCTCCTGGAGGACAACAAAAAACAGGTGAAGGCGGGCGCTCTTGCAGAAATCGAGATCACGCGCGCCGAGGCGCAGCTCTATGCCAGCCAGCAGGATCTCATCATCGCCCAGACCAACCGGACTCAGCAGGAAGCTGTGCTGAAAAACGCTCTCACGCGCAACGGCATCGCCGCCGCCGGTCTGACGAACGTGCACGTGATTCCCCTGGACAAAATTCCTGAGCCGCCCAAAGAACCAATCCGGCCCATCCAGGACCTGATCGCCGAGGCGCTGGCCAAACGACCGGAAATCGAGCAGGCGCGCATCAACCTGGAGAGCAACCAGATCAACCTGGTAGGCATCAAGAACTCACTCAGACCCACCTTGCAGGCCTTCGCCGAGCTGACCAACAACGGCCTGACGGGGCAGATCACGCCCTTCGGCGCCGGACAGCCTGGCCTCGACTACCTTGCGGGCGGCTACAGCAATCTTCTGGCGCAGATCTTCCGGCGGAACTACCCCAGCTATTCCGCCGGCTTTTCCCTTAACATTCCGCTTCGAAACCGCGCCGCACAGGCCGATTATGCCACCAGTCTTCTCGAATTGCGTCAGAATGAGCTGAATCTCCGGAAGAACATCAACCAGGTGAGCCTGGACGTGCAGAATGCAGTGATCGGTCTTCAGCAGGCCCGCGCGCGTTACGAGGCGGCCGTGCAGGCCAGAGTTCTCCAACAGCAAACGCTCCGCGCGGACCAGCGAAAATACGAGCTGGGCGCGACCACACCCTTCCAGGTTGTGCAGGACCAGCGCGACCTCGCCGCCGCCCAAAGCGCGGAGGTGCAGGCGATGGCCAACTACACCCACGCGCGCATCGCGCTCGACCAGGCCCTCGGTATAACTCTCGAAGTCAACAACATATCCATTGACGAGGCGATGAAGGGCCGTTTATCGCGGCCTTCCACGCTTCCGCCAGACCTGCCCCAGGGAGGCCGGCAATGAAACGCCTGTTCCGTAAGAATTTCGCCGCCCTCGTCAGCTATCTCTCCATCGCATCGCTGGTGGCGGCGCAACAGACTCCCATCGCGCCGGTTCGGCCCTCGGCGCCGGCAATCATCCGGCCCTATACCGCTGTCACGGTTCCGCCCATTCGCACGCAGAATTCGCCGCGTCTCAGCCGGCTCATCCGCGCCGGAACGTTATACCTCACAGCGCAGGACGCCATCGCGCTGGCCCTTGAAAACAACATCGACCTTGAAGTGGCCCGCTACAACCCCATCATCGCCGCATGGAACGTCACGCGTTCGGAAGCCGGCGGCGCTCTGCCGGGCGTCCCCAGCAACGCTTCACAAGCCGGCGCCGTCGCTCTCGGCCAGGGCGTGGCGGGCAGTCAGGCCGCCGCCGGCGTTCGCATCTCCGGATTCAACAGCAACGCCGGGCAGACCGCCAACGCGACCGTCGCACAGGTCGGACCCATTACTCAGACCCTTGATCCGACAATTCAGGAGCAGAGCACCTTCAGCCATGTGACAACGCCTCAGCCAAATAGCGTTCAGAGCGTCACGCCCGTTTTGATCTCGAATACGCGCGCTCACACTTCTTCCTACCAGCAGGGTTTTCTGACTGGCGGAAATATTGCCGTCCAGTACACGGATAACTACCTGAACGAGAACTCGCCCACCGACGTTTTGAACCCGTCTTCCGCCCCCACGGCATCGGTCCGTCTCACCCACAATCTGCTGCGGGGCTTCGGCGTCGCCGTCAACGCGCGCACCATCACCGTGGCGAAGATGAACGTCAACATCTCCGATTTGAACTTCAAGACTGAAGTGATCAATGTCGTCGCCGATGTCTTGAACGCATACTACGGCCTGGCGTCGGCGTTTGAGGATCTCAAGGCCAAGAACACGGCCGAGGAGGTCGCGCGCACCTTCGTCGAAAATGTCAAAAAGCAGGTGTCGCTCGGAGCGCTGGCGCCGCCCGATCTGGTCACCGCGCAGTCCCAGGAGGTGACAACGCGGCAGGCGCTCGTAGACTCTCAGGCCAGTCTTCAGCAGCAGGAGCTCCGGCTGAAGAGCCTGATCAGCCGCACGGGTCCCACCGATCCCCTGCTTCGCGAGACGCGGATCGTGCCCGTCGACAAAGTGACGGTCCCTGAAAAGGATGACCTGCCGCCGCTTGAGCAGATGGTCAGCCAGGCGCTTGCGAATCGCAGCGATCTCGCCGCGGAGCGCGCCAGCCTGAGAGCCTCCGCCGTGTCAGCTCTCGGAACGAGCAACGGCCTCCTGCCCAACCTTCAGGTCTTTCTCTCTGAAAGCCACGCGGGCCTCGCCGGCGCGCCACGGAACGTCATTCGAGGGCAGGTCACGGAAACAGCCGACCCGTATTTCGTGGGCGGCATTGGCGCGGCTCTCGGCCAGATATTCCGCCGCAACTTCCCCACCGACCGCGTCGGCGCCTTTTTTCAAGCCCCGATTCACAACCGTCAGGCGCAGGCCGATTATGCCATCGATCAGTTACAGCTGCGGCAATCCCAGCTCAGCGCGCAGAAGGATCTCAACCAGGTGCAGGTGGACGTGCTGAACTACGTGGTCGCCCTGCGCCAGGCGCGCGCCCGCTACGAAGCCGCTGTCCAGAATCGCATTTTGCAAGAAAATCTGTTCGCCGCCGAGCAGAAAAAATACGCGCTCGGGGCGTCGACTCCCTATAATGTGACCCAGCAGCAGAGAGATCTGGTCACGGCCCAGTCCGCCGAAACCGCCGCCCTGGTCTCCTATAGCGCCGCCAGAATCGCCTTGGACCGGATCCTTGGGACCACGCTCGAAGCCAATCACGTGAATATCGAGGAGGCTCGCACGGGAATGGCGCCATGAGACGGCCATCTGTCGTTAATTCGAGCGCCTGACGGCCAACCTCGCCCCCTTGCATCGGCGAAGAATGCTTGGTAACCGCGACCTGAAATTCTCGTATACGTCATTATGGCCAACCTGTGGGCTGATCTGCGCTTTGCGCTGAGGTCGCTGCGGAAATCGCCGGTGTTCACCGCCGTCGCCGTGCTGTCGCTGGCGCTTGGCATCGGCGCCAATACGGCGATTTTCACCCTGTTCGATCAGATCCTCTTGCGCCTCCTTCCAGTGAAGAATCCGCGTGAACTCGTCCTGCTCACCATGCGGGGCCGCCACTACGGCAGCAACTGGGGCGGAAATGCGATTTCCTACCCTATGTATCGCGACTTCCGCGACCACAACCAGGTCTTCAGCGGCATGTTCTGCCGTTTTCCGCTCGCCGTCAGCGTCGGATTCGAAGGGCAGACGGAGCGCGTTCAGGCGGAACTGGTTTCCGGAACGTATTTCTCAGTGCTGGGCGTCGGCGCCTTCGCCGGCCGGACCATCGCCCCCGCCGATGATCGCACGCCCAGCGGCCACCCGCTCGTGGTCCTCAGCTACGACTACTGGAAATCGCGCTTCGCCGCGGACCGGCGCATCCTCGGCAGCACGCTGCTCATTAACAGCAACCGGATGACGGTGGTCGGCGTCGCGCAACCCGGTTTCGACGGCGTGGAGTTGGGGAATGCAGCCAAGATCTTCGTCCCCATCATGATGGAGCCGGACCTGATGCCCCTCCAGAAAAAGTTCCTGGAAGACCGTCGCACCCGCTGGGTGAACGCTTTCGGGCGTCTGAAGCCGGGCGTCAGCATCACACAGGCAAAGGCGTCGCTAGAGCCATTCATGCACTCGATGCTGGAGCTGGAGGTTCGGGAGCCGGCCTTTCGGCATGCTTCCGAGTTCACGCGCCAGGAGTTTCTCAAGTGCACAATCGACGTGCTTCCGGGTTCGCAGGGGAGATCCTATTTCCGTCAGAGACTGACCAGGCCGTTGTGGGTGCTGATGGCCATCACAGCGACCGTCCTGCTGATTGCCTGCGCGAACCTGGCGAATCTGCTGCTTGCGCGCTCAACCAGCCGCCACAAAGAAATGGCGGTGCGGCTGGCGATGGGCGCCAGCCGGAGGCGGATCGTCGCACAGTTGCTCACCGAAAGTCTCGTGCTCGCAGCGATGGGGGCCGCCGTGGGCGCGCTGTTCGCCTTCGTCGCCGATAAAATGCTCATGATCGCTTTTCTGCCCCCGGATTCCGAGGGGCTGAAGCTGTCCCCGGCGCCGGACTTAAGAGTTTTGTTGTTCACTCTGGCGGTAACCGCCCTCACCGCGCTGCTTTTCGGGCTCGCTCCGGCGCTTCGCGCCGCCAAACCAGACGTCGCGCCCACGCTCAAGGCTCAGGCCGGCGCAGTTGCCGCCGGCGCGAATGCCGGCCTGCGTAAAGCCCTGGTCGTAGCCCAGGTCACCATGTCGCTGCTTCTGCTGTTCGGCGCCGGACTCTTTCTGAAGAGCTTGAGCAACCTGCGCAATCTCGGGCCGGGCTTCCCGGTCCAGCGTCTTATCGGCTTCAATGTGGATCCATCCCTGAACGGCTATACGCCGGAGCGCGCAAAGCCCTTCTACCGGCAATTGACGGACAATCTGAGTGCGATTCCTGGCGTGCAATCGGTCGCCCTCGCTGCCGTTCGAATCCTTGAGGACAATGAATGGGACAGCTCAGTCACGGTCGAAGGATATACGCCGCCGCGCGCCGGCGACCACCCCGAGCCGTTCATGAATTCGATCAGCCCGCGTTACTTTGAGACCCTCGGCGCGCCTATTCTCGCCGGACGCGATTTCACGCTGCAAGATACGCAGGAAGTCCGGCATAACGACGACCAGGAAGATTCCTGGGCGCCCGCCAAGGTGATTGTGAACGAAACATTCGCCAAACGATACTTCGCCGGACGCAATCCGATCGGACGCCACATCGGTTTTGGCATGAACCCTGGAACCAAACTGGACATGGAAGTAATCGGCGTCGTCAAGGACATCAAGTACACCAATCTGCGCGACGAAATTCCCGAGCAGGCGTTCGTTCCGTACCTTGCCAGCCGCTACGTTTCCGGCATGACCGTCTATGTTCGAACCACTCTCGATCCGGCGCAGCTCTTTTACGCGGTCCGCGCCAAGGTCCGCGAACTCGACCCCAACGTGCCGGTTTACAACATGCGCACCACCGAGGAGCAAGTGACGAATTCGCTGATTACGGAACGGCTGATCGCCAGCCTGTCGTCGGCGTTCGGATTCCTGGCGACGCTGCTTGCGACCATCGGATTGTACGGCGTGATGGCATATACCGCGGCCCGCCGCACCCGCGAGATAGGCATCCGCATGGCGCTCGGCGCAGTCCCCGGCCACGTGATCTGGATCGTGCTGCGCGAAGCGCTGCTGTTGGTCGCCCTGGGAGTTGCGCTCGGACTGCCCGCCGCCCTTGCGCTGACCCGGCTCGTCCGCAGCCAGCTCTACGGCTTGGCCCCCTACGATCCCGTGACGCTGGCGCTCACCACTGTCATCTTGACTGCCGTGGGGTGCGGCGCGGGATATGTTCCGGCTCTCCGCGCCAGCCGCATCGACCCGGTTCAAGCGCTGCGATATGAGTAGCACGGCTCCGGCGAACCATGCATCCGGCTAGCGGACCGGAACGAAGAACTGCTGAGAGGCGTACCCGTTATAGCTGATGGTCACTGGCTGCTGCCCGCCTGCCGCCACGTTCTCTGAAAGGATCACCTGAAGCAGCGCGCCGCCGGATTGCGCGCTGATTCCGATCGGCGTATGATCTACGCCGCCGACATTGACCCTGATTGCGCTCAGATCGGAGATCACAGACGGATCAGGCAGACCGTTCACCAGAATGGACATCGGCGAACCCGGATGAGCCGGGTGAGCGGCGTCCACCGCGACGCCCGGGCTTAAGAAGGCGCTAGCAATGACCGGCGGCGGCGGGTCGACGTTCATCACAATTGGCATTGCCGTGAGGCCGCCCGCTTGCAGCTTTACGATTGCCGGACCGGTTGGCAGCCCAGCGGGAACCTGGAATGTAATCTGCCCGTTGTTGACCCCAAGAACTGTCGCGGGTTGATCCGCGCCCGCGCCATTGGCGCCGACCGCCGCGACCGTTATCGAAATCGGGCCTTGCGACGGCAGGTTCGTTGTATTTAAAAGGGCGCTCCAGCCCGCCGGAACTCCCGCCTGCCCATTCGAAGTGTTGGTGACGGGCGGGACGGCTGCGAGTTGTCCCGGGTTGGGCGGAAAGATCTGAAACCCTGATGGAAGGGTTATCGACTGGAGTCCCGTCGTGATGGTCACGTCCGTCTGCGCCACGGGAGCATTCCCGCTCACGGAAACATTGGCCAGGACGTGATTGCCCGCCACCCAAACGCGCCGGACATAGATGTCGCTTGATCCGAATCCCACCGTCGTCTGGCCATCGATAAACGTGGCGTTGACGCCCGCAATGTCAATCATGGCTTCCGAGCCCGCCGGCAAAATGGTGGTGTTGAGCGTCGCCGAGGGCTGCGCGCCCGAATCGTAGCTGAATCCGGGCGGCGACTGAGATTGAATAAACAGCGAGCTCTGGCCATCCCCATTCAAGGCGACGACATTCGCCCGGTGCCCTGGATTCGCCGCCGGCGCCAGCGCCAGAAGCGACCCGTCGGGGTTGGCGCGGATCACCGGCGCGATCACGCCATCGAACAGAATCCGCGTCGTCGAGTCAAACCCGGATCCGGTAATGAGCGCCGCACGATTGCCGCGATCATCCAATGTCGGCGTGACGCTGGTGATCACGGGCGGCATATTCGCCACCAGCATCAACCCTGACGGAAGAATATAGAGGTCCGACGGCGTTGAAAACACCAGGTGCCGCGGACCCGGCGCCCACCCGAACGTCGGCGTTACGCCGAACTGAATGTACGGACTCGTATAGGGCTGCACGGTGCCCGGATTCACTGCCGCTCCTGCCGAGGCCAGCACTCCGACCGAAAGACCCGGCGTAAGCGCTGTCCCTGCGGCGTTCATCAGCCCTAAACCAGCCGCCACGATCGTCGTCCCGCCGCCTGTGCCCAGCAGCGGGGCGGGCTTCACCGCATTTTGACCATAAAAACCATAGGTCGTTACCGAGGAGATTCCAACCGCCTGTCGAGGCTGAACCGAAAAATTTACGCCTGCCCGGGCGTCGCCCGCATTCAGATAAAAAACCTGCGCCTGGCTCACATCGCGGCCCGAAGGATAAAACTGCGTATCGAACGGCGCGCTTGCGGGAATCGGGTTTCCATCGGGGTCATAGGGCGGTTTGATATTCGCCGGAGTGCTCTCGCCCGACACCGGCGGAGGCAGGGGATGAACATACAGGTAATAGGCTCCTTGGGGGATGGCTTGCAGCGTATACGTTCCGTCCGGATTCGTCAGCGTGCTGATGGCCGGTCCGTTGGGCGAAATCGCCACAACGGACGCCAGATTCACGCCCGCGCCGCCCATCGTCACACGGCCCGTAATCGTGGCCGTGTTTGCCAGGAACGAACCCGTTGGATACAGGATCGAGATGGCCGCGATGTCATCTTGCGAAAGCGGCGACGCTTTGGTCGTTCCGCGCGTGATGCCGGTCGACATCACGCCCGAAGTCAGGGTGTGCTGCAATCCCAGCGCATGTCCCATCTCGTGAATGAAGGTAAGGCCCGACACTTCCGTAAAGCTCGGCATGTCGTGCAGGTCGCGACGGATCTTCACGACGGACCGGGTGATGGGCACGAACATCGCGCCCGAACCCGATATCGCCGGCGAGGCAATGCTGGTAACCCCGCCCAGCGCCGCCAGACCCGGCGGGATGTTGTCGTCGAATGTGACGTCAATGCCGGGCGCGTTCTGAGCGGTGGCAGGCGCCTCGAAGCCGCCGAAAGCGATCCGCAAATCGGAGCTTGCGACGCTGTCCCAGGTCTTCGCGGCAAGGCGGATCTGACTCACCAACCCAGCCAGGCTGTCGCCCGGAGCAAGCTGCGACGGCCCTTGGTCGGAGATGAAGTAGTAAACCGTCTTATTGCGCAGGGCGCCCAAATCGAATTTCTCCGGAACCGGCGCGTACGGCCCCGAGCGCGTCCCGAAATGAATGTAGTGATAGTAGCCGGACGCCGCAGACGTGAGCAGCAAGCCCCCGATCAGTATCGAGAGCGCGATCCTCAGCGCCCGCATCCCTATTTCGCGCCTCCCTTGATCCGCGCGCGAAGTTCATCGAGCGGAATCGATCGCGGCTGATCGCTGATCAGGCCGCCATTGGGACCGATCATCGGCTCTCCCGATGCTGCCCGGGAGGCGACGACCTTACCCCCTGAGTCGCTCTGAATGGTGAACAGGCCCTGCGACAATCCGATAATTTGTGTGAGGCCTGTCCGGCTGGTCCACAAAAAGAACACATACTCATTGCCTGCCCTGAGCGTCGGAGCGCCGGCGAACGTCTGCCGGAAATTTCGCAATGCGCCTCCTGGAACTGCGACGTCCACGCTCCCACCGGCGGCGCCCTTCAACACCTCCAGCACCTGCACTGAATAGTGCGTGTAGATGGTCCCCCGTCCCGCGGGGCCATCCATACTGACCGAGGAGGCGCCCACCCGGCCGCGCACAATTGCCGTGGACTTGGCGATCATATCGTCCATCGAGAGGTACTGAAGCGTCGCACCGGAGGCAACTGTAAGATACATAACAGCCAGATCGGTGGCCAGTGTCTTACGGCATAGCATGTGATACTTCTTAGGTCGCCAGCAGTTCGCTCGCCACACCTATGTTGCTGAAATTACAGGGACGCGATCCTGAGCGTGACTTCAGTTTGTAGCTCCTGGACACGGAAACGGGACAGCCCAACCCAGTAATCCGGGTTCTAGCGGCGCGGGCGCACCAGCAGAATCGGGATGTCCAGTGCGTGGCGTACTGCGTTAATCGTATTGCCCAAGATCAGATCTTTCAGCGCGCCATGTCCGTGCGCCCCCATGACGATCAGGTCCGGCTTCAACTCCCGCGCGATGCGGACAATCTCATCGCGGGGCCGCTCCGAATGGGTGATGATCAGTTCCGCGTCGATGCCTTCGCGACGCAGCTCATCAACGATCGTCTGGAGGTAATGGCGTCCGGACTCCACCTCGGCTGTCGAGGAGATGGCGCCGTAAATCCTGCTGGTCACGTCCTCTTCCACGTGCAGGAGCACCACTTTGGAACCATTCGCCCGCGCCAGCGCTGACGCGTGCGCGACGGCATCCTGGTCGCGCGCCGTGTGGTCAAGCGGTACCAGGATCGAGCGGTATCGCGCCGGCGCGGCCCATCGCGATGGCTCGGGTACGGGCAGCGGCACCGTCGGTCCTCGCCAGAGATTCCGCAGGCCGGCGGGCAGTACTGGCTCGAATGCAATCCAGGCAAGCAGCAAAGCAATGGCCGCTACGACGGGCACAACCCCGACCCAGAGCCAGATCCGGTATGGGCCGGCAGCGGCGAACCATTCGATGAGCTGCAAGGTTACGAGACGAAAGTTCAAGGCGAGAATTAAGGCCGCAGTCAGCCATGCCAGAATTCGCACCCACGGTGGGCTGACAAACTCGCCCATGCGCGCCTTATCGCTGGTGAATTGCACCAGCGGTAGAACGGCGAACGGAAGCTGCATGGACAGGATCACCTGGCTGAGGATCAGCAACGAGTAGGTCCCGTGCTCGCCGGCGAAGTAAATCGTAAGCGCGGCGGGAATCACCGCCAGCATCCGCGTGATCAAACGGCGCAGCCAAGGCCTGATACGGAGGTTTAAGAAACCCTCCATAACTATCTGTCCTGCAAGGGTTCCGGTCAATGTCGACGATTGCCCGGAGCATAGCAGCGCAATGGCGAATAGCACACTGGCCGCAGCGGCCCCGAGTAGCGGCGAGAGCAGCAGGTGCGCCTGCTCGATCTCAGTAACGACGATGCCGCGCTTGAAAAACACCGTCGCAGCGAGGACCAGAATCGCGCAGTTCACCAGCATCGCGCCGTTGAGCGCAATGACGGAATCGATCAGGTTGAACCGGCAGGCCGCGCGCTTTTCGGCGGCGCTACGCCCAATGCGGCGAGTCTGCACCAGCGAGGAGTGGAGGTACAAATTGTGCGGCATCACCGTGGCGCCCAGGATGCCGATCGCAACATAAAGGCTGTCGTTAGAAAGGCGAGGGATCAGACCCGTAGCGATTTCGCCGATGTGAGGACGCGCAAACAGCAGTTCGATGGCGAAACACCCGGTAATGATGGTGACCAGTGAGAGGATCACCGCCTCAATGAAGCGGATCCCCAGTCTTGTAAACCACAGCACCAGCAGCGTATCTGCCGCTGTAATGAACACGCCCGCAAGAAGCGGGATGCCGAACAGCAGCTTCAGTCCGATTGCGGCGCCCAGCACTTCCGCCAGATCGCAGGCCGCGATCGCGATTTCACACAGGATCCACAGCGAGAACGAAACGAACCGGGGGTACGCTTCGCGGCAGGCCTGCGCCAGATCGCGTTGGGTAACGATTCCGAGTCTTGCGCTTAGGGTCTGGAG
>Ga0070740_10000955_pt1 | contig 45629 bp, 39 predicted proteins | sample Coa_R2_FD_67286 | JGI IMG/M metagenome (GOLD analysis project Ga0070740, IMG submission 67286) | Surface soil microbial communities from Centralia Pennsylvania, which are recovering from an underground coalmine fire - Coalmine... | ecosystem: Environmental > Terrestrial > Soil > Unclassified ... | reverse complement strand
TTTTTATCCAAGTGAACCACCAAAAGTAGATGCTAATAAATTAATCGCACGCATTACAGGTGATTTGCAATATACCGTAGGCGATATCCAGCTTCCTCCACAACGAGTTACCTATCAATACAGTTTCCGCTATACACAAGGTCGATTGACATTAACGTCATTTCCAGAGGTAAAAACCCATGCGTAATTTTACTTTAGTATTTATTTTAATTTACATACTGGGAGCTACGACTTCTTTTGCTTTACAGATAAAAGCAATTAAAGATAATCAAACTGTTTCAGCTAAAATTTCTGCTAAAGAATTGACACGTATCTTTGTATCAGGTGACCGTATTCAAAGTACACGTGGCGTGAATGGTGCTTATGAATTGATAAAAGACGAGAAGCTAGGTGCCGTATTCATAAAATCATCACCTTTTTATTTACATAAGCCCTTTAATCTTTTTGTAACAACTGAATTAGGCCATACCTACAATTTGTTGTTAACACCCATGGATATTCCTGCTGAAAATATAGAATTAAAACCTTTATCACCTTCCATGATAGTTGCTAGCCGATGGGAACGAAATTTACCTTATCTTGAAACGCTCATTCGTCTTATGAATAACATGGTAAATGAGATAAAACCTGAAGGTTATGCAGTGATTGATCTGCCAAATATTAAACCTAAAGGGCTACCTTCTGGCCTTACCATGCAGCTTGTAACCATTTATCGCGGTGGCCATTTGCAAGGAGAAATTTGGAGATTAAAAAATACTTGTCGTAACACGCTTTATCTTAAACCACGTGAATTTTTTCAAGACAATGTTCGCGCTATCTCGCTTGAGAGCGAAACACTACGTTGTCTTGAAGAAACTTATCTCTATAGGGTGGTAGATCATGACTGATAACATCAAAACCAATAAAGCAAAATCTACCCAATTTCGTAATTTAGCCATCTTGATTGGAATTGTGGTGATTGGATTTACTGGCTTTATATACATGATGCCAGACAAATCATCTCAAGAATTGAATGCTAGCAATGATAAAGCAAATTTTGCAAACCCTTTAGACCATGTTGATCCTGAATCCACTGTATTAGAGAGAACACAAAAACAATTACGCGATGCTGCGAAGAAAACAGAAAACTTACAGCTGCAAATTAACACATTACTTGATGCAAAAAAATCAGAAGAAGAAAAGTCAGACTTGACACAAGAGTTGAAAAAAAGAATTGATGTATTAGAAAAGCAGTTAAGTTCCCCTAATCAAAATCAATTGGCAAACAATACCCAGGGAGAGTTAATTGCAGGTAGTCGTGAGTTTCAGGGCGACCTTTTGCCCACTCCACCGGGGTCAAATTCCTATAACAATGGTGTAAGAGGAGATGGGATACGTGAGGATAGTTTGTCATTGACACCAAACGAAACCATCTTAGGGGAGAGATTAGCATTAAAAAATCCCGACACGTACGTCCCATCAGGTACATTTGCAAAAGCTGTCATGATAGGAGGAGCGGATGCTTCTGCTGCTGTGAATGCTCAAGCAAATCCATCGCCAATGATATTTCGCATTATTGCCAATGGTACTTTACCTAATCATAAAAAGAGCCATTTAAAAGATTGTGTTGTTACAGCAGCGGTGGTGGGTGATATCTCTTCAGAGCGAGGACTTATTCGCCTCGAAAACTTAAGTTGTACGTTCCCAAATAATGAAATTGTTGATCAATCTGTTGAAGGCACCATTTTTGGGCCGGAAGGAAAAAACGGTGTTCGTGGGACACCTGTATGGCGCGAATCTGCTTTACTACAACGCGCTTTTGCTGCTGGCACTTTATCTGGGTTATCAGATGGACTATCACAAACCTATACGACTAATTCGATTTCTGCCGAAGGCAATGTTCAAACTGTCAATTCAGGCAAGATTTTTCAATATGGAGCTGCAAAAGGTGCAGGCAAGGCGATGGATAAACTCGCCGACTACAATATTCAGCGTGCTGAACAATACCATCCTGTTATTCAACTAAGTGCTGGCACCGTTGTAGACGTCGTTTTCTTAAAAGGATTTTTTCTTGATGGCAAAAAACATGAAAACCGTGATGCGTCAGTAGGCAATTATGCTGTTAATAACTCACCTACTTTATTTCCTCAACCTGAAGGAAGTGGAGAAGCACAAACCTTACCGTTATCGCCGGATGCGGTCAGGCGTATCCAAGAGAAAAGCAAAGAATTGGGTTTACGAGTAACAAATCAGCCTAATGAATCATAAGAGGATTAAAAGATGACAAGAAAACTAATATTAATACTGCCAGCGATGATCTTACTCGGTGGTTGTGCTGAGATGAATTCTAAATTTGATTGTCCGATTAAACCAGGGGTTAGTTGTGCAAGCTTAGATCAGGTTAATGCGAAAGTTGATCGAGGTGAGATTGGTTCTTCTCCTATATCTGAGTCAACCTATCATCCTTCAGTTAAAAACAGTTCATTCAGCCGAACTCGATTAATAGAACCAGCCTATTTTACCAGTCCTGATGTTCGAAAGCCGCTTCGCTATGGTGAAACGGTACAGCGTATCTGGATCGCTCCATTTGAAGATACGTCAGGTAATTATCATCAAGAAAGCGATATCTACACCATTGTAAAACCAGGTCACTGGATAGGCTACCCCGTTAAATCAACTAATAATGATGAGGAATAAGCTATGTTGGAAACGCTTTCGCAATGGGGACAGAAGCTCGCTCAATTAGTAGGAGATCGAACGCAATTTGGTGTTAAAACAGGACGTCAGGAGATTTCTTCGTTACAAGATAGTCTGGATTATCAATCATTGAATCAATTATTACATTATGATGGCTATAGTTTTGATACGGATATTTTTTATAACAAAAAAAGCCAGGGATTTATTTTAGAAGCTTATCCATTATTAGGGGCAAATGAAGAAATCGTTAATATTCTAACTAGCCTTGTTACAGATGTTTTACCTGCAAATACAGATTTGCAATTTATTTTATGGGGCTCGCCGAAAATAGGAGAAATATTAGATCGGTTTGAACAAGCACGTAGTGGTAATGGAGAAATTTTTGAATGGCTTGCGAAAAAACGGACTGATTTTTTGAAGAAAGGAGCTTTCAAGTCCTTAAGTACACAGGGTAGTTTTATTTTGCGGGATATGCGCCTTTTTATTGCTGTTTCGCAATCCACCGTAAAGAACCAAGATTTGTCAGATAAATTAATCGCGTTACGTGATGACATATCCAGTTCATTAAAATCCATTCAGATGCCGACGGCAAATGTACCTGTCAATGAATTTATTAGTGTCATAACGGATATCCTACACCCCTCATCAGATGTTTATTCAACAAGACGAGAATGGAATCCATACGATTCGCTATCACAACAAATCTGTGATCCCGAATATTTTATTCGTGTTTTTAAAGATAAATTGCAATTTGAGACGAACGATGAAACTTGGGAAGCAAGAGCGCTTTCTGTTAAAGAATATCCTAAATCCATGGCTCAATATGATATGACTAATGCCATTGGCAAGCTATTTAATGACTCATTGCAAATTCCCTGTCCATTCATCAAAACATTGTCACTTCGTCTTGTTGACCATGAAGCTGGATTTGGGACGGAATTTAAAACGGATAGAAAAAAGAAATCAGCACAACATCAGAATGCAGAATCAAAGCCCAAAATGACAAAAGAATATCAAGATTGGGCATTTGTTAATGAAAGATTGGCAGAGGGTGATCGTTTAGTTAAAACTAATTTTCAAGTCGTGTTTTTTGCAAAAGAACAAGATGCAAATCATGCTGAAAGAAAAATACGTGATTTGTACCGTGCTAATGGTTGGCGATTAAAAAAGACACTATACCTACAATTGCAATCCTATCTTGCCATGCTGCCCATGATGATGTCAGAAGGGCTTTACTCCGATATGAAGTTGTTAGGCCGTCTTCATACGATGACAGCATTTAATGCGATGAATCTTGCGCCCCTGCAAGGCGAGTGGAAAGGAACAAAGACACCAAGCTCTATTTTTCCAGGTAGGCGAGGGCAGATTGCTACCTGGAATTCATTTGATAACACGGAAGGTAATTACAACACAGCAATTGCTGCCGCTCCTGGTAAAGGAAAATCTGTTTTAGCCCAAGAAAATATCGTAGCTGGGTTAAGCATGGGTGACTTTGTCGCGGCTATCGATAATGGTCGGTCTTATGAAAAAACCTGCAAGATGCTTAAAGGAACCTACATCGAGTTTAATGAAAATACACAGATTTCATTAAATCCTTTTACCTTTATAAAAGACTTTAATGCATCCTTAACGTTGCTTAAACCTCTTTTTGCAGCCATGGCTCATCCAACGACACGTGCAAGCGATGAAGAAATCGCTTATTTAGAAAAAGCTGCAAAAGCAGCTTGGGAAGAGGAGGGTAATGAAGCAACCATTACAACGGTTTCTAATTGGCTTAATAAACAGGACTCAATCGTTTGCAAAAACCTTGCGCATTTGCTTTATAGCTACACTCAGGATGGCATGTATGCCAAATTTTTTAAAGGCCGTTCAAATATCGATCTTGATAATCAATTTGTTGTGTTGGAATTGCAGGAACTTAAATCAAAGAAAGATTTAGAACGAATTATTCTTTTACTTCTTATGTATCAAATCAGCGAAAAAATGTATACAGGTAGGCGTGATCAAAAAAAATCATGCATTATCGATGAAGCATGGGATTTGTTTGGTGGTGATAACGAAGGTGCTGCCAAATTTATTGAAACAGGTTTTCGTACCGCTAGAAAATATAATGCTAATTTTACAACCATCGTCCAATCCTATAACGATTATTATAAAAATGCCGCAACGATTAGTTGTTTAGAAAATTCAGATATTAAAATTATCTTAGGACAGACACCTGAAACAATAGATCAATTAAAACGATTAGAACGTTTACCAATGGATGCTTATACAGAGCGTCTATTTAAAAGCTTGAAAAAAACAGATGATTTTTCTGAATGTATTATCAAAATGCCATCAGGCTTATCAGTACATCGTATTGTATTAGACCCTTATTCCCGCATTTTATATTCATCTAAAGCTGAAGAGTTTGATGCTGTCATTCAATTACAAAAACAAGGTAAATCTCTGAAGGAAGCCATTGAGATTGTTGCAAGGAAATTTCACCATGAACATTAATTCTATTCTTAAAGTAGATAATGATGAATTACGAAGTAATTTATTTGTTTATAGTAGCTCATTTCTCTTCGGTGTACTTGGTGCATTGATGGTATTTATCGTTGCTAACTTCTTCGTTTCACCGAAACCTTCTATTGGAACGGTCAATATCACCAGTCTGGTAGACCGATTTATTAAAGAAGAAACCATAAAAAATTTACCACCAGAAACTTTGAAGCAAGAGGTGAAAGCATTTGGTAGAAACCTTGAAAAAGAACTAAAAGCCTTCTCAGCAAAAAACCACCTTATCTTGCTACCAACGGAAGCGGTGATTGCTGGTACTCATGACTACACTGCATTGATCAGAGAACGTTTAGCTAATCAACAATCAGGGAATGTATAACTATGCGATTTTGTTTTTTCAAACAAGGAATCATGATTGTGGTATTGTGCATATCGCCCATTATCTATGCAAACTATCCCGATTTAAAACATGACGGGACAAGTTTAGGCATTATCGGGCAAACGTATCCTATTCAAGAAGAAGATTTTTTACTGTTCATTCTTCATCGACTTCAAATCATGCAACAAAATGGTCAATGGCAAAGACTACAAAATCAATTTAGTGATAATGTAAAAAAACATGCAGATCGGCCAACCCCCGTGAGTCTCGGCAAAACTCTTATACCGAAAAGCTGGGATTATAACCCTTCCATTACTGTGCCTTATGATTTACGCGATGGGGAAGGACGAGTTTTTGCCAAGGCTGGTACAACCATAAATCCGCTTCAATATATCTCTATTCATAAAGCTATGATTTTTTTTGACGGTGATGATCTAGAACAAGTGTCATGGGCACAAAAGTTAAATAAAACGCTGAAGGGTCATACGAAATTAGTATTAGTGAATGGATCAATAATAGAACAAGAAAAAAAATTTCACCAACCAATCTATTTTGATCAAGAAGGAAGATTGACGACTCGTTTTCATATTCAACATGTTCCAGCGGTGGTCATGCAGGAGAGATTACATTTGAAAATCTCCGAGGTACTGCCATGAGAAAAACAATGCAATTCATCGCAATGAATATATTTATCTTGGCTAGTTTTATTTCAAGTTATTCTTATGCGGGTGGAACATGCCAAGGTAGTTTTGTGAATCCAATTACGGATGTGTGCTGGAGTTGCTTGTTCCCTATTACCATCGGCTCAATGACGGTTGTCAGTGGAAATCTTAAAGATACCCATAACCCTAGTTCCCCACTTTGTGGTTGTGGTTCTCCTGTTATTCACCCAGGGATTAGCACAGGATTTTGGGAGCCTGTAGCAATGACGGATGTGACTCGAACACCGTTTTGCATGGTTAATTTAGGCGGTTTGCAACTTCCTATGGGTTCATCCTATGCAAAAGGCGCCACAGAAACGGCAAACAGTGATCACAATAATAGTTTTTATTATGTGCACTGGTATAAGTACCCACTTCTCTACTGGCTAAATATTCTTACAGATGAAATTTGCCTTGAGACAGGTGATTTAGATATTGCTTATCTCACTGAACTTGATCCCACGTGGAATGACGATGAATGGGGATTCCTGCAAAATCCCGAAGCATTTTTGTTTGGCAATTTAATTGCTCAAGCAGCATGCAGTGCTGATGCATTGGCTTCCTCCATTTCATTGCCTTTAGATAGTCTCTTTTGGTGCGCAGGTGCACATGGCGGCATGTATCCTTTAAATGGACATGTACAGGAGCACGTAGGCGGTGTTCAAGCAAGTACCTTATTGACTGAACGTATGGCTTATAAAATGCACCGTGATCTACTTCTTACAGACAGTGTAGGCGAGAATAGCCCTGCACTTTGTTTCAATCCGCGTTATCTCATCATTCCTAAGTCACGTTACCGATATCAAATGACAAATCCGATAGCAACAACGGGTTCAACGGGGTGTCATCCATTTGGTGCGACGACAACCATGTGGGAAGCAGGACATGAGATTCCATTTAAAGGTGAAGATTTTGGTTATTTGGTATTTCGTAAGCGTAATTGCTGCGCATTTTGAATAAGGAGAAGACGATGGATTTTAATTCAATGATAGAGAAACTCACATGGAAAAAAATTGTCATAGTGACATTAATTGCAGTGTTTGGCATTTGGCTGTTACGTGAAGTAATGCTTTGGACTTTTTTCCATGAGGCAAGACAAGTGTTTAGCCAATTTAATACGCAATTTGAACAACAACAAAAACAGATTCATAACAAAATAGCTGAGTCCGAAAGTGATTTTGACAAACGGCAGAAAGCATTTAATGAAAGTTTTGATAAAACACATCAGTTGATAGAAGAATCACGACAGCAATTTCAAGAAACCATGGCTGAGCTGGATAGGCAAGCGTTAGAAAGAGAGAAAAAATTTAATGAGGCTTTTGCTAAAGCACCGCAGCAAATGTTTGATCAACACAAAGCTATGAGTGAAAGGATGTTTAACGAATTTAAAGCAGAATCAAGGCGTCAATCGAATGATTTTAGAAATCATGTGATGAATCTTGGAGAAACCTCAGAAGAAGATCGTTGCAGGACTGTGTTAGGAGATTGGTCTAATAATACACCATCAAAATTTAACTCAAAACAATCGAAAGAAAAATTTAATAGCGTGATGCGGATGAGAAAAGAAATTGCTAAAGCTGAACATTGCGAGGCATATCTATGATACGTATAACACAACTCATTATCGTCAGCATATTAGCTATGGTTATCAATTCCATTTGTTATGGAGCATCGGAAAGTAACGTCTTGGTTTTTGTTTCATTTTCCATGCCACAGACAAGTATAAAGGGATGGATGAATGAGGCTGAAAAAATTCATGCACCTGTTGTCATTCGCGGCTTAGTGAACAATTCCTTCAAAGCTACGATTCAAAAAATGACAGAACTTGCTAGCGATAATCATGGAGGAGTACAGCTTGATCCTACGCTTTTTAAAACTTTTAACATCAAACAGGTGCCTGCGGTTGTAGTGACGAATAATGCCAACTGTCTACCTAATCAAACCTGTACTAATACATACGATGTCGTCTATGGCGATGTACACCTTGATTATGCTTTAGAGAAAATTGCCAGGCAAAATGACGAACTTTCATCCATTGCACAAACTGCTTTAGCAACCATACGCGAGAACCATCATGCATAAGCCTTATCAAAAAATGATAAGTGTTTTACTCATTAGCTTAATTTTAGGTATAGCCAATATATCTTATGCTGATCAATCTACTTTTAATGCTGGATTTGATCAAGGTATAAAAACAGCCTCTTCGCAACAAAGGTCTGCAATGGATGCAATGAGAAATTTTAAGCCTAAAGACGTAATCAAAAATTATAGCGATAATCCTAAAGAAATAAATTATAAAAATAATCCTGATGCAATTAAAAGTGATGCAGTTTCAGCTCGCGATAATGATCCAACAGGTAAAGCGATTAAAGATAGTATTTCTAATCACCCCAAATTTGATATCAAAGCTGATTCGAAGCTTATACAAAATATTACAAAGCGTGCTGATGATATTTACGATGTAGTAACAGGTCAATACGGTGACTGTACTAAAAAGACCAGTTGTAATACTACCTATAAGACTGAAACTTGCGAAGAAACGCCGCGAAGTACTTATCAATATTGTAAAAAAACACTCAATATTGATCTTATCCCACATCAAGTGGATACACATTATTATCTTACTGCGCAACTATCGGTTGATGAACATAATTACGCAGGTATTAGTGTCAATACTGTTAACGGTCATATTAATTTTCTCGGTCCACATGATGCAAGTTTCCGTTTAGAAGGACGTTTGCCTAGCAATATTGATTGCCATACGTTGCAAGGAAAAATCATATCACAACAGGGGCGTTCTCATCTCGACTCTATTTCCTTTCCATCATGCAGTAATGGATTAGGTTTGGATTTTCATATATCGAGTGGTCATAACATGGTACTCAAATTGGATATTGTCTCATCTACCATTACTTATGAACCTCAAGATCGCTGGAAGGATGAATGTATCGGTCTATCGAAAATTGCGAGTTGTACTTTAAAAGAAGAGCGTTGTACCGCTCCTCGATCAACCCATGATATTCAAGGCATACCCGTCACACGGGATTGTTGGGAAACAGAAGCCACTTATCATTGTGGTGGCGGAGACGGCGTGTCAGCTTGTGAGCCCCTTCGCAGTAGAGGATGTGAACAAATAGATTCCCAATGCAAAAATACAAGTGACGGGGGATGCACACTCTATCAACAAACGTTTCGTTGTCCCATTAAGGAATGCACGGATATCGGCATGATTTGTAACGGGCAAACATATTGTTTGGACGGTGATTGTGTAAAACAAGAAAAACAAGCTGATCCTGATTTTCAAAAAGCCGTTTCAGCTTTGTCTGCTGCAAATGAAGCAGCAAAGAGCTTTACTAATTTTAATTCGATATTTGCTGGCGTTAAGAAAACGTGTGACAAGCTTGCACTTCAATTTCTAAATTGCTGCACGAATGAAGGATGGGGCAAGGACATCAATCTTGCTCAATGCAGCCAAGAAGAGAAAGATTTAGGTGCGGCTAAAGAAAACCTGCAAACCGTCTATGTCGGCGAATATTGCAAAAAAGACCCGCTTGGGATTTGTCTTGAACATCGTAAAGCTTATTGTGTGTTTCCTTCCAAGCTTGCCCGCATTGTTCAAGCTCAGGGACGACGAGATCAATTAGGCATCGGTTTTGGTGATCCTGAAAATGTGAATTGTCGTGGTCTCTCCCGCGAAGAGTTTGCTCAACTTGATTTAAGTAAAATGGATTTCAGTGATTTCTATGCAGAGATAACAAAAAAAGAACACATTGAAGACCCAGGTAAGCTTAATCAGCGTGTAAGTGAAAAAACAAGTAAGTGGGCAGAGGAGAAAAAGCCGAATGGTTAAATCATTTGCCCATATCATGATCTCGCTAGCCTGTGTTTTTCTGGTTTGTATGCCATGCCAAGTTTTTGCTTATGAGGCGGGCTATTTTAGCGAACATGCAAAAGGGTGGCATTGGTATGATGACCCTAAACAAGATCAATCAGAAGAAGAGGATCCGCTCGCGAATGATCCTGTTCTTCAGATGAATGCTATTCGTGCAACAGTTGATCGTGCCTTAAATGAGGCGGTTTTAAACCCCACTGAAGAGACAGTAAGCAACTATATTAATTTACAAAATCAGGTAAATCATCATGCAGAAAAGTTTGAAAAATATTGGAAAGCAGCGCTATTGGCTGAACCCAAACTCGATTATTCCTTAAAACATCCGACAAACAATATTGCAAAACAGGTTGAATATAATCAACAAAGCTTGGATGAAAATGCAGTTATTCGGGAGCTTGCTAAAAAGAGCGGTTTGTTCTTCTTTTATCGTAGTTCTTGTCCTTATTGTGTGCGGTTTGCACCCATTGTGAAAGATTTTGCTGAAACTTATGGGATTCCAGTCATACCCATTACCACAGACGGAATATCATTGCCCGAATTTCCTAATTCATATCCCGATCAAGGACAAGCTAAAAAATTTCATGTGACGGTGGAACCCGCTCTTTTTGCCGTCAATCCATATACGCAAAAAGCTTTTCCTATTGCCTATGGCTTAACCAGTGAAGCGGATTTAAAAAGGCGCATTTTGGATATTGCGACTCGTTTTGGAGGGTTTGTGAAATGAGCTTAAAAAAATATTATCTGTTCATTTCGCTTATTTTCTCAGTGGTACTTTCAATGCCGATTGCACACGCTTCAGTAAATGACGATTTGAATAGCTATTTTAATAGTCTGGGATTTTCATCCAATGTCACTTCTCCCCAAGCTTATCACGGCCAACAAGCAGGGTATTACACGGGCGGTAGTGTTTTTATGCGAAGTGCTACCCGCGATGTGCAATTGGTACAGCTTGAATTACCAAGCTTTCGTTCAGGTTGCAGTGGTATTGATCTTTATACCGGTGGTTTTTCATTTATCAACAGCGATCAAATCATCCCATTGATGCAAAACATCATGAATAATTCAGCGAGCTATGCGTTTACGCTTGCTATGGAAACTGCATCGCCTGCACTTGCGAATGTCATGAAATATTGGAATGACTTCGCTAGCAAAATTAATCAAGCCAATATTAATTCATGTGAAATGGCAGAAAGTTTAGTGGGTGGGATGTGGCCGCGCGTAAGGGGTGCCCAGCAACGTGTTTGTCAGGATATCGGCAGCAATTCCAACGGCCTTTTTACGGATTGGGCGCAAGCCAAGCAAAAATGTGGTACCGGTAATGAATTTACCAACACAATGAATAAAGCGCGTAATGATCCGCGTTATAAAAACCTCGTGTTTGATAGCGGAAATATCACTTGGAAAGCAATTAAGCAAAATAATCTCTTTGGCAGTGATGATGAATTAGCGCAATTTTTCATGTCACTATCTGGCACTGTCATTATTTATAAAGATGGAGCAGGTGATGATGAACCAGTTAAATTGAGTCCTCCGCTACCATCATTGATGGATAAAGACAAAAATAATTTGATCAAAACTTTACTCGAAGGTGGTGAAGTCACTACTTATAAATGCGATACCCTCGATGTGGACGGCTGCTTGCATCCATCTAAGGACGGAAAAATTCTCATTACAAAAGACAAGGCATTTGGTAATCGCATTAAGAATTTATTGGATGATATGGTCAATAAGATTATTGATGACCAACCACTCACTCCAGAAGAAATTGGATTACTGCAATCAACCAGTCTTCCTATTTATAAAATGCTCAACGTCCAAGCAGCTTTTGCGAAAGATAAAAAAATAATTGATGTATCAAGTTACGCCGATGCTGTTGCAACAGATATTCTATTTCAATATTTAGAGCAAAGTTTACAGATTATTCGCAATAACATTGCTGCCTCTCAATATTCAGAAGCTATTTTAGCAGAGCTTAAGCCCAACATAGATAAAGAACTTGATCAACTACGTGAATCACAAAAAACAGCTTATAGCCGCATGGCGATATCCATTCAATTGATTCAACAAACACAAGTGATTGAACGCATGTTAGCAGGTGATTTATCCACTGATCTTGCAAATAGCTTATCGTGGGCGAGAGGATTGAAATGACACAAACGCTTCCAGTGATTGTCTATGGTAATGGCGATTTATTTCGCGAATATTTTAATGCAATTGTAGCTGCCATGGGGAATGGCAGCCACTTTTCTACCTTATTGCATATTTCCATTCTACTCGCTGGATTCACTGTGATTTTTAGTTTCATCATGCGACGTGATTTAATGGAAATAATGAAATGGTTAGGCATTTTTTATATTGCGATTTATGTACTATTTTTACCACAGACCAGCATTGTGATTATTGATCGTGTTAATGGCAATGCAAACTATGCTGTTGATCATGTACCACTTGGCCTTGCTCTTGTTGCAAGTTACACGAGTACGATAGGCGATGGTCTTACGCAAAATATTGAATCTAATTTTACGATGCCTGATTATCAACCTTATCATCGTACGGGCATGGTATTTGCTTCGCGTCTTGTAGAGGCGGCTAGTCAATTTGAAATTACAGATGAAAAATTTGATGCAAACCTCAAAGGATTTATCCATCAATGTGTGTTTTATGACTTACTATTAAATAAATATTCTATTAATACATTGATGTCAGCACCTAATGTTTGGGCGCTCATTTCCGCTAATCCATCACCTGCTAGATCATTTATTTATGATGGTAATGTCACGACTTGCAAGGAAGGCGTAAGAAAACTAAGTGACGATTGGAAGCAAGCGATTGATTCGGCAGCAGAGGCGTACGGAAAGCGCATTTATCCCAATGTGGCGAAGGATAAAGCAAAAAGCTTAGTGATCACCGATCTTCCGATCAGTTATCAGTATCTTACCAAATTATCTGAATCAGCGAGTGACATCATGCAGCAAAATTTAATGGCAAATGCTATTTCTCGTGGCATTGTCAGCATGAATGCAAAATTAAATGCAGCGGCAAGCATGGAATCCTATGCTTTTGCTCGTGCTCAAGAGCAAAAACGTTTAACCAATAAAACCCTAGGTGATATGGCAGCGCATTGGTTACCTCTTATGAAAAATGCATTCGAAGCTATCATGTATGGGTCGTTTATTTTTATCGTGTTGCTGTCAGTGTTTCCTTTTGGGATGATGATTGTTAAAAATTATGTGTATACACTGCTTTGGATACAAATCTGGGCGCCACTTTATGCCATCATCAATTTAATTGTTTCTTATTATGCGCAATTGCACAGTGTGGCAGCGACCGATGGTGCATTATCGCTTAACGCCATGTCAGGCATTTTACAGATTAATTCAGATATTTCTGGTTTGGCGGGCTATCTCACCTTAAGTGTTCCATTTTTATCCGCTGGTTTAGTCAAAGGCATGGCATCCACTTTTACCCAACTTTCTCAATATGTAGGAGGCGTCACCCAATCTGCGGGAGGTACTGCCGCTCAAGAGGCAGTCACAGGCAATATGAGTCTAGGAAATACCAGTTTTGGCAATCATAACGCTTTTAATACATCAGCTAATCATTTCGATACCAGTGGTCGCATGTCAGCAGGATCATTTACGACGCAAATGGCTGGGGGATCGTCCTTGACACTCACGGCAGATGGCTCAGGTGTCCTTGATATGCGGAATTCAATATCCAATTTAGGTGCTTCTATTAATTATGCAGAAAGCTTACGAGCATCTTATTCACACCAAGCAGACCGTGCTTTTACAGCCGCTAAAAATGACGCCGTAGGTTTCAGTGAAGCTAGTAATGCGGCTATACGGGATGTCAGCGAATTAAGCAGACATTGGGGTAAGTCAACGGCGAGTGGTGAAGGTTGGAATTTCAGTACTAACGCAGCGACAGCACAAGCAATAGGGAATATCCAAAAAATGACGCAAGATTTTGCGAGTCGTCACAACATCTCTTACGGAGAAGCGGCTAATCTATTAGCCAATGCGCATGTTGCAGGTCAGGCATCCATTGGCGTTGGCACAGGAAAAGGATTAGCACCTGTAAATATTGGCGGTTCAGTATCGGGAGGCATGTCACGAACAGCAGGTCATAATAGCTCTACTGATAAAAGCTCCTTATTTTCAGAAGCACAAAGCTATGCCAGAGATAATCATTATTCTGAAAATGTTGATATGGTGCAACGGGCAGTAAAAGACCACAGTTTAAGAACGAATAGCGAAGAAGGGAATCGCTTAGTTGAAAATGCAAGTGCCTCATTCGATAAAGCAGAGTCTTTCCGCCATGATATGCAAAGTAATTTATCTCTCGCGACAAGCGCAAGAGAAATGGCAGGTATCGTGGCAGAAAAAGCAGATAGTATTAATGTAAACAGCAACCAAGCTTTTACTGACTGGTTAATTAATCAACCTGGAACAGATGGAAAAGGACGACTAGGATATCGTGGAACAGAGCGTCTAAAACAAGACCCTGATGCGATGATGCATTATGCGCGCCAATATGCAGAGCAACATCAATCTTCTATCACATCGAATTGGCAGCATGGTCTTGATTCTACAAAAGCTGAAATCGTCAATCGTTATCAATCCCATCGGAAAAATGTTCCCACCGAATCAATGGTCGAAACGCAGAATTCTGCAAACAAAGGTGCGATTACTCATCAAGCACACCAACAGGGATTAGTACCAGATCGCATGATTGATCATTCAGCCAAGAAACAAACAGAAAACTTGTTAAATACCAACCAATCTAAAGTCGATGCGGGGAAAAAAGACATCTCACATAAAGGTGAAATTGAAACAAATAAAGTAAAAGAAGAACAAGGACGTGAGAGGAGCGGCAGCCTTTGGGGTGATATGTGGAACGATATTGATACAAAAGATCATTAGTTTTTAATCGGTTGAATGGAGAAAATAAGATGAGTCAGGATTCAATCAAACATTACACGCGCGGTGGACAAATTACGCTACACAATATTCGTATGTTTACACAAATTACGAATAAGGTGACATTAGTGACCGCTATTATTTTTATTCTAGTTTCAGGAAGTATAGCTTGGTTCACCATATCTGAATATGAGCGTTATGTATGTGGAAAATATTTATGGTCTACCGTTATCCCTCTTCTTGAAGAAAAAGCAGAAACGGATTTTATTCAACCTAGTGGTGCAAAAATTAGAGTGAAATATGCAGATATTCAGGATGCAGCACTCATCAAAAAAGTAAATCAGAATGTCGGTATCAAACTCACACACGCTATTTTAATAGGATTTGTAGCAGCTATCGTTACTATGATAGGTATTTCATTATGGTTGAGAAGGAGAGGGGTAGCACAAACTGAAGACGTGCCAATTAAGGGGGATGAGTTTGCATCAAAAGAAGTCACTAAGGCACGGATCATCAAGGATAAATTAAATTCAGATTTAGCATTGGGTGGATTACCATTAATTAAAAATTCAGAAACAGCGCATTTATTTTTTCATGGCACTGTTGGTTCAGGGAAATCCAACGCGATTAAAGAACTGCTCGATCAAATCAGGCGTCGTGGTGATCGAGCAATTATTTATGATAAGAGCTGTAATTTTTTAGAAGAATTTTATTATCCTCACTCTGATGTTTTGTTAAACCCGCTGGATGTGCGTGGGAGGCATTGGCCGCTTTGGCTAGAGTGTCGTGATTCGGCTGATTTTGATAGCTATGCAGCAGCGCAAATCCCTATGCCTTTATCTGCACAAGATCCATTTTGGATACATGCTGCCCGTACTATTTTTTCTGCTGCCGCATTTGAGATGCGTAATGATCCAAACAGAAAGGTAATGAAACTTTTAAGGTATCTACTTACTGCTGATCTGGATGTATTGCAGAAATATTTAAAAGGTACAGAAGCAGAAACTTTAGTATCCGAAAAAATTGAGAAAACAGCTATTTCAATTAAATCTGTCCTAGCAACTTATCTCAAAAGCATGAAGTACATTCAAGATGAAGAAAATCCTTTTTCTATTCGCGAGTGGATACAAAATGAAAAAGCCAACAATTGGTTGTTTATTACCTCACTCGCTGATCGCCATGAGACACTAAAACCGCTGATTTCTGCATGGCTTGATATTGCCGTAAATGCTTTAATGAGTCTGCCGCCCAGTCAGGATAGACGAATTTGGTTAATACTTGATGAATTACCTAGTCTTCAGCAGTTGCCCTATCTCACATCAACTTTATCAGAATCAAGGAAATTTGGCGGCTGTATTGTCATCGGTGCACAAAACTATGCTCAAATTGAAAAAATTTATGGTGCATCAGGCGCTCGTGAAATATCAGCGTTGCTAAATACTCGCTTCATGTTTAGGCAACCTGATCCTGAAATGGCGAAGTGGTCAGCTGCTAACTTTGGTGAATCTATTACAGAGGAAGTGCGTGAAGGGATTTCTTATGGTGCTAATACGATGCGTGATGGTATTTCAATCAATCGAGTAGAAACACGCAAACCATTGGTGAGCTACTCTGAAATTATGTCGCTGGGTAATTTACGTAGCTTTGTGCGACTACCAGGTAAGTTTCCCATTGCACCTGTCGATTTTATTTATAAGCAGCGACAAAAGAAAAATGCCGGATTTATTTTAAGGCATATCGATGATACTGGCATGAAAGAAATTGATGAGATTATTGAACGATGCGAAAAGCCAGTAGTAATAGCTAAATCTTCCACAAGTAAATCTAAGCGTGAGTCCAAGAAACAGGCAAATACAAAAAATAATGTAGAGCTAGTCAACAATGACAATCATGCATTAGACGTATAAGGACTAAATTATGCTATCAACCAGTATCATAAAAAATGTCGATCAAGCGAGTCATTATTTTAGCCAGCGAGATAATTACTATACCCGCGAAGAAGGGCTAGAACAAAGTGAGTGGTGGGGAAAAGGAGCAGAAAAATTAAATCTTTCTGGCTTCGTTGCCGATAAACAATTTACTGAATTACTGCAAGGTAAGCTTCCAAACGGTGAGCAACTTGGAAAAATGGTGAACGGTGAAATCAAACATCGTCCTGGATGGGACTTAACATTAAGTGTGCCCAAATCTGTTTCTATTATGATTTATATAGGAGACGATAAACGTTTGGTCCAGGCAGAACGAGAAGCTTTATTTGCCACCCTTTCTTATATTGAACGCAGCTGTTCCCAGGCTCGTGTAAAAATTGGAGACAAAATAACATATCAAAATACTGGAAATATGGTTGCAGCACTTTACTATCATGATCTTTCTCGTGCTAAAGACCCACAGAAACATACTCATTGTGTGGTCATGAACATGACAGAGCGGTCAGATCAAAAGTGGCGCTCTCAAGCTTCTCAAATTGGTCGATATGATCAAAATGCTAAAGGCGAAATTAACGGTTTTATTGAAAGAGTGGATCATCATAGACGTTATTTCTCAAAAATTTATGAAACAGAATTAGCCTATCGTGTTAAACAACTCGGTTATGAGATCACAACTGATACTAAATCAGGAAAGTTTGAGATCGTTGGTATTTCACAAGAAGTATTGGACTTTTTTTCAAAACGCAGATTAGAAATTGAAAAACACCTTAAACAACGAGGATTATCAGGTGGAGAAGCAGCTAATGTCGCAGCACTTGCTACACGTGATGCTAAAGAAAATGTTGACCGTGCCAAACTAAAAGAGGAATGGGATTATCATGCCAAACGATTAGGACTCAATTGTCAGAAAATAATTGAAAATACCTATAACAACAATAAAGAACAAACACAAAGTCAGGTATCTGATGGCAAAACATTGGATGCTATCAAGCACGCAGCAAAATCATTATCTGTCTTTCAGACGACCTTTACCTTAGAAGAAATTGTGACTGAGGCAGCAGATTATGCTATTCGCCACACTGTTAATTTTGAATCTTTATTAGTTGCCACGAATGCCCAGATAACATCCGGTGATCTTATTTCTGTACCCAATGATAGTGGAAAAACGCTTTTGATGGCTAAATCTAATTTAGAGGATGAAAAACGATTATTTGCACAATTAGCAGATAAGAAAAAACTTGTTTCTCCTGTTGATGCTTTTCATTTAATGAGCTATTTGAGAGAACATGGTGAGATCAAGGAAGAACTTCATGATAATTTAAAAGCTATTTTTAATAATGACCGCATTGTGTTTCTTGAGGGGGAGGAGACTCGACAGGCATTAATTGAACCCATGATGAAGGTTGCGAAAGCGTCTAATTTAGAAGTGGCGATATTATCGCCTAATCTGGTGGGGAGTAAGATGTTTGCAAAAAATGTGAAACCCCTTCCTGAAACTGTTTGGGAGCGCCTCAAATCACTATTTGTAGACAATACGCCAAAACATTATAGCGTAATGCAATTTTTATCTTCCGAAGACGAAAGTGCAGCAAAAAGCAAACGACCTGATATTTTGATTGTGGATAACGCACATTTGTTATCAACTCATCAAAAAGCAAATTTAGTTGAATGGAATGTAAAGCATAATACTAAGCTCATTTTATTGGGTGAAAAACATACGCTTTTACCACAGCAGACAGGTACAAGTATTAATGATTTAACTACTCATGGAGTTCAAACGATATCTATCCAGAAAACCCAACATGAAATGATTCAGAATGAAAATAGCATCCTTCATTCCGCTGTCACTAAAATGAGAGGACGAATTAATGAAGTCAAAAATACCGATGATAGATTTCATGCGATGGCATCGCATTATGCAAGATTAAATGATAGTGATAGGCAAAAATCTTGGCTTATTGCGCATAATAAACAATCCGTTGAACATCTCAATCAGCTTGCACATCACGAACTGAAAGGTAAACAAAAATTAGGTAAAGCAACCACGATTAAAGTGCTTATTCCTATTTTCTTACCCGAAGGAAAGAGTTTATTAGCTTCTGCTTATCAAAAAGATCAAGTTATTCGCTTCAATGAGACCTATTCCTCTCTCGGAGTAGAACGAGGGGAGTATTTACGCATTATTAAAACAAATAAAACATCTAATCGTGTTGTACTCCGAAAGGAGAATGGTAAGCAGGTGCTTTGGCAGCCCGATAAAATAGCAGGAGGACATTCTGGGAAGGTTGAACTATTTAACGAAAAAGCACGAGAATTTTGTGTGGGTGAAAGTGTTGTATTTCATCGTTCAATCAAAGCAAGAGAAATTATTAAAGGTGAACGGGCAACCGTTACTGATATTCGCCATAAAACATTAAAGCTTGAAAACAGTAATGGAAAGTCAATTACTATAGATTTAGAAAAATCTTATCATCGCCATATTGATTATGCTTATGCAGCAACGCCTCATGCGATTGCACATGAGAGACCTCATTTACTTATTGCAGAGTTACCTGCAAAAGCATTTCATACCGATCAACGACGGTTCTATCAAATCATTTCCCAGCCTAAAGAAGCGTTTCTGTACACTGATGATCAAAAAGGATTAGTGGCTCATCTTGAGAAGAAAACAGGAGATAGATTATCTGCACATGATACGTTAGCCAAAGCAGAGGATATAAAGAAGAATTTGCATTCTCTCTATAATGTGCTTGAAAAACAGATAGCCAATCAAAATGGACTTGAGAATAGTTCAACACTTTCTCGTGTAGCGGTCGAAGCTGTTGAATATGCCATGCATCATTTAGCTGAGCGCGAAGCAGGATTTACTCATAAACAATTAATGCAAACGGCTATGGAGCACGCTCTTGGTAAAGTGACCCAAGAAACGCTAAATCAGGCCACGATTGCTATGGAAAAAACGGGTATATTGCTACGTGGTAGCAGGGGTGATGGTACTCTTTGGACAACCGCGGATGCAGTAAAAATAGAACGTGAGATTATTGCCCTCTGTCATCAAGATAAAGGAAAGCTTGAACCTATTGCGAATGATGAATTGCTAGCCAAATATTGTGATCCCAATAAGCTTGAATCCGAACAAATCGAGGCGATTAAAGCGATAACACAAAGTAAAGATAGGGTACTTGCTATCCAAGGCCATCCTGGTACGGGTAAAACGACCATGTTCGCAACGGTGGTCGATGTACTTGCTGCTAAAGAGTTATTGACGGCACAAGGATATGAAATTTTAGGTTTAGCCCCTACTCATGTGGCTGTAAAAGAGCTGACCAGTCGTGGAATTCAAGCCCAAACGCTTGATAGTTTCATTGGAACCATGAAGAAAGAACTCGCAGAGGGGCAAGCTATCAAACGAAGCAATTTGATCATCGTCATTGATGAAGCATCGATGGTGTCAAATAGAAAGATGCTAGAAGCACTTCAAATTGCTCATCAGTTAGATTGTAGAGCCATTCCCGCTGGAGATACTCGTCAACTGCCATCCATTGAAGCAGGAAAGCCTCATGATTTAATCCAGAATACTGAAGTAGAAACTAAACATCTTGTTAAGATCAGACGCCAGGAAAATGATGTGCTTAAACAAGCTGTCAAAGAAACGATAGTTTATGATTTTAAGGCTGCATTTACGACATTAAAAAATTCCATTATAGAAATCCCTGTTCCACCACCTAATAAAGATGAAAAAAGAAGCTGGAAAGAACGGTGTCAGGAAAATCGAATTGAGCGAGTAAGCATGTTGGTAAAAGGCTATTTTTCTTATGCCAAAGACCAACGTGACAATATCCAGGTGATCACGCCTGGACATGATGATCGAGTATTAGCCAATTCGCAAATACGGGAACAATTAAAAGAAGAGGGTACTTTAGTTAAAAGCAATGACCAATCATTCCGCATTCTTACTGCTGAAAGCATGACACAAGTTGAACGATCTCATATTACCAATTTATCTATAGGAGATGTGTTGCGCTTTGGTAAACGTGAAGGAAGGTTCATCAAAGCGGGTAGCTATTTAACTATTATTGAGATGAATAAGGATTACAGTTTAATTAAGCTTAAAAATGATGACGGTCGAGAAGTAGCCTGGCAAGTGCCTAAATTTGATAAAAAGCGCTTAAGCAGCATAGAAGTCTTTAAAAAAGAAACGCGGGATTTACAAGTGGGGGATATGATCCGTTGGACAAAATCAGATAAAGAAAATGCCTTATTCAGTTCAGAGGCAGCAAAAATAACCGACATTAATAAAAATCAAATTACAGTAGAATTAGCTAATAAAAAATCGTTTACCTTTGATGCTAACCATCCACGATTTCAACACTGGGATCATGGTTATGCGGCTACTGTTTATGCTGTTCAAGGTAAAACAAAAGACATTGTTTTAGCTCATCTGGAAAGTTTTCGTGAAAATTTAACCACGCAACCTGCTTTTTTGGTGGCACTTACCCGCTCGGTGAATAAATTTCGTCTTTACACCGACGATACATCCCAACTTTTAAAAACAATAGAAAAAAACACTGGCGTTAAATTAAGCAGCTTAGAAGTGATTGGCGATTATCCTTCTAAGTTAGTCAAAGCACGTAAAGGAAAAGAATTTAAACCAACGCTCGCCAATACCATCCTTGCAACAGAAATGAAGCATGAAAAAAGAAAGAAGAACGAGAAAGAGGATATTAATTATCCTCCTTATTTTAGCCGACACACCATTGAACGTATCAAAGAAGGATTAAACAAAGAAGCCGAAAAAATTGCTATTGAGTTTTTAGGAACTCCTAAAGAAAAAGGAAGCAATCACCTCAAATTTGGCAGTAATCAGGGGAGTTTGAGTGTCACCATTAAAGGAGAAAAGCAGGGATGGTTTAATGATTTCGATACAAATCAGGGTGGCCGAGATATGGTGAAATTCCTTCAAGTCTATGGAGGAATGGATCGGCAAGAGGCCCTGAAATACGGAGCAAATTGGTTAGGAATTTTACCTGATAAAGATATAAAGCTAGGCAAAGTTCACCCATATAACGGTCTCAAAAAGACCGATTTAGCTAAAGAGTCAGGGGAAGGTTTGTTCAGCGATTATGAAAAGAAAAGGATTAAATTAGCTAATCAACTTGCAAATGAAAGCGTAGCTGTAAAAGGGACATTGGCTGAAAAATATTTAAAAAAATATCGTGGGATTGATGTTGAAAATATACCGAATGATATTTGTTTTCATCCTAAGGTTTATTGTCAAAAGAATAGCAAAGCGCTGCCTGCACTGCTAGCTATTGCCCGTGATATAGAGGGAAAAATCCAATCAGTTGAGGCAATTTATTTGAATCCAAAAACGGCTGATAAGGCAGATGCTCCACTAAAAAAACAAACCATCGGCCCTAAAAAAGGCGTTTCTGTGATGATCAAACAAACCAACGATCCGAATGCTCCAACTCTTCTGGCAGAAGGTGTTGTGACAGGGTTAAGTCTTGCTCAGGCCTTACCTAATGTGAACGTTAATATCACATTAGGTAAGGGAATGTTTACACATATAGACCCTGTGAAACTTTCAGATAAGGTCATATTTTGTCTCGATAATGACGGTAAAGATTTAAAATCGGATAAGGCAATTTTAGCGGCGTCGAATAGGCTAATAGCCAGTAAAAAAGAGATTAGTTTTATGATACCAAATGGTCTTAACCTATCAAAACAAGACTACAATGACGTCTTGGAACAAAGAGGGTGTGATGCGATAAAACGAGATTTTCAACAGGCTGTCCCTTACACCGATTTTTATAGCCAAAATAAAAATTATCCTGCAAAAATAACTGATAATCTGAGTGAACTACCCAGTAAAAAGTTCATCCAAAAAATCATGCAGAATGAAAATAACATATCGCCTTCGCTGATTAAATCCATAAATCATCAGCCTGATTCACAAAAAATATCTGAAGAAATGATTTCCAATTTTGCCAAAGACGTTGCAAATGAAGCGGGTCATCTTATCGAGAAATATTCAGTTGCTTATAAGCAAATTCAGAAAATACAGAGTGATAATTCTAAAAAAGAAATAGTCAAACAAACCATTATTAACAAAGATATTGAACGTGAAATTTAAGAGAAATGGAGTATTTATGAAACGTACAACGATTACATTTTATGATGAAGCGTATCAAAAACTTGAAGATCGTGTGCAGAGGAAGGGTCTACAATCGGTTGCTCAATGTGTAAGGGAGATGGTTGATTTAACATTTAAAATTGAAGAAGCAGCATCAAAATCTAATGAAAAAGAAGACGAAATGGATCTCTTACAAGTGGTACTTGAGCTAAAAAATCTTTTGAAAAATAATCTAAACTGGTCGCTAGAAACGAGGCTTTTGACACGCTTTTTAGTTGAAAGTCAGCCTGATGGAAGTAAGGAAAAGAAGATAGAAATTTTGGAGAAATACAAAGAAAGCGCTAGCAACTATGTAAAGGGATTAATTGGTGATGAAGATGATTAATGCATCATTGTGATGCAACGTGATGCAGTGAATAACTGTAATTTGGAGCCATGTATGGAAAGAGAAAAAATATTAATCAATTTTATTTTTAATTCTTCAAAAAAACATGTGATGCATGATGCCATCACTACGATGCAAAGGTGATGCACATAAGGATTTTAATTTTATGCACCCCATTTTTATTTTTTTATTTAACATGATGAATAATTGCAAGTTGGTTTTAAGCAATCAATATTGCGACCTGTGTAAGAAGCTTGGAACTAAAATAAGGTAATGTGATTCAGAATAAGCATTAAAACCAGTATAATTTTAATAATTTTGAGTTATAAGGTTTTTACGTCAACAAATCTTTTTGACTAAAATTTAAGGCAAATTAATTAATGGAGGAAGCTATGCCAATTATTAAAGAAAAACCAAAACAAGATAAAACACAAATCCGCATCAGTATCGAAGCTAAAATCCTAGATACGATTAAACAATATTGTGACTGGGCTGGTGTTAAAAAACACGATGTGTTTTTTGAGCAGGCTGCAGAATATCTTTTATCTAAGGACAAAGAATGGAAGCATCATATCAACCAAAAAGAATCTGTTTAAAATATTAGGCTATTTTTGATGATTCCCGCGATGATTAACGATGTCAGCGTCGATTGCATCAACCGTGTAGCCATGACGTATCATGTACCGGTTACGGTTATTTTGTCTGTTATGAAAAAGGAAAATGGGAGAAATGGACTAGCAGTCAAAAATAAGAATGGCACTTATGATTACGGTGTTTTCCAGATCAATAGCATTTGGTTGCCTAAGATTGCAGCATACGGATATACACGTGACGATATTCAGTATAATGCATGCAAAAATACAGAAGTGGCTACCTGGATCATTGGTAAAAACATGGCACAAGGTAAAGCGGTATGGAGTAGTATTGCCAATTACCATTCTCATACACCAATTTATAATAAACCATATCGAGAAAGTATTTATGCAAATTACAAAAAATTATCTAACATTATTAGCAATGATTTATAAACATGGGATTAGCAAATGAATAATCAAATTCAAGCTTTAAATTACTGTGCACATGCTATTGAACATCTAAAATTAGATGTGAAAGCAATGAGAACAAAAATACCAGCCTCGGCTCAAGTTATTCTAAATTTGATTGAGATGTTGCAAAGCAGTATTAAATTTATTTTGCCTAATGGCTGTAATTTAATTGACCCACAAGACCTTAGACAATCGCATCTTGATTTATTGAAGTTACCATATCCACTTATTGCTCTTGAAGCGCCATGGGAACTTGAAATAGATGACCAGATAAAGGAGATACCTACCTCACCGGCCACAAAACGTATTGCTCTTTGCTGGGACGCTGAACAAAATATTTTAGAGCCTATCCCAGGTTTAAATAAATCTGTTTTAAATAAGTTCCCTCAAGGCGGGGTATTCGTTGTTCCTATTTATTGGAGTCCAAATTTCAAGCACTGGTCAACAGCAATGGGCGGATCATTCATACCTTATAACAATGAGATGGGTGATCTATCCAGTGAACAAAATCTCAATCAAGCTTCTAAAATTGCTGTAGAAGCACTTGCTCAATCCGGGCGGACAAGTTCGCGTCCTAAAGCCTTTCGAGCTGAACCATTTGCTTTATTGCCTGAGATATTCGAAAAATGTGTTACCTCTTTAGGCAAGGAACAAGCCTATTCTCAAATTATCCTTGATGCTCACGATGAAGCCAGCATGCTAATACAAACGTGTGCGGTTCTTAACTGTTCTAATATAACAACGGTAGACATTGAGGCGCCTAAATTTTTAAATAAAAAACGAAGCGAAAAAAGCAAACAACCTTTCTTTTCTTACAAAGTATTAGAACTTTGCGAAGAAAAAAGTCAGCAAGCTTCAGGTATGGGCGGAGGAACCCACGCAAGCCCAAGAATGCATTTAAGGCGTGGGCATCTTAGAAGGTTAGAGAATAAAACAATATGGGTAAAACCAGCCATGGTAAATGCGAACGTAACGCATGGCATTGTTGTTAAAGACTATGCCATTTCTTAGAAAATTTTGCTATGCCAAATAATATTCTTCTACAGAACCTAATTTATTTGCCCAGAAGATAGTTAGTGCATTAATGCACTAACTTAAAATGCAAAAAATAGCGCCTCACTTTTGCAAGGCGCCGCTTAAGAAAGCCTAACTTGATTCGCTAATTAAAGTTTTTCAACATCTATGATGTGTTCGTCCATAATGTCGGATTCTTTTAAATAGTCGAATTCAATCGCCCCATCCGAAGCCAATTCTTCGGCTTTCTCATGTGCTTCGCCTGGGGTCGATGCGGTTACAAGTATTGTTTGATAAAATGCTTCTACACGCTTAAATGTAACTCTATATTGATTCATATACTACCCTCCTCACATTCTATATGTGACCCTTCTGAAGGGAATAAAATATCTGCTATCGTTTCGATGGTATCCCAATTAATACCTACAGTCGCATCGTGATTTTTTTTCAAATGAATGAGTACCTCACTAGCTTGCTGGTCTGTTAAATCTGATCTAATACTTTGAACATCTTCGATGTGCCAAACGATAGCGATTTCTTCGGTTATGTCATCTTGCAATATCTCATGAATTTTATTGCCTAGACACCGTTCAGTCATGGTGTCAAATTCATTCCAGACTGCATCATCTACTTGCAGAAAATAGAGGATGCTTTTAAGTTCGCTAATAAATTTTTTAACATTTTCTACTGTGGTCATTCTCATCCATTACACTCCATTAATTGCGGTATTGCGGTAAGAGTAAGATTAATTTTTTTGTTTATCTGATCTTTGCCTTCGTTAAACAAAGCACAAGGACGGTGCTTTGAGTAGATTTTAAGGGTATAGGACATCATTAAACGTTTCCCGCGTTGATGACGGATAACATCAAGAATGATTTGAAAAGGCGAATATATTTTGCGTATGATTGCTTTAATCATTTTTAAACTCCAGGACGGTTTTTAAAGGTGGTTAGACTTGGCAGCCTCCTCAAGAGACTGCCTTGCCGTTGGTATGGTGATAATGTGCATCATTATCACCATTATCATTAAACTCCTTTTAGCTGTATCATTCTTTCGGCCAGTGTCCAAAGTGCACGATTGAGAGCATTGTTTTGATCAATACTTTTTATTTCACGAGTTGAGGCACGTTTGACACGTCCTTTTTCATCTCTTGCCCAACCACGCAAGCCGCCCTTGATCGCGTTTTCTTGCGCAATATTGAAGACGGTAAATAAATCATCCTTGCCTTTTTCTTGATAGCGCCGTGGTCTTAAAAATTGTTCTGGTTTGATTGCCTCCTTAGTTAAAGTGTCATCACCATCAAAACGCAACTGATGCACGACATCTGCAAAAATTTCTTTTTCGGGTTGGCTCAATTCAACACGACCCATTTGCTCGGCATGTTCCAATAGTTGAGTTGCTTCCTTCATGACCTCATAAGTTCCTTGAATCACGTTGCCTACAACATCGCCTTGATGCCTGACACGCACCTCTTTAAAAGTATCCCCTGCGACTAAGCCATTGGAGCAGATCAGACGATACAGCCCAGCCATTAAACGATAAGAGGATAAACCGTCATGTGAATTGACTAGCACTAATTCCGGAAACAGACCGCCGACAGTGGGAATGCTACTGATATGGCGAAAACGCAGCATGTGCTTAGTAAAGAGCGCCTTGTCTGCCTTGCGTGTGCGGTTTTGCATGGCTTTCACAGGCATAAAACCTTCAGACATTAAGCCATTAACAACCTCAATAGTTGATATGTGCTGGTACTTGTCACTGGTCCCGGCTGCACCTTCGGCTGTGAAAATAGATGGGGAAATGCGTCGTAAACTTTCTAACGTAATGGGTCTAAACATATTTATTGCTCCGTGTTATGTAAATTGTTAATACACAACTATAATAACATAAAAACAATTAACATCAAACTATTTTTGCAATTAAAATTGTTTTATTTTAATATTAATTGTGTATTAACAATTTTGAGACTGGACAATGAATGACGATAAAACATATTGGTCAAAAATCGTTACTAAGATATTGAAAGCTGAGTTAGCTAAACGGGGGATTGACTACCCGACGCTGGTAACCAAACTGAGTGAAATAGATGTTCATATCAGTGTGGAAGATCTGCGCGGACGTATGTCGCGTGGCACGTTCAGTGCAGCTTTATTTATTCAGTGCTTAAAAGCGATAGGCGTTACAAATTTACCTCTTGAAGAAAGTTATTTTAACCGTTGAGAAAATAGACAGGCATACTTCTAGCCAGCCTACTGCCTATTAGCCAACATCTAACTTTTTGATTTTTCGATTAATTATTTCATTAACTTGTATTTTAATTGCTATTAGTGTATAAGTATATAAACACTTATGCGCTTATGTGTATAGTAAATAACGAGGTAAATTATGAGCAATACGATCCGTTGGAATATCGCGGTCTCCCAAGATACCGATCAGGCACTCCGTATGTTTTTAGCCAATCAAGGTGGTGGTAGAAAAGGCGACTTATCGCGTTTTGTCGAAGAAGCTGTACGGGCTCATATTTTAGAACTAACAGCAGATCAAGCAAAAGCGGCTAACGCCAATATAAGCGAAGATGACTTATCAGGCATTGTTGAAGAAGCCATAGACTGGGCGCGTAATCACTAATGCGCGTTGTACTCGATACGAACGTCTTATTGAGCGCGCTTATTTCACCACACGGTGCTCCTGACATCATCTACCGTGCTTGGCGAGCAGCTAAATTTGATATTGTTACTTCAACTTTTCAACTTGATGAGTTACGACGGGCTAGTCGCTACCCAAAATTTAAAGCCATTCTGCAACCTTCCCGAGTGGGTACCATGATTAATAATCTTCAGCACACTATTATCTTGGATCGATTGACCGTTAAAGCTGAGGCGGATGATCCAAATGATGCTTTCTTGCTCAGCATGTCAATTGCTAGTGATGCGGATTATCTTGTAACAGGTGATCGTCGAGCTGGATTGTTGCAAAAAGGAAACATTGGCCGGACACGTATTTTAACGCCTGCTGCTTTTTGTTCAGAAGTACTTGGTTAAGGGTTATTTAGAAGGATAAGAGAAATGTTGCTTGAAGAGATTTCACATGATGAAATACAGAAAGTGATGGCTCAGCTAGATCAAGCTATCTATAATCATCAGCAATGGCATAATTCGTTAATCCGTACACTTATTTGTCGACTTCAAAGCGATGAGAATGATATTGATACTAACGCACACAAGAAATGCCGTTTTGGTCAATGGTATTTTAATCACGCTCCTGAAAAATTGCATGAGCATCCTGGATTCATCGCAATAGGTACAGCTCATCAACATATGCATGAATTAACAACGCGTCTGCTTAACACATCTAATGCTGGAAATCTTATTTCTCCTCTTGAGTTTGACAATTTTGCAAATGCACTTGAAAGACTACGACTTGAGATATTTGCTTTGAAAAATGAATTAGAAATGTTGTTATACAATCGTGATCCGCTTACCATGGCTATCACTAGAATTAGCATGCTTCCAATCTTGCGTGAACAACAAGCTTTAGTTACACGTCAAGCTCAACCTTGCTGTATTGTAATGATGGATCTGGATCTTTTTAAAAAAATTAATGATCTATATGGACATCCTGCTGGTGATAAAGTATTAACTGCCTTAGCACATCTCATCAGTCAGCATCTTCGCCCTTACGATAAACTATTCCGCTATGGCGGAGAAGAATTTTTACTTTGCATACCTCAGATAGATTTGCATCAGGGATATGAAATGATAGAGCGTTTACGACAAGCGATTGCTGCGATGAATATTGACCTTGGCCTTCAGGCACCCATCAACATTACTGTCTCAGCGGGTTTAACATTGCTAGACCCAAGTTATCCTGTCGAGCAATCTATAGATCGTGCTGATAAAGCAATGTACGCTGCAAAATCTGCTGGTAGAAATTGTACGAAAATTTGGGACGTTGATATGTGATCTTGAAAAAAGAGCGTACGTACAAAAAAATAAAAAATCTAGCTACCTTCAAATATCTTAAACCATCAGCGGCATGCATGAAAGATTGCTGCCCATGTAAATAGCATGTGTTTTATATGAGCCGTTATTTCCAATATTTTTGCTGTGAAAATATTTTCAGCATGAGCTAAATTGGAACGCTCTTTCAGGCAAATTGATTAATACAGGAATCATAGATAAGATCTGCGATCTCAAAGTCTATCCAATATCTTTTCTGTTAAATTATCTGCGTCGTTATCAAGAGGAATGACATGATAAGAATCATCAAACCAAATGACTTCCTTTTGCGAAAAACCAATAATGTCCCTATCATTTAATCAATCTTTTATTTTTCCACGAATTAATAAAACCGGAACCGAGGCTAAGCGCGCAACTCCTTCTGCCACACTGCCTAATAAAAATCGCCTAAACCCGCGTCGACCATGTGTTCCAATTATCATTAAATCTGCATGATGAATATTTGCCGCTTCCACCAATTTTTCTGGAATATGATCAGCATAATCTGTAATTTCAATTAAATGAATTTTAACAGCAATTTTTGCTTCATCAGCTAACGCTTCCATCTTGTGCAAAATAACTTGACCATGATCTCGTATCGACTTTTCATATTTGTCAAAATCTATGGCTACACCTTCACTGACATCAAGGAACTCGTCTGCGACATGAACAACATGTAAAACCGCGTGCTGGTCTTTCGCAAGTTTGATCGCTGTTTGCATGGCTAAATTTGACGTTTCGCTGCCGTCAACAGCAACGAGGATGTGTTTAAACATGATACTCGCCTTTTCCTGATCTCATATCAATATTCCCTATCATTCAATCCCTTTAAAAGAAAACCTTAGCATAGTTTGAATATTAATGAACATAAGCCATCTTGATGCCCATCGTTTGTAATGTGATCTTCAATGTTAATTTTGTTTAAATATTTAGCTGATCGGCCATAAATAAATGTTTTGATGACATTATGATGTAAATGTAACTTTTGAGATTTGGTAGTATATCTGTATCATCTTGATGAAGTGGGTCAAAGTTAATGGATAAGCACATACCGGTATTGATTGTGGGAGCTGGTCCAACAGGGTTGATGATGGCTTGCGAGCTCGCGCGGTATGGCGTTCCATTTCGCATTGTTGATAAAAAACTGGAGCGCACTCTTGCATCGAATGCAACTTGGGTTCAGACTCGTACGCTCGAGTTATTTAATCAAATTGGTATTCTTGATCGATTTCTGCATGCTGGTCACCGTTGCGATGCCATCAATCTATATTCAGATGGAAAATATTTAACGAAACTGTCTTTAAATTATATTGATTCTCTTTATCCCTTTATATTAATGCTCCCTCAAAGTGAAACTGAAAGATTATTAGGTGAATATTTAAAAGAATTACATGGCCAAATAGAATGGTCAGCCGAATTAATAGAAGTCAAATGCGATAGCAAAATTGTTGAATCTAATATTCGATCTTCTACCGGAGATATAGAGACAATAACAAGCGACTGGCTAATCGCTTGCGATGGCGCAAATAGTATTATCCGCGAAAAATGCGGCTTTCATTTTCCCGGAGAAGATTTAACGGAGCAATTTGTAGTTGCTGATGCAAAAATCGATTTTTCATATATGTCAAAAGATGAGATTCATTTGTTTTTTGATCCTGGTACGATATTCGCTGCTTTTCCATTAGGATCTAACAAATATCGTATTGCTGCTAATTTACACCTGGATTATCCAAGAAAAATTTTTACTGAAAGAGAAGTCATTGAGATAGTGCAGGAACGCGCACACGGTAAATATTATGTGACAGATGTGGGATGGATTTCTCCTTTTTGGATACATGGAAAATTAGTCGAGCATATGCGTCATGACCGGATTTTTTTAGTAGGCGATGCAGCACATATTCATTCACCGGCTGGTGGGCAAGGGATGAATACAGGATTACAAGATGCTTTTAATCTTGCATGGAAATTGGCATTGGTTATCAAAGGTAAAGCAACATTATCATTGCTAGATAGTTATCACTCGGAGCGATTTCCAATCGTGAAGCAAGCTGTCGATCAAAATGAATATTTTACCAAAATGGCTTTGTTTGATGATACATTTTTAACAAAGCTAAATCACTTCAGTAAAACATTATCTCACGATCAAAAATCTCTATCTAAACAAATTGGCGAACAAATTACACAGATTGATATTCAATATCAGACCAGTCCAATTATTAAATATGAAGAAACTGTAAATTCTCATGCTCCAAAACCAGGTAAACGTGCACCTGATGTTGTTATTAATCAATCGAGTCAACTTTATCATTATCTTCGTAATACTAAGCATAATGTTTTAATATTTACAGGATTAGAAGATGATGACTCGATTAAAATAAAAGATTTAAAAAAGCAAATAGATCAAACTTATTCCAACCTAGTTAAAACACATTGCATTTCAAAAGATAAGATTACTGATTTAGACGATTTCATCTTAGATGAAAATAATATACTTCACGAAAGTTACCGGATTAAAAAACCTACAATCTACATTGTTCGACCAGATGGTTATATTGCTTATTGTTCTACAAGGTTTAATTTTTCTTCCGTAGAAAATTTGTTAGATAAATATTTATATAAGGATAAATAACATGTACGGATTTAGTATTAATCTTCAGGATACGTTTGATAATGTTGTTCAGGGTGTTACAAAGGCACTTAAAACAGAAGGTTTTGGTGTGCTCACAACAATAGATGTGAAAGCAACGCTCAAAGAAAAATTAAATATTGAACGTCGTCCCTATCTCATTCTGGGCGCATGCAATCCGCAACTTGCACATCGTGTATTAGAAATAGAACCGGATATAGGATTACTTCTGCCATGTAATGTAGTAATACGTGAGGAACCCAATGGAAGTATTACTGTTTCATTTATGGATCCGTTGTCTGTTTTAAATATTGTGAATAATCCTAAGGTCACAGAAATTGCTCAGGAAGTACGCAAGCGACTTGAGAAGGTGCGTGATTCCCTATCCACATAATCAACTTGTGATGAAAGGAATAGTTGTCGTTACAAGCTCATTATCAACTAGTAGTAGATGATTAACAGGTATTTCATACCATTCACCATGATAATCAGTTAATCGTTCTGATGTAATCAAAACAATTTTATTTTCATCATTGTTGTTATGGTGTATATGACAACGTCCTTCAATGCATTCGTACTGTGCGCCAGTAGTGTAATATAAACTTAATGGCGTATCATTCGGATTTGATATATATCTAACAGCTACCATACTATTCCCATCCGTGATAGCGGCATTAATGTATGATCCTTCCGTACTATGGTGAATTTTTTTAAGATCTTCTACTTCATGGATAGTTTCAATTAATAAACTGGATACCTGATTTGCATTAAAAGATATTTTTGATTTGTTAAATTTTTCCAGGAACAAGGCGAAAAAATGCTCCGAATCTGTTTGACCTTGGATAAAATCATAAAGTTCATCGGATAATCCACGGCGAATATGGCGTTTAATCTTGTCAAAACCACCAATATCACCGTTATGCATAAAAAGATATTGTTTGTGTTGAAACGGATGACAATTATCTTGTGAGACGCCGCCCATGCTTGCTGAACGAACATGGGCAAAAAAACAATTTGATCGTATTTTTCTAGCCAGATATTTTAAATTCAAATCGTTCCACGCTGGTTGTATCGATTTAAATAAAGCGGGGTTCGTATCTATGTCGGGAGCATACCATCCCAAACCAAACCCATCGCCGTTTAGAGGTTCTTTCATCTCACGAGCATGGCTACTTTGCTTGATTAACGAATTGATAGGCTTAAAAAGAACTTCATCAAGAATGAGTGGCTTTCCGATGTACGCGATGAATCGGCACACAATAATACTCCATTAAGATCAATATTTGCTCATCATAAGCATGCATAGTTCTTTATAATAGCAAAAATATTGGGATGGTTGATGTATTTTTTGTTACAATAATTCCTAATATCAAAAGGATAGGAGAAAATCATGACAATGGCTAAAGAGCATGGAAAATGGAGAAAAGATCATAATCGATGGTTGGCTGATCACAAAAAATGGCAAGGGGATCACAAAAAAATATGTCAAACCCTAAATAAACTTGAGAAACTTGTCGAACGTCACGATGATGAGATGAAAGCGTTTGGGAAAAAAGTCAAAGTAAATGAAAAATTGATAGCCAAAAGTAATCATTCAGCTTCTGCTCATAAAAAATTAAAAAATGCACATCTCAAGCAAAGCTTACATCACAAATTACATTCCAAAGCTAACAAAGAAATTCTTCAAATTACTAAGGATATTGAAAAAGCCATTAAACGGTTTAACCAATCTTGAAATAACGGAATAACCGGCTACGGTGTTGCCGTTTTATTTTTCCTTATGGAACCTCAGCATCGTAGCCGTATAGCCTATCTACAGCGCTAATTACTACAAAACCTCCCTTCCCGTAACCCGGCTTAACTGGTTCAGGTAATTTTATATTTCTTATATCTGAAAAAATTGTTTGATAAATTTCTTTTTGCGAAAATCCAACTTGATTCATTAACGTAATTATTTCATCAACTGTATAAAAGTGAGCATGTCGATAGAATGGATTATTTCCTTTTTTCGATTCATAAAATTGGCCTAATGCTGAATGACGATCAATTACACTCACAATAAATATTCCGCCAGGTTTTAAAACACGCTTTGCTTCAGCGAATGCATTTAACACTGAATCTAAATAACAAAGGACTGTACTTAATAAAACAAAATCAAATTCTTCACTTGGAAAAGGCAACATTTCTGCAACACTATCAAAAACGTTAATTCCGCGGGACTTTGCGATCTCACGCAATTTGCTTGATGGGTCTACCCCTATTTTGATTCCAAGTGCTGCTGCAAATCTTCCAGATGCAACACCCACCTGAAGTCCAACGCCCGACTCAGGTAAGACTTTTTTTATCGCGTTAAGTTCAGATTGAAAAACAGCTTGATGTCGATCAAACCAACTATCATATCGACCTGAAAGTTGATCAAATATTTTAATTAATTCTAGGTTCATTCAAAAATGCTTCTATGATGTTAATGGGTTTGGTTTATTAGGATCGATTTGGTATTTTTTTAAAGCAGATGTCACTTGACTCATGGGTATCAGGCCATCATTTGCTAAAGCATACAATGCTGCTACAGCGATATAATATCTATCCACTTCAAAAAAGTGTCTTAAATTTTCTCTCGTATCACTACGTCCAAATCCATCGGTACCTAATACGGTATAAGAACGCGATATGTAGGGTCGAATCTGGTTTGCATAAGTACGTACATAATCAGTTGCTGCGATCACTGGACCATCGTGATTTTCTAAACATTGTTCTATATAAGTCAGTTTACGTTTTGATTCTGGGGCAAGCATATTTGAACGTTGAATATTTTCACAATCACGATGTAATTCATTAAAACTTGTTACACTCCATATATCCCCCATCACATTAAAATCATTTTGTAAAAGTTCTGCGGCAAAGATAACCTCTCTTAGAATAGCGCCGCTTCCTAATAATTGTACTTTTAATTTTGATTTAGCTGATTCTTTAAGAAGGTACATTCCTTTGATTATGCCATTCTCAATATTTTTTGGCATTTCAGGTTGCTCGTACTTTTCATTCATTACCGTAATATAATAAAAAACATCTTGCTCTTCCTGATACATACAACGTAAACCATCTTGAATAATGACGGCTAATTCATAACCAAACGCTGGATCATATGAGCGACAATTGGGTACAGCAGAAGCTGCTAATAAACTTTGACCATCTTGATGCTGTAATCCTTCACCTTCAAGAGTCGTTCTTCCTGCTGTTGCACCAATTAAAAAGCCGCGCGCACGCATATCTCCTGAAGCCCAAATAAAATCACCTACACGTTGAAACCCGAACATAGAATAGTAGGTAAAGAATGGGATCATGGGGAAACGATTAGTGGAATAAGATGTTGCGGCTGCAATCCATGATGACATGCTACCAGCTTCAGTAATGCCTTCTTCAAGCAATTGACCGTCTTTAGCCTCTCGATAATATACGAATTGTTCCTTATCTTCAGGTGTATATAATTGTCCGACAGGTGAATATATTCCTATTTGACGAAAAAAAGCTTCTAAACCAAATGTACGCACCTCATCAGAAAAAATAGGAACAATGCGGGAACCTATTTGAGAATCTTTTAACAAGATATTAAATATTCTACCTAGTACCATTGTCGTTGACATAGTGCGTTCCTCAGTGCCTTTTAATACAGCATCGAATGCTGATAAAGGGGGCACTTTTAAAGGATTTGAAATCTTTTGTCGAATAGGCAAAAATCCACCTAATTTTTCACGTCGTGCACGAAGGTATTGTATTTCAGGACTATCATCAGCTGGCTTATAAAAATCAAAATTCAATAACTCTTTATCCGATATTGGTAAGTTAAAGCGATCACGAAAAGCTTTAAGTTGTTCTTCTAACATATCCAATTGATTATGGGCAATGTTACGTCCTTCCGCACCCGTTGTTCCTAAGCCATAGCCTTTTACGCCTTGTACAAGAATCACTGTTGGTTGATTTTTATGATTAATGGCAGCAGTATAAGCCGCATAAATTTTTTTATAATCGTGAGCGCCTCGACGCAATTTAGCTATTTCATCATCCGATAAATTAGCGATTAATTCTTTTAATTCAGGGTCACTAAAAAGAAATTCACGTGTGTATTGGCCGCCACGCACATAAGCATTTTGCAAATCACCATCGACACATTCGTTCAACCGTTTCAGTAATAATCCTTTATGGTCTTTTGCAAACAGAGCATCCCATTCGCTTCCCCATAATGTTTTGATAACATTCCACCCAGCGCCATGAAAAACGCTTTCTAACTCTTGTATGATTTTTCCATTGCTACGCACTAAGCCATCTAAACGTTGTAAGTTACAATTAACAATATAAATAATATTATCTAACTTTTCTCTAGCCGCCATGGTAAGGCCTGCGATTGCTTCCGGTTCATCCATTTCGCCATCACCGCAAAATAACCAAACCTTACGATCGTTCGCAGACAAAAGGCCACGATTCTCAAGATACTTTAAAAATCTTGCTTGATAGAGTGCTTGTAAAGCACCTAATCCTAGCGATACAGTAGCGAACTGCCAAAAATTCGGCATTAGCCACGGATGAGGATATGAAGAAATTCCCTTACCTGTCGTTTCTCTGCGAAAATAATTAAGTTGTTCTTCAGTGATACGATTTTCCAAAAAAGCACGTGCATAATTACCTTCGGTTGAATGTCCTTGAAAATAAATTAAATCACCAAGAAAATCTTTCGAAGGTGCACGAAAAAAATGATTGAGTCCCACTTCATAAAGAGAAGCAATAGAAGCATATGAAGATAAATGACCACCTATGCCTCCCACTTCTTTTCTTGCTTTTAAGACGATGGCTATCGCATTCCAACGGTTGATGGCTTCGATTTTCTTTTCTAATTCAAGATCGCCAGGATAAGCCGGTTCTTGTTCTACAGAGATGGTATTGCAATAAGACGTTGTAAATGTTTCTCTCTTTGCGATATCAAGATTACTTTTTTTAGCAGACTCGATTATTTTTTCAGCGATAAAATTGGCGCGTTCAGGTCCTTCATGCTTAAGGACTGATTCAAAAGCATCTAACCATTCTTGTGTTTCAATCGGATCAAGATCCTCTGGATTTTTCACTATCAAATCCCTGCAAAAATATGGCTAAGGCTCTACGTAATCTACGTAATGAGGCTGTGCTGAAATGATGACGTATCCGCCTTCACCATGGCCTGACTTAACTGGCTCTGGTTGTTTGATATCTTCGAGTGGAGCAAAGATGGTCTGATAAATTTCTTTCTCTTTAAAATGTATTTCATGCAACAACATCAATACATCATTCACTGTATAAAAATGTGCATTGCGATAAAACGGGTTTTCATTTTTTCTAGCTTCATAGCTTTGACACAACTTTGAGTTTTTATCTAGCATGCCAATGATGAGCGTACCATTAGGTTTTAACACACGTTTTGCTTCTAGAAGTGCTTGTAGCGGATGCTCTAAGTAACACAAAACTGTGCCAAATAAGACAAAATCAAATTGATGATCTGGAAAAGGCAATGATTCTGCCACACCTTTAAATACATTAATCCCACGAGCTTTTGCTAGACTACCCAGCTTATCTGAAGGCTCTATACCCGTTTTTATCCCAAGAGCAGCTGCGAATCTCCCTGACCCTACACCCACTTCAAGCCCTTCTCCTGATGAGGGAACCACTTTCTTATAGGCTTCGATCTCTGATAAGAAAGCAGCTTGATGGCGATCAAACCAACTATCATAGCGCTCAGCAAGTTGATCAAAAGCATCGCTTGAATCTTGATCCATTTTATTGCTCCTGATCATTAAGAAAACAAAATCTACTATTCACTTAATGTTATTATATCAAATAGGATTGGGACTGACTTTAATAGAAACAGGACATTATGTGGGTAATATTGACATAGATAAACTATCTACTGGGTTATCCACCTCAGAAGCAGGTAAGCGTTTGCTTCAATTTGGTAAAAATATCGTTGAAGAAAAACAACCTAATCGCTTACTCACGTTCGCAAAGAAATTTTGGTCGCCTGTGCCGTGGATGCTTGAAATTACGATCATTTTACAATTGATCCTGGGCAAATATGATGAAGCTATTGTTATTACATTTTTATTATTGTTCAATTCTGTTTTAAGTCTTTTTCAAGAAGGACGTGCCAATAAAGCGCTTGCATTATTACGGCAACATCTTGCCATCAAAGCGCGTGTACTTCGTGATTCGCGTTGGCAATTGATCGCAGCAGAAGAGTTAGTACCAGGTGATATTGTTCATCTACGCATGGGTGATATTTCTCCTGCGGATGTCAGGCTGATTAATGGAAATATTTTAATTGATCAATCAGTTTTGACAGGTGAAGCGATGCCTATCGAAGGTGAACCCGGCAAAATAGGTTATTCTGGCGCACTTATTAGACGAGGCGAAGCAACGGGTGCGGTGGTTGCAATAGGTAAGAATACCTATTTCGGGAAATCCGTGGAATTGATACAAACTGCCAAAGCAGAAAGCCATGTCAAAAATATTATTTTTACGATTATAAAATATCTCGTCACCATCGATAGCTTACTCGCATTATGCGTATTTATTTTTGCTGTGATAACAAAACTTCCACTCACAGACATTATTCCATTTGTTTTAATTCTGATAGTTGCATCTATTCCGGTGGCTTTACCTGCTACTTTCACGCTGGCGACAGCGCTCGGTGCAATTCGATTGGCAAAAAAAGGGGTGCTTGTGACTCATTTAACCGCTATCGAGGAAGCAGCGACCATGGATGTCGTTTGTGTAGATAAAACCGGTACGATTACTCAGAATCACCTACAATCAGCTAAAATCAAGCCTTTCCCATCTTATAAAGAATCAGATTTACTATATTATGCAGCATTAGCCAGCGATGAATCTTCGCAAGATCCCATTGATCAGGCTATTCTCTCTGCGGCAAAAGCACTTAATATCCCCATTTCACTACCTCAAAGAATTAGCTTTATTCCGTTCGATCCAGCTATCAAACGAACAGAAGCGATTTTCAATTTAAATGGTAATAGGTTGCGTGTGATCAAAGGGACACCTGATATTGTTGCAGCGATGGTTAAGAATGCCATTAATATCTCAGCGGATGTATCACAGTTAGCAGAAAATGGTTATCGCGTATTAGCCGTTGCCGTAGATAAATATCATGAAGGTGAGACAGCAAGCCATTTAGAATTGGTAGGTCTTATTGCACTCAATGATCCGGAAAGAGCAGATTCAAAAACACTGTTACATCAATTGAAGCAGTATGGCTTGCGAATTCTTATGGTAACAGGTGATAACGTAGCAACTGCAAAAGCCGTCGCTACAAATGTAGGTATGAATGCACACATTGCTTCTGCGCAAATTCTACAATCGGATCAAATCCCAAATATATTAAATTACGATGTGTTTGCCGGCATGTTTCCAGAAGATAAATTTCGATTAGTTAAAACTTTACAAGCTTCAAATCATATCGTGGGGATGACAGGTGATGGCGTAAACGATGCGCCGGCTCTTAAGCAGGCCGAAGTAGGGATTGCTGTTGCTAACGCAATGGATGTGGCAAAAGCGGCAGCGTCGATTGTCTTAACCACAGCGGGTTTATCTGGCATCCTTTCTGCCATTGAAGTGAGCAGGCGTATTTATCAGCGCATGCTGACTTATATTCTTAATAAAATCATAAAAAGTTTTGAGATTGCTGTCTTTTTAAGTTTAGGTGTAATCCTCACGGGCGACATTATTATTACCCCGCTTTTAATTGTTTTACTTCTTTTTACAAATGATTTTATGACCATGTCTATTGCGACTGATAATGTGCCTTTTTCCCATAAACCAGAACGTTGGCAAATATCGCGTTTAATCACAGTTGGTGGAATACTTTCAGCTTTGATTTTAATTCTTTCTTTTTCAGTTTTTTTCTATGCCCGCAATGTTCTTCATTTACCATTACCCCAATTACAAACACTTATTTTTGTGATGTTGGTTTTAACAGGCCAAGGCATTGTTTATCTTATTCGTGAACGAAGACATTTTTGGCAATCATTGCCAAGCCGTTGGCTCATCGTTAGCTCCGTATTTGATATTGCTATTGTGACCATTTTAGCAACGCAAGGAATTTTAATGACAGCAATAAATTTTTCTTTAATTGTTGAATTAATTACTATGGTCGTCATTTATCTCTTTTGTATTGATTTTATCAAGATTCGTCTCTTTTCTTATTTTAATGTACATTGACGCCAGTAAACCAACTTAAATGGATTATTTATGAGGTTAAAAAGTAAAGAGAAATATATTCATCGTATCTTTATCATTGGTGTTTTATTAAAGGCTTTTGATAGTATTTTGGAAATATTTGCAGGCATTGCTTTACTTTTTAAAGGCGCACTGACGAGGCTAGCAGAAATAGGCATCCAAAATGAACTAATCCAAGATCCGCATGATTTTGTAGCTACTCATCTTCAACACTGGTTACCTGCCATCTTGGCTAACTCAAGTTTTTTTGCCACGGTCTATCTTTTCTGTGATGGCGGCATAAAAATGTTTTTGGTCATCGGCCTCTTGTGCAATAAATTATGGGCTTATCCAACGGCCATTGGGGTGTTTACGCTTTTTATTTTTTATCAACTTTATCGGTATACTTTCACCTATTCTTTAATTCTTATCTTTCTCACATTGATTGATATCATCGTCATTGCTCTTATTTGGCATGAGTATCAATTCATGAAGACTAAAATCACGCAACACATACAAAATTGAACATATTTTATTACATGATTATGAAGTTATTCATTTGTTGATCATTTATTTCTCAAAGGTTCCTCCCTTAGAGATATCTATATGAAAAAAATGCTATTCTATTCTAAATGTCCCATTAATTATGGATAATTTTTAGGCAGGAAGCGATGCTTTTATTTTCCCGAATTTTAAAAGTGACAGCATGGCTTTTGATTAGTTTATCATTGGTAAGCTGTGAGACATTCAAACCTAAACCGTTATCATTAAATAATACAGCACATGACTTTTCCAATCGCACTTTAACAAGTCCTGCTTTGACTCGATTTGCCCAACATTATTTTTACTATTCACAAAATACTTGGCCGCCGAAAACATGGAACCTTGATGCATTAACTGTGGTAGCACTTTATTATCATCCTGATTTATCAGTCGCTTTAGCCTCACTAAAAGCAAGCGAAGCAGGCATAATGACAGCAAGGATGTTGCCTAATCCTACGGCTTCACTTTCAGCTCAATATCAAGATAGATTTATTGAAGGTTTTTCTCATATGACTTATGGACTAAGCTTTGGGACTCCTATTGAGACTGCAGGGAAACGTGGGTTTAGAATTAAACAAGCGAGTTTTGTAAACCAAGCGGAACGTTTGCGATTTGCAAACACGATCTGGCAAGTTCGTAGCAATGTTAGAAAATCTTTTCTTGGCTTTTATCAAGCTTCGCAAACACTCGAGATGCTGCAAAAAGAGGAACAATTACAAGCCAAATTAGTAAAATTATTTCGCGCACAAATGCATGAAGGAGAAACGTCACAATGGCAATTAACACAAGCTGATATTGCTTTGAATCAAACGCGTTTAGCCGTAGAAGAAATGCGAAAACAAAAAGTCGAAAGCTTGGCACAATTGGGAACTGCATTAGGTGTACCTGCTTCTGCTTTGGAAAGAATAAATTTTTCTTTCAAAGATTTTGAAAGGATTGGCAAATCTAACCTTCTTCTTACACCATTAAAACAACGTGCACTCCTTCATCGTCCTGATCTCTTAGCGTTACTCTCTGACTACGAAGCATCACAGGCGGCATTGCAATTGGAAATTGCCAAACAATATCCCGATGTGACCATTGGCCCAGGCTATCAATGGGCGCAAGGAGCAAATGTATACACTTTAGGTCCAACGCTTGTTTTACCTATTTTCAACCAAAACCAAGGGCCTATCGCTTATGCAAAAGCACGCCGTGAAGAAGCTGGTGCTAACGTAATGGCACTTCAAGCTAACATCATGGGTCAATTAACGCAAAATTATAAGGGCTATCTTGCCACATTGAATAAACTTAATGTTGCTGATCGATTATTCACCCAGCAAGTTCGTTCTTGGAAATCCATTAAAAGAACTTATCATGCAGGAGAAATTGGTAAATTTGAATTGCAAACCGCAGCGCTCGAATATACCAAAGCAGAGCAAGCAAGATTCGATACACTGATTCAAGTACAAAAAATGTTAGGTGCATTGGAAGATGCCGTGCAATGTCCATTAAACCATAAACAATGTTTAACCATGGATGCGTCGATATGAAATGGAAATTACGACCCGTTTATTTATTCATTTTTATCATTGCGATTATCATCGTTATTTTATTTTTGTGGCATTTGCTGCCGCAAAAAAGCGAAGAACCCAATGTTGCTTTCATTACTTCTAATAGCGGTACGATCATCAAATTAAGTGAGCTCACTCAAGTAAAAAGTGGTATCAAAGTTGCTAAACTCATTTTAACCACTCAATCACAACAATATGAGGCTTATGGAAAAGTATTAATACCACAATTGCTGATTGATACACGAAATCGTTTTATCTCAGCCAAATCACAATCCGAAAAATCGACTGCACTGCTCGCAGCCTCTAGTAAAGAATATGAGCGGATTAAGAAATTAAGTAAACACAACGATGTCTCGATTAAAAATTTGCAAACAGTTGAGGCGACTTTCCTTAATGACAAAGCGACTGCATCATCCGCACAAAATGCGTTACAAGCGGAAATTGATTCGGCTAAATTGCAATGGGGAGACACGATTGCTCACTGGATCATGGATGGAACCCAAGAATACGATAGAATCGTCAATTTAAAAAACTTTTTATTGCAAGCAACACTACCTCACGGTGTAAATGTTACCTCTCCTCCTGCAAAAGCATTAGTGAAAGTAAATAAACAAATGCTATCTGCGAAAGTAATCTCTGCCGTCCCTATCACCGATCCGCAACTACAGGGTTTAAGTTTTTATTTTCTTATTCCTCATACCCCATCTCTATTACCAGGAATGGGCATCTCAGTCTGGCTGCCAACCACTATTCCCATCCAGGGTGTCATTGTTCCACGATCCGCAATTGTCTATTGGCAAGGAAAGCCCTGGGTTTATGTAGAGAAAGCACCTAGACAATATCAACGTGTTGCGATTAATACACAAGTGCCAACGGAAAATGGCTTTCTTGTCGGTCACTTTGATAACCAGCAACCCGTCGTGATTGAGGGTGCACAAGTATTGTTATCACAAGAGATATTAGGCGTGAGTACCAAAGCAGCACCGGATGAAGATTAAATGAAACGATGGATTCGAACACTCATTCGCTTTTCACTTGATCGCAAAGGACTTATCTTGGCGCTTGCGGTATTGTTAATGATATTTGGTCTCTACACCTATACCCGCATTCGCTATGATGTATTCCCTGAATTTTCACCGCCACAAGTTTCTATTCAGACTGAAGCGCCAGGATTTGCTCCTGAACAGGTTGAATTATTAGTCACTCAACCGATTGAACAAGCTATTAATGGAACAGTTGGACTTGCAACGCTTCGTTCCACTTCCATTCAAGGCTTATCAGTCATTGTGGCAACATTTTCTCCAACAAGTGATATCTTTCGTGACAGGCAATTAATCGCTGAACGTCTTTCTGGACTCACCACTCATTTGCCTTTGAATGTGACACCCGTCATGACGCCACTCACCTCATCCACAGGCCGAATTCTGACAATAGGGTTAACGTCAAATATCATGCCATTGATGGCATTACGTACACTTTCCGATTGGACGATAAAGCCCAGTTTGTTATCCATTCCTGGTGTTGCGAATGTCACGATCTTTAGCCAAGATGTGAAACAATATCAAGTTCAAATCGATCCAGCTCGTTTGATTCAATATCATTTATCCTTGAGTGATATTATTCAGGCTGTTCAGAAAGCAACGGGGGTCGTGGGTGCTGGATTTATTGAAAATAATAACCAACGCATCACACTGCAAACAGAAGGACAAGCGGATACCATTTCAAAACTTGCCAAAACGGTTCTTTTGCACGCAGAAGGTTTCAGTGTCACATTAGGCGATGTTGCAGAGATTGTGATAGGTCCTGCGCCTCCTATCGGCGCAGCAACGGTCGCCTATCAACCTGCCGTGCATTTATTGATTGATGAGCAATATGGGGCCAATACATTAGCTGTCACTAACGCTATTGAAAACAAGCTAAAAACGCTACTACCCATGTTACAAAAACAAGGGATTCAACTTCATCCCAGGATTTTCAGTACCGCTGATTTTATTGAAACTGCCGTTCATAACTTAAAAATATCGTTAACGTTAGGTGCAGTACTCGTTGTATTAGTGTTATTTGCTTTTTTATTCAATTTACGCGCCGCCGTTATTTCATTGGCGGCGATTCCGCTTTCTCTTATTACAGCCATGATGGTCTTGCATTATTTTGGATTGGGAATAAACACCATGACCTTAGGCGGCCTTGCCATCGCCATCGGTTTACTCGTTGATGATGCAGTGATTACAGTTGAAAATATTTATCGCCGTTTACGGGAAAATCATCACACGAAAAACCCTCGTTCGGTTTCTCGAGTCATCTTAAATGCAACTTTAGAAGTTCGTAGTGCAGTAGTATATGCAACACTTGTCATCACCTTTGTTTTTATTCCCGTCTTAACCTTACCCGGCTTATCCGGACGATTATTTGCACCTCTCGCGATTGCTTATATTCTTGCAACACTCGCCTCATTAATCGTTGCTTTAACCGTCACACCCGCTCTTTCTTTACTTTTATTGTCGAATCATGCACTGCCGGAACACGAGCCTCCTTTAGTTAATTGGCTAAAGACCCGTTATGTAACGACATTAGAAAAAGTAGAACATCATAGTCAGAATTTAATCATCTTAATCGTTATTATTACACTCGCTGCATTAGCCTCACTCCCTTTTTTGGGAGGAGAATTTCTACCACATTTAAATGAAGGCTCACTCATTGTACATATGAATGAAGCACCGGGTACATCCTTGTCACAATCACTTTCATTGGGAAAAGAAGTCATTCGTACCCTCTCTCAACTCCCCTATGTCACAAGCATTGCACAAGAGGCAGGGCGCGCTGAATTGGGAACGGATGTTCATGGCCCACAAAATAACGAATTTGATGTCAAGCTTAAACCCTTAAGTGGAAGCGCTTCAAAAAATGCGATGAATGAAATCAGGCAAAAATTATCGGCCATTCCGGGTGCACAATTTTCCATTGAAACCCCTTTAACCGAACGCATCGAAGAAACACTTTCTGGTTACACAGCAGCGGTAGTGGTCAATATTTTTGGGAATGATTTAGCTCAATTAGACCGTATTGCCAATAATG
>Ga0070740_10000952_pt1 | contig 45727 bp, 41 predicted proteins | sample Coa_R2_FD_67286 | JGI IMG/M metagenome (GOLD analysis project Ga0070740, IMG submission 67286) | Surface soil microbial communities from Centralia Pennsylvania, which are recovering from an underground coalmine fire - Coalmine... | ecosystem: Environmental > Terrestrial > Soil > Unclassified ... | reverse complement strand
TCTGGATCGCCAGTGTGCGCGAGGCGGTCAACCGCCTGCTGCCGGTGGCCAGCATCGGCGGCGAGATCGTGGGCATCCGGCTGGCCTTGCTGCGGCCCTTGCCCGGTACCGCGGTCACCGCCAGCGTGATCCTGGAAGTGTTGCTGACGCTGATCAACCAGTACCTGTTCACCGCGCTGGGCCTGGTGTTGCTGGTCACGCTGCTGAGTCGCAGCGAATTATCCGATGCACTGTGGTGGGGGCTCCTCGTCAGCCTTCCCGTGCCGCTGGCGCTGTACGCGCTGCTGCGTTACGGAGATCTGTTCGCGCGCATCGAGCGTTTTCTGCTCAAGCTGCTGGGCGACGATCACAAGCTCGCCGCGCTGTTCGTCAACGCCGCCGCGCTCGACGCCGAGATCCGCGCCATGTACCGGCGCCAGGCGCGGCTGTGGGCGGCGCTGTTCTGGCAGCTCGCCGGCATGGTCGCCGGCAGCTTCGAGACCTGGCTGGCCCTGCGTCTGCTCGGCCATCCGGTCGGTGCCTGGCAGGCGGTGACGGTGGAAAGCCTGAGCCTGGCGCTGCGCAATTTCGCGTTCTTCGTGCCGGCCGGCGTCGGCGTGCAGGAAGCGGGGCTGGTACTGTTCGGGAAACTGATCGGGCTGCCGGCGGATGCCTCCATCGCGCTGTCGCTGGCCAAGCGCGTGCGCGAGATCGGCTACGGCGTGCCGTTCCTGCTGTCCTGGCAATGGCTGGAAGCCCGGCGGCTCGGCCTGCGGCTGCGCGCGCGCGGCGCCGCTGCGGGGGCCAAACAACGCGATTTATAATTCGTTGGGATACCCGCCATCGCGCCGCTTTCGATGTCCGAAACTCTCGCCGCCGCCGACTACGCCATGCGCCACTGGCACGCTCCCGAACCGGGCCGCATCGCGCCCGGCAGCGAGGCGCACAAGCGCGCGTTCTGCCGCATGCTGCTGGAGACGCACAATCCCTACAAACCCGCCGTGATCCAGTGGCCACGACTGTCGCCCGAGGCCTTGGCGCGCGTGACCTCGCTGCCGATCTGGGACATCGCGGTGCAGACCGAGGGACGCGCGTCCATCCGCGTGCAGAGCTTCGCCGAATCCGTCACCGATCCGCTGCTGCGCCAGGCGCTGGACCTGGACGGCGCCGAAGAGGCGCGGCACAAGGTGGTGCTGTCCAAGCTGGTCGAGGCCTACGGCATCCGCCTGGCGCCGGAGCCGGCCTATGAAAAACCCCGCGATCCCGAGTGGGCCTGGCTGGTCACCGGCTATTCGGAGTGCATCGACAGCTTTTTCGCCTTCGGCCTGTTCGAAGTCGCCAAGCGTTCGGGGTATTTCCCGCCCGAACTGGTGGAAACCTTCGAACCGGTGATGCAGGAGGAAGGCCGCCACATCCTGTTCTTCGTCAACTGGGCGGCCTGGTACCGGCGCACCATGCCCTGGTGGCGCCGGCCGTGGTTTTTCGCCAAGACCCTGGCGGTGTGGGCTTTCCTGATCTGGGAGCGCATCGGCATCGCCCGCGGCTTGGACCGCAAAGGCGAGATGCAGGACGCCAACTTCACCGCCACCGGCGCGCAACAGCTCGGCATCGACATCACGCCGCGCCAATTGCTGGAGATCTGCCTCGCCGAGAACGACCGCCGCATGGCGGGCTACGACGCCCGCCTGCTGCGCCCGAACGTCGTGCCGTATTTCGCGCGTCTGGCGCTGCGCTTTCTCAAGCGCCCTTAGCTCGGCACGTCACAGGCGCTTGCCGTCGAACTTCTGCGGCGTCAGCGCCTCGAGATCCACGCCCTCCAGGCAGCGCAGGTTGACCGCCACGGTTTCCTTGCCGTCCGGCCCCGTGCCGCGCGCGAAGGGATGGATGCCGCAGGTGGCGCAGAACAGATGGTGAATGCGCTTTTGGTTGAACTGGTAGTCGCTCAGCGCGTCCTCGCCCGCCAGCAGCTTGAACTGCGCGGCGGGGATGAAGCTCAGGACATAGCCCAGGCGCGAGCAGATCGAACAGTTGCAGCTCACGACGCGCGTGAGATCCAGGGTGGCCTCGAAGCGGACTTTGCCGCAGTGGCAGGAGCCGGTGTAGCTGCGGGCTGCGTCCATGGTCTGCCTCCTTTGAACCGGAATCCGCGCCGGGGCGGATTCTCTCAGACGTTGAAACGGAAGTGCATGACATCGCCTTCCTGCACCACGTAGTCCTTGCCTTCCAGGCGCAGGCGGCCGGCTTCGCGCGCGCCGTGCTCGCCGCCGAACTCGAGATAGTCTTCGTAGGAAATCACTTCGGCGCGGATGAAGCCGCGCTCGAAGTCGGAGTGGATCGCGCCCGCGGCCTGGGGCGCGGTCGCGCCGCGTTTGATCGTCCAGGCGCGGACTTCCTGCGGACCGGCGGTGAAGAAGGTCTGGAGCCCGAGTAGCTGGTAGGCGCTGCGGATCACGCGGTTAAGGCCCGGCTCTTCGAGGCCGAGGTCGGCGAGGAACTCGCCGCGGTCGGCCGCGTCGAGCTGGGCGATCTCGGCTTCGATGGCGGCGCAGACCACCACGGCTTGCGAGTTTTCCCGCGCCGCATGCGCCCGCACGCGCTCGACGTAGGCGTTGCCCTGCAAGCCGCGCTCGTCCACGTTGGCGACGTACAGCACCGGCTTGAGCGTGAGCAGGTGCAGTTCGCGCAGCGCCGCGCGCTCCTCGGCGTCGAGTTCCAGGCCGCGCAGGGCTGCGCCGCGATCCAGATGCGCCTGCACGCGTTCGATCAGCTGCGCGCGCGTCGCGGCGGCCTTGTCGCCGGCGCGCACCTGCCTGGCGAGACGCTCGGCGGCTTTGGCCAGGGTTTCCAGGTCGGCCAGCGCCAGTTCGGTGTTGATGACCTCGATGTCGCGCAGCGGATCGACGCCGCCGGCGACGTGGACCACGTCGGGATCGTCGAAACAGCGCACCACGTGGGCGATGGCGTCGGTCTCGCGGATGTGCGCGAGGAACTTGTTGCCCAGACCCTCGCCCTGGCTGGCGCCGGCCACGAGACCGGCGATGTCCACGAATTCCACCACCGCGGGCACGATTTTCTGCGGCTTGGCAATGGCGGCGAGTCGCTCCAGCCGCGGGTCGGGGACCAGCACGACGCCCACGTTGGGGTCGATGGTGCAGAAGGGGTAGTTCTCCGCCGGGATGCGTGCCTGAGTCAACGCGTTGAACAGCGTCGATTTGCCGACGTTGGGCAGGCCCACGATACCGCACTTCACGCCCATGACGGGTCGCTCGCTGCTTGGCTCGGAAAGGGCGCGTAGTTTAGCCCGGTCAACCCAGGCCGCATAATGTGGAAAGCGAAAGCTTCGGCCACAACGGGAGCGCCGCGATGGGATGGAAGACCTGGGTGGTGGGCGTCGGCACGCTGATCGGAGCAGCGGCCCAGGCCGGCGATGCGCCGCCGCCCGCGGATACGCCGGTGCTCGGCGAGATCGCGGCCGCGGTCAGCCCCGCGCAGTTGCAGGCCACGGTCGCGCAACTGGTGGCCTTCGGCACGCGCCACACGCTGTCCGACACGCGCTCGGACACGCGCGGCATCGGCGCGGCGCGGCGCTGGGTGCGCGCGCGTTTCGAGGCGATCTCCAGGGACTGCGGCGGCTGCCTGAGCCTGGTCACGCCGAGCGACACCGTCACCGGTCCGCGCGTTCCGCAGCCGACCGAGATCGTGGACGTGGTGGCGGTCCAGAAGGGCGTCGCCGATCCGCAGCGCGTGATCGTGCTCAGCGCGCATCTCGACAGCCGCGTGAGCGACGTGATGGACGCCACGCACGACGCCCCCGGCGCCGACGACGACGGTTCCGGCGTGGCGCTGGTGCTGGAGGCCGCGCGCGTGCTCAGCCGCTACCAGTTCCGCGCGACCCTCGTTTACGGCGTGCTGTCGGGCGAGGAGCAGGGGCTCTACGGCGGCAAGATCCTGGCCCGTTACGCGCAACAGCAGGGCTGGTTCGTGGAAGGCGATCTCAACAACGACATCGTCGGCAGTCCGCGCGGCGAAAACGGCGTGCTCGACAACACCCGCGTACGCCTGTTCTCCGAGGCCACACGCGAGACCGAGACCCCGGCCCAAGCGCGGCTGCGCCGCGACGCAGGCGGAGAAAACGACAGCCCATCGCGCAACCTGGCGCGTTACGTCAAGCGCAGCGCCGAACGCTGGCTGCCGAACTGGCGCGTCGATCTGGTGTACCGGGTGGACCGTGACCACCGCGGCGGCGACCACGAGGCGTTCAACGCCCTGGGCATGCCGGCGGTGTGCTTCCGCGAGAGCGCCGAGGATTACCGCCGCCAGCATCAGGACGTGCGCGTCGAAAACGGCGTGGCCTACGGCGACACGCTCGATCACGTGGACTTCGAATACCTGGCGAAAGTCGCCGCGACCAACCTGCTCGCCGCCGCTGCGCTGGCCTGGGCGCCGCCGCCACCGGAGGATGTGAAGATTTCCGGCACCGTGACGCCGGACACCCACTTGTCCTGGCAACCGCTCGCCGGCGGCGCGGCGGCGGACCTCGCCGGTTATCGCGTGTGGTGGCGCGACACCGCCGCGCCGGAATGGACGCACTCGCGCTGGGCCGGAAACGCGCACGAGTTGACGCTCAAGGACATCGTCATCGACGATTACGACTTCGGCGTTTCCGCGCTGTCCAAGGACGGCTTCGAGAGTCCCGTGGAGTTTCCGGGCCCCATCGGCGCTTTCCGTGCGCCGCCTGTTCAGTAGAGCAGCCGCGTGCGTAGCGTGCCGGGAATCGCCGCCAGTTTTTCCTTCAGCGCTTCGGCTTGCGCCTCGGCGGCGGCGATGTCGATGACCACGTAGCCGATGCGCGCGCTGGTCTGCAAGTACTGCGCGTCGATGTTGACCGCCGCCTGCGAGAACACCTCGTTGACGCGCGACAACACGCCGGGCACGTTCTGGTGGATGTGCAGCAGGCGCCGGCTGCCGCGGTGCTCGGGCAGCGAGACTTCGGGAAAGTTCACCGCGGAAAGCGTGGAGCCGTTGTCGCTGTAGCGGATCAGCTTGGCCGCGACTTCCAGGCCGATGTTCTCCTGCGCCTCCAGCGTGCTGCCGCCGATGTGCGGCGTGAGGATCACGTTGTCCAGACCGATCAGCGGCGAGACGAACTTCTCGTCGTTGGCTTTGGGTTCGCGCGGAAACACGTCGATCGCCGCGCCGGCGAGCTGTCCGCGCTTTAGCGCTTCGGCCAGCGCCTCGAGATCCACCACCGTGCCGCGCGAGGCGTTGATCAGCACCGCGCCCGGCTTCATCCGCGCCAGCTCCGCGGCGCCGATCAGATTCCGGGTCTGCGCGGTTTCCGGGACGTGCAGCGTGACGATGTCGGCGCGTTCCAGCAGCTCGCCGAGGTTCGCCGTCGGCGCGGCGTTGCCCAGCGCGAGCTTGGTTTCGATGTCGTGGAACAGCACGCGCATGCCCAGGCTCTCGGCCAGCACGCCGACCTGGGTGCCGATGTGGCCGTAACCGACGATGCCCAGGGTCTTGCCGCGCACTTCATAGCTGCCCGCGGCGGATTTGGCCCAGCCGCCGCGATGGCAAAGCATGTTCTTTTCCGGGATGCGCCGCATCAGCAGGATCGCCTCGGCGATCACCAGCTCGGCCACGCTGCGGGTGTTGGAGTAGGGCGCGTTGAACACCGGGATGCCGCGCGCCTCCGCCGCGTCCAGGTCCACCTGGTTGGTGCCGATGCAGAAGCAGCCGATCGCGAACAGGCGCCGCGACTGTTCGATCAGCGCGCCGCTGAGCTGGGTGCGGCTGCGGATGCCGACGATGTGCGCCTGGGCCAGCGCCTGGGCCAGGCGGTCTTCGGGCAACGATTTTTCGTGGTACTCGAGGTTGGTGTAGCCGGCGTTGCGGAAGCTCTCGACTGCGGTCTGGCTGACGCCTTCCAGCAGCAGCACCTTGAGTTCTTGCTTGGGAAACGAGGTTTTGTTCATGGCGTGCGGGCGGGTGGGGGCGCAACTATAAACGCGCCGCGCACGCCGCGCGAGATCGGAGGTTCAGCGACCCTCGGTGTGCAGCCACTGCGTCGCTTTGTCCCAGCCCTGCGTCAACAGGCAATCGAGCGCTTCCTCGGCGCGGGCGATGGCCCCGTCGATGGCGCGCCGGTCCTCGGCGCTCGGCCGGCCCAGCACGTAGGCCAGCACCCGGTCCTTGTGGCCGGGATGGCCGATGCCGATGCGCAGACGCAGGTAGTCGGGGCCCAGATGTTGATGCAGGCTGCGCAAGCCGTTATGGCCGCCGTGGCCGCCACCGCGCTTGAGGCGCGCCGTGCCGGGCGGCAGATCGAGTTCATCGTGGACGATCAGGATCTCGCCCGGTGCGAGCTTGTAGAACGCAGCGAGCGCCTGCACCGCCTCGCCGCTGGCGTTCATGTAGGTCGAAGGTTTGAGCAACAGCAGCTCGTGCCCCGCGCGGCGCACGCGCGCCAGCCCGCCGCGGAACTTGGGCTCGGCGCGGAATTCCGCGCCGGCATCGGCCGCCAGCCGGTCGACGAACCAGAAACCGGCGTTGTGGCGCGTGCGCTCGTGCTCCGGCCCCGGGTTGCCGAGCCCGACCACGGCGCGTAGCGGCACGTTTTTCATCCGCTCTCCTGAAGCGCGCCCGCTGGAAGACTAGACGTGGGCGCGGTCTCGCGACGCCAGCCCGCATCCGTCATGAGGGGATCGAGCGCTGGCCGTCGGTCGAGGAGGTCGCCGGCGCCGGGCTGGAACGAAACCGATGGTAGTTCCATCGGTTGAGTGAAGCCCAAGCCGGCGGCCCCGCAGACAGGCCGAAAGCCGATCAGCCCGAAAATCCGGGGGATGCGTCGTTCCCGCGTAGCCACTATCAGCAAGCACAGATTCCATCAAGCCCAGCCTCGGATTTTCGGGCGACCTCGTGACGGATGCGGGCTAGTTTAGTGTCTCATAAGTTCGTGCAACAAATGATCTCTTGGGCTGTCCCATTAAGATCGGGACAACTGGAGATGTTGCATGCGACGTGGCCGCCCCCTGCCGGAGTTGACACTGACGACCGAGGAAAGCAATCGCTTGGTCGAATGGACGCGCAGACGCAAGACCAGTCAAGCGCTGGCGCTGCGCGCACGCATTGTGCTGGCTTGCGCGCAGGACACCACCAACAGCGAGGTTGCCGCGCAGTTGCGGGTCACCAAGCAAACGGTCGGCAAGTGGCGCGCGCGCTTCGTCGAGCGGCGACTGGAGGGGCTACTGGACGAGCCTCGTCCGGGTGCTCCGCGTCGGATTGGAGATGACGTCGTGGAAGCCGTGATCGCCAAGACGCTGAACGACAAGCCGGCCGACGCGACGCATTGGAGTACGCGCAGCTTGGCAAAGAGCCACGGTCTGTCGCACGCCACGGTGGGACGCATCTGGCAGGCGTTTCGGCTGCAACCACACCGGCCAGAGACGTTCAAACTGTCGACCGATGCACTTTTCGTGGACAAGGTCCGCGACATCGTCGGGCTTTACCTGAATCCGCCGCTGAAGGCCGTCGTGCTGTGCGTGGACGAGAAGAGCCAGATCCAGGCGTTGGATCGGACGCAACCGATCCTGCCCATGACGCCCGGTCTTCCGGAGCGACGAACGCACGACTACTTGCGACACGGCACCACCCCGCTGTTTGCCGCACTCGACGTCGCCACCGGCAAAGTCATCGGGCAACTGTACCGTCGTCATCGCGCCACCGAGTTCCTGAAATTCCTCGCCCACCTTGAGGCGAAGCTGCCGACAGGCACCGACGTTCACGTCGTGATGGACAACGACGGGACGCATAAAACGCCGACCGTGAAACGATGGTTTGAGCGCCACCCACGCTTTCACCCGCACTTCACGCCCGCCTCCTCGTCCTGGATCAACCAGGTCGAGCGCTGGTTTGCCGAGATCACTCGCAAGCAGATTCGCTGGGGCACTCATCGCAGCACCTGGGAGCTTGAACAAGCCATCCGCACCTACCTGGCGACCTATAACCAGAATCCAAGGCCTTTTATCTGGACAAAAACCGCAGACGAAATCCTCGATTCCGTCAAAAGGTTTTGTTTGCGAATTTCTGAGACAGGACACCAGAATCCCATTGCTTCGCAGTGGGGCCCTCCGCGCTGCTCGCCGCTTTACTTCTTCTTCTCTTCCTTCTTGGGTTCGGACGGCTTGGCCTCGGCTTCGCCAGGCTTGGCCTCCGCCTTCTGAGCGGTGGCCGGCACTTCGGTGCCGGGCGCGGCCTCGGCAGCCGGCGTTTCCTCGACCTCGACGGCGGCGCGCGGCAGGTGCACGGCCGCCACCGAGCGGTCGTTGCCGTGCTTGAGCTCGACCAGGGTCACGCCTTGGGGCAGCTTGAGCTGCGACAGGTGCACCGAGTCGTTGACGTTGAGCTGCGACAGATCGACTTCGATGTACTCCGGCAGGTCCTTGGGCAGGCACTCGACCTCGACCTGGATCAGATGGTGTTCGATCAGGCCGCCGCCGGTCTTCACGCCGGGACATACCTCGCCGCCCTTGAAGTGCAGCGGCACGTGCATGCGCAGCACCTGGTCGGCGCGCACGCGCAGCAGGTCCATGTGCAGGATCGTGTCGTCGCGCACCGGATGGCGCTGCAGGTCCTTGAGCACCGCCTGCTCGCTCTTGCCGTCGAGCTTGAGGGTGAGGATGTGCGAGTAGAACGCCTCGGCCTTGAGGTGCTTGGCGAGTTCGTTGTGGTCGACGGCGATCGGTTGCGGTTCGCTACCGCCGCCATACAGGATGGCGGGGACCTTGCCCTCGCGGCGCAGGCGGCGGCTCGCACCCTTCCCGTGCGCCGAGCGGGTTTCGGCATTCACGACAAACGTTTCTTTCATGGGAGTTCTCCAGGACGGCGCCGCGCCCGCGACCAGGCGCAGCGGGGCGCGGATTATAGAGATTCGCGGCCCAAAACGCGAACGCAGGCGGCGTCAATCCACGTACAGCGAGCTGACCGACTCCTCGGCCGATACCCGGCGAATGGTCTCCGCCAGCAGGCCGGCGATGGACAACTGGCGGATCTTGGGGCAGGCGGCGGCTTGTGGCGACAACGGGATGGTGTCGGTGACGACCACCGCATCGAGCTGCGAGCGAGTGATGTTGTCGATGGCATTGCCCGACAGCACCGGGTGGGTGACGTAGGCGACGACTTTGACGGCGCCGCTGTCTTTGAGCGCTTCCGCGGCCTTGGCCAGGGTGCCGGCGGTGTCCACCAGATCGTCGACCAGCACGCAGGTCTTGCCCGACACGTCGCCGATGATGTTCATCACCTGCGCCTCGTTGGGCCGCGGGCGGCGTTTGTCGATGATGGCCAGATCCGCGTCGTCGAGCTGCTTGGCCAGGGCGCGCGCCCGCACCACGCCGCCCACGTCCGGGGAAACCACGATCAGTTTGTCGTACTTCTGGCGCCAGAGGTCGCCGATCAGCACCGGGCTGGCGTAAACGTTGTCCACCGGGATGTCGAAGAAACCCTGGATCTGGTCGGCGTGCAGATCGACGGTGAGCACGCGGTTGGCGCCGCATTCGCCGATCAGGTCGGCCACCACTTTGGCCGAGATCGGCACGCGCGCCGAGCGCGGCCGGCGGTCCTGGCGGGCGTAGCCGAAGTAGGGCACCACCGCCGTGATGCGCCCGGCCGAGGCGCGTTTCATGGCGTCCAGCAGCAGCAGCAGCTCCATCACGTTCTCGTTGGTCGGCTGGCAGGTCGGTTGAATGATGAACACGTCCTTGCCGCGCACGTTCTCGAGGATCTCGATGTGCACCTCGCCGTCGGAAAAGCGGTCCACGATCGCCTTGCCCAGCGGCAGCCGCAGGTAATTGGCGATGTCGCGCGCCAGGCCGGGATTGGCGTTGCCGGAGAACAGCATCAACTGGGAGAGCGTGTCGGTCATCAGGCGCAGACCTTCGGTGCGGGCGTCCATGGGCGGGAGTCAGGCGAAGGGGGTCGAGTCAAACTCCATCGGCGCGCTCCTGGGCTCCCGCTTTTGCGGGGACGCCCGTTTTTTCCAAGCGCGCCGCGCGCTCGGAAAAACCGGATGGCTGGGGCGGATGGATTCGAACCACCGAATGGCGGGATCAAAACCCGCTGCCTTACCACTTGGCTACGCCCCATGACGCGTCCGTGTCGAAATTATAACTTTTGGTTCACGAGAAGGGGGCGCCGCGCACGCCTGACGCGGCCGCGACTGCATCAAGGCGCAAGCGACCACTGGTCGATCACCACGCGGAAGCCGCGCTGCGCGTCGCTGAGCGTGAACATGCGCGGCAAGCGGTAGCCGTCGGCGGTTTGGTATTCCAGATAATCCAGGTGCCAGCCTTCCTGATCCATCGACTGCAACAAGCCCTCGGAGTTGAGCCTCAGTTGCGGCGTCGTTCCCGGTGCGGGCAGGCCCAGGACCCAGTAGCGCAATCCGTCCACGGGCAGGCTCCAGCCCAGCTTGTCCTGCATGAGCTGTTCCGGCGCATCCGTTTGGTAGCTGCCGTCCTTGGTGCGGATGTTCACCTGGCCGGGTTCGCCGTCGATGGCGACCGCGCCGACGCCCAAGGGGCCGTAGAAGTGCACCTCGAAGTGCGATCCATCCTGAATCCAGGAGAGTTCGCCCGAAAAACCGCCGAAGCCCGTCTTCGCCAGACGGCCCCGCAGGGCGAAAGTCCCCAGTCGCGCCAAGGCCGTCTGCTGCGCCTGCCAGGCCGCGCGCGCCGCCGGGGTCTCGGTACCGACCGGAGCCGTGGGGCGCACCGTGCCGGCGCAGGCCGCGAGCCACAGCGCGCTCATGCCGGCGGCGGCCTGCGCCAGAGCGCGCCTCACGATCCGCCGAGGCGCTTGATGGTGTCGCGCAGGACCGGATTGTCGGGATCGTCCTTCTGCGCCTTGGTCCACAGCGCGCGCGCCTCATCTTTCTGGCCCAGATTCCACAGCACTTCGCAGAGGTGGGCGGCGACTTCGGGATCGGCGAACTGGGCATAGGCTTTCTGCAAGAGCGACAGCGCTTCCTGCAGGCGGCCCTCGCGGAAACGCACCCAGCCCATGCTGTCGATCACCGCCGGATCGTCGGGGGTCTGCGCCAGAGCCTGGCTCACGAGCCGGTCCGCTTCGTCCAGGCGATCGGTGTGCACCGCGAGGGTATAGCCGAGCGCGTTGAGCGCGCGGGCGTCGTCGGGCGATTTCTGCAGGATCGCCCGCAGATCGGCCTCGGCGTCGGCGATGCGGTTCATGCGTTCGTACACCAGCGAGCGCGAATAGCGCAGGTCGTCGTCGTCAGGCTGTTGCTGCAAGGCCTGATCGTAGAGTTTGAGGGCCTGATCGTAGGCGCCGGCGTCGAGCAGGATCTCGCCTTCGGCGAGCAGGAAGCGTTCGGACAGCGGCGGGTACTGTTCGCGCAGTTCTTCCATCAAGGTGCGCGCCTCGTCCAGACGACCGAGTTTGCCCAGCATCGCCGCGCGCCGGACCTCCGCATCCAGCGCCTGCGCGCCGCGGTCGACCTTTTCGTAGTGTTCCAGGGCCTGTTGCGGCTGATGGCGGAGCTCGGCGATGCGTCCCAGGAAATATTCCGCGTCGGCCCGGTGGTCGGCCATTTGCGCCAGGCGTTCGAAATAGGCTTGCGCCTCGTCGATCTTGCGCTCGTCCAGCGTCAGCGTGCCCAGCGTGTAGAGCGCGTCGGCGTCCTTGGGATCGCGCTTGAGGATTTTCTCGAGCAGCACGCGGGCGCGCTCGCGTTGATCGGCGTCGATCAGCAAGCGCGCATACCCCAGACGCAGGGTGTCGGCGTCGGGGTTGTCGCGCAGCAGCCCGTCCATGACCTGGTCGGCCGCGTCGATGTCGCCTTTCTTGACCAGCGCTCCGACCAGGAGCAGCGAGGCCTCCTTGGATTTGGGCGTCAACGCCAGCGCGCTGCGCGCGGCGCTCTCCGCGAGCTGCGGTTGATTGAAGGACAGCGCCAGCAGGCTCTGCGCCTGGTAGGCGCCGGCCTGTTTGGGATACTGCGCCACCAGTTTCTGCATCAGCGCCAGCGCCGCCTGCTGCTTCTGAGGTTCCTGCGCCAGCAGCAGCGCGACCATGCGGAAGCCGTCGCCGATGCCGCCGGGGTGGTCGCGCACGATCGCCGCGCACTGGGCGTAGGCCTCGTCGTCCCGGCCGGCACGCAAGGCCAGGCGGGTGATGATCTGACGCGCTTCCAGACTGGTCGGATCCAGTTGCAGCCATTTGTTCGCCGCCTCCAGCGCCAGCGGTTCGTCCTTGGCCGCCAGCGCCAGTGCGGTGGCGCGCGCGGCGAGCTTGGCGTCGGGGCTGTATTGCAGGGCCTGCAGGAATTCCCGTGCGGCGAGTTGGGGCTGCTGGCGCCCGGCGGCCATCTCGCCGGCCATGACGTGGAACTGCGCGCGTTCCTCCGGCGTATCCAGTGCCGGCGCTTGCGGCTGTGCGTCGGAGGCGGCCGGCTCCAGCGCTGCCTTGGCATCGCCGGAGGGCGTCAGCGCGCAGCTGGAGAGCAGGCTCAGGCCGAAGCTCAGGCCGAGCGACCAGCGCAGGGAGAAGGGAGCGGACACGGCGGCGATTCTGAAGGTGCGCGTTATTCTACTTGAAGCCGGACGGCGCTTGTTTACGCCGGCGCCTTGCCGGAAAATCGGCCATTACGTTCACGCCGGTCTTCCATGTCCTTACTCGTCCTCGGCCTGAGCCATCACACCGCGCCCTTGCCGGTGCGCGAGCGGCTGGCGTTCACGGAGGCCGAGCTGCCGGCGGCGCTGACGCGCCTGCGCGCACTGCCCGGGGTCGCCGAGGCGGCCTTGCTGTCCACCTGCAATCGCACGGAGCTCCTCGCCGTGGCGCAGCCCGAGGATGAGGGGCGCCTGGTGGAATGGTGGCGGCGCGAGCGCGGGGTGCCCGCCGGCACCATCGAGCCGCATCTGTTCGTGCTGCGCGACCAGGGCGGCGTGCTGCATGGGCTGCGCGTGGCCTGCGGGCTCGACTCGATGGTGCTGGGCGAGCCGCAGATCCTCGGCCAGATGAAGCAGGCCTATGCGCAGGCGCGCGACGCGGGCAGCCTCGGCCCCATTCTGTCGCGTCTGTTCCAGCACTGCTTCGCCGTGGCCAAACTGGTGCGTAGCCGAACCCAGATCGGTGCCCACCCGGTGAGCGTCGCTTACGCCGCGGTGCAGCTTGCCCAGCACATCTTCGCCGACCTCGGCAGCCAGACCGCGCTTTTGATCGGCGCGGGCGAAACGGTGCAACTGCTCGCCCGCCATCTCAAGACCCGCGGCATCGGCCGCGTCATCGTCGCCAATCGTTCGCTGGAGCGCGCCCAAGCCCTGGCCGCGACGCTGCACGGCTACGCCATCGGTCTCGACGATCTCGGCCTGCACCTGCCGGAGGCGGACCTGGTGATTTCCGGCACGGCCAGCCGCGGATACGTGCTCGGGCGCGAGCGGGTCGCGGCTGCCCTGTCCCGGCGCCGGCGCAAGCCGATGCTGATGATCGACCTGGCGGTGCCGCGCGACCTCGATCCGGCCATTGGCAGGCTGGAGGACGTGTATCTCTACAGCCTCGACGACCTGCGCGCGGTGATCGCCGAAAACCTCAAGGTGCGCGGCGCGGCGGCCGAGCAGGCCGAGGCGCTGGTGGAAGACTACGCGCGCGAGTTCGAGCGCTGGCTGGAAAGCCGCGACGCGGGTGCCACGATTCGCCGTCTGCGCGAAAGCGCGCGCGCCAGCCGCGATCAGGTGCTGGCCAAGGCGCGGCGCAAGCTCGCCAACGGCGAGTCGCCCGAGGCGGTGATGGCCTTCGTCGCCGACACCCTGGCGAACAAGATCCTGCACGCGCCGAGCGAGCGCTTGCGTCGCGCCGGAGCCGTGGAGCAGGCCCTGTTGCTGGACGCGGCGCACAAGCTGTTCAACCTTCGCGAGACAGAGGATTAGGGCGCGCGATCGACCGGCAACGGGTCGGTCAAACGACTCGCGCCGTTCGCCATCCTCCGCGTTGGGCGTCTTCCATGAAAGACTCGCTGCTCAAACGGCTCGAACAGGTGGCCGAGCGCCGGGAAGAACTGGCGCGCGAGCTGGCCAGCCCGCAAACCGCCGCCGATGCCGAGCGGCTGCGCCGTCTGGCGCAGGAATACGCCCAGCTCGGCCCGCTGGCCACGGCCTACGAGGCTTATCGTGCTCTGGCGCGCGAACTCGCCGAGCTGGAAGCGCTGCGCGGCGACGCCGAGCTGGGGGCGATGGCGGAGGCGGAACTCGCCGCGGCGCGCGCGCGCCGCGCGGCGCTGGAGGAGGAACTGCGCGGCCTGCTCGCGCCACGCGATCCGCTCGACGACGCCAACGTCTTCCTCGAAATCCGCGCCGGCACCGGCGGTGACGAGGCGGCGATCTTCGCCGGCGACCTGTTCCGCATGTACGCACGCTATGCGGAGCGTCGCGGCTGGGACGTGGAAGTCTTGTCGCGCAATCCCGGCGAGCACGGCGGCTACAAGGAGATCGTCGCGCGCCTCGCCGGTCAGGGCGTCTATGGCCGGCTCAAGTTCGAGTCGGGCGTCCACCGCGTGCAGCGCGTGCCGCAGACCGAGGCCGCGGGCCGCATCCACACCAGCGCCGCCACGGTGGCGGTGTTGCCCGAAGTGGAAACCGCGCAGGAAGTGCAGATCAATCCCGCCGAACTCAAGATCGACACCTACCGGGCCAGCGGCGCCGGCGGGCAGCACGTCAACAAGACCGAGTCGGCGATCCGCATCACCCATCTGCCGAGCGGCATCGTGGTCGAATGCCAGGAAGAACGCAGCCAGCACAAGAACCGCGCACGGGCGATGGCGCTGTTGCAGGCGCGGCTTTCGGAAATCGAGCGCGCGCGGCGCGAGCGCGAGACCGCCGCCACGCGCAAGCGGCTGGTGGGCAGCGGCGACCGCTCCGAGCGCATCCGCACTTACAACTTTCCGCAGGGTCGCGTGACCGACCACCGGATCGAACTGACGCTGTATCAACTCCCGCGCGTGCTCGAGGGCGATCTGGATCCGGTGATCGAGCCGCTGCTCGTCGAGCAGCAGGCCGAACTCCTGAGCGAAGCCGGCGAGGCGGCGGCATGACGGCCGGCATCCAGAGCGTCATCGCCGCGGCGCCGGAAACGGTGCGTGAGGCACTGCGCCGCGCGCAGGCGTGCCTGGCCGGTTGCGTCGAGGACGCGCCCGCCGAGGCCGAGATCCTGCTCGCCGCGGCGCTCGAGCGCAATCGTGCATGGCTGATCGCCCACGACGACGAATCGCTGCCGCCGCCGGTTGCCCAGCGCTACGCGCAGTGGATCGAACGCCGCCGCCGCGGCGAACCGGTGGCCTATCTCACCGGGGAGCGCGAATTCTGGTCGCTGCCGCTGCGCGTGACGTCCGCGGTGCTGATCCCGCGGCCGGAAACCGAAACCCTGGTCGCCTGGGCCTTGGAGCGCCTTGCGGATCTGCGCGCCCCGTGCCTTGCGGATCTCGGCACCGGCAGCGGCGCGATCGCCCTGGCGCTGGCGCGCGAGCGGCCGGACGCGCGGGTGATCGCCACCGACCTCAGTACCGCCGCGCTGGCGGTGGCGCGCGACAATGCGCGGCGGCTTGCGCTCGCCAACGTGGAATTCCGGGCCGGCGACTGGTGTGCGCCGCTGGCCGGCGAACGCTGCGACCTGATCGTTTCCAATCCGCCCTATGTCGCGCAAGCCGATCCCCGCCTCGCGCAACTGCGCTGCGAGCCGCCGCTGGCGCTGGTCGCGGGCACCGACGGCCTGGCCGCGCTGCGTGCGATCGCTGCGACGGCGCGCGCGTCCTTGCGCGCCGGCGGCTGGCTGCTACTGGAGCACGGGGCGGAACAAGGCGCCGCGGTGCGCGCATTGCTGCGCGAGCGCGGTTACGCGGCCATCGAAACCCGGCGCGATCTCGCGGGACTGGAACGCGCCACCGGAGCGCGCGCGCCGTGAACGATCTGTCGCGTTATGCCCGCCAGATCGTGCTGCCCGAGGTCGGAGTCGCCGGGCAGCAAATGCTGCGCGATTCCAGCGCCCTGATTCTCGGCGTCGGCGCGCTGGGTTCGGCAGCGAGCCTGTATCTCGCCGCCGCGGGCCTGGGCCGGCTGTGGCTCGTCGATCGCGACCGGGTGGAACTGTCCAATCTCCAGCGCCAGGTGCTGTACCGCCAGGCCGACGTCGGCCGCGCCAAGCTCGAAGCCGCCGCCGCCACGCTGTCCGCCCTCAATCCCGACTGCGCGATCGAGACGCTGACCGGGCCGCTGACGCAGGACGCGCTGCTCCAAGCGGTGCGGCGCGTGGACATCGCGCTCGACTGCAGCGATAACTTCGCCGCGCGGACCGCGCTCAATGCCGCCTGTGTGAGCGCGCGCAAGCCCTTGGTGTCCGGCGCGGCGATCCGCTTCGAGGGCCAGCTCGCGCTGTTCGATCCCGCGCGCGGCGGCGCCTGTTACGCCTGTCTGTATCCCGATCCCGGCGACGACGCGGAACGCTGCGAGGACGCCGGCATCCTCGGCCCGGTCGCCGGCGGCATCGGCGCGATGCAGGCGCTGCTCGCGCTCAAACGGCTGCTCGGCCTCGGCGACGACGCCGGCCGTTTGTGGCTGTGGGACGCGCTGCGCATGAGCTGGCGCAGCGTCGCGATTCCGCGCGATCCGGCCTGTGCCGTGTGCGGAGGCGTTCGATGACCGGGCCTGCGGATCCGCTGAGGCTGCCGCGACGGCTGGCCCTCCGTCTGCTGCACGAGGCGCAGGCGCGGGGTGGCGCGCCACTCGTCGGGGTCGTGGCCGGTGAAGGGGGACCACGGACTTTCCTGCCGCTGGAAGAAGACGGCGATCTCGCCCTCGCGCTGGCGCGACTGCGCCGCGACGGGCTGCGCCCGTGGGCCGTGTTTCTCTACCGGCCGCAGTGGTCCCAAGCGCCGACGGCCGAGGATTTCGGCCTCGAAGCCGCGCTGCCCCGACTGACCGCATCGCTGGCGACCAAGGGCGTGTTGCAGCTGCGTGCCTGGGTCTGCGAAAACGGCCGGGTCCGCGAGCGCGAGCTGCACCTCGAGGACTGAAGTCCCCAAGCTGTTTCACGATGGGTATGGCCAGAGCGCCGAACGCGCGCCAAAAGTTCAGCGCGCATTCAGCGCGCGCGCCCTAGGGTGCGCGGCAAACCACACGTGGAGATCCGCGATGAAAAAAATCCTGATCCTCGGCCTCGGCACGGCCGCGTTGTGCCTGTGGCAGACCTGCGCGGCTTACGGGTATTACGCGGTGCCGCGCGGGAATCTCTCGCTGTATGGTTCCTACATGGATCAGTCGGCCGACCAGACCTCCCTCGCTCCGAGCGGCGGCGGCGGCGGCGTGCAGCTCTCGCTCAGCCTGACGCCGAATTTTTTCATCGGCGGCAGCTATCAGTACAACTTCCTGACGCAGAACGACGCGAACGGAGCGGACCTCGGCCTGCCTTCGGGTCAGACCGCTTACGGGCTCAAGCAGAACCAGGGCCGCGCCGGCGGCGGTCTGGTGTTCCGGTTGCCGGAGGCGCCGCTGGACCTGTTCGGCAAGATCGAGTACGTGCACTACGATCTTCAGTACGTGCACGTGACCGACGAGGGGTTGCCGGCCGGCAACAGCGACCGCGTCAACGACGACGGCGTCGGCTATCACGTGGGGTTCCAGAGCCGCTGGCCCGGGTTTTCGATCTACGGCAGCGGCGGTTATCTGGATCTCTCCAAGCACGCCGGCCTGGAAGCGATGGCCGGTTTCCAGTTGCCGCTGGCGCCGCGCACCTGGGGCTTTTTCGAGTACCGTTACGACAACCTGCGCGGCGAGGATAACTACCTCAAATACCGCTCCGACGACTATCGTGCCGGCGTGCGTTTCGTGTTCTGAAGCGCCGGGTGGCGCGTTCAGCGGATCGGACGGCGCGGCGCCGGGCGCTCGCTCGGCACCTGGATGGGAACGATGATGATTTCGTGACCGGCGCGCTGCAGCCGCCGTTGCATGGCCAGCGGCATCTGGTTGTGGAGCAGGCGGGTCCACCAGTTCTCGCGCGCGAACATCAGCTTGCTCGCGAAACACACGGCCTGCGGGAAACGCGCCAGCACCTCGTCCACCAGGCGGCTCAGTTCTTCCAGCGGATCGGCGCCGTAGGCTTGATAGGAGGCTGCGGCCAGGCCGCGACTGACGCAGTAGCTGGTGAAATAGCGCAGCGAGTTGTCGATGCGCGCCTGCAGCGTCTTGATGGCGCGCGCGCTGTCGAAAGCCTGCTTGTCCACTTCGCCGACCGACACGAAGACGTGGTTGCGGAAGCGCCCTTCGAAGTGACGCAGCACCCATTGCAGCATGTGCATGGCGGCGCCGCGGTTGCCGCCCACCAGATAAACCGCGGTCGGCAAGGCCGGATCCAGCGGCGGCGACGGAGCCTCGTCGTCCCAGGTCATCGGCAGGGAATAGGCTTCGTCGATGCGTTTCATGGCCGTCTGCACCGCTTCGTAATGACGGCGGATCGCAATGCATACGCCGATCACGCCGCTGGTGATGAGCAAGGTCAGCCAGCCACCCTCGGTGAATTTCTCGACCACGGTCACGACCAGGATGAAGCCGGTGACCGCGAGGCCGAGCACCGACAGCGCGAGCCGCCGCCGCCAGTGGCGCGAATACAGCCGCTGTTCCCACCAGTGACGGCACAGTCCGAATAGCGACAGCGAGAACGTGAGGAACACGTTGATGCTGTAGAGCACCACCAGCACCGACACCGCGCCGCCGCTCCACAGCAGGATGGCCAGGGCGGCGGTGCCCATCAAGAGCACGCCGTTCTGCGTCACCATGCGACTGGACAGCTGACGGAACTGGCGCGGCACCCAGCGGTCGGCGGCCATGTTGGCCATGACCGCCGGTCCGCCGAGGAAGCCGGTGTTCGCGGCGACCAAGAGCAGGCCGCCTTCCAGCGCCAAAGTCGCGGCCAGCACGCCGTGCCGCCAGTGCGGCGAGGACCAGCCGAGGCTGTCGATGACGTGCTCGAACACCACCGCGTTGAGCGTTCGATCCGGCGCCGGCGCGGCGTGCCAGAGCAAATACAGCAACACGATGCCGCCCGCGGTGAAGGCCAGCGAGCTGGCCATGTAGAACATGGTGAGGTGCCCGGTGCGTACGCGCGGCTCGGCGAGATTGTTGATGTTGTTGGACACCGCCTCGATGCCGGTGTAGGTGCCGCCGCCCAGCGAATAGGCGCGCAGGAACAGGGAAATCGTGAACAGCCAGCCGGATTCGCGCCAGACGCGCTGCGTTTCGTGGAGCGTCGCCGGCAGCAGGGTGTCCAGTTCCGCGGATTTGCGGATCACGCCGTAAACGATGAGCAGCGCGTGGGACACGAAGAACCCCAGGAAGATCGGCAGCAGGACCTGGATCGATTCTTTCATGCCGCGCAGATTGAGCAGGATCAGCAGGCCGATCAGCCCGATTTCGGAAACGAATTTGTATCCCTGCCAGGCCGGCAGCATGCTGAACAGCGCGTCGGCGGCGCTGGCCACCGAGATGGTGATGGTCAGCACGTAATCCACGATCAGCGCCGACCCCGACACCAGTCCCGCGTAGGGGCCGATCAAGTGGGTGGCGGCCTTGTACCCGCCGCCGCCGGAGGGGAACAGTTCGATCACCTGGTTGTAGGCCAGCGCGATGATGAACACCGTCGCCGCCATGGCGAACGCCAGGTACAGCGCCAGGTGCGTGTGCTCGCCCAGCGCGAGAAAGGCCTCCTCCGGGCCGTAACAGGCGGAGGACAGGCCGTCCGAGCCCAGACCGATCCAGGCCAGCAACGCGACCAGCGCGAGATGCTGGCGGGTGCGTGGGTTGAGCGGATCGAGCTTGGCGCCGAGAATCAGGCGCCGACAGTAGGCGAGCGCGTTCATGCGCGTTGGCGCGGCGTAGCGCGGGCGCTAGAACGGGCGATGGACGGAGGACATCGCTGGCATTATATCGCGCCGGCCGCGCCGGGCCGTGCGGGGCCAGCGGCCTGCGTTAAAATCCCGCCGTCCGTCCCGACCTCCCCAGCCAGGATCCGCCGCACGGCGCGGCGCGCCAGGAAGCCCCATGCGTCTTTCGCAGTTCCCGCTCGTGACCACCAAGGAGACGCCCGCCGACGCGGAGGTCGTCAGCCACCAGTTGATGCTGCGCGCGGGCATGATCCGCAAGCTCGGCGCCGGCATCTACACCTGGCTGCCGCTGGGCCTGCGCGTGCTGCAGAAGGTGGAGGCGATCATCCGCGAGGAGATGAACCGCGCGGGCGCGCACGAGATCCTGATGCCGGCGGTGATCCCCGCGGAACTGTGGCAGGAATCCGGGCGCTGGGCCAAGTACGGGCCGGAGCTGCTGCGCTTCAAGGACCGCCACCAGCGCGATTTCGTGTTCGGTCCCACGCACGAGGAAGTGGTGACCGATTTGATTCGTCGCGACATCCGCTCGTACAAACAACTCCCGGTCAACTTCTACCAGATCCAGACCAAGTTCCGCGACGAAATCCGTCCGCGCTTCGGCGTCATGCGCGGGCGCGAGTTCCTGATGAAGGACGCCTACAGTTTCCATCTCGACGCGCAGGATCTGGAGCGCGAGTACCAGAACATGCGCGCCACCTATGCGCGCATCTTCACCCGCATCGGCGTGGAATTCCGCGTGGTCAAGGCGGACTCCGGCGCGATCGGCGGCGATCGCAGCGAAGAGTTTCACGTCCTCGCCCAGTCCGGCGAAGACGTGCTGGCGGTGAGCGACGGCTCGGATTACGCGGCCAATCTCGAAGCGGCGGAAACCCGGCCGCAGTCCGCGCGCCTGCCCGCCGCGGCCGCCCTCGAAAAAGTTTCCACGCCGACGCAGAAGACCTGCGAGGAGGTCGCGGCCCTGCTGGGGATCCCGCTCTCCAGCACGCTCAAGCTGATCGTGGTGAAAGGCCGCGACGGCGGACTGGTCGCACTGGCCTTGCGCGGCGATCACACGCTCAACGCGATCAAGGCGGCCAAGCATCCCAACGTCGCCGCGCCGCTGGCGCTGGCCAGCGACGCCGAGATCCGCGCCGCGTTCGGCTGCGAACCCGGTTTTCTCGGGCCGGTCGGCGCGCAGGTCCCGGTGATCGCCGATCATGCCGCGGCCGCGTTGTCCGATTTCGTCTGCGGCGCCAATCAGTCCGGCTTTCACCTGCGCGGCGTCAACTGGGGTCGCGACGCGGCCGAGCCCGAGAGCGCCGACTTGCGCAACGTCGTGGACGGCGATCCTTCGCCCGACGGCCGGGGCCGCCTCAAGCTGGTGCGGGGCATCGAGGTGGGCCACATCTTCCAGAACGGTCCGCTCTACACCCAGGCGCTCGGCGTGACCGTGCTCGACGAGCAGGGCAAGGCGCTCACGCCCACCGCCGGTTGCTACGGGATCGGCGTCACCCGCGTGGTGGCCGCGGTGATCGAACAATGCCACGACGACCGCGGCATCCGCTGGCCGGAGGCCATCGCGCCGTTCCGCGTCATCCTCTGCCCGATCGGTGCGGAAAAATCCGCGGCCGTGAAAACGGCGGCGGAAACGCTCTACGCCGAACTCCTCGCCGCCGGCGTGGAGGTGCTGTACGACGACCGCGGGCTGCGACCGGGGCCGATGTTCGCGGACGCCGACCTGATCGGCATCCCGCATCGCATCGTGATCGGCGACAAAGGCCTCGCCGAGGGCCGCTACGAATACAAGCGGCGCGACGCGCAGACGGCGGAGCCGATTCCGGCGACTTCGGCGGCGGTGCTGGAAAAGCTCCGACCGTGAGGCGCCACGCCGCGCAGGCGCGCTTGGTCCTGCTCGCCGGACTGCTGTTGACGACCGGCGTTCACGCCGGGCCGACCGGCGAGCCGGAACCGGCATTGCGCGCGCGGCTGGAGGCCGCGATCCGCGACGCCCGCGAGTTCGACGACCGCTACGCCGCGGAAGTCTGGTTCGTCGACATGTCCGCGCGTCTGGCGCGTTACGCGCCCAAGGCGTTGCCGGACGCGGGGCAGCGGCTGGACTTCCTGCGCGTGGTGCACGCCGAAGCGGCGCGTGCCGGCGTCTCGCCGGAGCTGGTGCTGGCGGTGATCGACGTCGAGAGCGGATTCGACCGCTACGCGATTTCGGTATCGGGCGCCGAGGGCTACATGCAGATCATGCCGTTCTGGCTCGCCGAGGTCGGCGCCGAAGGCGACAACCTGTTCGATCCGCGCACCAATCTGCGCATGGGCTGCACCATCCTGCGCTACTACCTCGACCAGGCGCGCGACAGCTACGTCAAGGCGCTGGCGCGCTACAACGGCAGCGGCGGCAAGCCCGACTATCCGTACCGCGTGCTGGAGCTGCTGAACCATCGCTGGTCGCCCAATTGAAGCGCTGGGCCGGCGGTCGGCCCGGCGGGAGATCGAGCCAGCCAGGTTTTCTAGCCGGCGGCGGTCGATACTAAAATCCGCTGACGATGCGCCCTTGCGGCACGGAGGCTCGAAGAATGTCCATCACGGCCGAAAGTCCGATCGCGCCCGCCGACCTCGCCCGGCTGCGCAGCCGCGCGCATACGCTGGCACTTCCCCGCAGCATGCTGGGCCGCCTGGGGCTTGCGCTCCAGAACGCCCTGGAAGCCTGGGTCGTGCGCGTTTCGCGGCTGCCGGACACGCCGGTGTACGATCCGGCCGATTTTCCCTGGGTGCGCGGGATCCAGTCGCAGTGGCGCTCGATCCGCGAGGAGCTGGAGGCCGTGCTGGTGGATCGCGACCGCATGCCGAGCTTCCACGAGATCCTCAAGGAAGTCGGCACCATCACCCGCGACGACCAGTGGAAGACCTACTTCCTCATCGGCACCGGGATGGACTGCCGCGAAAACGCGCGCCGCTGCCCGCAAACCATGCGCCTGTTGGAGACCATTCCCGGGGTGTGCACCGCGTTCTTCAGCCTCCTGGCGCCGGGCAAGCACATCCCCGCCCACCGCGGCGCCTATAACGGCGTGCTGCGCTTTCACCTGGGGCTGATCGTGCCGCAGCCGCGCGAGCGCTGCCGCATCCGCATCGCCGATCAATTCCGCACCTGGGGCGAGGGCGAGGCGCTGATTTTCGACGACAGTTTCAATCACGAGGTGTGGAACGACACCGACGGCTGGCGCGCGGTGCTGTTCGTGGATTTCGCACGGCCGCTCAAAGCGCCGTGGGACTGGTTGAATCGGCGGCTGATCCGCATGGCGGCGCTGGCGCCGATTTTGCGCGAGGCCGGCGCGCGCCAGCGCGAGTGGGAACGACGGTTCTATCAGTCGCCGGAAAAAAGCGGCGATCCGGCTGCGCGCGTTTAGCGCCCTTCAGTTCGCCTGGGCGGGATGCGCGGCCGGAAACTGCGCCTGGGCCAGGTCGCTGCGCCGGGCCTCGTCCAGCGCCTGCGCCACTTGCGCCGCGGTGGGATGCGCCGGAACGATCAGGCGCAGTCCGCGCTCCAGATGTGCGGGATCGGCGACCCGCTCGCGGTTGGCCTGCCACAGCAGCGGCCACAGGTCGGGATTGCCGTAGGCCTCCGGCCGGGCGGCGACGTCGCGCAGGCTGCCGCCTTGCCGCACGGTGTAGGTGCGCACCTCGCTGGCCAGTTCCTCGTCCAGCGGCCGCAGGATGGCCAGCGCGCCGGCCGCGTCGCCGGCGTCGATGCGCGCTTGCGCCTGCCGCAGACGCGCGAGCTGCGCTGGCGACAGATCGAGACGGTTCTGTGCGTTCTGCAGGGTGCTGCGCGCCTCGGCCAGATTCGCCGGCCGCTCGCGGCTGGCAGCCGCAGTGCGGGAGGCCCGTGGGGGCGCGCCGCGGTCGGCGCGCGCCAGAGGCGGTAGATTGGGCAGAGGCAGATTCGCATCGGCGTCCGCGGTGTTCGTGGTTTTTCCGGGACCGGAGGGCGTGTCGCCGTGATCAGGCGCGCGGTCGGGTTGAGCTGGCGTCGCCGTCGGCGCGGGGGGCGCTGCCGAGGCGCATTCCGGCGTCTGGCGCAGCGCGGTGCCGCCGGGAATCTGGACGTAACAGCTCTCGGGAGGGTTTTGCGGCGCGGTGGTGGGCGCGGTCGCCGCGCCACCGTTCGTCGAATCCGCCGGAGCCGGCGTTTCGACGCGATGCGGCACGGCTTTGCAGGCGACCAGCAGCAGGATGCCGCAGCCGCAGGACAGGTGAGCGATCCATGGACGTTTGCGCATGACAGACACCCCCGGGCGCGGGGCTGGCCCGCAGTACCGCTAGAATAGCGCCGCCCAAAGACGCCCGCATGTCCGAAATCCTGGTCCTTTACTATTCGCGCACCGGCGCCACCGCGGCGATGGCGCGCCAGGTGTGCCGCGGCGTGGAGAGTGTGCCCGGCATGCAGGCGCGGCTGCGGACCGTGCCTCCCGTCACGGCTCGGACCGAGGCTCTTTTGCCGGCCGTGCCGGAAGAAGGACCGCCGTACGCGGCCACGCGCGACCTGCGCGAATGCGCCGGCCTGGTGCTGGGCAGCCCCACGCGCTTCGGCAACATGGCGGCGCCGCTCAAGCATTTCCTCGACGGGACTTCGGATCTGTGGCTGTCCGGCGCGCTCGCCGGCAAGCCGGCGGCGGTGTTCACCTCGACCGGCACTCTGCACGGGGGGCAGGAAAGCACCTTGATTTCGATGATGCTGCCGCTGCTGCACCACGGCATGCTGCTGCTCGGTCTGCCCTATACCGAGCCGCGCTTGTCGAGCACGGTTTCGGGCGGCACGCCCTACGGCGCGAGCCATGTCGCGGGCGTGGCGGGCACGCCGCGCCCGCTGACGCGCGAGGAGGCCGAATTGTGTCAGGCGCTGGGCCGCCGCGTGGCCGAGTTCGCGCGCCGGCTCGGTTCACCCGCGTGAACCGCGTGCGCGCCGCGACGCTGGTCTTGCACCTGCTTCTGATCGCGGCGCTGGCGCTGTGGGGCGGCTGGCCGGGCGGGGCGCTGCTGGTTTTGCCCTTGCTGTTGCCGCTGCCTTTCCTGTGGCGCGGCCGCTCGCGCGCGGCGGCTGGGGCGGCGATGGTGCTGGCGTTTTACGTGGCCGGACTGCTGGCCGAGGGCGTGGCGCAGCCGGCACGGCGCAACCCGAGCCAGGCGCTGGCCGGGCTCGCGGCGCTGGATTTTTTCAGCCTGATCCTGCTCGTCCGTCTGAACGGGCGAGCATCTGCTGCACGAAGGGAATCGTCAGTCGGCGCTGAGCGCTGAGCGAGCCGCGGTCGAGTTCCTCCAAGGCCTCGAGCAGCGCAGCGGGCGCGCGCGGCAGCCGGCGCAGCAGGAAATCCGCCACCTCCGGTGTCAGTTCCAGGCCGCGGGACCTGGCACGCGCGATCAGCAAGGCGCGCAGTCCGCGCTCGTCCAGCGGTTTGAGACCGAATACCGCGCAGGCGGAAAGCCGCGTGCGCAGGTCGGGCAGATCGCAAGGCAGTCGCTGCGGGGGGGACGCCGCCGCCAGTGCGTATCCGCCGCCGTGTGCGCGCACCGCATCGAGCAGGCGCAACAGTCGCGGCGCGAGCGCGGCGCTTTCCAGCGCCGGTTCGATTTCGTCGAAGCACAGGAGTTCGAGCCGCTCGAAGCCCACAAGCGCCGCGGGATCTTCGCCGGCAAGCCGCGCGATGGGCAGATAGGCGGCGCGGCGACCGCGCTGCGTGGCCTCGCGCGCGGTCGCTTGCAGCAAATGGGTTTTTCCGCGGCCAGCGGGGCCATGCAACAGGATGCCGGCCTCCGCGCCGCCCGCGGCGAGCCGGCGCAGCGCCGCCACCGCCGCGGCGTTGGCGCCCATCTCGAAGCTGTCGAAAGTCGCCGTCTCGCGCAGCGCCACCGCCAGCGCGAGCTGGGGGCCGATCGGCTGGGGACGTGAGGCGGACGCGGTCATCGCCCGGCTAAAATAACACTTCTCCTTTCTGCTTCCCTTCCATGAACACGCCTTTGAACTACCGCGACGCCGGCGTGGACCTCGAGGCCGGCGACGCGCTGGTCGAGGACATCAAGAAAATCGTGCGCGCCACGCGCCGGCCGGAAGTCCTGGCCGGCGTCGGCGGTTTCGGCGCGCTGGTCAGCCTGCCGAAAAAATACCGGAATCCGGTCCTGGTCAGCGGCACCGACGGCGTGGGCACCAAGCTCAAGCTCGGCATCGAGGCCGGTCGTGTCGAGGGCCTGGGCCAGGATCTGGTGGCGATGTGCGTCAACGACGTGCTGGTGTCGGGCGCCGAGCCGCTGTTCTTCCTCGACTATTACGCCACCGGTCGGCTCGAGCCGCGCGTCGCCGCGCGGGTGATCCGCGGCATCGCGCAGGCTTGCAAGCTCGCCGGCTGCGCCCTGGTCGGCGGCGAGACGGCGGAGATGCCGGGGATGTACGCGCCGGGCGATTTCGACCTCGCCGGGTTCTGCGTCGCGTTGGTCGAGCGCAACCGCATCGTGGATGGCCGGAGCATCGAGCCCGGGGACGTGCTGGTCGGACTGCCGTCTTCGGGGCCGCATTCCAACGGCTATTCGCTGATCCGCAAGATCCTCGCGCGCGGCGGCCATACGCTCGACGCCGCCTTCGGGCGCGGCACCCTGGCCGACGCCTTGCTCGCACCCACGCGCATCTACGTCAAGCCGGTGCTCGGCCTGCTCGCCGCCGGCGTGCCGGTGCGCGGCATGGCGCATATCACCGGCGGGGGTATCCCAGGCAACTTGCCGCGCTGCTTCCCCAGAGCTTGCGCTGCGGTCATCGAGACTAAGAGCTGGAGACGGCCTGAGATCTTCGACTGGTTGCAGGCCCAAGGCGAGATCGAGCCGGATGAGATGTGGCGCGTGTTCAATTGCGGCGTCGGCTTCATCCTGGTGCTGCCGCGGCGCGCGCTCGACCGTGCGCTGGCACGACTCAAGCGGGCCCGGCTCCAGCCCTGGGTGCTGGGCGAGGTCGTCAAGCGCGGGGCCGCGGAAGAAGTTCGGTACGTCTGAGGCCGATTTGACACGCCCGCGCCTCGTCGTTCTTGTCTCCGGTCGCGGTCGCAACCTGCGAGCGCTGGTCGAGGCGATCCGGGACGGGCGCATTCCGGCCGCTTGCGCCGGCGTGATCAGCAACCGTGCCGAGGCGCCGGCGCTGGCCTACGCGCGCGCCATGGACCTGCCGCACTTCGTGTTGTCCCATCGAGCGTTTGCCACGCGCGCCGCGTACGACGCCGCGCTGACGGCGCGGCTGCGCGCGCTGGGGGCGGACTTCGTCGCCCTGGCGGGCTTCATGCGCGTGCTCGGCGACGAGTTGGTGGGCGAATTCGAGGGGCGCATGCTGAACATCCATCCCTCGCTGCTGCCCAAGTATCCCGGTCTCGACACCCATCGCCGCGCGCTCGCCGCCGGCGATGTGGAACACGGTGCCACGGTGCACTTCGTGACTCGCGAGCTGGACGGCGGCCCGCGCGTGATTCAGGGTGCGTTAAAGATCCATCCGCAGGATGATGCGGAAACGCTCGCCGCGCGCGTGCTGGAAGAGATCGAGCTCAAGATCTATCCGCAGGCGCTGGCCTGGCTGGCGCGCGGCGAGCTGCGCTATGGGGCGGGCGCCGCCTGGTTTCGCGGCCGGCGGCTGGACGCGCCGCTTAGCATGGAACATCTGGAGGAAGGCTTCCGATGAAACGACGCGGGCGATGGCTCCTGCCGCTGCTGACGCTCACCGCGGCGCTCGGTGCCGTGCGCGCGGATGAAGGCGACGCAGCGACGCTCGCGCCTTTCGACCACTGGTACGACACGAGCTGGGGAGGCATCGGGGTCGGGCAGATGGAAGTGCGACTGCAGGCGGACGGCACGCAAGCGGGATGCTACCGTTATTCGGCGCTGTCCCATCCCACCGGCCTGGTCGCCGCGCTGTACGGCTCCCCCAACCAGGAAAGTCGTTTCTGCCTGGTGGACGGCCGCATCCGCTCGCGGCATTTCGATTCGGTGCTGCCGGGCGACGACCAGCAGAGCTACGTCCTGAGCTTCGACTGGGACCAGCACACGGTGACCGACGAAAACGGCAAGACGCGCGAGATTCCCGACGACGCGATCGACAGTCTCGCGCTGCAGCTCGCGGTGCGGCTGTGGGTCGAGGCGCACGCCGCGGATGCCCAGCCGCCGCTGGCGAGCTTCACCATGGTGGACCAGAAAAACCTGACGCACTACCAGTTCCGCCTCGCCGGCCGCGAGCGCGTGGACACGCCCGCAGGTTCTTTCGACACGCTGCGCCTGGAGCGCATCGACCATCCCGACAAGCGCGGCCGCTTCTGGCTGGCGCCGGCGCTGGACTACCTGCCGGTGCGCATCGAAACCAAGAACGGTGGCCGACCGACGGTCACCCTGATTCTCGCCAGGCGCTGAATCAGGTCTGCCTATAATCGGACCGTCCCACCCTTTGGAGGACGGCTATGAATGCCATCGCCAGCGGCCGGCCGCGCGAGATTCCCGGCGACGCGGGCTGGCCGTTGATCGGTCAGAGCCTCGATTATCTGTTCCGGCTCGATCGCGCCGTGCACGAGCGCTACCGGCGCTATGGCGAGGTGTCCTGGGGGCAGGCCTTCGGGACTCGCTCGATCATCCTGCTCGGTCCCGACGCCAACCAGTTCGTACTGCAGAACCGCGGCGAACTCTTCGCCAACGCCGCCTGGGAGCACTTCATCGCGCGTTTCTTTCACCGCGGCTTGATGCTGCTGGATTTCGACGAGCATCGCTGGCATCGCCGGCTGATGCAGGGCGCGTTCCAGCGCGAAGCCTTGGCGGCCTATCTCGAACGCATGAACCCGCGCATCGAACAAACCCTGGCGAGCTGGCCATTGGGCGTGCGGCTGCGCATGTTCGAGCAGCTCAAGGCGCTCACCCTGGATCTGGGCGCCGAGGCCTTCGCCGGTCAGCCGCCGGGCGCGCAGGCGCAGCGGCTCAACCGCGCTTTCCTCGCCACCGTGCGAGCGGCCACCGGCTTGATCCGTGCCGATTGGCCGCTCACGCGCTGGCGCCGCGGCCTGCTCGGCCGGCGCGTGCTGGAAGATTTCTTCCGCGCCGAACTGCCGCGCAAGCGCGCCGACGGGGGTGGGGACTTGTTCGCCCGGCTGTGCCAGGCGCGCAGCGAGGACGGCGCGGCTTTCAGCGACGAGGACATCGTCAATCACATGATCTTCGTGCTGATGGCGGCGCACGATACCAGCACCATCACGCTCACCAACATGATCTACTGGCTGGGCAAATGCCCCGAATGGCAAGAGCGGCTGCGCGCCGCAAGCCGCGCCTTGGGGCGGCAGGCCTTAAGCCTCGACGACCTCCCGCGTCTGGAGGCGATGACCTGGGTCATGAAGGAAGCTTTGCGCTTGTGCGCGCCGGTGCCCGGGCTGCCGCGGCGGGCGGTGCGGGACTGCGAGTACAAGGGATTCCGCATTCCGGCCGGACACATGGTGCAGATCAGCGTGTGGTTCACCCATACCACGCCGGAGTGGTGGAGCGCGCCGCAGCGCTTCGATCCGGAGCGCTTCGCCGAGCCGCGCGCCGAGGATCGCCGCCATCCGTTTCTGTGGATTCCCTTCGGCGGCGGTGCGCACAAGTGCCTGGGCCTGCATTTCGGAGAGATGGAAGTCAAAGCCATCCTTCATCAAATGCTGCTGCGCTTCCGCTGGCGGCTGCCGGAGGATTACCTCATGCGCCAGGATTTCACCAGCCTGCCGATTCCGCGCGACCGGCTGCCTTTGCGGCTCGAACGCCTGTGACTGCACAGGCGGAGGGCTTGCCGCTGCCGCAGCCGCTCGCCGCGGCGGGCGTCGAGATCGTGCACGCCTTCGCGCCCGGCGATCTGGGCGAGCTGATTCGCATCCACGGCCTCGGCAACGCGCGCGACTACGGATTCAACGAAGTCCACGAAGCCTACTGTGCGCGCATCGCCGCGGATTTCATTCTCGAGGCGAATCCGCGGCGTTCCCGCGTCTGGCTGGCGAAGAAAAACGGGCGGGTGGTCGGCTCGGTGTTCATCTGCGAGTGTCCCGATGACCGCGCGCAACTGCGGCTGCTCTACGCCGACGCGTCGGTGCGCGGCCTGGGACTGGGCCGCTGGCTCACGGAGGCGGCGGTGGACTACTGCCGGCGCACGGGTTTCCGTGCGGTGTTCCTGTGGACGGTGGCGGGTCTGGAGCGGGCGCGAGCGATTTACGAGGCGCTGGGGTTCCGCCTCGCCGAAACCCGGCACAACGAGGACTGGGGGCGCGTGGCCCGCGAATTGCGCTACGAGCTGGCGTTGCGCTGAATCAGGCCCGGTTTTCGGCGCGCAGCTTGGCGAGGTGGCTTTGGATGTTGAGCCGCGCGAAAGGCAGAAGCGGGGGCGGCGTGCCGGCATAGACTTCGGCGAGGATGCGATCCTCGTCGGCGCCGCGGCGATGCAAATCCAGAATCTGTCGTTCGCGCCGGCGGCGGTGTTCCAGCGCCGCACGCAGGTAGTGCGTGCCGCCCAACGCCGGGCCGTGGCTGGGCAGGATCACCGCCGGGTCCAGGGCGATGACTTTTTCCAGCGTCTCGAAGTAGGCGCGCATGTCGCCTTCGGGCGCGGCGATGACCACCGTGCCGATGCCCTGGATCAGATCGCCGACGATGCACCAGGCGCGGTCTTCCGTCAGCAAGGCGAGCTGGCCGTCGTCATGACCGGGCACCGCCAGCGCGCGCACCGTACGGCCCAGCCAGCGGCTCACCGCCTCGCCGTCGGCGATCGTGCGCACCTCAAGGTCGTCGAAGAACCGCGGCCAGCGTGCCGCGATGCGCCTGCGCGTGACTGCGCTGCACAGGATCGGCACGCCGGTTTCGCGCGCCAGCCGGTCGGCGCATTCGTGGTGATCGGAATGGTGGTGGGTGAGGAAGATCGCGTCGAAGCGGCCGGCGAGTTGCCGCGCGAGCCGGGTGTACTCGGCTTCGTCCGCCGGCGAGGGATCGACCAGCAGCCGCGGGCTGCCTTCGTCGCCCAGCAGAAAACAGTTGGTATGCATCGCCGGCGGCAAGGTGTTGGAGCGCACCAGGCATTGACGCAGGCCATGCAGCGGTTCGACTTCCAGGATCCCTTCGGGAATCGCATCCGCTCGCCCGTCGGCGAACGCTTCCAGGCGCGGCAACCGGCTGGCATGCGGGTCCTCGGCCAGGTCGCGCAGCGCCATCAGCGTCGGCGGAGCCAGCAGCAGGCGCCCTTCGCGGTAGCGGCGCAACCACACGGAGGCCGGCGCCCAGCCGCCCTCGACGATCTCGTCTCCATCGGGGGCGAGCGGCGGTCGCGCGTCGAGATCGATCCGGTAGAAATGCGTGTCGTAACGCAGCGGCGCGATCGGCGGGGTCAGGGCGCGGCCGATCTGAACGACGTCGCGCAGCGCGTCGGTCGTCGCCAGATCGAAGCCCAGCTCCTCGCGCAACTCGCGCGTGAGCGCCCCGAGCAGGCGCGGCGCGATCCCGTGGCGGCGCAGAGGGCCTGGCGCCTGCGCTTCGTCGTCAGCGTCGACTTTGCCTCCGGGAAAGGCGTGGTAGCCGGGGAAAGCGGCCAGCGCCGGCTGCCGGCGCACCAGGTAAATCTCGCCGCCGGCGTTCAGCACGGCGGTGACGGCCTCGATGATCTTCACGGGATCAACTATAACGCCGCCGGGAGCAGGCTCCGCGGCGGCGTGCGATAGACTCAGGCGGTTTCAGCGACAGACGCGATAGCCGTCGTCCCACCAGCAGTGATGCCAGCGATGCGGGTGACGGTAGATCACCGTGGGGCCATAGACCACGGGCGGGCCGTAATAGACCACCGGCGGCGCCGGTTCGTAATACACCACCGGGGGCGGCGCATAGGCGACCACCGGCGGACCGTAGACGACCGGTGGACCGAGATTGATGCCGATACCGACCGAGACGTGGGCCGAGGCGCTGGCCGGCGCCAGCAGCGCGCCGGTCAGCGCGAGGGCGGCCAGTCCACCGACGAGCTTGCCAGCAGGCTTGCGTTTCATGGTTCACCTCGGAAGCTTCACCGACAGGGCCCGATCTTGGCTCCGACTCGCTGAATTGTGCCTGAATCGCCGCTTTAGACCGATGCGAGGGTCAGCGCTTACTTGCAGGAGCACTCGGGCGGCGTCAGGCAGGACGCGTTCGACTGCGGGCCGACCGCGAGGCCCGGTTTGCAGGTCGCCGCCTTGCCGGTGGGGCAGGACACCGAACAGGTGCCGCATAAGCCGACCGCCGGCGCGGCGCAGGCGCTGCCCTGGCTGCTCTGCAGGTTGAGCGTGGTTTGCTGGCCTTGCGGCGCTTGGGTTCCGACCACGACCGGCGTGCCGTCGCCGGCGTGGGCGACCGCCGACCAGGCGAGCAAGACGGGAGAGATCAGGATCGCCATCGACTGGAGTACGGATTTCATGACCGACCTCGTTGCACGAGAAAGCCTGATTTTAACCCGCGGCAGCGCGGGCGGATTCAGTACTTGGCCAGCAGCGCGTCGATGTCGCTGCGCACGGCTTGCATCGCCTGATACAGCGGCACGTGGCGTCGCCGCGGCGTGCCGTTGACGATGGCGGCGAAGGCGAGCCAGCCGCCGTCCTTCTTGCGCAAATAGCCCGCCACGCCGCACACCGAATGCGGATCGTCCATGGTGCCGGTCTTGAGCGCCACGCGGTCCAGCCAGGCCGGCGAACCGTTGCGCAAAAAGACGAAGGGCGCCTGGCGCGGCACCACCAGACCGCCGTAGAAGGCGGGAAAGTTGCGCGTGTTGTGGTACTGATCGTCGAGCAAGGCGACCAGATCCGCGGCGGACAGCTCGTTTTCCGGCGTGAGCCCGCTGCCGCTGTAGAGCCTGGGCGGTGGCGGATCGACCGTCAGCCGGCGGCGTTCCAGGCTGGCCACGAAATCCGACAAGACGCGCGCTGCGTCGGCCAACTGGGAGGGCGCGCGCGGCCGCTGGGCAGCGGCGAGATTGAGCGTGAGCTCGTCGGCCACGTAGTTGTTCGAATAGCGCAGCATGCGGCCGAGCTGTTCCTTGAGCGACAAACCCTCGCTTTGCGCCAGGGGGTAGGCGATGGCCGGAACCGGCGAGTGGCTCACGACGACCGCGCCGTCCACGCGGATGCCGATTTCACGCAGCGTCTCCTTGAGCACCAGACCGGTGCCCAAGGGCGGATCGGACATCGCGCGATAAAGCGTGACGCCCGCGCCCTGCGGCAGCTCGCCGCCCACGCGCAGGGAATCGCCGCCGGCATCGGTGACGCGCTCGACCCAGTAGGTGGGCTTGCGGCTGGCGCCCACGGTGCGGATCTCGCCGGCGACCGGGATCGGAAGCTGGCCCAGTCCGCAGGCGCTGACCATCGCCGGCGCGTCGAGCGTGCCGGGCCGCAATTCCACGCACCAGTTGCCGTAATCGACCGCCAGCGCCGCGAGCGGCGCGTTGTACGCGGTGTCGCTGCGGCTCAAGGCTTCGCAGCGATCCTTGGTTTCGCAGCCGAGCGCGCCGAACGGCGCGGTGGAGATCACCAGCCGTCCGCTCACGGAGTTCACGCCGGCGCCGCGCAATTGCGCCGCCAGCGACCACAGCGAGAGGTGATCGAGGGTGGCGTCGCCCACGCTCTGCAGGAACAGGTCGCCGTCGATGCGACCGTCCTTGAACGGCCCCACGGCGAGCAGGCGAGTCTGGAAGGTTTTGTCCGCCGGCCAGGCATCGAGCGCCGCCGCGGCCACGACCAGCTTGGTCAGCGAGGCCGGCGTGAGCCGGGTACCGGCGTTGAGCTGTTCGAGCATCTTGCCGTCGTCGAGGTCGAGCGCGGCGGCGCTGACCGCAGCACCGCTGCGCTGCAGTTCGGCGAGCGCGTTCCAGGCGGCGAAGCTCGGGGCGGCGGCGGCGAGACCGGCGGCGAGCAGGGTGAATCGGATGCGGGCGAGGCGGGGAGCAAAAGCAGGCAATCTTCGGATCATCGAATCGCTTGGGCTGGACCCGGCGAGCGCGGCCGGGCGCGAGGTCGCGGTAAGATTACAGGCACCGCCTCCGGCTGCACAGTCTTGCGATGAGCCAAGCGCGGATCGCCGCGCGTCATCCTCCCGTGGCCATGGCAGGCATGACCCGCGACCGCCCGCTCAGGCGGCGCTCGCCGCGCGCTGGCGTGCGTACCAGTAGCCCAAGGCCGCGCCCAGGATCAACGGCAACAGCGCCGGCAGCAGGAAAGCCCCCAATGCCAGCACCGCCAGGAGCGGTGCGAAGATCAGCAGCAGCCCGCCGGCGAAGAGCAGGACGAACATCCCGCCGAACAGCGCCACGACGCCGCCGCACAGCCACAGCGCGAATTTCAGACCCGTCCACAGCAGGGCACCGGCCAGCCACAAGGCTCCGCCGACGACCGCGATCAACACCAGCAGTTCGATCATGTTCCGATCCTCGCCATGCCGCTTGGATGCCTGCGGGCTTGGGCTTAGATTATTCCCGCCGGGACGGAAAGGAAACGCCTCGCCTCCGGCGGGTTCTAAGGCTCAAGGACAGCGGCTGCCCAGTCGTGGCGGATTCGCGCGACGACCCGGCGCGGCCCAGCAAGGAGAACTGCCGTGCGAACACACAATGGAATCTGGTTCTGCGCCATCGTGATCGGTGCGTCGGCCTGGATGGCGGCTCAAGCGGACGAAGCGCCCTCCGACACCAGCCCCCCCACCGTGGCGGTCCCGGCCGGTGCTTCGCCTCCGGCGGCGCCTGCCGACAATAATGTGCCGACTGCGGTTTTGCCCCCCGGCCAAGCGGCGCCCGCGGCTCCACCGCCGACGCCCGCCAGTGCCGAGGAGACCGATGCGCAGACCGCAGGCTCGAGCCTCAGCGTCTCCGACGACGAACTCAAACGCCGGGTGGAGCAGGCCTTGCAGGCGCATTACGGTCTGGGGAAGACCGGGATCCGCGTGTCGGTCATCCAGGGCGTGGTGACGCTGCGCGGCACGGTGCCCACCAGCGTGCAGATCGACCAGGCCAAGGACGTGGTCAGCCGCGTGCCGGGCGTCCAGGAGATCAACAACGAGCTGCGCGCGCGCAGCGGCGGCTGAAGCCACCGATCTGCGGGTCCTGTCATGCGGATCCTGACCAGGCGGCGCGTCAGCCTCCGGAGCTCGTCGTTGGCGAGCCCGTCATGAGCGCGAGCGCCGTGCTGACCGCGCCGCTGCGCCGGCGCATCCGCGACTGGGTGGTGGGAGTGCTCCATCGAGGCAATACCACGCCGGTCGTCTACGACGAGCCGCGCGGCGATCCCGGCCTGTTCGGGCCGCAGTCCGTCACCTGGAAAATCCACGCGGATTTCCCCGGCATGATGGCCGGGGGGATCTGCGCCTTGATGTTGCAGAGTCTCCACCCGCGCGCGCTGGCGGGAGTTTGGGACCACTCCGATTTCCGTCGCGACACGCTGGGCCGCCTGCGTCGCACCACCGCCTTCGTGGCCGGCACCACCTATGCTCCGCGCGCCGAGGCGGAACGCCTGATCCAGCGCGTCAAGGCGATTCACGCCCATGTGCGCGGCACGGCGCCGGATGGCCGGCCTTATGCCGCCGACGATCCGGAGCTGTTGACCTGGGTGCATTGCACGGAGATGGCGAGTTTCCTGCGCGGCTACCAGTTTTTTCGCGGCCTGCGCTTGCCGCGCGAGGTGCAGGATCGCTATTTCGATGAAACCGCGCGCGTGGCACAGGCGCTCGGCGCGCGCGAGGTGCCGCGCACGGCGGCGGCGGTGGAGGAGTACTTCCGCAGCGTGCGCGGCGAGCTGGAATACGGCGCACGGGCGCGCGAGGTGCTCGCCGTGCTGGAGCGCGTAGCGCTGCCGATTCCCGCCGGCTTCGCCACGCGCAGCTTGTTCCTCGGCGCGGGTCGCGCCTTGCTGCCGGATTGGGCGCTGCGGCTGATGAACCGTTCGCGCGCGGGGCGGCTGCGCGATCGCTACGCGGCACGCAGCCTGCGCGCCGCCGCGCCGCTGATCCGCGCCGCGCTCAGCGAGGGCGTGGCGGCGCGCGCCTGCCGGCGCGTCGGCGTGGACGTGAAAAGCCTGCAGTTCTGAAGGCGGCGTCCGCCGGCGCGGTGGGGCGGGCGAGGCGCCCCGCCGTGCTGATGGCATCCGCGCGCGAATGAGAGTCGTCGCGCAAGCTCAGACGACGCGCGCCGTGGCGCGGGCCGAGTCGCAGCAGCGCATCGGCTTTACGCGGCAGCACGCGCAGCGCGTGGCGCGTCAGCCGTTCGTAGTGGGCGAGGAAGCGCGCAAGCTCGGCCGGGCTCAGCGCTCGGCCGGTGCGTGCGCGGCGTAGGTTGTCGCGCTCCTGCGCCGCGCGCCAGCGGAAGACGGCGTCGAAATCCGGCGCGGCGAGAAACACCAGCCGGTCGAGGGCCGCGAACCACTCGCGATACGGGCCGGCGAGCTGCGCATTCACGTAGCGCCGCCAGCGGCCATCGCGGTCTTCCTCGCGCTCCAGCGCGTTGACCGCACGGCGTAGCGCGGCGGCAGGCTGCGGCGGCGTGCCGACGCACCAGCCTTCGAACAGGATCAGGTCCAGCGGACCTCGCACCGTCCGCCACTCCCGTCGCGGGGCGCGCTCGTCGCGCACTTTGACGAATACCGGCAGGCGCAGGCTTGCGCCGCGACCCAGGGCGCGCAGGCGCGAAAGCAGCCGTACTCCGAGCGCCACGTCGTGGGTGCCCGGCACGCCGCGCGTGCGCAGCAGCGGATGCACCGCGCGCGCCAGCCGCAGGCGTTGGCGTCGCATGAGATAGAGATCGTCCAGGGACAAGACCGCCGCGCGCAGAGTATGGCGCTCGCGCAGCGCGGCGGCGAGCTGGTGTGCCAGCGTGGACTTGCCGCTGCCCTGGGCGCCATTGATGCCGAAAACGCGTGCCCCGCGGAGGTGTTCGCGCGCGATCCAATCGCAAAGCCGCGCGACGATCCGGGCGTCGAAGCCGGCGGTTTGGGGCATGCGCCGTCCGTTTTTCAGGACAGGTAGCGCACGCCGGTCAAGCGCTCCGAAACCGTCCACAGGCGCGCGGCGGTTTGGAGGTCGCGCGCCGCCGGGCTGCAGCCCACTTTCTTCCTTCGGATAGCCGCGCAGTTCCTGGAAACCGTCCGGTCCGTAGTAGTCGCCGCCGCGCACTTCGGGCATCGTCGCCGCGTACAGCGTGGGCAACGCGCCCATGGCCGCGGGCTGGCCGAACAAGGCGTTGCCGAGCTGCATGGTCAGGCGCCCGAAGGCGGAACGCTCCATCGCCGGGCCGACGAACTGGAGATTGGTCGAGGCATAGCCCGGATGCGCGGCGACGGCGATGACCGTCGATCCGGCCTGCTTCAGGCGCCGGTCCAGCTCGAAGGCGAACAGCAGGTTGGCCAGCTTGGTCTTGCCATAGGCGTCCCATTTCCGGTACGGCGTGCGTTCGAAATTGAGATCGTCCAGGTTCAGACCGCGCGTCCAGCGGTGCGCGAGGCTGGCGACGACCACCACGCGCGCGGCCGGCGCGGCTTGCAGACGCGGCAGCAGCAGGCCGGTGAGCGCGAAATGGCCGAGATGGTTGGTGCCCATCTGCATCTCGAAGCCGTCCCGGGTCTTGGTGAACGGCAGCGCCATCACGCCGGCGTTGTTGCACAGGATGTCGAGCTGCGCATACTGCGCGGCGTAATCCTGCGCGAATTTCCTCACCGAGGAGAGATCGGCGAGGTCAAGGCTCATCACCTCGAGTTGTGCCTGCGGCGTGCGCCGGCGCACTTCGTCGGCCGCCGCGGCGGCCTTGGCCGCATCGCGGCAGGCCATCACCACCGCGGCGCCGGCGGCGGCGAGCCCCGCGGCGGTTTCCAGACCCAGGCCGCTGTTGGCGCCGGTGACGACGGCGCGCTTGCCCTTTAGCGGCGGGGCGTCTTGAATACCCCATTTCGTGCTCATCGAAATCTCTCCCAGGACGCCGCAGTGCGGCGAGCGGCGAAGCTACCACAAAAGGAAAGACATGCTTTTCTCCGAAGTGCTGGATTCCATGCAGCCCCAGGGCGAGGGCTGGACCGCGCAGGCCGGCGAGGACTGGACGCAGGGCCGCAGCTTGTTCGGCGGCTTGCAGGCGGCGCTGTGCGTAAAGGCCATGCGCGCGGCGCTGCCGGGATTGCCACCGCTGCGCACCTTGCAGACCGCGTTCGTCGCGCCGGTGCCGCCCGGGGCGGTGAGGCTGTGCGCACGGCGGCTGCGCCAGGGCAAGAGCGCCGTGCAGGTCGAGGCGCGCATCGTGGACGGCGAGGCCACGCTGTGCCTGGCGCTGGGCGTGTTCGGCGCGGCCCGGCCCTCGGCGGTCCGGCTCGCGCCGCCCCCGCCAGCCCCGGCGCAAGACCCGGATGCGCGCGTGCTGCCCTACTGGCCCGGCGTCACGCCGGCGTTCACCCAGCACTTCGCCATGCGCTGGCTGCGCGGCGGCCTGCCGTTCCAAGGTGCGAGGCAGGCCGACCAACTGATCGAGATGGAGCTGCGCGATCCCGCGCCGCTCGGCGAGGCGCAGGTGCTGGCCTTCGCCGACGTGATCCCGCCGATCGCGCTGTCCTGGCTCGACAAGCCTGCACCCGGCAGCTCGATGAGCTGGATGATCGAGCTGTATGCCGAGCGCTTCGACCATCTGCCGCCGCGCGGTTGGCGCTTCGATGCGCAACTGGTCGCGGCCGCCGACGGCTACACCAGCCAGACCGGCACGCTGTGGGCGCCCGACGGTTCCGCGGTGGCCTTGAGCCGGCAAAGCATGGTGGTGTTCGCATAGACGTCATGGATCGGCCGAACGGCTCGCCCGTGGATCCTGCGCCGCGCAAGATCGTCCACATCGACATGGACGCGTTCTATGCCTCGGTGGAACAGCGCGACGACCCCAAGCTGCGCGGCCGGCCGGTGGTAGTGGCCTGGGGCGGGCCGCGCTCGGTGGTGTGCGCGGCTTCGTACGAAGCGCGGCGCTATGGCGTGCGCTCGGCGATGCCGGCGATCCGCGCGCGACGGCTCTGTCCGCAGGCGGCGTTCGTGGCGCCGGATTTTGCGCGCTACCGCGCGGTGTCGCGCCAGGTGCGCGCGATCCTGCTGCGTCACAGCGATCTCGTCGAGCCGCTGTCGCTGGACGAAGCCTATCTCGACGTGACCACGAACAAGACCGGACTTCCGTCGGCGACCGCGGTGGCCAGAGCGATCCGCGCGCAGATCCGCGAAGAACTCAAGCTCACCGCCTCGGCCGGCGTGGCGCCGAACAAGTTCCTGGCCAAGCTCGCCTCCGACTGGCGCAAACCCGACGGCTTGTGCGTGATCCGTCCGCAGGACGTGGACGCTTTCCTGTTGCCGCTGCCGGTGAACCGGATCCCCGGCGTCGGCAGGGTGATGAACGCCCGGCTCGCGCAGCTCGGCGTGGAGACCATCGCCCAGTTGCGCGAACGCAGCGCCGACGAGCTGGAGCGGCGTTTCGGCCGCTACGGCCGGCGACTGCACGAGCTGGCCTATGGCATCGACCAGATGAAGGTCGATCCGGATCCGCCAGTGCAGTCGGTTTCCGCCGAGGACACCTTCGACGAAGACCTGCCGCTGTGGAAGCTGGAACCGGCCATCCGCCGTCTGGCGGAGAAAGCCTGGACCGCCGCACGCAAGACGCCGCGCGTGCCGCGCACCGTGGTGCTCAAGCTCAAGACGCGCGAGTTTCGCATCCTCACTCGCAGTTTGACGCCGCCCACGCCCCCCGCCTCCTGCGCGGAGTTGACGGAGATCGCGCTGGCCCTGCGCGACCGTGTCGATGGCGATCTCGATCGACGCTACCGTCTGGTGGGTGTGGGGCTGTCCAATTTCTGCGATCCCTCGCAAGAACCGCCCGCGCAGCCGGAACTGTTCGACGGGCATCACGGAGACCGGCGGTGAAGGGGCAGCGCGCCCGCCGGTCGGCGGATTTTGCGGCCGCGGCGAGCGCCTGGTCGCCGGTGTGCGCCGGGGCGGCCGCGCTGCAGATTTCCGCGGCGGCGACGACGCGCGACGCGGCGCTGCGCCTGGACTACGACTTCAAGGCCGCCGGCGGTTTCGTCGTCGCGCGCCGCGCCTTGCGCCGCGCGCTGCCGGAGTTCTACGCGCTGCGTTTCCGGCTGCGCGCGAAAGGCGCGGTCAACGGGCTGGAGCTGAAATTGGTGGATGTCTCCGGTCGTAACGTCTGGCGCCGCACCTGGCCGCGGCTGCCCGCCGGTCCCCGCTGGCGGACCATCGAAGTTCCGGACCGTGAACTGGAATTCGCCTGGGGTCCGGCGGGCGGCGGAACGCCGACGGAAATCGGCGCGCTGGAATTCGCCATCGTCGCCGGCGAGGGCGGCGCCGGCACGGTGTGGATCGCGGGACTGGAACTCGTCGAGCGTCGCCTGCCCGCGCCGCGCGCACGGGCTTCCAGCCAGCGTCGGGGTTTCGAGGCGCGCCGCGTGCTCGAGCGCGGCTGGAAGCCGCAGGCGGGCGACGCACAACCCTGGGTGCAGCTCGACTGGCGCAAGGCGCGCGAGCTCGACGGACTGGTGATCGAATGGGCTGGTGCGGCGCCCGCATCCGGTTTTCGCGTGCGGGTTTCGGACGACGGCCGCCGCTGGAAGACCTGGTACGCGGCCGCGCGCGCCGGCGGGGCGCGCAGCTATCTGTATCTGCCGCGCACCGCCGTGCGCCGCCTGCGCCTGGAGCTCGGCGAGACCTGCGCCGGCGCCGTGCTGAGGTTGCCGCCGTTCGAGTTCTCGCGCTCGATCGAGAGTTTCTGGCACGCGGTGGCGGCGCGCGAGCCGCGCGGCGCTTTTCCGCGCTGGCTGCTGCGCGAACAAAGCCTGTGGACGCCGGTCGGCGCGCCGGACGGCAGTGGGCGCGCGCTGATGAACGAGGACGGCCTGGTGGAGGTCGGCGCCGGTTCGTTCTCCCTCGAACCGATGCTGTGGCTCGACGGGCGACTCCACACCTGGGCCGACGTGAAATCGAAGCAGGAATTGCACGCCGGGTGGATGCCCGTGCCGGCAGTGATCTGGTCGGGGCGCGGCTGGCGTCTGACCGTGCGCGCCGAGGCCACCGCGGGCCGGGCCTTGCACGTGGTCTATCGCTTCGAGAACCGCCGCGCCGCGCCGGGCGCGGCCGATCTGTTCGTGTTGCTGCGGCCCTTTCAGGTGACGCCGCCGTGGCAGAGCTTCCGCGGCTTCGGTGGCGTCAGCCGGATCCATCGTCTGGTCTGGCGCGAAGGTGCCGTACAGGTCAACGACGGCGCGCGCGTCCTGGTCCGCGGCGCGCCCGCGGCATTCTGCGCGACGGCCTTCGACGAAGGGCCGCTCGCGGTCCGCCTGGCGCAGGGCGAATGGCCGCAGCGCGCGGCGGTGCACGATGCTTTCGGCTTCGCCAGCGGCGCGCTGCGCTTCACGCTGCGGCCGGGAGCGCAGCAGGCCGCGGAAGTCGTGGTCTGCGTGCCCCCGGACGCCGAGGACGTCTGCGCGGAGCCGGCTGCGGACTGGGAGGCGGCGCTCGCGCCCGCCCCCTGGAACGGTCCGGGCTGGCTCGAAGACGCTGCGCGCGCCGCGCGCACGGCCGCCGCCCACATCCTCGCCCTGCGCGACGGCGCCGCGCTGCAGCCGGGCCCGCGGCGCTACACGCGCGCCTGGATCCGCGACGGCGTGACGATGGGCGCGGCCTTGCTGCGCATGGGCCGCGCCCGCGAGGTCGGCGATTTCCTCCGCTGGTACGCGCTGCACCAGCGCGCGGACGGCTTCGTGCCCTGCATCGTGGACCGCGAGGGCGCCGACCCGACGGTGGAACACGACAGCCACGGTCAGTTTCTCGCCCTGCTGGCCGATCATTTCCGTTTCACGCGCGACGCCGCCTTCCTCGAAGCGCTGTGGCCGCACGCGCAGGCCGCGGTGCATTACATCGCAGCGGCGCGCGAGCGCGACGGCTTGATGCCGGCCTCGATCAGCCACGAAGGCTATGCCGCGCAGCCGGTGCATTCGTACTGGGACGGCTTCTGGACCCTGCGCGGCCTGCGCGATGCGGCCTTCCTCGCCGCGGCGCTGGGCCGCAAAGCGCAGGCGCGGCGCTGGCTGGCGCTGGCCGCGCATTTTGGCGCGGCCCTGTACCAGGACATCGAGGCGACCAGAAAACAAAAGCGTCTCGACTACCTTCCCGCCAGCCGCGAGTGGGCGGACTTCGACCCGGCTGCCACCGCCAACGCCCTGGCGCTGCTGGACGTGCCGCCCGGACTCGACCGCGCCGCGCTCGAGAAGACCTTCGATCGCTACCTCGCCGACTGGCGCCGGCGAGGCCGCGGCGAGACCGACTGGGCGAGCTATACGCCCTACGAGGTGCGCATCGTCGGCGCATTGGTGCGCTTGGGCCGGCGCGCGGAGGCGGTGCGCTTGCTGCGTTATTTTCTCGCCGAGCGCCGGCCGCGCGCCTGGAACCAGTGGCCGGAGATCGCCTGGCGCGATCCGCGCGCGCCGGGCCACCTCGGCGACTTGCCGCACGCCTGGATCGGCGCCGAATACCTGCTGGCGCTGCGCAGTCTGTACGTCTACGAACGCGACGACGCACTGGTGCTGGCCGCCGGCCTCACGCCCGCGATGCTGGACGGCGAGGGCGTGCGGCTGCACGCGGCGCCCACCGCCTTTGGCACGCTGGGCTACCGGCTGCGCCGGCTCGACGCGCGCCGCCTGCGGTTCGAGATCGCCGCCGGCGTTTGCGCGCGGTTGATCCTGCGGCCGCCGCTGCGCTCGGCGATCGCCGGCGTGACCGTGGACGGCGCGGCCTGGCGCGAGCACGACGCGCGCTCCGTGACCCTGCCCGGCGCGCCGGCGGAGGTCATCATCCACGAGCGGATGGCATGAACGACCTGCTCGAACGCGAGGGCTGGCGCGTCTCGATGAGCGAATCCGGCGATGGAGGATCGTCGTACCGCGGCGTGGCGCTCAACCGCTGGGCCGGCGACATGCTGACCCAGCCGCAGGGGTTTTTCGTCTATGTGCGCGATTGCGACAGCGGCGAGTTGTGGTCGGCCTGCGAGCTGCCCGTGGCGAGCGCGCAGGCGCGCATCGAGGTGCGGCGCAGCGCCGAGCGCGTGGTGGTGCGGCGGCAACAGAGCGGGATCGAGAGCGCGCTATGCGTCAGCCTGCCGGCGGCGGGGCTCGAACGCCGCGCCCTGCGGCTGGTCAACCGCAGCGACCGTCCGCGGCGCCTGGAGCTGACCAGCTATCTCGAAATCGCGCTGGCGCATCGCGAAACGGACCTCGCGCATCCGGCGTTTTCCAAACTGTTCGTGCAGACCTGGGCGGTGGGCCAGCCGCCCGTGCTGCTGGCCGCGCGGCGGCCGCGCGCGCCCGAGGAGCGCTGGCCGTGGCTCGCGCATGCGCTCACGGGCGCGCCGGTGTGCGGCTGGCAGACCGACCGGATGCGTTTCGTCGGCCGCGGCCGCGACGCGACGCATCCGGCGCTGGATCTGGACGGCACGACCGGCAACGTGCTCGATCCCTGTTTCAGCCTGCGCGCCGTCGTGGAGCTGGCGCCGGGCGCGGCGCGCGAAGTGAATTTTCTGCTGGCCGCCGCGGAGGATCGCACGAGCGTCATCGCGCGCATCGCGCAAGCCGCGCAACTTGCGCCCGAGGAATCCGATGCGCCACGGCCTGGGCCTGGCCGCGCGGGCGGGCACCCGGTTTCTTGCAGTCCTGCGATCGCAGCCGGTTTCTCGGAAAACGGCGCCGTTTTCCGCCTCCGCCTGCCCTGGGCGGGCGACGCCTTGCGGCTTCCGCCGCTGCCCTGGGTCAACGTGCTCGCCAACGAGCGCTGCGGCTGTCTGGTCAGCGAAACCGGCGCCGGCTACACGTGGAGCCGCAACAGCCAGTTGAACCGGCTGACGCCCTGGTACAACGACCCGGTGTCCGATCCGCACGGCGAAGCGTTCTATCTGCGCGACGAGGACGAGGGCCGATTCTGGTCGCCGCTGCCCGGGCCCGCGCCGGCGGCGACGGCTTACGAAGTGACGCATGCCTTCGGCTACTCGCGCTTCGTTTCGCAGTTCCGCGCGCTGGAACAGGAAGTCACGATGTTCGTCGCGCCAGAGGATCCGGTGAAATTCGTGCGGCTGCGCCTGCGTCATCGTGGCGATGGTGCAAGACGCTTGTCGCTCTACGCTTACCACCAGCTCGTCCTCGGCGCGCGGCCGGAATATCCCGCCCGCCTGCGCACCTGGCGGCAGGGCGCGGTGCTGTGTGCCAGGAACGAGGCCGCCGGCGAGTTCGCCGACGGTATCGCGTTCTGTTTCGTGGCCGGCGCGCAAGACGATCAACAGTCGCTGAGCTGCGACCGGCGCGGCTTCATCGGCGCGCAGGCGAGCCGGCGTTCGCCCGCGGCGCTGCGTCGGCCAGCACTCGACGGCCACTGCGGAGCGCCGCCCGATCCCCCCTGGTCCGAACCGTGCTTCGCGCGCCAGTTGCGTTTTTCCCTGGAAGCGGGGGCGAGCGCGACCTTCACCTTCGTGCTCGGCGAGGCGACGAGCGAAACGGAGCTCAAGCGGCTGGTCGCGCGCTACCGCCAGACCGCGGCGGTCGAGGAAGCGTTCGAACGGACGCGTCGCTTCTGGGACGAAACCTTGTCCGGCCTGCGCGTGCGCACGCCGTGGCCGGAGCTGGACCGCCTGCTCAACGGCTGGCTGCCGTACCAGGCGCTGGCCAGCCGCCTGCTCGGGCGCACGGCGTTTTACCAGTCCAGCGGCGCCTACGGGTTCCGCGATCAGTTGCAGGACGCCGGCAATCTCTGCCTGCTGTGGCCGCAGCGCACGCGCGCGCAACTCCTGCTGCATGCGCGGCAGCAGTTCGAGCAGGGCGACGTGCTGCACTGGTGGCATCCGCCGCCGGTGGCGCGCGGCGTGCGCACGCGCTGTTCGGACGATCTCTTGTGGCTGCCCTACGTCGCACTCCGGTATCTGGAGCGCACCGGCGATCGTTCCTTGCTCGATGAAACGGTTCCGTTCCTGCGCGCCCCGGAACTGGCGCCGGGCGAAGACGAGCGTTATCTGCGCGCGGAACCCGGCGCAACCGCGAGCTTCTACGAGCACTGCGCGCGCGCGGTGGACCGCGCGCTCACGCGCGGCGCGCATGGCCTGCCCCTGATCGGCCGCTGCGACTGGAACGACGGCATGAACCGCGTCGGCGCCGCCGGCCGCGGCGAAAGCGTGTGGCTGGGGTTTTTCCTGTTCGACATCCTCGGCCGCTTCGCGCCGCTCGCCCGCGCGCGCGGCGACGCCGCGCGCGCGCAAGCCTACGAGGAATACCGTGCGCGGCTGCACCGTGCGCTGGACGAGGCGGGCTGGGACGGCGGCTGGTACCGCCGCGCCTACTACGACGACGGCACGCCGCTGGGCACGCGCAGCGCCTCCGAATGCCGCATCGACGGCCTGGCGCAGAGCTGGGCGGTGCTGTCCGGCGCGGCCTCCCCCGAGCGCGCGGCGCGGGCGCTGGACGCGGCGGACCGGGAACTGGTGGACGAGGCGCACGGGTTGATCCGGCTGCTGACGCCGCCCTTCGAGCAGGCGCCGGAGGATCCGGGCTACATCAAGGGCTACGTCGCTGGCGTGCGCGAGAACGGTGGCCAGTACACCCATGCCGCGTGCTGGCTGGTGGAGGCCAACGCGCGGCTGCGCCGGCGTCATCGCGCCGCGCACTTGCTGCGGCTGCTCAGTCCCGGCGCGCACACGCGGGATGCCGCCGGAGTCGAACGCTACCAGGTCGAACCCTACGTGATCGCCGCCGACGTCTA
>Ga0070740_10000949_pt1 | contig 45839 bp, 34 predicted proteins | sample Coa_R2_FD_67286 | JGI IMG/M metagenome (GOLD analysis project Ga0070740, IMG submission 67286) | Surface soil microbial communities from Centralia Pennsylvania, which are recovering from an underground coalmine fire - Coalmine... | ecosystem: Environmental > Terrestrial > Soil > Unclassified ... | reverse complement strand
CTCGTCCCCGGTCCCGTCCACAACCATGACCTGCGGCTCTACATGGATGAGTTCCGTGCTTCGAAGGAGCCGTATAGGTTCCTGACGGGCATCAACGTCATCCAACACCAGAATGAAGCGCCCTACGATCCCACAAAGGGGCCCCTGTTGTCACAGCGCCGGTACGCGGTCAGGTGTCCGCAGTACGACAATGCTTTCCTTTGGAGCACCCCGCCACTGTGGGGGCGTGGCTGGCACGACCTGGGCGGCGGCCGGCTCGAGGGCATGGGCGATGAGCAAGGCGAGGACAAGCGTCTCTACAACCTCCACATCCACTACGCCGACTTCGGTCTTGCCAACGCTCGACATCACGTCCGGCAACAGACCTACGGCCTGGCACAGCGCGAAGCGTATCGGTCAGAAGTGGATGGAGACCTGCGTCGCATCATGACCGAGATGCTCGACAAGCCGTCCTACTGGTTTTCCAATGGACGGCTTGTGGATGTGGAGCCTTGGATGGCTCAGATCATCTGATCTCAGATGTCATCATAAAAGCTGGGATCGCCGTCATCGTCGCGGTACCGCTCCATCCAGGCGTTCTGGATCTTCTCGATTTCATCGTCGGTCAGGTAACGACCCAAGTAGGCTTTGAGTGCCTTGGCATCATCGGGGGAAAGAGCGACACCGTTGATGCCCTCAACGGTCCAATCTTCAAGCTCCCATTCATCTGGATCGGGAGGCTGGAAGTAGCTTCCCTTGAACTTGCTTTTCTTGTAATAGACGTCGACATCAACGATGATCTCGTGCTCTCCATCAAGCACTCCGTCCGTCAGCTCGTCGGGCGTCACGCGCATGGCGTCCATTGCCTCGGGCGGCACAACGAGCGGAAACTCGCGGTAGATGGCGTAGGCACCCGCGGCGCCCTTCATGGGCTTAATTGGGCCCCTGATGACAAAGGGTTCTCGGATGGGCGGGGACTCCGCTTCGAGGACCAGCTTGACGTATTCCAGCAAGAGCGACAAATTCCCCATGGCATGTAAGTAGGCCCCACTGATGAAACAAGTGCGTGAGAGGTGATACGTACTACTCAAGACGGGAACACCGTCGCCAGCCATGATCCCAGAGAGGGGTCGCTGGTACTCAACACGGAGAGTGTCATGTACGAGTTTGGCGTTTTCATCGGGCGTTTCCAGCCCTTCCACCTAGCGCACCTTGAAGCGGTGCGTTTCGCGCTTAAGGAAGCGCAGACGTTGGTGATCGGCGTGGGCAGCTGCAACCAAGCCCCCGACACCCGTAACCCCTTCTCCGGTCCCGAGCGGGCCGAGATGATCCTCGAGTGCCTCACTCCGGAAGAGCGCAAGCGTGTCCGGTTCGCGTACCTCGAGGACTTCTACTACAACAACCTCCGTTGGGTCGGCGGCGTCCAGAAGGCGATCAAGGACCACACCGGCGACAGCAAGGACATCAAGCTCTTCGGCCACAAGAAGGACGCGTCGAGCTTCTACCTGAAGCTGTTCCCGCAGTGGGGTCCCCACGTCGAGACTCCAGTCTCTCCCGAGCTGGCGATGCTCGATGCGACACACATCCGTGATCTGATGTTCACGCAGGACAAGATCGGCATCAAGCACTACGTGCCTGGCCCCGTTTACGACCGTCTCGTGAAATGGATGGAGACCGACGAGTTCAAGCGGCTCCACGACGAGCAACACTTCCTGTGGGAGGAGCAGGAGAAGAACCGCGGGCCCAAGCTGGAGCCGAAGCGCTTTCCACCCCATTTCATCACCGTCGATGCCGTCTGCGTGTGCAGCGGCCACATCCTTGTTGTCCGCCGCGGAGGCAAGTACGGGAAGGGCCAGGTTGCGCTTCCCGGGGGCTACCTCAATGTGGAAGAAACCCTTGAGAAGAGCTGCATCCGTGAGCTCAAAGAGGAAACGGCCATCAAGATCCCCCAGCGTGACCTGTACGAGATGATCGTCGACAACCACGTCTTCGGTCACCCGTCACGCGACCTCCGAGGGCGTGTGGTGACACACGCCTTCTGCCTCAACCTTCCTCCCGGTCCGCTGCCGGAGGTGAAGGGCGAGGACGATGCAGACAAGGCCTGGTGGATGTCGATCCTGGACATCGACAACAATCGGGACAAGTTCTTCAGTGACCACTGGCACATCATCGACTACTTCCGTGCCCGTGGGAACAACTTCCAGATCTACATGTGACCTACCCGCCCCGATCGAGCCAGAGAGGCCCGCGAGGCACAACATCACGGAGAGTGATCATGAGAACCGCATTCAAGAGGAAGACAATCCTCAACCTCGACAACATCATCGACACTGACAGCTACAAGCTGAGCCACTTCCTCCTGTACCCCGACGACATGGAGTACATGGAGAGCTACTTCGAAGCTCGTGGCGGCGAGTTCACCGAGTGTTCGCTGTTCGCGCTCCAGTACTTCATCCACCGGTACCTGGCCGAGCCCCTCACCGACGAGGCAATCGACCGCATGGCCTCCTTCGCCGAGAAGCACGGTGAGCCCTTCAACCTTGAGGGCTGGCGGTACATGAAGGAGAAGTACGGGTACATCCCCGTCACCATCCGGGCGATCCCGGAGGGCCTCATCGTCCCCATCAGCAACGTCATCATCGTCGTCCGGTCGCCACGCGATCCCAAGATCGCTTGGGTCACCAACTGGCTGGAGACGGAGTTGTCACGCCTTTGGTACCCCAGCGACGTCATCATCGGCAGCCGCGAGGTCATGAAGGTCTGGAAGCACTACCTCGACAAGACCAGCGACACGCCGGAGGAGATCGTCTTCAAGCACCACGACTTCGGCAGCCGCGGCGTCACCTGCCGTGAGCAGGCAATGCTCGGTGGTGCAGCCCACCTGGCCGCGGGTTTCCTGGGCAGTGACACTTTGGCTGGCGTCATGATGGCCAACCACTACTACGACGAGGAGATGTCGGGCTTCAGCATCCCCGCGACCGAGCACTCGACGATGACGATCTTCGGCGAGGAGAACGAGAAACAGACGGTCATCCGCTGGGTGACCAAGACCCTCGTTGAACGCCAGCTGCCGCCAGGCATCCCGAAACTCGCGGCCTGCGTCGGAGACTCCTGGGACATCTTCCGGTTCACCCGGATGGTGTGCGAGGACGACGTCCGGCTCCTCGTCAAGAACAGCGGCGGCACCCTGGTCGTCCGCCCCGACTCGGGCGACCCGATCGACACGTTGCTGAAGCTCTTCAGGATCTTCGAAGAGTGCTTGCCCGAGGGCGAGGTCACGAAGAACGGCAAGGGCTACAAGGTCCTGCCGCCGTACTTCCGCATGATCTGGGGCGACGGTATCAACCGCCGCAGCATGAAGTCGATCCTCGCCGCTGTCACCGACCACGGTTGGAGCGCGTCGAACCTGGCCTTTGGCTCGGGCGGCGGACTGCTGATGGACTTCAACCGTGACACCCAGAAGCACGCTTTCAAGCTGTGCTACGCCATCGTCGGGGGCAAGGGCCGGAAGGTGTCGAAGTCGCCCATCACCGACCGTGGCAAGCGCTCGAAGGAAGGCCGGCTCGATCTCATCAAGTACGGCAATGGGTACCGCACCGTGGTCCTCGACGACGGCGTCGACCAGCACCCGGATTCAGTGCTGGTGACCTACTACGATCGTGGCGAAATCACGTACCACACCACCCTGAAGGAAGTCCGGGCTCGCACCGCCATCTGACGGTGTAGAATATAACGGTGTCATACACTGCTCACAAGATCCACGACCACCTCTTCCAGGGTGGCAGGCCACCCCCGGGTGACGGCCTGAAAAACGCCGGGGTAGACGTCCTAGTCCTCTGTGCCGGAACATGGCAAGATGCGACGTGCTACCCCGGCCTCGTCGTCATCAAAGCTCCTGGCGACGACGATGCTCGGCCCCATCGCCTGGCTCGGTTCATCGACACCTGGCGAGCGGCCGCCGAGCTCGTGGTTGAACACATCCTGGCGGGTCGCAACGTGCTGGTCACCTGCGAAGCGGGCCAGAACCGCAGCGGCATCGTCAGCGCGATGGCCCTGTGCATGCTGACCGGGTGTTCGGGCCGAGAAGCCGTCGACACTGTGTCCAGCCGTCGGCCCTTCGCTCTGAACAACCAGACCTTTGCGAAATACGTTGTAGACAACTTCCCGGAGAAAACATGATCACGTACCTCGAGGGAGACGCCACTGACCCGAAGGTCAAGGGTAACAAGATCATTGCACATGTCTGCAATGACATCGGCGGATGGGGACGTGGTTTCGTCCTGTCTCTGTCCAAGCGATGGCCCGAGCCCGAGCAGATGTACCGCCGCTGGTACCAGGAGCAGGAGAACATGCTGCTCGTCCCGGGCTACAGCGACGTCACCATCGGTCAAAAGCTGGAGCTTGGTGCAGTGATGTTCGTGCCTGTCGCTCACGTGGGCCTGCCTCCGTTCAAGGAGATCACCTACGTCGCCAACATGATCGGCCAACACGGTGTCCTTGTCCAGAACGGCGTCCCACCCATCAGGTACGATGCACTGGAAAAGTGCCTGAAGCAAGTCAAGGCCTTCGTCGAACACATCGGCGGTGGCAGCGTCCACATGCCCCGCATCGGCTGCGGCTTGGCGGGAGGCAAGTGGACCGAGATCGAACCCATCATCGAACGGGCCCTTGCCGACGTGGACACTTACGTCTACGACTTCGACACCAAGGATGCCAGGACGGTGCCCTGGAACAAGTGAATGTCACGGTTCGTCCGGGAGGCGTACAAACACGTCGGTCTGGGAACCGAGGCAAACCCCGTGTGCGTTGCCGGGTCGCTGATCTATCCACAGAAGAACAAGTGGGCATGTGGGCCTTGGGCTCTGCGTCACTGCTTCCTGAAGCTGGGCCTTGACATCGACCCGTACGACCTGATCCGGATGTGCCACTCGACCCGAGCGGGCACCGGAGACCGGGGCATGGAGCTCGGAGCGTTCCTCGTGGGCGGGCGGTGGCGAACCATCGACGTTGAGAGCGCGGCGGAGGCCAAGCGGCAGATCCACAGGCTGCTCAAGAAGGGCATCCCGCTTGTCCTCAGCGTTGAGCGGTGGGAGCATTGGATCGCTTGCTTGCACGTGTCAGCACGCGGGTACCTGATCTTCGACTCCAGCCGGCCCGGCCCCGTCATCCAGCTCTGGTCGTGGAACAAGCTCAAGAAGAGGCTTCGCTACGTCGACAAACGTGGTGTGGTGCACTACAGCATCTCGCCTGTACAACGACCTGTCTGAGGCCTAGAGTATAGTCGTGATGACAGGCTTCCTCTGAATGCAAAGCGGTAGAACCGCTTCCTGAGGCCCGTGGACCTCCTCCACTGACACATCTCCGTTCGCGTTGAGTGTGTGTCAAGTGTTTGAGTTGAAAGAGGTTCCATCATGTCATTTCCCATCGGTCTTCAGGTTCTCCGTGCCAAGATCCGCGGCTTTCAGTGCGCGGGTAGCACCATTGCATCGCGTATCTCCAAGACGGAGAAAGAGCGCAAGAACCGTCTCTGGAACGAAAAGCGGGCTCTTGGCAATCACTGCCGTGCCCACCTGGTTGCATACGGGCTCCTCCGCGGTGTACCGTACGGCCAGATCGAGCAGCCCGCCGAAAACAACAAGCTCAACCCGCAAGTCGTCCTCGACATCATGACGGCTCACAACGGGTGGGACCCGAAACGGGGGTACATCAAGTACGACCTGGAGACGGTCACGAAGCTGCTCGAGGGAGGCACGGGCAAGTGGGTCAAGCAAGCAAACGGCACGTCGCAGTGGGTCGTGGAGCCCCCTCAGACCGCCCTCGAAAAGGCAAGCTGAGGAAAGCCATGGCCACCATCAAGATGGGTGACAAGCTCTACGTGGTGACCCGTCGGGACATCCCGCCCGGGTACCAGGGGGTGCAGTCCCAGCACGCTCTGCGGCAGTTCACGGCCGACCATCCGGAGCGCGATGCCGAGTGGTTCAAGAACTCGAACTACCTTGGGTGGCTGTCGGTCGAGAACGAAGTCGAGCTGATGCGTCTCATCACGCAAGCCCAGGACGCCGGCCTCCGCTGGTCGGCGTTCCGGGAGCCCGACGTCGGCGGTGCCATCACCGCGATCGCAATCGAGCCGCATCCCAAGACCGCCGAGCTGTGCAAAGGACTGCCCTTGGCGCTTAGAGAATTGAACCATGGGAAGTGACATGGACCAAGCAAGCACCTGCACCTTCGACGACTTCATGAAGGTCGACATCCGCGCCGGCCGCATCACCGCGGCCGAGGCGGTTCCCAAGTCCGAGCTCCTGAAGTTGCAAGTCGACTTCGGTGAGCTGGGAACCCGACAGGTCCTCGCTCGCATCAGCAGGAGCTACGAACCGTCGACGTTGGTCGACATGACGGCGGCCTTCGTCGTCAACCTGCCGCCCCGCACCATGAAGGGCCTGGAGAGCAACGGTATGATCCTCGCCGCCGAGATCGACGGTGGAGTGCAGGTCGCGCTGCTCCCGGGCACCGTCAGACCGGGCACGAGGTTGGGGTGACCGAGAACCGCACCGCCTTCTTCGCCAGGTTGGAGCCGATGTTGGCGCCGAGCGACTTGCTCGACATCCAGCTCGCCTACACCCTGGCGAAGTTTGGCCACCGTTCCCAGAGGCGCAAGGAGCTCGGACCCGACGGCAAGCCGGTGCGTTACTTTGAGCACCCGCGCCGCGTTGCCCTGACGCTCATCGACGAGGTCAAGATCATCGAGCCCGGGCTCATCATCTCGGCGTTGCTGCACGACTGTCCAGAGGACACTCGTGACGTGACGCCGGGCATCATCGAGCACTGCTTCGGCAGCAAGGTCGCCACGACCGTCAAGGTCCTGAGCAAGACACCGAAGGAGGGCTACCTCGAACGCTTCAACTCGTGCACCCTATGGTGGCCCTACATCGTCAAGGGGTGCGACCGTCTGGACAACAACCGCACGCTGCCCGGCACCTCGCGAGAGTTTCGGGCGAAGCAGGTCGCTGAAACACGCGAGAAATACTTCCCATTGTTCGACCGGATGATGCACCTGGTGCCCATCAAACACCGTGACCGCGCGGCCTGGCTCCGTGACGCAGTGCGTCGCGAGACCGAGAGGCAGGCGACGTTGCTCGAGTGTGATACTTGATCTGAGCGGGCCTGTAACTCAGAGGCAGAGTACCCGGATTTCAACCCGGTGCGTCGTGGGTTCGAACCCCATCAGGCCCTCCAAGCTCCCGTAGCTCAAAGGTAGAGCAGCCGGATTTCAACCCGAAGCGGTTGTGGGTTCGAATCCCACCGGGGGCGCCTAAGATCCTGAACAATCTATCGCGTGTGCGTTACGATCTGACGTAATGCCCCGTGAAGCTCTGACACCCGAGCAGGAGGCCGAACAGGCCAAGTACGAGAAACTGCCGACGGGAAAGCCGCACGTCAGCTTCTCGGAGATCCGTGACTGGAGCGAGTGTTCGTACCGGCATCTTCTGAAGTATGTGAAGAAGATCGGCGAGGACATGCCCGGAATCCACATGGATTTCGGGACCGCGATCCACGCCGCCTGCGAAAACTACCTCAAGACACGAGTGATGGACCGCAAGGTCTTCCTCAACAAACTCAAGGAACTGTGGACCGTGAACGGGCCCAAGGCGCCCGAGCAGTACACCGTCGAGAAGTTCCAAGAGTTCGGCAAGGCGGGGATGTCGATCCTGGCCGACGTGCCGCAGTGGATGGACGAACAGTTCCCTGGGTGGGAGTACGTCGACGCCGAACACGCATTGTACGAGCCGGTTGAGGGCAGCACCCACGCGTTCAAGGGCTACATTGACGCCATCATCCGGGCCCCAGGACCGCGGGGCAAGATGCTGATCTGGCTCCTCGACTGGAAGACCACATCGTGGGGTTGGTCGATGTACAAGAAGAGCGATGAGCTCGTCAGGTCGCAGCTCGTCCTCTACAAGAACTACTGGTCGTCGAAGACCGGACACGATCCCAAGGACGTTCGCTGCGGGTTCGTGTTGCTGAAGCGCACGGGCAAGCCCGGGAAGCACTGTGAGCTGGTGACGACATCGGTCGGCGAGGTTACGACCGGGAAGTCTCTGAAGGTCATCAACAACATGATCACCAGCGTCAAGCGCGGGATCGCGATCAAGAATCGCAACAACTGTCAGTTCTGCGACTTCTACAACACCCCTCACTGCACCTGAAGTGCAGAACCTGTTACAGGCGTCGCCCAGTGGTTAGGATGGAAACACGATGACAGACCAGCAACCGCAGGTCCTCCAACAGATCCAGTCGCAGCCCGTGATCCCGCCGATCGTGAACTTCTCGGCGGTCCCACCGGATGTCGCCAAGGTTCCCAGCAAGGGCCCAAAGAAGAAGGTCCTGCTGCTGAGCGACCACCCGCTGTCGACCAGCGGCGTTGGCGTGCAGGCACGGTACCTGATCACCGGCCTCCTGCAGACCGGGAACTGGACGTTCCGGTGCTTCGGCGGAGCGGTCAAGCACGACAACTACAACACCATCAAGGTCAACGACGACTTCATCATCAAGCCGACAAACGGCTTCGGTGACAAGAACCTGCTTCGCATGACGCTGGCCGTCGAGCGGCCGGATGTCCTGCTCCTCTTCACTGACCCGCGTTTCTTCATCTGGGTCTGGGAGATGGAGGACGAGATCCACCAGATCTGTCCGATCGCATACAATCACCTGTGGGACAACCCACCCTGGCCGGAGTTCAACCGGGTCCTCTACGAGTCGACCGACCTCATCAACTGCATCAACTACCCGACCTACGAGATGGTGAAGCAGCGGTTCCCGGAGAAGACGAACTACATCCCGCACGCGGTGCCCAGGGAAGTCTTCCACCCGTTGCCCGACTCAGAGCGCCAGCGCCTCAAGGCAATGATCTTGGGCCAGAACCGGCTCGATCACTTTGTCGCCCTCTATGTGTCACGCAACGCGCGTCGCAAGATGCCGAGCGACATCATCCTATCGTTCAAGATGTTCCTTGACGAGATGGAGAAGAAGCACGGTCACCGGAAGGGCACGCTGGTCCTGCACACGGACCCGATGGACCCCGAGGGACCCAACCTCCACCACGTCATCGACATGTTCCACATGAAAGACCACATCGTCTTCTCGAAAGACCGCATCGGCTTCGAGCAGATGAATGCCCTCTACAACATCGGCGACTGCGTCGTCAACCGGTCGTGCAACGAGGGCTTCGGCCTGCCCACCCTGGAGATGATGATGTGTGGGAAGCCCATCATCGCCATCAAGACGGGTGGCCTGACTCGGCAGGTCGAGGACCACGAGACGGGTGAGCAGTACGGCATCGCCCTCGAGCCAGACGTCAAGACGCTGGTCGGCAACCAGATGGTCCCGTACATCTACGAGGACTTCATCTCACATGAGAAGCTGCGCGACGCCTTCACGCAGCTGTACGAGATGGGCCCCGTCAAGCGAGAGGCGATCGGGCAACGTGCCCGTGAACACGCCCTCAAGGACTACAACATCCAGAACCTGATCCACGACTGGGACACGACGTTGACAGGTCTGGTCGACAACTGGCAGAAGTCACGCAAGCCGCGCTGGGAGAAGTTGGTGATCGGATGAAGACCGTCGTACTGAGGGGCCCGTCCCTGACACAGTCTGGCTATGGCGTGCATGCCCGGCAGCTCGCACAGTGGCTGCTGAGGAAGCCCGGTGTCGACGTCAAGTTTTCGACGCTCCCCTGGGGTGAGACGCCCTGGTTGCTCGATGCAAAGGCACATGAGGGCCTCGTGGGGGAGATCATGAAGCGGACCGTCAAGCCTGACTTCAAGGCAGACGTCTCCGTCCAGCTGCAGTTGCCCAACGAGTGGGACCCGTCGATCGCTCCTGTCAACATCGGAGTGACCGCAGGTGTCGAGACTGACAGGTGCAATCCATCGTGGCCCGCGGCTTGCAACAAGATGACCGCGGTGGTCGTGCCCAGCCAGCACACCAAATCGTGCCTCACCAACACGGGACCCGTCAACAAGCCTCTCTACGTCATCCCCGAGGCGTACGCTGACGCCTGCAAGCTCGAAGACCTGCCACCGCTGTGCGACTTCGAGACACCGTTCAACTTCCTGGTCTTCGGTCAACTGACGGGAAACAACCCGGAAAACGACCGAAAGAACATCTTCTACACCATCAAGTGGCTGACCGAAGCGTTCAAGGACGATCCTGAGGTTGGCATCGTCTTGAAGACCAACGCGGGCCGCAACAGCCTGATCGACCGCGGCATGACCAAGGGTCTGCTGACGGCAGTTACCAACGAGACCCGGCAGCTCGCTGGAGGCAAGGGTCCGAAGGTCTACCTGCTTCACGGTGACATGAACGACATGGAAGTTGCCAGTCTTTACCGGCACCCGAAGATCAAGGCATTGGTCTCGTTGACCCGTGGCGAGGGCTTTGGTTTGCCCATCCTCGAAGCAGCGGCCAGCGGCCTGCCCATCATCGCAACCGGATGGTCAGGACACCTGGACTTCCTGAAGCACGGGAAGTACATCAGCGTCTACTACCAGCTCGGCGACGTTCACCCATCGAGGATCGACAACAAGATCTTCATGCCAGGTTCACGTTGGGCCAATCCCAGCGAAGAGGACTTCAAGAAGCGCGTGACCAAGTTCCGCACCAGCCACCAGACACCAAAGCAGTGGGCCGATGAGCTGAAGCCCATCATCCAAGAACAGTACAGCCTCGACGCGATCTGCAAGCGTTACGACGAGACGCTCCGGGAGTACTTCTGATGCTGCTGGCGTGGGCGATCATCTCAACCCTGCTGCTGGCCGCGGCAGTTTGGTACGGTGTCCACGTCACCAAACAGAACCTGCTGCTGAACGACCAAAAGGAAGACCTAGTCGACCAGATCGAGGAAAGCCTCGATACGTTGGACCAGTGCTACGCTCGCCTAGCACACCACGCAGACATCCCTGTCCTGAGCGACGAACCCATCATCCAGGATGTCGTCTCTGACATGAAGCGAGCCCGCAACGCAGTGCTCAAGGTCGCAAGCTTGATCGTCACTTACGGCGGCGAAGGAAAGGAAGAGGCTGAGTCATGAGAACCGCCGCCGCCGTCAAGATTAAGGCCAAGCCGGCCAAGAAGAACAAGGCGCCGAAGGCAGCAAAAGCGCCCAAGAAGTCAAAAGCAATCGTCGTCGCCACACCTGAGACGGTGGCGACGTCCAAGCTCCCGCAGGTGCCCGTTGTCCAACCGACAGCAGAGGAAGTGAAGCTGGCGGAGCTGACACCCGAGGAAAAAGCCGCGGCAGCAAAGGCCGCGAAGCAAGCTCGGATGTACTTCAACCAGAACACCCAGGCAGCCATCGTCGCCTACCAGAAAGCTGAGTCCAAGAAGGAACGTGACCAGCTCTACGTCAAGGGGATCATGCCGGCTTTCGAGAAGCTGGTAGAGAACCTGATCAACATCCACAAGTTCACCAGCCTCCACGACACCTACGACGACCTGAAGAACGACTGCGTCAACTTCCTGTTCGAGACGATCCACAAGTTCGACGGAAACCGCGGGACCAACGCCTTCTCATACTTCAACGTCGTCGCCAAGAATTGGCTCATCATCCGGACCAAGCAGAAGAGCCAGCGCATCCGACGCAGCGTCAGCCTCGATGATCCCGAGGCTTTGTCGGTGAACGAGCAACGCATCGTCGAAGACCATGCTACGATCCCCGGCCAGGACGTCCTCCTGGAGAAAGAATCGAGCGCCAAAGCTGTGGTCAGCATGCTGTACGAGATCCGCAGCAAAGTCAAGACCGAGAACGAGCTGGCGTGCATCAACAGCATCATCACCATCTTCGAGAACATCGATGACATCGACTTGCTGAACAAGAGTGCCATCCTCCTCTATATGCGGGAACTCAGCGGGCTCAGTCCCAAGCAGCTGACGACCACGATGCAGTCGATCAAGAAGCACTACCGCCGGATGAAGATCGACCCCAAGTTCCGGCTCTTCTGAGGAGACCATGGCTGAGGCAGACGACAAGAAAGCCCTCGAGGGCATCGTCGAGATGACAGAGAGGTCTGTCGAGGAGAAGATCCGTGACTTCGGAGCAATCCTCGAGGACATCGAGTCTCTTGATGACAAGCAACGCAGGCTCTGGAAAGAGATCTACGAAAACGCCATCGCAGACCGCCAGAACTCGTACGTCATGTTCACCAAGCTGGTCAAGATGACGGGCGACAAGAGCTCAGAGCACGCGGTGCACAGCAAAGCCATTGCGTCCTACATCGATCACATGCAGAAGGCCAACGATCAGCTGGTCAAGCTGGCCTCCCTCATCGCGGATGCCAAGAAGAAGGACGAAGAGATCGACGCGGGTTCGGTGTTCGACCAGATCAAAAACAAGGGCTGAGCGGGGCACCGGGCGGTACGTAAGCCACAGGGACCCACATGCCCACAAAGTACGACGCTAGAGACATCGTCAAGCACATCGCCGAAGGTCGTCACGACGAGGTGATGCGCGAACGCGCTGCCTACCGGACACCCGAACCTCACTACCCTTCATTCCTTCGGTTCGTGGTCTTGGATGTCATCCACGACCCGTCCATGGTCGACAGCGTCAAGCTGTCACACTACGTGCACGACCTGGGCGTTGCTAACCCAAAGTACGTGGGCATCGCTCCCCGCAACAGCATCATCGCCCGACGAGTGCTCGCACCAGATGCATCCGCCAGCGAGAAGGTGATGGTGTTGTACCCGTTCTGTCCACCACACTTGGCGATGCCTGCAAAGCCTGGCGAGCACGTGTGGGGCATGATGGAACACCCCGATGCAAAGATCAACGACATCGGGTACTGGCTGTGGAAGATCACCATGCCAGATTTCGTGGAAGACGTCAACTACACCCACGCTGACAGGCAGTTCGACGCATCATTCCTACCCGGTCTCAACGACATCTTCGACGGGACAGCTGATCCGAAGTACGACTTCCACAACGGCGCGGTCGATGTGGACAACGACAGCGGCAAACCATACGTCATCCAGGACACGGCTTCGTTGCCCGGTGACGACATGGAATACGTCAAGCTCCTATCGAACAGCGACGCAGCTCAGCTATCGCAGTTCGAAGCCGTTCCACGGTACCGTAAGCGGCCAGCTGACGTTGCGTTTGAAGGCAGCAACAACACACTCATCGTGTTGGGGACTGACCGCACTGGTCCCGCGTCAGATTACACACAGGATCCCAAAGTTGGACAGATCCCGGCACCCGTCAAGAACGATGTTTCAGGTGGCGCTGGCGCGATCGACATCGTCGTGGGTCGAGGACAAACCACTGACACCGGTGGGAAAGCTGTCCAAAACACGCTCGACAACAAAGAGATCGGCAAAGACAAGCAGAACCTGTCTCCCAAGGAGGGTGACGTCGACCTACTCTACGACCGGTCACGTATCCTGGTTGCTCAGAAGACGAAGCCTGACACGAACTTCAGCATCAAGCCAGTCGTGTCATCTCACTCTTCAGAGTCCTCTATCGATGATGGGGATGGCGAGGGCGCCATCGTCGTCAAGACCGACAAGGTCAGGATGATCGCCCGTCACGACGTCGTCATCTTGGTTGCTGCGACCTCACAGAAAGATAACAACGGAAATGTGAAGGACGTGGGGGCCACAATTGACCCCTCAAAGTGTGCATCGATTATTCTGAGAGTCAACGGTGATATCATTTTCACGCCCTCTGACACTGGCGTCATCCGCTTGGGCGGTGATGATGCAACCCTTTCACCTCTGTGCACTCGGGTCGGCAACAGCGCCGGTATGAAAAGCCCGATCCCGCCGCCCAGCCCGATCGTTGACACGATGGGTGGTGCACAAGGCGGCGCTGATGGACTCAACGGGACCTTCCCGACCAAGGTGTTGTTGAAATGACCGGCAGCCCCTACGGACCGATCCTGACGGGCATCGGAATGCTCGACAGCGGCAAGCTGACGCCAGCAGGCCGTGCGGGCTACGTCGCTGACGTGTTGGCTCTGCTCACGGGCGGCAATGAGAACGGAAAGGGCAACCCGTTGTGCTCAGCAGGTTTCCAAGCGTTCACCGCTCTGGTGCCGTTGCCTCCCATCCCGGGTCCGCCCATCATCAACGTCACCACGTTGCAGGCTGAGCCTTTGTTCTGGTTCAAGCCCGATCCAGTTGCTGCGTTGATGGCTGACCTCTTGGTCGACAAGGTGAAGACACCGATCTGGAACACGTTGTTCCCAGACGGCATCCTGGCGACGACGGCGACAGCTCTGGACCTCAACGGCAACACACCGCTGTTCCCGATCTTCGATTTCACCTGTGCGTTCGATCTCAAGGTCCCACCGTTCCCGCTGTCGTTGCCCGACTTGGCATTGAAGCTGCCCAAGTACTCGACACCCATTGGCTTGCCCAAGCTGCTGATCGATCTAGCAAGCCTGGGCATCCAGCTGAAGCTGCCGTCGCTCCCGCCCTTCCCGTCGTTGAGCTTGCCCGACTTCGGTTTCCCGCCCGACCTGGCGTTGAAGGCTGCCATCACGATCCCGCAGCTCGTCATCGGCCTGATCGAGTTGCCCATCAAGCTGATCATCAAGCTGCTCCTTCCGCCCGACATCGGTCTGGTCCTCAAGTTGATCAGCTTCGACATCGGAGCCGTCTTCAACCTCGCTCTCGATCTGCTCATCCAGCTGTTGGTCGACCTCGGGCTGCTCCTGATCCTGCCGAAACTCTTGATCGCTTCGTTGTTGATCTACTTGAAGGACGTCGTGGCAATGGTGTGCACCGACCTGGTGGGGATGCTTGTCGGAGCAAATGGGTCGCTGACGTCGCTGGTAGGGGGCGCCACGGGCCTCATCGCCCCGCCCCCGTCCAAGTAGTGATCCTACTTACCCGACATGGGCCAGTTCTCCTTCAAGAGCTCGGGAGTGACGGCGCAGACGTCGCCTGCCAACAACATCACGCAGACGCCGCCTGTGATCGGCATTCTCACGCCGTTGTCGCTGGGGACATCTGACCTGCTCCGGACTTCGTCGGACCTGGCCACCCAGATGGCTGACAACCTCAGAAACCTCATCCAGACGAACTGGGGAGAGAGGCTAGGGAAGTACGATTACGGCGCGAACCTGCGCCCGCTGCTCGTCAACATGGTGGCGCTTGACGACTTCGATTCCAAGGCCATTACCGCGATCAAGAACGCCGTCGCCCGCTGGATGCCGTACGTTGAGCTCGTCGACTTCCTGTCGACGACCGACACTGCCGGCAAGCTGACGAAGGGCATCGCCCAGGTGTCGATCACCATCACCTACAACATCCCGAGTCTTGGAGTGAAGGACAAGAAGATCAGGGTCACGCTGTACGCGCTCTGATGCGAGAGGGTACTTAACGGGCAGTCATGACGCTTCAACGCGACGATCTCAAGTCAGTCAGGCAGCGGAAGTACCTCGCAAGGGACTTTGACGCTCTGCGTAACAACCTGTTGGAGTACGCGAAGCTGTACTACCCAGATCGTTTGCGCGACTTCTCGGACAACAGCTTGGGTGGCCTCCTGCTGGACATGGCGGCGTACGTGGGCGACAACATGTCGTTCTACCTCGATCACCAGTTCGGCGAGCTGGACCCGCTGACAGCGGTCGAGACCATCAACATCCAGCGCATGTTGCAGCAGGCCGGTGTTCCCATTGTCGGAGCGTCCCCTGCGCTGGTCCCTGTCACGTTCTACATCGAGGTCCCCGCCGCAATTATCAGCGGCGTGCCGGGACCCAACCCGGACTGCCTGCCGATCATCAAGGCCAACTCCACGTTCTCGGCCAACAACGGGACCATCTTTGCCCTGCTGGAAGACCTGGACTACTCGACGACCAACTCCAACGGGCAGCTGGTTGTCATCGCTACGGGTAATGCCAAGATCGGACAGAAGGGTTCCACGGGAGCTCCCAAGACGTACATCCTGGCGATGACAGGCCTCTGCATCTCGGGCCAGGAAACGACCGAGAACATCGCTATCGGGGCTGCTTTCATCCCGTTCAACAAGATCCAACTCGTCAACCCTGACGTGTCGCAGATTGTCAGCGTCAATGACACTTTGGGCAACATCTACTACGAGGTCGACGCTCTGTCCAACGACACAGTCTACCAGAACGTGTTGAACACCGCCTCTGACAACGACCTCGTCCCCCAGGTCATCAAGGTCATCCCGGTGCCGTACCGCTACACTGCTGACGTTGACCTGCTGTCACGGCGCACGGTGCTGACGTTCGGCGGCGGCAACGCCGACTCCTTGGGAGATGACATCATCCCGGACCCGTCAAGCTTTGCAATCTCGTTCCCCTACACCACGACATTCTCACGCATCGCCGTCAACCCGCAGCAACTGCTGCAGACGACGACGTTGGGAGTAGCAGCAGCAAACACCACATACCAGATCACCTACCGCTACGGCGGTGGCCTCAGCCACAACGTGTCGGCGGGTCAGGTCCAGGGCGTTCGGTTGCTGAACATGATCTTCCCAGGCAACCCGACCCCGGCGCTCGCTGCGGCAGTCAAGAGCAGCCTGACGTTGTCGAACAAGGTGCAAGCGTCTGGTGGAGAAGATGCTCCATCGGCTGACGACCTGAAGGCCCTGATCCCGGCGGTCAGGAACAGCCAGGAAAGGATCGTCACGCGCGAGGACCTGCTCGCGCGGGTGTACACGATCCCGGCCAACTTCGGCCGCGTGTTCCGGGCGTCGGTCCGGTCCAACCCCAACAACCCACTGGCGTCGCTCCTCTACATCGTCAGCAGGAACCCGCAGGGTCAGCTGATCACCTCACCCGACACGTTGAAGCAGAACCTGGTCAAGTACCTCAACCCTTACCGCATGATCAGCGATGCCATCGACATCCTCGATGCTCGCATCGTTGACCTACAGTTCACGTTTGACGTCCTGATTGACCCGAGCCTGAACCGTACCATCGTCCTGCAGAACATCATCACGGCGCTCCAGTCGTTTTTCTCGATCCAGAACTTCCAGATCGACCAGCCGATTGTCATCGACAACGTGCGCAATGCCATCTTCAAGATCCCTGGTGTGGTCTCGATCAACAGCATGAAGTTCACCAACGTCCACGGGTCGGTCAACAACCAGACATACAGCAACGTCATCTTCGACCCAGACGCCAACACGCGGAAGAACATCCTGTTCCCGCCGGCGGGTGGCATCTTCGAGATCCGTTACCCCACCACTGACATCATCGGAAAGGCGTCGGTCTGATGTTCAAGGTCCTCTACGCTCTCAAAGACGCTTACGTCCAGAACCGTGTTGTCAACGGCACGTTCCAGGTGTCTGGGAACGTGGGACAGGCGGGCAGCCTGGACCTGTTCAAGCTCTACGGCTACACGTCGACGATGAGTGGGTCGACGGTCACTCCCAACGTCGAGCTGTCTCGCTTGTTGATCCACTTCGACCTCCAACCCCTACGTGACATGGTCGCAGCGGGTCAGGTCGATCCGGGCAACGCCAGCTTCTCGTGCCGGCTGCACCTCTATGACGTCTATGGCGGGCAACCTACTCCTGACAACTTCACAGTGACGGTGAACCCGCTGTCGGCTTCGTTCGATGAGGGCCACGGCAAGGACGTCGTCTACTACTCAGACTACGACGTCTGCAACTGGTTCTCTTCGTCGCTGGCATCCGGCAGCTGGATCGGTCCGGGGTGTTCGACGGGAGGGGTGTCCCCATCATCGGCTGACTACTTCACCAACTACCAGGCCCAGCAGACGTTCGTCAAGGGCACCGAAGACCTCGACGTCGACATCACCCAGATCGTCAGCGCGACGCTGGCGGGCTTGATCCCAGACGCCGGCTTTCGCATCGCTTTCGCTCCGTCGCTCGAGAGCGACAGCCATTCGTACTTCGTCAAGCGGTTTGCTTCCAAGCAGGCGTACAACGCCGAGAAGCACCCGAAGCTGTTCGTCCGCTTCGACAGCTCGATCCAGGACGACACCCAGAACTTCTTCCTCGACTCGCCCAGCTACCTCTTCCTCTACAACTACGTCCGGGGTGCAGCCCTGGGCAACTTGATGTCGGCATCCATGCCAGTGACTGGTAGGAACAGCCTGCTGCTCACGCTCCAGGGCACGTTCCCCCAGGCCGCCCCAGGTGTAGTCTCAAGCAGCGTATGCCTGGTCCCCCAAGGCTTGTTCACCTTTGGCGAGACCAGTGACGTGGTGTTCGCAGGCCAGGGCAACTTCTCCTACGTCACCCAGAGCGTAGTCAATGCCCAAACGGGCGACTTCACCTTCGGACAGATCAACGGCAACCTGTCGGGTTCGAACATCGCTTTCACGGGTTTCTACTCAGGCACGTTGAACGGCATCACAGGATCGGCAGACGACCTGCTCCTGGTGGGCCAGGCGACAGGCACCTACGTCAGCCCAGTCTCCTACGGCGTCCTCAGCGGCGTCTACTACTACCGGAGGAGCGACCAGTTCCCGGCCGGTTGGGACATCCACACGCCGATCCTGACGGGTTCAGCGATGTTCACAGGTACCATCCAGGGCCTGGACCTCCCGGCTGACACCTACATCCTGACGGGAACCTTCGCTCCGGCACAGATCACGTCTCCGCAAGAGATGCCGTACCTGTTCAGCGGCACTTACGTCGTCAGCTCGACCATCATCTTCAACGACACATCTGGATCGCAACTCGTTGGTCAGCTCACGGGCACCTACAGCACGACAGAGCCCTTCGTGCCCAGCGGCACATTCTACTTGCCAAACGGCACCACTCCGGTGTTGTCAGGTGTCGCACTCTTCACTGGTACCCTGGCGGGTGTCTACGGAGAGTACGTCCTGACAGGCACCTTCGCGCCCGACGGGCCTTTCCTGTTCAGCGCTTCGTACTTCGTCAGCCAGACGCTGGGATCGGTGCCCTTCGTTGCCGGACCGTTCTTGGCCAGCCAGCTCGCGCTCGGCAACAACTTCCAGACGGGCATCTACTCGGCTTCGGTGCTGCTCGCATCCGACAACCCAGACCTCGAGCCACAGTGGCAGGCATCGGGCAGCGTCAGCTTCATCCCAGTCTGGGGCAGCCTTGACGGGACTGTCCCCTACCTGACGGGCAGCGTCATCAAGGCGTACCCGCCCGCTCGCGGACCGCAGTCTCGGGTCGTCACCCACCTCACCATCACCATCATCGGCTTGGCTGACGAGTACGACAACGACACGCAGCGTGTCTTGAGGGTCAACATCTGGGACTACACGCAGCCGTACCTGCTCAACGCGTCGCGGTTGCCCGTCGAGTTGCCCGGGATCGTTATTCGAGACGTGCACTACCAGATCCGCGACAACGACAACGGTTCGATCGCCGTCCCATTCGACTTCACGTACAACTCAACGCGCCTGTCAAACGACTCGCAGAACATGTTCTTCACCTTGGACACTTCGAACCTGACGCCGGGTCACTCCTACGTCATCGACATCATGGTCGTGACAGACGGAGCAAAACAGCTGTACAGGGGTGCGTCATCGCCGTTCAGAGTGGTCGACTGGGAGTAGTTTCTGATAGGTAAGGCCAGGTCCTGAGCCGATGCCCGTCACCGTCAACCCCTACATCCCGTCCTTCCTGAGGGCGGCCATGACCGGAAGCCGTCCCCTGGTGCTGACAGGTGAGGCGCTCGCGGACACGAACGCGGCATCATCGGCGTCGTTCCAGTACGATCCCGCGTACAATGCGCTCAAATCGACGCAACAGCTCAACGTCGACTGGTCGCAGTTCCAGAACCACACGTTCTTCATGTCGGCTGAGGCGAAGGTCAACCTGTCCTTCGACCAGATCATCAACGGTTTCCCGTTTGACGGGACAAGGTTGGAGACCGAGGTCTTCTTCGACAACCTGACGGGCTTCGACAAGTGGGTCTTCGACCAGTTCCCCACGTTCCACGGTGAGCTCCAGTTCCAGCGTTCGACGATCAGCGGATGGGTCCCGACGTCAGGTTCAACATCGACGACTGACCAAGCGCCCGGCACCTGGATCGCAGTACAGAACAAGGTCGGTGCCCTGTTCCCGGAGCTGGTGACAAACGCGAACACGTCGACCGGCCAGCAGGTCCTCAACCCGACGGGGTCACAGTCACTGACGATCGAGATGCAGATCTACCTGCCTCCGGTTGCCAACGACGTGCAGGTCATCTGCCAGATGGTGTCGGGGACCAACGGCGTGGGCACGTCTGGGTTCACCGTCTACCTGACGTCGTCGCAGTCAACGGGTTCTGTCGATGCCATGTTCGTCGTCACTTCGGGGTCGACCTACATGACGGTCCCCGTGACCCTGAACAAGGGTCAGTTCAACCACGTTGCTTTCGAGCTCAACCGTGACAACGGTTTGCCGTTTCTCGAGTCGTTCCTGCTGTCGATCCCTGTTGCCGAATCGGTGACGCAAGAGGAGATGGGCGACATGCCCATCGATGACAGCAACTTCCTGATCGGCATTGGTATCCCGTTCCAGTATGGGTCGACGACAGTCAAGCCCATCGAGACGTTGAACGCAACGATCGACGAGTTCCGGGTCTTCCACTCAGCCCGCACGCCCCAGCAACAGGCAGCCTACGCTAGCAAGGCGCTCTACTCAACGAGTGACCTGGTCTTGTACTACCGCTTCAACGAGCCCACTGGGTCGTTGGATGGGACCAACCAGGTCAACACCATCAACAGCGTCGTCCTTGATGGTAGCGGTAACAGCCTACACGCGCTGATCGCAAACTTCAACTTCACTCAGCGACAGAACGCCCAGCTGGACCCGCTGAACCCACTCACCAGCGAACGTGAAGAGACGTGCCCAATCCTGTTCCCGGCCTACCCGCCCGTCGTCTCGCTGAACGAGAGGCTGTTGGCGAGCGCAAGCCTGTATGACCAAGAGAACCCGAACCTCATCACCAAGCTGATCCCGCAACATTACCTGCTGGAAGGTGCGGCGCAAGACGGAACATCGGACGTAGAAGACGGTCAAGCGCCGTTCGGCGGCAACGGCATCCCAGGCCAGGGCGTGATGAGCAACACCCAGATCCTGGTGTCGTTGCTGTACATCTATGCTCGGTTCTTTGATGAGATCAAGCTCCACCTGGATGCCTTCAGCAGCCTCCGGACGGTCGACTACGACACCGGCGACCAGGTCGCACCCGACACGGTGCCCGATGTCTTCCTCAACACGTTGATCAACAACTTCGGCTTCCACATGCCGCCGCTGTTCCAGGACGCGGACATCGACCAGTACGTGCGTGGCGAGAACGTCACCATCGATGACTACTCGACCAACGTCAACACCCTGCGTTACGTGCAGCACACCCTGACGCGACGCATCCTGAAGAACCTGCCCAGCGTTCTGCGGTCAAAGGGCACCCAGTACAGCATCCAGGCCTTCCTGCGAGCGGTGGGCATCGATCCCAACAACATCCTGCGAATGCGCGAGGTGGGTGGACCCACCACCCAACAGCTGCAGTTCGTCCGTGACAACAAGGTCGAACCGGGTACGATGGTCTGGTTCAGCGGCTCGCGCGACAGCGGCGGATCGCAGTACGTCGCTTCACCGTTCCTGGTGGAGACACGCGTGGAACCGGGTTGGCCGGGGCCCAACGGGACGTTCATTGAGGACCCAAATACGGGACGGGTCATCGGCACCACATCGTTGACCGACGATCTGCTGACGTCGGGTTCCTGGACGTGGGAAGGCATTGTCAAGTTCACTCCAGCTGACATCGGTTCGATGCACAGCGCGACGCAGTCGCTGGTGCGGATCTGCGTGGCGGGCAGCGGTCAGAACGAGGTCTTCGGCGACGGCGTCTTCGGCTTGCAAACGCCGTTCGGCTTCGATGTCAACGCCCAAAGCAGTGCAGGCCTCGTCGCCAACCTGATCGCAGTGTCGTCCAGCGTGCAACCGAAGCTGGTCCTCTACATGAGGCCGAACGACTTCTCGTCGTCTTCGCTTGCTGACTCGCCTGTCCTCCGCTTGGAGATCGACACCCAGGTCCCGAATGTCTTCACGGGTCCCGCCCCCTTGGGCATCTTCAACGGCGATCGCTGGAATGTCAGCTTCGGCTGCATCCGGGGCGACGACCCGCAGAACCTACCTTACAACACGCCATCGTCGTCGTTCTACTTCCTGCGGCTGGCCTACCAGAACAACGGTGAGATCGTCCAGCTGTTCCAGACCGGCTCATGGTTCCGGACTTCAAACACGAACGTTGGCAACAATGTCTTCCGGAAGTTCCCGACCACCAACAACGTCTTCGGTCCCTGGCTCGCCACGGGCGGTGGCCAGGTCGTGCCCACCGGGTCCTCTGGAGTTTTCTTCCTCGGTTCGACCGCATCGGCTTCTCTTGGTGGCCCGCCCATTATTCCTGATGAGGCTCGGGTGACTGACTTCTGCGGCCGGATGAGCAACTTCAGGTTCTGGTCGAAGGCTTTGACCCTCGACGAGTGGAAGGAGCACGTCAGGAACTACAACTCAGTCGGCGTCGAGGATCCAACCGCGAACTGGAACTACGTCAACAACAAGGTGGGCTCATTCGGTCGACTCCGCATGAACTCCATGGTGAAGCAGGATGACCGCTCCGCAGACGTATCGGGCAGCATCACCTTCCTCGATTTCAGCGAGAACGGGCTCCACCTGTCGGGCTCGGGTTGGGACCCGAACCAAGAAGCGGTCGTCGGTGAGATCTTCGACCTCAGCTTCTACAACCCGTACTTCGACGAGGCAGCGACCAACAACAAGGTCCGTGCCCGGTCCTTCCTCAACTTCGACCTCGTCGAACAGACTCCCTGGGCTCAGCTTGCTCCCGTCTACGAGGTCCCTCCCAGCGAGACGCCCACTGATGATGTACGGTTCATCATGGAGTTCTCGTTGATCGAGGCCCTGAACCGCGACATCATCACCATCTTCTCGACGCTAGACTCACTGGACAATGCACTTGGAGATCCTGACCTGCTGTACTCGATGGACTACCCCGTCATCGAGAACATGCGTGACATCTACTTCAACCGCATCAAGGCCAAGCTCAACTTCGACGCCTTCCTGATCTTCTTCCGTTGGTTCGACAACACCATCGGTCAATTCGTCCAGCAACTGATCCCCCGCAAGACGAACTTCAAGGGCGTCAACTTCACCGTTGAGTCGCACATGCTTGAACGCCATAAGATGAACTACGAACCGCAGGCTCAGATCTACGTCGGTGACAACAACCGCACCAACCTCAACGCGACGCTGTTGTTGCAACAGATCGCAGGTAGCATCACGAGGTACTGATGGCAACCGTCACCACACTCCCGGTCGTCTCATCATCGTTGCTGTCAGTGGTCAACTCATCGCAGCCCGTGTTCCAACCGCTGCCGGTGCTTGACAACACCTTCTTCGACGAGGGACCCCGCGTCCTCAACGTCAAGAAGCCCTCGGTGGTCGACCAAGAGACATCGCTCAGCAACCTGTCAAGCTCATACGCCTGGACGCAAGGCGTGGAGATGAACCGCCAGGCAATGTACGATGCGGGCTTGGCGAAGATCTGGTCGGGCGACGCCGGTCACCAGCTGAAACCGAACGTCTTCGGCCAAGACAAGAACTTCTTCCCAGACCCAGGGTTTGCTGACCTCGATCTGTTCGACCCCGTCCGGTTCCTGAAAGCTCAGGAGCAGGACTCGCCGCTGTGGTACAACATCATCACGTTCCCGATCATCACGGGAAACAACGACCAGCTTGAGAACTTCAACTTCAACGGCATCATCGAGGCTTTCCCGATCCGTGAAGTCGTTGCTTTCTTTTCGATCAACGTACCGTTTGAGGCGCACCAGCCACGTGCTTCGTTGGTCGGCGGCAACGATGACGTCCTCAATGGCAGCGACAGGATCCTGACGGTCGACTACTTCGACCGCACCTATGGCCACGGCACTACGCCGTACCAAGACCTGGTTGACATCATCAACCCAGGTACTGAACACTCGGGTACCTACGCCAGCGGGTCTTGGACGGGCGGAGAACCCTACTCTGGCTCTTGGGTCGGTTCAGGCGCCTTCACCCCGATCGACGTCCCGACTGGGTTTACGCTGAATGGGTTCTTCCGGTTCGAACGCAGCCCGTTGCTCCCGTTCGTCGACCAGCGGCTGAACCGGAACGACACACCCAACGACACATTCGAAGACGCGATCCTAGTCGATTCAATGGATCACATGAAGGGCAACACGGATAACTACGTCAGGTTTGACCAGGTCTCCGCGCCCTGCGGGTGGGATTATGATAGGAACGCGGCCATCGGGACAGACTCGCTGGCTTTCGGAGGAATGACGTACTGACATGCCGTCTTCAGGCACCACGCCCCAGGCTCGTGTAGCGCCCCCGCGGCGTTTCGAGAACTACATCCTGACGCGGGTCGTTGACACCAGCGCGGGCCTGACCACGTTCAAAGACAGCGATTTCACGCTGTTGAATGGACCGCCTGACTACACCGGCTTCACGATCGGGCAGGGCCTGTGCGATGATGGCTCATCGTTCCCGACACCCATTGGGTTCGACTTCGAGTTCGATGGCATCGTCTACAAGCACTTCGTCGCCAACGTCAACGGTTTCATGGTCCTTGTCGATCCGACGCTTGGAACGTGGACCCAATCTGAGTGCTTGTCGGGAGCGATCTGGCAGAACCCGTTCATCAAACCCACCTTCACTTCGAGCGCGGTCCTGTTGGCACCGTGGTTTGACGACCTACGGAACATCGCGGCATCTGCAGCACAGCTCGGCAACAGCGAGATGGCGGGCGGAGCCTGGAGCGCAGACAAGGTCAACCGCATCGCAACCGGTCTCGAACCGCGGCCCACCGTCATGGACGAACGGGCATACGGTGTTCGGGTCCTGTACGACAAACGGTCGCCCCAGGGTCGCCGCACCATCATCCGTTGGAACGCCCTCAGCAACTACTCGGTTCCTTCGACGGTCATCAAGTTCGAGTGCGTCCTGTATGAGAATGGGACGATCGAGTACCGCTACACCACCCGTGCAGGTCTCCCGCTCGCGTCCAGCTTCCAGGGCGTGGGCCAAGGCAGCTTTGAGGGCGCGACGATCGGCATCTTCATGCCGGGTGGCACCAACAGGTTCCGCGACTTCGCTATCGGCTTGGGCTACCGCGATGGTGCACGCCAGGAGTACATCTACGGTGGTTACGTTTACGACCCGCACTACACAGATTCCCTGTCTCCGGGCAACGAAGACTACCCCGCAACGGCTGCCTACACGATCAACTTGACGCCATACCAGTACTGGCCCGGCCTCAACACCGGTGGAAGCGTCTTCACGTTTTCTCCGCCGCTGAACCGTCGGAAAGTGTTGCCTCGTCTGGCCGTCAAGCAGCGCGATGGCATGCTGACTTTGCCCACCATCGCTCGTACGGGAGACAGCCGGCTAGGAAACAGAGCTAGCTACTACGACGATCGTCGCTCACCTCAATACAATGCAACGTCTTCTTCGTTGATCGTCAACTATCCGACGACGTTGCCACGTTTCTTTGGAGGCTCGGCGGCGGGAACGCTCGAACGGCAGAACCTGTTCAGTGGAGACATGCTGGTCACGGGCTCTATCTCCAAGAGCGCCGTTGAACCGTACCTGGGTGAGAGCCCCATCACCTACACTGATGCTTTCAACGAGAGCCGTCGGCCTGAAGAAAGTCCGACCACGTTGGCGTCTTCGTTCTATGCAACAGGATCTTCGGTCGCTGCGGTTGGTGCGGGCTTCGACAAGCCACTGAAGTCCAAGACGCACATCAAGTTCCAGTTGCCACTGGACACTTCGATCCAGATGCCTGGGAGCCAGTCGGCGATCTACTACTACAACCAACACTACAAGTGTTGGGAAGTCCCCGCCAACTCATCTTATGCGCTCGACAACTACTCCTCTTCGCCGCCGGCTGTTGGTGGTGGAGATCTGTCGACGCCCCAAAGGTACCTGTCACAAGCACAGTTCCCAGAAGACTTTCGGGGCTTCGGACCCACGGGTAACCTGGTCGCATCAGGGACCCACATCACCGACAGCGTTGCCCAAGCGCAGACGGATGCCAACTTCTACCAGCAGTACGACAATACGCAGCTTGTCAAGTACATCGGACGTTCTTATGCAAAGAGCGTCCGAGTCAACGACAAGTACGCGCCCTCTGCCGACGAAACGTTCACCATCCCGATCACCCAACCTTTCCTTGTCGAGAAGGCCACGTTCGAGATCCCAATCGCGGTGGGGCCCGGCTGGTTCGCTGACAAAACACAGTGCTTCGCCCCGATCGGTGGCGGTTCATTCGCCGGAGGCGCAGTACCGTTCGACTTCGGTGGCCCGGCGTTGACCGTGGCGCTGATGCGCCACGTGCCCCTACAGGAACAAGGCCTATCAGGCCAGTCTCACGGTTCGCAATTCATCAACAAGACATCGCTTCGTGACTTGATCATGACGGGTACCATCACCCACACGTTGGACTACGTGTCGGGCGTGGTGATGTCGTCATTCTCTCCAACTTCCACGGCGTTCCAGGTCAGGCCAGTTGGTTTCCTCAACTACGCCAACCCGGCCGGCGCCGTCGTTGCGGCTCCAAGGAACCTCTCATTCACGGGCAGCGTTACTGTCCAGGCCCAAGCAACAAGCGTCGCTGGTACTGATCTTGCTTATGCAGTGTCGTTCGGTGGATCGGGACCGCAGAATCAGGCCAGCGCGGCGACGTTGTTGACACAACCCATTCTGAACCTGGGCACGGGAGTCTCCAACAACAACAGCATCTTCACGCTGGTCACCAACTTCATCTCTTCGTTCGGTCGCGCTGGCGATGGTTTCCAACAGGCGGGTCGAGCCATCCTGGGTAACGAATACGCTACGTTGCAGAACACTAGCGATCCGACTGGAACGACGACAGTCAACCCGTTGTACGTGGCAGCCAAAGCGAACCAGTTGCCTGCGCAGATCCAGCAAGCGTTGACGCAGGTCAGCGGCGGCGCTGGACTCACCGCGACAGCTATCGTGTCCCTGAAGAGCCACTTCCCGTCACCATACCTCTTGATGCCGGGCGACCACCTGGTCCTCAGCATCAGCAAAGCACGTCCGTTCACGTACACCCAGTCGAGTACCCAACTGTCGGGTTCTGCCCACGACATCACGTTGATGCCGGGTGCAATCAACGTCACGTTGTACGGCAGCCAGGTTGCAGGGGGTGCTGAGTACCACGACACGTTGAACCAGCCCCTGGCCAGCGACACCGTCCACGAAATCATTGGTGCCGATCCGGTCCTGGACCAGTTCGAGCCCGCCTATCGTTTCGAGTACACGGGCAGCTTCACAGACAACGTCATGATCGGAACGATGCTGACGTCGATGGTGAAGAACGGTCAGCTGTCGTTCACTACGGGCTCGCGCTACCGCGCCATCAGCTCTCTGGAACCCACAATCAGCGCGTCGATCTTCTTTGACCTTCGCAGCGGCGATCCTGTCCACGACAAATACGTTGTCAACGGCATCACCGCATCGTACCCGTTCCCATCGGCATCGTTGCTGCCGCCGATCAACGTCTACAACTCGGTCCCGGGCACGCTCGACCTGACGCTGTTCAACGCGCAGATCAACGACTCCAAGGCTTACCGGACGCAGCCGTGGACAGAGCAGGTTGGAACCAACCGCATCTCTCAGTTCATTGACGACTCAGAACGCTACTGGGACTCATTGATGCCGGCCATCGACCAGGCCTTCGCGGCTGACGGCTGCGGCATCTTCGTCACCCGCTACGGTGCCTTCGGCAACGCCCAACAGGTCAACGTCGTCGCTTCCAGCCAGGTCGGCCAGTCGAGCCTCATCACGTCGCCGACCCAACAGCCCTTGGGTTGGATCTGGTTCGATTACCAGCTGCCAGTCCTGGTTGACAACCCGGCGGGCGCGAGCCTGGCGCCGCTCATCAACTCCAACTGGACCAAAGCGTTCCCATTCGAGCCCCGCTACCAGGGTGTCAACAGGCAGCTCAGCGTCAGCAAGGGATTGATCGCCACGTACCTGTACCAGCCCGCGGTTCTGCTGCCGAACAACGGCTACATCCCCGCGGGCAACCCAATCGTCCAGTCCATCCCACCGACTCCGGTCAGCGGTTTCATGTTCGGCCCGGTGCAGCAAGGAACATCGGTCGATTCGACGGTGGTCGGTTCCTACACAGCCTACCACTGGGTCTTCGTCGGGTACTTCTACGGTTACCCGCTCTGGCTCTACCTTCCGTACCAGGTTCCGATCCTTGGGCTTGTCTACACTCAAGGCGACACGTGCAACGCCTGGCTGGGAGACGCGGCCGTCGGCCCGCCGGCGCCGTTGACCAGCTCAGTCACCTCGTCTGCCCAGACGTTCGGTCTCAACCCATACGGCTACTTTACGACGAGCAGCGCCGGCATCGATGACATCTCCCGTGCCCTGTTCGGCTTCGGCGACAGCAACACCTACTTCCAGCGGACGAACTTCGACGGAACCCAGACGTTGTTGGGCACCGGTCACTATGCTGACTTCCGTGACCAAGAGGGTCCACACCCGAACGGCACCGGCATCAACGGCACCGACAACAACATCTTCAAGTTCAGCCCGAAGATCCGGGGATGGAAGTACGGTGTCGCCAGCGGTCTCCCGTTGTTCAGCAAGGCTTACTGGCGTCGTGGACGCTTCGGTCAGTTCCGCGACATGCTCGAGCAGCGACCCTACACGAAGTACTACGAGTCGCCAGAGAACGGCCCGACAGACCCAAGCTTCCAGCAGGGCGTCAAGGAGTCGTGCGTCACGGTGAAGTACCTGAGCCCCGATGGTCGGCTGACGGAGCCCTCCAACACGTGGAGCAGCAACTTGAGCTTCGAGTGCACGTCGTCTTTCCCCTACATCGAGGGCGTGCCCACCAACAGGCCCACGGTGAACAAGCTTGCCCTCAACAAGCACATCCTGTCGTTCCGCCAGGACATCTTTGGCAATCTCCGTCTCTGACCCACAGGGTAATTTAGAGCTGATCCTCGGCTGAGGAACAGGGACAGATGGCGGGCCAGCAGACCACCGGAACAAGCGAACTCTCGCAGGCGACTCAGTCGTTCTTCGTCTTCGTTCGCGACAACAGCACGGGCCAGATCAAGAGCCTCGTCGCACCCGGCGACGTGCAGATCGGCCTCGATGGCAACGCTGCTGACCTGACGTTGATGGGGCGATTCAGCGTCGCCGCCAAGAACTACGACGTCACCTTTGCCAACAAGGGCATCCTCCAGACCAGCCCCGACGATACCATCATCGGCGTCAGCCTGGTGACCACGCCGCTGAGCGGCCGCATCTCGTTGTACCTGTCACAGTCACCTCGCGAGGGCGAACTTCACTTCGTCAAGGACCTGACCGGGACCAGCGACACCGTCCCCATCGACATCTACCCAACGACTGGGTTCACGATCGATGGAAAGGCCAAGGTGACGTTGTCCGACCCGACAGCCTCGCTGGCGCTGGTCTTCCTGAACGGCAACTGGTACCGCTTGGTGGCCGGTCTGGGTTCTTCGGGCGGCTCAGGGGCCAATCCCTTGGCAGAATACGTGCTGTTGGCTGGTGATGGCACGTTGCCCAATTCTCGCACGCTGCAGATGGCAGCGAACCTGACATTGACTGACACGGGTCCCGAGGGAACTGTCACCCTCAACCTGTCCCAGATCCTCGGTTCAGGTGCAGGGACCTACACCTATGCGACGGTCACCGCCGATGCTTACGGTCGCATCACTGGGATCGCCAACGGAGCCACTCCACCTCCCGTCGGTGCGAGCTACGTCACGGCGCAGGCAGAACCCGCGTTGCCCAACCGGCGTCTGCTGTCGGGCACTCGTGGCGTCATCGCATCCGATGGTGGCGCGGGTTCGACGATGGGTTTGGCAGTCGATCCGACGTACTTCGTCGGTGAGGGTGGCATCTCCATCACGCAGATTGGCAACAACCTCATCGTCAGCGGCAGCACTGGGACTACGAGCACTGGTTCAGTGGGTGTCCTTGTCGGTTCAGGCAGCCCAGCTCGGTTGTCGATCGACCCCACCTACTTCGTGGGCCAAGGTGGAGTCAGCATCCAACAAGTTGGCAACAACCTCGTCATCTCGAGCTCTTCGGGTGCTGGCGGCGGGAGTGTCACGGGCTCTGTCGGTGTAGTCGTTCAAGCGGGTTCGCCATCGCGGTTGTCGATCGACCCGTCATACTTCATTGGCCAAGGGTTGGTCTCGGTCTTTCAGGTTGGCAACAACCTGGTCATCAGTGGTACCAACCCCAACACTAGCGCGGGCAACGCGCCGGCGCAAGCTCAATACCTGGTGTTGGCACTCACCAGTGCACTGCAACAAGCTCGCCTGATCACGCCCGGCGTGGGCATCAACATGATCGATGGGGGTCCGTTCAACACGTTCACCATCGGCATCAACAACAACGTGGTCGCGACTATCACGGGTACCACCTTCACGGGACCCGTCGTTGCTAAGGGTGGACTGTCTGGCAGCCTCCAGACGCTTTCAGACGGTCACAACCCGTACCTGGTGGCTGGCAGTGGCATCCTCCTGGTGACCAACTCGTTGGGCCAGGTTGTCATCACCAACCTGGGCAACAGCGGAGGATCGACTACCAACCTTAGCACGCTGCTGCAGAACTCCGTCATCTTCTCTCCTGTCAGGTACCTGACGTCGGGCACACAGCTGCCGTTGGCAAACGCAGGCAGCCTGACAACAGGTGTGGAGTTCTACCCGATTGACCAGTGCCTCATCACTGGCGTCAAGTTCTACTGGTCGAGCACCGCGACGACGATCCGTGCTTCGTTGTGGAGCGGCTCGATCCTGCTCGCCACCTCATCGTTGGCAGTGCCTGGCCCGGGCATCTACTCGGCGTTCTTCTCGTCGTCCTACGCAATCACCGGCTCAGGCGGCGTCAACACATCTCACTATGTCAGCATCTGGGACACGGGCGGAACACACTACACCAGTAGCCCAGATGCCGAGAAACCATTCCCGGTGACGTTGCCGCTGCTCGGCGGTCCGCTGTTCTACTTCACATCGATCTGGCAGTGGGCCTCGGGCAACAACCCACCCATCAACGACATCCCATCGACGGATCGCTATCCAGTCGAGCCCATCCTGAGCTCTTTCAGCGCTTCATCGAACTCGACGATCAATGGAGCGGATCCTGCTGCTTCGTACGTGTTGACGACAGCGACTAGTTCGTTGCCGCTTGCGCGCACGATAGTCGCTGGCCGGGGCATGGCTGTCACCGACAATGGGCCCGGTAGCACCGTTGTCTTCATTAGCCCGTTCACGTTGCCTGTCTTCACGATGGTTGCCAACGCAAGCAACGCCTCGACAAACGCGGCAGACGCGGCAACAAAGCAGGTCGTGGGAGGTCTCTACTTCAACCCGACGTTGCTGTCGAGGTTCTTGTCTGGGTCCAAGACGTACAAGTGGCGCGCTATCCTAGACACGTCTGAGACTCCGGTGTCAGCGGCGATCGACCTCTATGATCCGAGCGGGATCGTGTACGGCGTCCCAGGGATCATCTCGGGATCGATCATGTCGGCGTCCAGCTTGAGCCCAGTACACGTCGAGGTCGATCTGACGACACAGCTGTCGGGTGTAGCCCAAGCGGGACCGCTCGAGGCCCGACTGTGGCGTTACTCACCCGTCATCGCCACGGGCTCTTTTGCGACGACGTCGTCGGTCGCGTGCCTGAATGCACGAATCGAAGTAGAGTTCGGTTAAGCCAACAAGGTTCCCATGACGCTACCCACCATCGAAAAGACCTGGCAGTTCAACGTCAACCGCAACATCGGTGCGTTGGGCACCAACTTGGCCGTCAACAAGCAACTGTTGCTCGACATGAAGAACATGTTGATCGCGACAGGCAGCTTGGGAACGTGGACCAACGCCTCAGGTGCCACTATCACGCCGGCGAACCCGTGGACCGTTCGCTATTCGTGCAACGGTACGACAGCAGGATCAGTCGGTGATGGAGTCGATCGGTGGCAGTCCACGAGCGACATGAACCCTGGCCAGATGACGGGTGTCACGTCCCTGACGACGACAGCGCGATCCTGGATCGTGCTCAAGAACACGACCCTGGACTCTGGTGGCAACTTCCAAGTCCTGTTCGATTGGATGTCTGACACCAATCAAGGCGTTTCGCAGTGGTTCGATTACGGATCGTGTACCATCTATGTGTCCAGGACTGCTGGATTCACGGGCGGGACTACGACGACCCGTCCCTCCGCAACAGATGAGGTCTTCTGCGGTTCGGGCTTCACCGCCACCACACAAGTCAACACTAACTTTGTTGCTTACGGCACGTATTGCCCTATCTTTGGCGATTTTGGCTCAATCACCCCGGGAGGTACTGGACTTTTCACGGGCGGATACACGTTGCACTGTCTGACGGCGGCAGATGGAACATCGTATCGTCTCATCGTTTCACGTGGATCCGCTGTTTCATTCATCCTGGCGTTTGAGAAGCTGTCTAACGGAAATAGTTCAGCGTGGGCGACGCCAAACTTCATCATCCACGCCAGCGCACAGATGGGTGATCCCACCACCAACAGCGGAACATCGATCGGAAATTCTGACGCGCTTTACACGGCGTGCAAACAACCCTACATGGTCACTGCGTTGGCGCCCGGTGGTGGAAAGTACAAATGCTACCTTTCAACCGAAGCGCTCGAGGGTCAATTCATGCCCCAGAAGTTCGGTCTCAACGCAATCTCAAACCAGTATCTCCTTGCACAGATCGATCTGATGTCACTGGACACTGGGTTTCTAGGTCGACAAGGATACGTCACCGATCTATGGATGGGTACAACGCCGCCGGGTAGTACGATGCCGCCTGGCGGTCCCAACAACTACGCACAATTCGGTTCCTTCGTAGTCCCATGGAACACCACCAACCCGCTTACATGAGGTCCAGATGACACTGCCCACTCTCTCAAAGACATGGCAATTCAACGTCAACAACGCCCAGGGTGCCTTGTCATCGATCACTCTGTCAAACAAGCAGATGGTGTTCTTGATCAAACAAGCCTTGATTGGCGCGTTTGGTTCTTGGACCAATGCTGCGGGTGGTTCGATCGCTACACCCACATCTTCTTTGTGGACTGTCGCCTACTCATGTGACAGCAACACTGCAGGAACCGTGGGCGACGGCGTCGATCACTGGACATCTGCTTCAAGCATTCTCGTTGCAAACTCGACTGCATTTAGTTGGATCGTTCTCAAAAACACCCACATCGATCCGGGCGGCAACTTCCAGATCTGCATTGCATGTCCCAACTCTGATGGTGTTCCGGCGCTATCGCTTGTCGGCATCATCCTGTCGAGAAATGCTGGATTCACGGGTGGATCAACGACTTCAAGGCCCACTGCGACCGATGAAGTAGTGTTGAATCCCAAGAGCGGAGTGAACTCGGTCAGCATGGTCCCAGCGGGCCAGTTCGACAGCGGCGGTGCAAGCTACGGTTTCACGTTGCATTACCTGATGTCAACTGACGCACTGATCCACAGGATCTTCATCACAAATGGAAGCTTGTGCCAGTTTTTCTTCGGAGTGGGCCAATCAACCGACGTTGATTGGTCGCCGGGTATCGTGGCGTATTATGCCGCAGGAGGAAATTTCATTTTCAACTCATCGGTGTTCGGTCCATTTGATGGGCCACTGACAGCTGGTTATGGAACCTGGTCCAAGCAGAACGCCCGCCCACAAGTGGGAAGTAGCCTAACAACAGTCTACGGGTGTTCTGGTTTGATCAATAGCGGTAGCTTCATCATGGCGATGTCGGCACGTGGCGTCGCAAACACAACGGCCAACGGAAACAACTGGGCTAATCACTACATCACAACTCTGGGAACCCAACCCAACAGCATCAGTAATGACTACCTGATCGAGCCAGTTGGTCTGACCGCAAACTCATCAACAACCTTCCCGGGACGACATGGAGTTGCAACCGATCTTTGGTGGTCCAACGCTCCTGCGGGTAGCACCTTTCCATCATCGGGAACGCCGCAATTTGCTCAGCTTGGATCGTTGATGGTTCCTTGGAACGGGTCTACACCCGTAGTCTAACACATGAGCAGCGTTACAGGTTCGTTCGTCAGCGGCACCGTATTCAGCTCTTCAGTGGGTGTGAATGGTGCTTTCCTTACGAACCTGTACCTTTCATCTGCGGGAGCACCCAGTTTTTTCTCAACGAATACGTTCACCAACACCGCTGGGAACGGGAACGGGAACGGTGGTGGAGGATCGACCACGCACTCCTACCTAATGCGAGGGTACTATCCATCAACACACCAGTTCGAGTTTTGGGTGACAACCACACCTGACAGCGCACCGCCCACCGGCCATGCTCTGATCGACATCACGATCGTTCAACAGATCACATGACCGTCAAGTTCAACCCATACACCCGGATCATCCAGTCGGGCAGCAACATGGTCTTCTACGACCAGAGCAACCCGGCCGGGTGGACGCTCACGCAGCTGGCACAGAGCGGATCGGGTGGAGCTACGTCGGGCAGCATCGGCGCGAACCTCTACGGTTCGTACCTGCTTCTCGCCCCCGACGCACAGGACGTCAACGCGCGAGTCCTGGTCGCGGGTTCGAACATCACGTTCACCGACACGGGTCCCGGTGGTACTCTCACCATCGCCTCGACGGCTTCAGGTAGCGGCGGCGGAAGTACTACGGTTGTTACGGGAACAGCACAACCGCTGCAAGTGTTGACGGCCTCGTTGGCATCGAACGTGACGCTGGCCCAGATCCCAACGTTCAAAACGCTAGCAGTCGTCACTGCTTCATTCACTGACGTTGCGATCTGGACAAAGACTGCAGGTGTCGCTGCCGGTGGCAACACTGTCCACACCAAGATCCAAGTCGATGGTGTTGACCAAGGCCAGTTCGGCATGTACGAAGAGACCGTCACGAACGGGGCGGGCTTCGGTACGTCACTATCCGGAAGGGTCACCGGACTTGCGGCAGGCACCCACACGTTCGCCCTCCTCGCGGCATGTGGAGCTGGATCATCTCTAGCATCAATCAACCCACTGTCGGACACGCAGCAGGGCGCCACCATCATGGTGATGAACCTGACAGCGTCGTCGGCAGTCATCAACCAGGTGATCAGCGCCTCGGGCGCTGGCTGGGTGACAGCTGCGGACATCCCGTTTGATGCCCAGACCTCTCAGACATTCACAGGAAACTCGACCGTCACCATCGCTAACTTCCTGTTCACACAGTTGAACCCGGGAAGCGCTTCGTTGGCGTCGGTCATCCCAGGAACGGGCGTCTCGTTCACCAACGGTGCGGCTACAGACATCAACGGTGCCACCTTCACTGCGCCGGTGTTGGCGATCCAGTTCCAGAAACTGTTCTCATCGTATTCGCTCCCCGATCACGATGTCCGGATCTGGTGGTGGATCAACCAAGACACCGTCAGCAACAACTTCGACGGCGCCGTCTATGGTGTGATGTTGGGTGGCACCGCCAGCGGCACTCTGGGTTTTGCTCCCACCACCGAGAACATTACCCTCAAGAAAGGGTTCTTCAACGCGCTCGGGTACAACCCGCAGCTGAACATCAACGGCACCAACTACGTCAACGGCAACCTCTCGGGTTTTGAAAACTACAACGTCCAGATGTTGCAGTACAACCGGAACGGCAGGCAGTTCGCCTGGTACATCGGTTCTGGTAGCATCGTCGCAGGCAACGACATCTGGCCGTCGATCAACCAGATGCAGCTGCTTGCGGCTGGTGACGCGAACCCAAACAACTCGTTCCTGTCACCCTTGCCCATCACGGGTTCTGGCAACCCGTCAATCTTTTTCGGTCTGCAGTCAACTGGCAACCGTGCCATCGTTGAGTCTTACCGCAGGTTGCGTTTCGACTACCTGACGCCTACCAACGTCGCGGTGGGCCAGGGTATCGCGACCCTGACGGGCTCTTACGTCTTCCCTGACCAGAACGACTACCTCTGGTGGCCGTGCACGGAGACAGTGGGTCCGACCGTCTTCAACTATGGCACTGCGGGCGCTATCGGCAACCTGACCGCCTCGTCGGGCAACGTCCACTTCAACCAAGTGGGTCCGCTTCGCAACGCGATCGGTCCCAACACCGCGGGTCAGACCAACAACTGGGTCGGCACTGTCAACACCGCGACCCAACCAACTCCGAACACGTCGAGCATCACAGTCTCAGCGTGGTTCCGTCCTGAAAACATCACGACGACCAATCATCAGAAGATCGTCGTCAAGTCGTTCTACAACACGACTGCAACCTGGAACTCTCCGTTCAGCACCATTGACATTGGTCTCGCTGGCACTGGTGACGGCAAGATGGAGTTCTCACTCCAAGGCCTCAATCCGTCAACGCCAACGACCGTATCTTCTGCCTCGTGTGCCACGGCGAATGCATGGAATCACGCCGGCATGTCATACGACGGCGCAACCGTCAGGTGCTACCTGAACGGCGTGTTGATCTACCAGTTCGCATCGACTGGCAGCATCGACTACTCAGGAAACGGTTGGTGGGCCATCGGCGGCAACCAGGCGATCCCGAGCACTGAGTACTTCCAAGGCCAGATCGCTGACGTCCGTGTCGCAAACGTCGTCCGCTCCGGATCGTGGTTCGCCCAGGTCTGGGAATCGGGCCGCCCCGATGCCACTGCAATCGTGTCGCTGATCCTGTCTGGGGTCATGCAGATCAGCGGCTCGGGCACCAGCAACATCACAAGCGGGTCGCTGTCGGGACCGAATGCCTGGGTCGAGGGAGGCATCTCACCCTGGGGACCCAGCCAGATCCGGACAACCTCCTCTGTGGCCATCTCGGATGGCACCGAAAACGTCTACGCGGGCATGAAGGGGAAGGACATCTTCTTCTATGTCAGCGGCACCGTGGGGGCACAGGAGCCCGTCGCCAATGCCAGCCCAGCTAAGGGCGTCTTCGGCGGCGACGTGGTCATGTCGGGGTCGCTCAATGTCAAGGGAGCAGCCGGCATCACGGGTTCGATCACCCAGATGCCGACGGGCAACCCGTACATCATCGGGCTCGGTGGCACCCAGATCTTGACGAACTCACTGGGTCAGATCGTTGTCTCGAGCTCCATCGGCGGTGGAGGCAGCGGGATCTCTGGCATCAACGTCGAGAACGCGGGGGCGGTGCTGCCCAACAGCCCGTACCAGACCATCAACTTCCAGGGCACCGGTGTCCAGACGTTTGACGTCGGTGGAGTAGCTACGATCAACATCCCGGGCGTCGTCCCGGGCAACGTGCCGGGTTCCTTCGCTGCCTACTACGGGTACTGCACCGGCAGCCTCCTGTTCTCGGGCAGCGGCAGCTGGCACAACGTGTCAGAGGTCTTTGGCAACTTCACTGAGGGCCCATCTGTCAACATCCTGAGGAACGGGTCAACGTTCACCGTCCTGCAGACGGGTCTCTACAACTTCCAGTCGTACTTCAATGCGATCGGTGGTACAGGCGCCGGTACTTACATTGCTTTCCGCCTGTCTGGTTCAAATGGAACGGTCCTGCAGCGGACAACTTTCGCTACAAACAACCAACAACCAGCGATCCTCGAGGGTTTGCTCCAGGCCAACTCTGGCAGCGTGTTCACGCTGCAGTACTTGGTCAGCGGTTCGACGGAGCAGACTTGGACCACTAGCGATCCTATCGGAGTGGGTATCGACACCCAGAACATGCGGACGGGCCACGTCCAGTGGTTCTTGATCCCGTCGGGTTCTGCGACCGTCAACCAGTACTCGATCACGGCCAGCGCCGGCAACACTGCGTTCTCTCCTGCCAATTACGCGATGGCGACATCGTCGAACTCGTTCCCATTCGACACGGGAACGCCAGGCTACCAGCTCGTCCCAAACACGCAGCTGACGATCACGACGACGGGGGCTCCCGTCTTGATCATGGCCAACGCCAACTACAACGCACAGACGAACGGAGCGCAGGCATACTTCAGCTTGAACCGGGACGGCGTCAATCTGGCACCCGGCGGGGGCTTGCAGGGTGCGGGCCCGCTGAACCAGTCATTCAACGCAAACGCAAGCTTCGCCTACGTTGATTTCGGTGCAGGACCGGGCACTCACACTTACCAACTGATGGCAGAAGCTGTCGTCGGTGCTGGCGAATTGGGGGCATGGGGCGTTGGACCCACCGCTCTGATGGCCTTCGAGATGAAGGGCGCTAACGTTGTGACCGCGTCAACGACGCAGTCGCAGGCAGTCCCGGGCGGCAACTTGATCGGCCTCTCGGCCAGCATCAACCCGCGAAAGAACCCAGTCCTCGTCATCGCTAGCAGCAACACGTCAAGCGACGCAGGTGGTAACTGGTGCTGGACTGACGTCTTCCGAAATGGCACCTCACTCGCAAACGGTGCTACCGCAGGTATGTCAGTCAACGTTGGTAGTAACACCAACGAGCTGATGGGATGCTGCTGGATGGTCTTGGACCAGGGTGCAACTGTTGGCGCGACGAACACGTACATCATGCGTGCGACGAACGGCGCGGGCACCAACCACGTCAACTTCGGCAACCAGCTGTCGTCGCTGATCTTGTGGGAACTGACAGACGTCAACTTCAAGTATTCATTCACCACAACGCAGACCACTCCCGCAGCCGCTCCGACGTATACTGATGTTGATGTCCAGAACCCAACGGCGGGTCTGATCACTCGTGGCCGACCAGTGTTGTTGATTGCTACGATCAACAGCAACACGAGCACGACGACGGGGCGCACCAACTACACCTTCTTCCGCAACGGCGGCAACGTCACCACGGGCTCGAAGGGCCTGCAGCTCGTTGACGGCGAGGGCAGCACTGACTGGAACAGGATGCCAACGTTGTTCTGGATCGACCAAAATCCAGTCAACAACCAAGGCTTCTACCAGTACCAGGTGATGGGTAGCAACACGTCTGGTTCTAGCTTCGTGGGACAAGGCTCGTACACTTACCTCTTCATGTACGAGCTCGATCCAGGTGGAACGGGTGTCGTCATCGACGGTTGGCTCGATGAGGGAAACTTCCTGTTCACCACGTCGTCGATCCAGGCGTTGGGCAATGCTAGCTTCGGCAACACGACGGTGACCCAACTGAACCAGATTGGGAGCAACGTCAACAACATCTTCAGCGGCAGCGTGACGATCCTGGGGACCCTGACGTTCCAGTCAGGTTCTGGGATGGCGATCACCGGCAGCTCGGTGTCCCGCCAGTTTACCATCCCGTTCCTGTCAGCGATGGTAACCACGCCCCAGTTCTCGGGCAGCAAGGCCAACCTGGGCGTTCACAAGTACGATGGTAGCAAGTTCAACACGAACATCGACCCGCTGACGTACAAGTACCGAGCGATCTTCGCGCCGGTCTTCGGCAACGGCAATGCGTATGTTGACCTCTACGACTACAGCGGCATCATCAACGGAACGCCGGGACCAGTCTCAGGTTCAGTCCTGACGGCCTCGTTGCCGTCTACCCTGACGCTCCAGGAGGCGGACATCTCTAACGTCTTGTCGACCGTGACTGGATCGGGCATCTTCCTCGCACGGGCTTGGGTCGACCCGTCGGGCAGCAACTTCGTCAATGTGGGAGGAGTAGAACTGAGCCTCGAATGGCGTTGAGGCTATAGTTTTCCTAGGATCACCATGAGTGGACTGGTACGTGGCAAGATCGAGTGTTACCTGAACACGTTCGCTAGGAACGCGTTGCAGCAGGCTTGTTTCAAGCTCATGTACGACTACTTCACGTCACACCCGAACTACACGCTGATCGCGTTGCAGTATGGCTCGTCGACGCAGGTGACGAACTCACCCGCGGGAAGTTCAGGCACGGGCACCGGGTTCTACGATCAAGCCAACTCGTTCGGGTTCAATGCTTTTTTCGTCGTGAGGTCAAACGCAACGACGGTCAGACCCTTCGACGTCTACCACCTGTTCCAGTGGTCCGGAGCTCCTAACACTGGTGGCCAAAGCATGGGAACTGCTCCGGGTGCACCAGCGCTCGTTGTTGGTTCTACGCAGCCGATCAACAACAACCAGACTTTCATGGCTTATGCCGCTGCGATTGGCGTCGGTGGCACCGGCGGATCCACAGGTAGCCCCAACAACGGCAACCCGTGGAAGGGGACCCAGAACGGCAACGGCGCTGACACGAAGCCTGCGACGGGGCCGATTTGGGGAGCCCCGACGGGCGGTGGTACGGGCGTGATGATCTGGCCACGAAGCAACAACAACGTCGGTTCTCACCGAAACCAGACTCAGAACATGTGCGCGTGGGGCCCGTCGTTTTCGTCTGATGCGAACTTCCCGACTCGACTTCACATCGTTGGTGACGATGATTCATTTGTGCTCTTCGTAGACTACAACGACAACGGTCAGGTTGTCGCGGGGTACAGCGGCATCTACACGCCGCGAAACAACGTCAGCATTCCCTATCCGTACGTTGTTTTCTCTTCATACAACGTGTTGCCTTTCAACGTCAGCAGCCAGAACTCATCGTACGTGACATCTGTTGCAAACAGCGTCTACGGTGACATCGCGGGCACAAGCACGCAGCAGGGTGGCATCGTCACGCCTCTGTCAGCTACGGTCGTTGGAGCGATGATGGATCACTACTCGATCTTTGCACAAAGCGTAGATTTCTGGCCCGATCATGCGTTTTCAGTCGCAACGTACAATCAGCTCGACATCCCAGTTGGGATCTACGAGGTTGGTGGTCCACAGACGTACACTGCTTTCTTGGGCCAGATCGACTTCATTCGTGAGATGTACAATGTTCCGCAGTATGGTGTCAGCTCTGACTACTCTCGCATCTTCGTGGGAGGATCTAACACCCTTCAGGCTCTCAGGTATGCACTTCCCTGGGACAAGACGACCCGCACTGTCCCACGCAGCGGTTTCACACGCAACGGTGTCAACTTTGTGGCCCCGTCGCTCAACCCCAACACTTGACCGGAGAACACCATGAGCGGACTTGTACGCGGCAAGATTGAGTGTGCGATCCCGGCCAACAACCGGCAGGACGAAACACAGGTCTACTTCAAGAACCTCTACGACTTCTTCACGTCGCATCCCAACTACACGCTGATCGCGTTGCAGTACGGATCAACCACCAACCTGCCCAACAGCACCTCGAGCGGGACGGGAACCAACTACTACGATCAAGCCAACTCGTTCGGGTACAATGCGTTCTTCGTAGTAAGGGCAAACGCGACGACGGCGAGGCCCTTTGACGTCTACTACCTGTTCCAGTGGGGAGGATCGTCTAACCAGTCTGGTGCCACGACCGTGATCGGTCAATCACCAGGTGCCCCGGCGTTGATCCAAAATGGAACCAGCGCAGGTAACACGGGCGTCAACATGACGGGATTGATGTGCCAAGCAGCGATCGGAATCGGCGGCACTGGTGGATCTGCGGGCAGCCCCAATAACGGCAACCCATGGAAGGGGACCCAGAACGGCAACGGTGCTGACACGAAGGGAAACCCAGTCTGGGGAGCGCCACCCGGCGGCGGCACGGGCGCCATGGTCTTTCCCCGAAGCAACAATGGCAACGCCGGGAGCGGGCAACAAGTCGGCGCCCACCAACAGTCTCGGCAGAACGGCGGGTCCATCTACGGCCTGCAGAGCGACACACAGCCGACGCGGATGAACATCGTAGCCGACGATGATTGTTGGGCCATCTTCACCGACTACAACGACACTGGAACGGGATCACCGTACCTCGCCTATGCAGGTCTCTACGTTCCCCGTCCGAACATTGCCCAGAACATCCCGTACCCGTTCTGCACCATCTTCCAGTGGACGAACATCCCGATCTCGGTGTCGGATCAGAGCATCTGGGGCGATGTCGCCGGCACTTCGTCACAACAAGGCGGCATCGCGATGCCCAACACGGGTTCGGTTGGCCAGCTGCAGCTTGATTACTTTCAGAACAACTTTGCGGTTGATGCGAACTTCGCACCCGACAAACAGATCCCGGGTAACCCCTACAACGAATGGCCCATCTGGGTCGGAGTGTTTGAACCCTGGCCCGTGCCGATGTCAGGTTACCTGGGCCAGATCGAGTTCATCAAGATCGTCTACGGTGTGGCGACCAACGACGTCAAGTCTGACTTCTCTCGCATCTTCTTTGGGACGACTACGCTTGCGTCACAGAAGATCTCGTTCCCGTGGGACTCTCAGAATAACACGGTTCCCCGCAGCGGTGCGACGCGCGCCGGTGTGACGTTCGTCACCAACCTGGGAGGAGGAATCTGACATGGGTGGTTTTGTTCGCGGCCGCGTCGAGTGCCTTTTCAACACGAAGAACTCGAACTACAATGCATCAAACGTCTTCACGACGTTGTACCAGTTCTTCACCTCGCACCCACAGTACACGTTGATCGCGTTGAACTACGGCAGCACGACCTCTGGTCCAGGAACGCTCCCGGGTACCGGCACGAACTTCATTGATGCGATCAACGCGGCAACTGTCAACTCATGGGGCAACAACGCTTTCTTTGTCGTCCGACAGAATGCTTCGCCAGCAAGACCGTACGACGTCTTTCACCTGTTCCAGTGGTCCGGTGCCTCTAACGGTACCGGCGGAGCAGGCGGTGGCTTTGGTTCGGCGCCGGGCAACCCTGGCCTCTTCCTCGGATCTTCGAACACCGGTAACAACAACTGCCACCTAGGACACGCTTGTGCGATCGGTATCAGCGGTTCAGGCGGCCCATTCACTGGTGGCGTGATCACTGGACCTGGCATCACAGGCTACGGAGGCAGCACTTCTGGTAGCCTGCAAAACGGCTTCGGTAACCCATGGCGTGGCAGCATGAACGCCCTGACTGGCGTCCTTGGCATTGACACCAAAGCGAACGGTGGTTCTAACGGCCTCGTTGGCGTCTGGGGTGCTCCTGCAGGCAGCGGCAGCTATGCCAGCGGCAGCGGCGTCTTCATCTTCCCCCGCAGCAACTGCGATGCAGGTGCTTTCCACTGGGGTTCTGCAGCTGCACACTTCGCCGAGAATTGCAACAACATTTTCGGCGGAAACGGCAACGTTGCATCAGACGTCCGAATGCATGTGATTGCTGACGATGATTCTTGGGTCATCTTCATTGACACCACTGATTCGAACAACGCGTCACAGATCATGTCGTTCGCTGGGCCGTACATCCCCCGCAACGGTATGCCGTCAGGCAGTCAAGGTACGATCACGCCCTATTGCGTCATCGCATCGTGGAATGCATTGCCCTGGTCGATCTCAAACGCAAGCGTCTATGGTGACTTGGCTGGTACGAGCGGCCAGCAGGGAGGCATCATCGGCAACACCACGGCGAGTGTGCGCCCGCTTGTCATGGACGAATCCAAAGCATTCATGGTCGACTACAACTACCAACCCAGCACGATCCTGTCATCGTCGTCAGGCGGACAGGGGGGTCTCGGAACGGGTGGTGGTGTCTTCTTTGACGAGTACCAGATTCCAGTCGGTGCGTATGAAACCGCACCCGCCAACGTCTGCGGTTACTTGGGTGAGATCGACTTCATCCGTAGCACGTACAACGTCTCTACGCCCGGCGTCAGGTGGGACTTCGCTCGCTATTTCATCGGTAGCTCGACACAGCAGGACCGCAAGTACTCGATCCCGTGGGACACTCAAAACAAGACAATCCCAAGGACGGGATTCACCCGCACGGGCATCAACTTTGTCCGGCCGCCGCCGGCATGATCGGGTGACGCATGGCGACTGACAACAGCATCATCGTCTCCGGTTCGCTATACACCGGTACCCTCGGGATCTTCCCAAGGTCCGGAATGGTGGCGACTGCCTCGCACGCGGCGATCACCGCGTCGATGCTCGGCGTCGGTGCTGTTCCCACGATCATCGTCTCGAGCTCGTTGTACACGGGCTCATACGGGCTTCTCTTCCCATCAGCGTCGCTGCTGGTAGCCTCGTCGTCGACGGGTCCCATTACCTCGTCGATGATCGGACCCGCGTTTGTCACGGGCTCATCGCCCGATGGCTACCCGACCCTGCTCATCAACTTCCAGACGGGCACAGGTTCGTCAGGAGGCGGTGGAAGCTTCACGCCGACAACGTACGTGCTGACCGGGTACTACGTCGCCGGTGCTGTCCGTGAGACCTGGTCGGGAAACAGCATCAACACGCCCAACCCGACGGGACACCCGCTGGTCGACATCATCGTGATGGGTTCGTACCCGCCCCAGAACTCGGCGACGTGATCAACGCTTGATGGGGACGGCCGGCACGATCTCGAGCTGCGGTTGGGGTGACCGGCGGAAGATCTCTTCGAGGGCTCGCCGGCGGTTCTCTTCCTCGCGCTTCAGCTCAGCCTCGGTCTTCTCGGGCGGGACGGTGATGACGTCATCATCTCCCATCAGGTCGATCGTGATTGACGCCATGTCATCCTCCTTTGCGTAAGTATCAGGGACCTACTGGATCCACCGTAACCACGGTCGGGAGGGCTGTACAGGCGGCCCACAGGGAGCCCACGGACAATTCGCGGGCCCCCATGTTGGGGCTCACAAGTTCAGCTTTGCGAGAATGCTGTCGAGGGACGAGTCCGACAGCTTGTTGTTCTTGCACGCCGCGGCGAACCATTCACGAGCGTTCAGGGCGCGGTTCTCCCACAGGTTGAAGTAGACCGCGGTGAAACCGCCGCCCAACAGCACCTGCTCGGCGTACCGCTTGCGCGAGCCGTTGGCCTCCGCCTTGTACGCCGCGACCTTCTCGTCGATGTCACGGCAGTAGTCGTTGAAGGCCCGCTGCATCGCCCGGAGCTTGTCCTGGACGTCGACTGGGACCAACGGGATGATGTCGTCGGCCTTGTCGAGGATGACAGCTTCGAGAGCGTTACGCGCTGACGAGGTCACCGTGTCCTTCGACTTGTGGGCGAGGACGTACGTCTTGTTCTTGACCTTCAGGCGCTGGAACGAAGCACCGGTCTGGACACAGACGACCGCACCCTCGAGCTGGGACGGGTCGGCGGCGTCGACGAAGCACGCCAGAGCGGCGACGTCACGGATCTCCCAGGTCTTGGGGCGCCGGACGTGCTCGATGCGGAGCGTCTCGATCGGGACCTCCTTGCCGGTCTGCGTGTGGCGTGCCGCCAGCAGGTAGACACGGGGCTCGGGGTAGACGACCACGATCTGGTTGTGGGGCGAGACGAGCTCGAAGACGTAGGTCAGCTCCTTGTTGAGGTGGATGACCTTCTCCGGACCGTCGACAACCCAGTCGACCGGCTTCCCCGACACTTCCTCACGCGTCAGCTTCAACGCCTGGAGGAACAGTTGCGAGAACGTCGCATCACCGATCTCGAGGTTGCCCGCGTTGATGGGCAGGTCAGCCTCGGGAACGGACCGCGTGCCGGCGTGCCACTTGCCGTGGAGCGGGTCCCAGTACAGGATGATGCAGGTCCCGTCGACCTTCTCGTAGACCTTCAAGGACGGGTGCGACCAGTCGATGTTGGCCGCAGCCGGATCGCCGTGGTTGTAGAAGCGGCACATGGGCCAGGCCAGCACCTCGATCTCGCCGACCCGGACGTCCTTCCAGTCCTGTCCCGCGATCGCGAGGTCAGCCTTCGGCCTGATGACGAGACCGCGGCACTGCTCCGCAACGGGGTCACCGTTCTTGGCCAAGATCTGGTCGTAGTTGAGCGCGAACTTGTCCATCGTCGCGTTGGGGCGTGCGCAGACACCGTGCTCTTCCTCGAGCTGCCGGAACGTGTGGTTGCGTAGGTAGTCCTTGACCAAGAGGTCCATGCCGTCACCCTAACTCCTGCACCGGTCCAGATACACTGTGCCAGCGTTTGGTACGATTGATCGTGAGTTCG
>Ga0070740_10000948_pt1 | contig 45932 bp, 34 predicted proteins | sample Coa_R2_FD_67286 | JGI IMG/M metagenome (GOLD analysis project Ga0070740, IMG submission 67286) | Surface soil microbial communities from Centralia Pennsylvania, which are recovering from an underground coalmine fire - Coalmine... | ecosystem: Environmental > Terrestrial > Soil > Unclassified ... | reverse complement strand
GTGACCAACTGGGAGCGCCGTCGCTACCTGGAATTGATCTAGCAGTCATAAGGCGTGACAGGCTCGATAAGCGCCACGCGCTTATCGAGCCTGTCACGCCTTATGACTTATTTTTCGTTCTCCGGCGTTTCAAACAGCCCGTGACTCTCATGCAGCTTCAGGCCGAGCTTATTGGCCTCGTCTGTGGTGAGATAGGGGAAGAGGTGCCCGACCAGTGGCTCGCCGCGCTGGAATCGCTGGAGATTGGCCTGGGCGCTTTCGACAAAGAGATGGAAGCCCGTTGCGGGATTGACCAGCCTTTGCGCAAGATCCTGCCAGATCTCCATTGCCTGCTGCGTTTTATCTGCATGCTGCGGCTGGTGACTGAGGTAGCGCGAGACGATAAACAGCTTATCCTCGTCGAGCAGGCCCAGGTGTTCGGCCCAGAGCAAGATGCGCAGATCGCGGGCGAAATCAGCGTGCAGCACGGCCACATTCATTTCCGCATCATCGCGCATGCCCCGGTTGTTGAGATTGGCCGAGCCGACAGTGGTCCAGAGATCATCGACAATAGCCACCTTCGCGTGAACGTAGACCGGGCGGTAGCGCGTGTGGCCGTCTTGCAGGACCGAATTCGCCAGGCAAAAAACCTGGATACGTCCCGCAGCAGCCGCGCCCGGCGCATTCTTGCGCAACTCGTTGAGGCCGGCATCGGTGAACGAGCGGCCAACGTTTGGATGGTCGGGCAGGATGAACATGGCGCTAGCTCCGCGTTCCAGCGCCTGAGCCAGCAGGTGCATGTTGCGCTCCATGTCCTGATTGACGGGGCCGAATTCGCCGATGTTCACGCCTACATAAGCATGCAGCCAGAAATACTGGTTCTCCAGGTAAACAAACTGGCGCACATTGCTCAGCGCGTTGGCGTAAAGCTGAGCAATGCCCTGAATGCCCTCTTTGGGCGCGAACTCGTAGGTATCGGGGGGAATGGTGCGCGCGATTTGCACAAAGCGATGGGGCAGAGCCGATTGGGGCATGCGCGCAGGCTCAGGCACAAGCTGTTCCTCCGGCAGCTTTTTGCGATTGGCCATCTCATTCCAGCGCTGGAAAAAGTTGAACTCGACATCCTGCGCGGCGGTGCCTTCGATCATAGTGTGGACATCGTGCCAGGCGTGGGGACTTGCGTTCTCGGGATTGGAGCGCAGGCGCGAGAGGAGGTTATGCCAGGGCGTGTCCCAGCGGTCGAAGTCGCCGTTGAGTTCGATCAGAGGATCGATCCCGCCCACGAACGCGTAGCGCCCATCGACAATCGAGATCTTCTGGTGCAGCGACTCTGAGGGATGGGGCAGGCGGCTGGCGCTATCGTCCAGAATACACTGCACTCCTACCTCTGTAAGCTGCTTATGGGCGGTTTCTGGACTATAGTGCGAAAAGACTTCGGGGCAGGCCCACAGCAGCACCTTCACATCGACTCCCTTGCGTACCGCGTATCCCAGGACGTTCTGAAGCGTCAACTCCTGCGTACACCAGAACTGGATAGCCTCCTCAGAGAGCCCGGCCATACGCAGCTCCTCGATAAGAATAGTTTGTTCGGGGCTGCCGTCCGGTCCCGCCCGGTGGTCCGGGCCACGCACCATCAGCATATGCGGGGTAATCCCCCAGTTCGCGAGATGAATTGACTCGCGCGCAGTCAGGAAGCGCAGGCACATGGTCCACATAGCGTGGCGTCCATCCACCAGAAATGTCACCTGCGAATCGGTGCGTACCGGGGCATCGCCCTCAGCCCACCAATGAAGTTCGGTCTGTTCTGCGTTCGTCTGCACATTGGCCTCCAGAAAAATAATAAGCGTTTGTCTTTCTCTAACGATATAAACGCATCGTAACACGGTCCTCCTCAGCAGGGCAAGCGAATGTTCCCGGAGATTCTACCGATTGTCCCTATGCCTCCCAGTGCATTGCGAATTCCTCGCCGATTCCGCACATTTCTTGCGAATCCTGGTGCGAACATCCGGCCTGCGCGATGAGATATAATAGATCAGGCCATATTTTTCTCTGCAAGGGAGCTAACCAATGGGTATACAGAGCATCAACCCGACAACCGAAGAGGTACTGCAAACGTTTGAGCCATATAGCCGGGAACAGATCGACGAGGCGCTTGACCAGGCGCGGAGGACTTTTCTGCAATGGCGCACGACCAGTTTCGCCGAGCGTGCGGCGGGCTTTCAGCGTCTGGCGCGCACCCTGCGCGCGCGCAAAACAGAGTTGGCGCGCCTGGCTGTCCAAGAGATGGGCAAGTCGCTGATCGAGGCTGAGGCGGAGGTGGAGAAGTGCGCCTGGAACTGCGAGTATTATGCGGAGAACGCTGAAAGCTTCCTCGCCGATGAGAGGATTGCGACCAATGCCACCGAGAGCTATGTCTCGTTTCAGCCCCTGGGCGTGGTGCTGGCGCTCATGCCCTGGAACTTCCCCTACTGGCAGGTCTTTCGCTTCGCCGCCCCGGCGCTCATGGCAGGCAATACCGCCGTGCTCAAGCACGCCTCCAACGTCTCGCTCTGCGCGCTGGAGATCGAGCGCCTCTTCCGCGAGAGCGACCTGCCGGTTGGCATTTTCCGCACGGTGCTGGTGCCCGGCTCCGAAACCGCCAGCTTGATTGCCGACCGACGCATTGCAGCGGTAACGCTCACCGGCAGTGAGGGCGCGGGCGTTGCGGTGGCCTCGGCCAGCGGCGCGGCCCTGAAGAAGCACGTGCTGGAACTGGGCGGCTCGGATGCCTTTATCGTTCTGGAGGACGCCGACCTGGACCAGGCGGCGCAGGTCGCGGTGACTGCGCGCTTCCAGAACAACGGACAGAGTTGCATCGCCGCCAAACGCTTTATCGTCGTCGAGTCGGTGGCCGCCGATTTCGAGCGCAAATTCGCCGAGGCCGCCTCGAAGCTGCGCGTCGGCGATCCTCTGGATCGCGAGACGCAGATTGGGCCAGTTGCGCGTGGCGACCTGCGTGACGAACTGGATCGTCAGGTGCAGACCTCGATCAAGATGGGCGCGCGCGTTCTGCTCGGCGGCAAACCGCGCGCGGGCAAGGGCTACTTCTACGAGCCGACCATTCTGACCGATGTCACGCCCGACATGCCAATGTTCCGCGAGGAGACCTTTGGTCCAGCCGCTGCTGTGATTCGCGCCCGCGACGCCGAACACGCCCTCGAACTGGCAAACGACTCTCAGTTTGGTCTGGGTGGCAACCTCTGGACCCGCGATATCGTGCGCGGGCGCGCACTGGCCCGCCGCATCGAGAGCGGCGCGGTCTTCATCAATGGCATGACCGCAAGTGATCCTCGCCTGCCCTTTGGCGGCGTCAAGCACAGCGGCTATGGGCGTGAATTGTCGGTGTTCGGCATACGGGAGTTTGTGAACATCCAAACCGTCTGGATTGGTCCCAAAATCGATCCCGCCGCCACGCCTGTCGCAAGCGAGTAAGCCCACCTCCACATTTCACAATACATGTAAAAGCAAACGGGCTTGAATAACCTCAAGCCCGTTTGCTTTTACGTGTAGAAATACATGGATAAGAACTGGCCCGCACCCACCAACGCCATTGTTGGTTTGAGCGGTCAGGGGACGCCAGCGCCCTACCAACAGTATACTCGAAGGAAATTTCCTGTGCAAGTCACTTTTATTTAATTTCCCTGGCGAAAGGGAGAGCCTGCACGATCAGGTCCGCGGCTGTTTCAAACGAGAAGAGGCCGGTGTTGATGAGCAAGTGGTAGAGTTCGGGCTGCGTACCGTTTGAGCCATAGTAATGGCGCAGATAGTTCTCCGTCTCTCCGTCGCGGCGCTCGATAAACTCGATGGCCTCGGCGCGCGTGAGTTGGAAGAGTTCCTGAATGTTCTCGATGCGCCTGGCCAGGGGAGCAAAGATATAGACATGAAGTACGCGGGGCAGGCCGCGCAGGAGAAATTGCGCGCCGCGTCCGATAATCACGGCGTTGCCGGCGCTGGCCATCTCCAGCACGACACGCTGCGTCAGACGAAAATATGCCTGTTCCTGCGTTAGCGTCGGGAGATTGACCGCCTGGTGTTGTAAGACTTTGCTATAGTTCAGATTGAAGAGTGCATTGGAGGTGAGCGCCTCCAGCATATAGCCAAGCGGGCCGCTGGTCTGCTCGTCCTGGTTCTCAATCTGCTCGACGGCCACGCCCGAACGCCGGGCAACCTCATCGATGATTTCATGGTCCAGGTAGTGTAAGTTGGCGCGGCGAGCCAGGATGCGTCCGACCTCCGAGCCGCCGCTGCCGCACTGGCGAGCAATCGTGACGACGATCTTCTCGCCTTCCGGTACGCCTGCCGGGGCATCGCTTTCCATCTCCCCCGTCTCAGGGAGCCGCCTGGTTGTTGAAGTGCTCTGCTTTGCCGAACCGCCCTCTCGTCCACGGAATAATGCCATCTGCCTCGTCCTCGTTGTAGACACAATACATCGCCAGTACCTTTATGCTACAACGCCGTCTGCTAGAGATGCAAGCCGGGCTGCATCTCCCTCAGGCCCCTCTGGAACGAAAGGGGCACTTTCACCCATCATCACCAAAAAATGGGTAGGCTTGCGCATATGTCCGCCGGCGAATCCAGATACACTTTCAGAGTGTTCTCCTTCTGAGAATACACGTTTGGAAAATTGAAGTTAGTACAGGAGATATATGAATGACGTACTATCGCATCGCATTACAAAATCGTCAGAGCACTACGTGGATCTGGAAGACGACGGTACTCACCTCGTTGGCGGCGGTGTTTCAGCTTCTAAAAATCTATCGCTCTGTTCCTCAAAACCGCATTCGCGTGTTCACTGCTTCTACAAAAGAGCAACTGGATGAAATGCTCTGCCTTGAGAATGCTCACCGGGTCTCCGGTTCCAGCACCGCAGCACAATTTTTGCTTGCGCGAAAGCTCTATATCCCAGGAATAACGCACGACACACCAGAACAGGTATTGACGGAGCGCGAGATAGTAGTGCAACCGGTTCGGCAAGAGATAGCCATTGCCGCCGGTTCAGCGTTGCGCGGGTCTTCCTCTAGCACGGTGAGTTCGTTTAATCGAGGAGGGATGAGTCTTCTTGAGTGGAGGCGTCTCGAGCTAGAAGACGGGCCCGGGGGCGATCACGATACTCCCTATCGCTTCACCCTTCCTCCTACCACACCACAAATGCTTGCCTGGATACATCTGCGCGCCAGGGTGCAGGAGGGGGAGCTAACGCGATAGGTCGTCTATGGTTTGCTCTCCCTCCCTGGACCTCTCAGGCGATAGCGAAGAGTCCCAGCACGAAGAAGACGATCAGAATGGATTGAAGCGCGGCAAAACCGGCGACGAGAAAATTGTGCAGGTGTGGTTTCTCTTCTTTGCAGGTGAAGAGGGCGAGCAACATAAAGGCCGGGAAGACCAGCAAATAGTAGCGCGCCAGGCTATTCAGGCTATTCGACGAGAGCGGCAGCAGGACGGTGACAGCCGTGTAGAGCGTGTAAATCATCGGCAGGCGGCGCCAGGACCAGAGGATGACCGCGAGAAAGGCGAAGGCTGCGACGATGTTGAGCAGCCAGAAGTTCCAGTTCAGCGGTTGCCCCAGGATGGGATGAAGCACCGAGTAAATGAGCAGGCGCAGCGGTGAAGAGAGCTGGCGTCCCCATCCCCATTTGCTCGCGTGAAAGGTTGCGAAAAAGTCACCGATGTAGAGTTGTCCGTAAAGCATGAAGGCGAGCAGGCCACAGGGCACCAGCACAAGAGCCAGCGCGCGTAGCCAGTTTCGTACCTCGCGCGCGGCCTGCCAAAGTCCTGAGAAATACAGGCGCAGCATGAGCGCGGCTCGCTCGCTCAGGTTGGAGGGCAAGATGGCGGGCAGTGGCGCGTAGCGAGCGCTGATCACGCGCAGGTATTCCCAGGTCAGGGGCACCACCAGGGCCACGCCCTGCAAGCGGGTGAGCGCGGCCAGCCCGCCGCAAAGTCCCGCCAGCCACCACCTCTGGCGGCGGGCATAGTAGATGGCGGCAATGGAGAGGCCGAGCAGCAGCGATTCGGTGTAGATGGCTGAGAGAAAGAAGGCCAGCGGGAAAAGCGCCAGGTAGAGAACGGCCCTTGCGGCGATCTTCTGGCCAAGCTCCCTGTGGACCAGCAGGTAAAAATAGATAATCATGCCTACACCTGCCAGATTAGAGATCAGCGCGCCGGAGATATTAAAAGCATCGGCGCTGCCCCCGAAAAGCCTGCCCAACCCGGCGATCAGCAGGGGATAGAGGGGATAGAACACCCAGTCAGTGCGGTTGTGGAGCGTGCTGGCAGGCCAGTAGCCACTGCGAGCGATGTCCACGTAAAAGCCGCTATCGAAGCGATTCCACATCAGCCAGAGCGATTGGGGAAATGAACCCTGCGCGGCGAAGGTCGGCAGCCTGGGATTGCTGATGAGAACGGGCAGCAGATAATACATAGAGAGCAGCCCGATGGCCAGCACGATCAGGCGCGTGCCCAGGTAGGGCAGCACCGCCTCCCGCCAGATCTGCGAGGCCGTGGGCGTTTTCTCATCCGCAGGCGTATCCTCGCGCGCAAACGTATCCATGACCCTCGGCTCAAGAGCAGATGACATATTGTCCAGTTGTTCTGTTTTAGAAAGCTTTTTGAGAAGGGAAGACCCGTACATCCTTTTTCTCCTCAAGAAAAACGAGCCACGCTTCCACGCAGCCCTGGGAGAGTCTATCGTTACAGACAGTGTAGCAAAATCTCGCACGAAAAAGGACATATGCGTAAAATTATGGGTAGTTAAGGTTACGTACAAATACTGTATAGGGATTTTTTCTCAATTTTTTGCAAGAGAATTGTAAAGAAGTTGTAAAATATGAATAGGTATAAATACTTACTATAAGTGTATGGAAACATATTGTCGAATAGTTTCCCGTTCATTCGGGAGATACCATTGACTTCCTCGGCTAAGATAAGATAGAAATAGAGTGCCTGGGTTAGTCCTGTTCCGGGGGAGCGTATGCGAACGCTGAATTTGCACCAACTGGCCACCTTTCAGGTAGTGGCGAAGCACTGTAGTTTTGTGCGCGCGGCTGAAGAGCTGCACTTTAGCCAGCCGGCTGTCTCCGCGCAGATTCGTCATCTGGAGAACGCACTGGGAGTCAAGCTCTTCGATCAAATTGGCCGTCAGACCCATCTGACGCAGGCCGGTGAGGAGCTCTACCTTTATAGCCAGAAAATCTTCTCCCTGATTGATGAGACGCTCGACAATATGGAGGCGCTGCGCAGCCCGCACTATGGTCGCCTGAGCGTGGGGGCTGATACCACCGTCGGCACCTACGTCATCCCTGGTCTGCTGGGCAAGTTTCACCAGATGTATCCGCAGGTTGAGATTTCGTTGGAGGTGCTCAACCGGGCCTCGCTGGTGGATGCGCTGGCCAGCAATCGCGTGGACATGGCGGTGATGGGCAAGGTGCCGTCTGATATGCCGGTAGAGATCGAACCATTTGCATTTAACGAACTGGTGTTGGTTGCCTCGCCCACCCACCGGCTAGCCGGCCTGGAGCGCGTGCCGATTGAGGAGCTAGGGCGCGAGCATTTTCTCCTGCGCGAGCCGGGTTCGGGCACGCGAGCGGCTCTGGAGAGCGCGTTTCAGGAGGCGGGCGTGCCCTTGCAGATCAGCATGCAGGTGGGGAATAACAGCGCGATCAAGCAAGGCGTGGCGGCCGGCCTGGGTATCGCTCTAATCTCGCGTGTGGCTCTTGATATGGAGCTGGAGACCGGGCGCCTGGTGATTCTGAACGTCGAGGGCTTCCCGATCGTGCGCCAGTGGCGCCTGGTGCATGTGCGCGATAAGCATCTCTCGGCCACCGCGAAAGCGTTCAAATCCTTCCTGATTCAGCACGCCGATCGCCGATTGAGGCGCAAAACCGACGTCACTGTTTCCGGCATCCCCGCCTCGTAAAGGGATCGTTCCTCTCTTGACAGCAAAGGAGTGTGCGCGCTATGACGCAACCACTGGAGAATGAGAAGCAGGCTCTTGTTGACGAGGTGCGGCGCTTTGTCGAGCGGGAGGTCTTTCCGGTCGCTCGCGCCCTGGAGCACGCCGATCTCTACCCTGATGCCCTGGTGGAGAAGCTCAAGCACCTGGGCATCTTTAGCGCCACGCTGCCCGAAACCTATGGTGGCCTGGCCCTCGACTTCTGCACCTACGCGCGCATCATCGAGGAGCTTTCGCGCGGCTGGATGAGCCTGGCGGGCATTGTCAACACGCACGTTCTGGTGGCGTATATGATCGCGACCTATGGTACGGAGGAGCAGCGGCAGCGTTTCCTCCCGCGCATGGCCACCGGGGAACTGCGCGGCGCGCTCTGCCTCTCCGAGGCCAGCGGCGGCAGCGATGTGCAGGCGATTACCATGACCGCCGAGCGTGCGGGCGAGGACTACATTCTCACCGGCAGCAAGCTCTGGGTAACGAACGGGGTGCGCGGAGGTCTCTTCGCGGTGCTTGCACGCACGGATATTGCCAGCTCGCCTCCCTATCGCGGCATGAGCCTCTTCCTGGTCGAAAAAGGCTCGCCGGGTCTGAGCGCGGCCCGCACCTTTGACAAGCTGGGCTACAAGGGCGTAGAAACCGCCGAACTGGTGTTTGACCATGTGCGCGTGCCGGCTGCCAATCTGTTAGGCGAGCGCGAGGGCCAGGGCTTCAAGCACGCCATGAGCGGCCTGGAGGTTGGTCGCATCAACGTGGCTGCCCGCGCGGTGGGCGTGGCCCGCGCAGCCTTCGAGGATGCCATCAAGTACGCGCAGCAGCGTCGAACCTTCGGACAACCCATCGCCCAGCACCAGGCTATCCAGTTCAAGCTGGCCGATATGGCGACGCGCATCGAGGCTGCTCGCTTGCTGGTCGAGCAGGCAGCGCGCAAGAAGGATCGCGGCGAGCGCTGCGACCTGGAGGCCGGCATGGCCAAGCTCTTCGCCTCCGAGATGTGCCAGCACGTCACCCTGGAGGCCATGCGCATCTTTGGCGGCTTTGGCTACACCAGAGAGTTTAACGTCGAACGCTACTACCGCGACGCCCCGCTGATGCTGGTAGGCGAGGGCACCAGCGAGATCCAGAGCCTGGTGATTGCTCGCCAGCTTCTCGAACGCTACAAGCTGACCGACGAACGGTGAATCAACGCCCGGGCCGGGGCGCGCCCCTGTTCGCACCCGCCGCTCCAATGGCCAGGCCGACCAGGGCCAGCATGGCATCGATGCTGAACGAGCGCAAGATGCCAGGAATGGCATTGACTACGTATGTGACGTCTTGAAAACCGTTCGCAGTTATGCCGGCGAGTATAAAGAAAGCGATAAAGTCGGCTATGAGGTACCAGAGCGTAGCCCACAGGCAGGTGTACATGCCGGTGCTCATCTTGCCGCCAGCCCTGGCTCCGCTGCGCCCCGCGAAGTAATAGATGATCCAGGCGATGAGTCCCTGAACCAGGCTAATCCCCAGGCTGACGAGAAAGCTGAGAATGCCGGTCACATCCGCCGCCTCCGCGTTGTGGATGCTATCCATCAAGCCCGACGGCAGGCTGACCGCCGTGACCCAGCCGGCAACGAGGATGATCAGGATCAGGCCAAAAAATAGGCCCCGCACAAAGGCAATCCGGCCCGTCGGCCTGCCTGGAACCGCCTGAGCCGCCGGATATGGCTGCTGAAACCCGTAAGCCGGCTGCGCTGTCTGGTATAGCGATTGCGCCGACGGATAATTTGCATAAGGATCTGGCTGCTGTTGCATGGACGTCGCCTCTTTCGCATAGCTTTTCAACTCATCTATTATTTGCCTTTATTATTCGCCTTAACTATACCTACCTTTTCTACGGACCGGCTATAGATAAGCTCACTATTCGAGAGTGCTCTCACTCACAGGGAATATTCGCATACTTGTTACGTGAGCGGACGTGTGAAAGGGTGAGGATATAATGAAGCTAGAGATGAACCCAAAGCCATTGTGCCCACCTGGGAAGATAGTCCGATGAAAAAACAGAGTGAAGCTCATCACCGAGAGGAGAGAAATGCCCTATGCAATTTGGCCGTTGCTACGAGGAATTTGAGATCGGCGCGGTGTATAAGCACTGGCCGGGACGCACGATTACCGAATATGACGACACGCTCTTCTGCATGCTAACCATGAATCATCATCCCCTGCACATCGATGCCAACTATGCGGAGACCACGCAGTTTAAGCAGCGCCTGGTGGTTGGCTCGCTGGTCTTCAGCATTGTGCTGGGCATGACGGTGGAGGATGTCAGCGGGAAGGCGATCGCCAACCTGGAGTTTGAGCATGTCAAGCATCTCGCTCCGACCTTTCACGGCGACACCATCTACGCCGAGACGACCGTGCTGGAGAAGCGCCTGACCAGCAGCAATCCCGATCGCGGGGTGGTCACGGTGGAGACGATCGCGTATAATCAACGGGGAGAGAACGTACTCTCTTTTAAAAGGAGCGTGCTGGTTCCCACGCGGGCGCTGGACGAGGCGCAGCGCCTGTCCTGGGAGGCGAAGATGCAGCGTGCCAGTACCAGTAAAGGAATGCGCCAGGTATGACAGACAGCGGAAATATCATGCCCCCCAAGGTCCAGATGGTTCTGGCCCGCGATTTTGTCGTGCGTCGCTCGGAATTGACCGTGCCGGGGCATAGTCTCAAAATGATGAGCAAGGCTGCGGCCTCCAACGCCGATCAGGTGATGTTCGACCTGGAGGACGCCTGCGCGGTTTCCCAGAAGGTGGAGGCGCGGCAGACAGTGATTGAGGCGTTCAATACGCTGGACTTTCACGGCAAGCTTCGTGCCTTTCGGCCAAACAATATTCGCACGCGCTTCTTCTATCGCGACCTGATCGAGGTGGTTGAGGCTGCGGGCCGCAACATTGACGTCGTTGTGATCCCCAAATGTTACGGGCCCGAAGATGTTCTGGTTGTCGATCGGCTGCTCAGCGGGATCGAGGAGAACATGGGCTTCGAGGTCGGGCGCATCAAGCTCGAAGTGCTGATCGAATCGGCTGACGCGGTGCTGCACGCGGAACAGATTGCGAAGTGTACACCGCGTATGGGCGGACTGATCTTTGGTCTGGTGGACTTCGCGGGCGACATTGGCGCGCAGGAACTCGGCGGGGAGCAGTTTTTCTACTACAATTACGCCAAAGCCAAATGCATCGCTGCCGCCCGGGCTGCCGGCATTACCGTCGTCGATGGCGTAACCCTGGCGATTCGCGATCCCGAAGCCTGCCGCCGCGATGCTCAGATGGGCGCACGCATGGGTTTTGATGGCAAATGGGCCATTCATCCCTCGCAGATCGAGATCATTCACGAAGCGTACACGCCCGACGCCCAGGCCATCGCGCGCGCCAAGCACATCATCGAAGCCTACGAGCAGGCCGATATCGAGGGTGGGCTGGGCGCGATCGTGATCGACGACCAGATGGTGGACGCAGCCCTGCTGCGCGTCGAATGGCGCACCCTGGCGATTGCGCGCAAAGCGGGGCTGGCATAGCGCCCGCTTTAGCTTGTCGCTTTGTTGTACAGTTCACAGATGATGCGCGTGGCTTCGGAATCGCCAACCTCCTGGGCCAGTTCGTGGTGATATCCCTCGACGCGGGCCATGCGTGCCGAGATAAACTCATGGATCGCTGTGCCTTCGGCCAGACCGCTCAGCCCACGCATCATTGCCTCATACTCCAATTCAACTTGTTCACGCAAATGTGCAACTTCACTCGCCTTCATCGTCTTGACCCTCCGGCTGAATCGATTGTTTTCGGATTCGTTTGTCACACCATAGTAGTTATAAATCAAAGCGCGCAAATTTGATAGTCCGAATCATCATCGAATCCCCATCGTTTCATAGCGATTTTGTCACGTTGTGTCTCGTTTTTCAGAAAAATGTCTAAATTTGTTGACATTATGTATGACAATGTATACAATATTGTTGTAAGTCATGTTTGTCGGAAGTGTTTTTTAGTTGGATTGGGAGGCTTCTATGACTGTACCAAACGAAAAGTTGCAGCGTGCGCGCCTGGAGAAACGTTGGAGTGTGACGGCGGCGAGTCGGCAGGTGGGGGTGAGCACTAATACGTTCAGTCGCTGGGAGCAGGGCCTGCAAATTCCCCAACTGGCTACCCTCACTCAATTAATGGAAGCGTTTGAAATGTCGGCGGAGGAGTTGGGTTTCGGTTTTGTTATTTCCCCTCAGACAAGGACTCGTCGCGTGTCGGAATCTCTGAGTGACGCGGACGCCCCCGCGACTTCCGTGGCGATGCCGGAGGTGGATGGGGAGCAGTATGCGGCCAGCGTGAGCTATTCCATGCGGCTTCCGAAGCCGCCGTATGTTCAGCCGGCTGCCTCGGCGCGGGCCGAGGAGGAGCAACTTTCGCGCCGCCAGGTGATTGCCGCGCTGATCGGCACGCCGGCGGCGGTCTTTTGCGCGCGCCAGGGCGATACGCTCTCGCTGCTACGCGTTGAGGAGATTCTGACGCTCTGCGCCTCACATATTCCCCTCTGCTGGCAGCTTTACTTTGAAGGAGGGCAGGCCGAGGTTGAGCGTGTGCTGCCCGACTATATCACGCAGCTTTCAACCCTGACCCGCCATCCGTCCTCGTACCAGCAGCGCGCGGCCTCGCTGCTCTCTCAGGCCCATCAGCTCTCATCTCTGCTGGCGACGCAGCGCCAGGACTACGGTGCGGCCTCGCTCAGCGCCCGGCAGGCGCTTTTCTACGGCGAACTGGCCGGGGACCCCAATCTCCAGCTTGCCTCGTACATTCGCCGGGCTCTAGTCTGCCTGTATATGAAGCGCCCGCGCCAGCGCTTGCAAGCGTATCAGGGCGCGCTGCAACTGGCCGCGCAGTCCTCGCCACTTTTGCAGGGTCGCACATATCTTGGCCTGGCCGAGGTTTCCAGCAAGCTGGGCGACGAACATGAGACCTGGCACTTCCTGGATCTGGCGCAGCAGGTCTTCCCGGAACATCCTGAGGACGACCCGAACTTTGCGTATACCCACTTCTCCCTGACCTCACTCGCAAACCTTGAGGGAATGATGCATCTCAACCTGGAACAGCCAGAACGCGCCTGGCAGGCGTTTTCTCGCGCCGAACGCATGGTTCCTCTAGGAACTGTGCCTACGCGCCTGGAACTCACTGTGCGCCAGGCCGCGACCTCCTGCGCGCTCGGCGAACTGGAACAGACCTGCTACTACCTGCGCGCCGCTGTCCCGATGGCCCGCGAGCTCGGCAGCCACCTGCGCGTCGATGAGTCCTACGAGATCTACGAGCGCCTGCTGGACACCTGGGGCGATGAGCCGGGCGTGCGGGAATTGGATGAGCTGTTTCGCTGATCCAAATTGCTTGATCTACGCCTGCTCTAAATAGCTCAACATCGCTGCTCCGGTCTTAATGCCCACGAAGAAGCGTGCAAGCTCCAGATTCTCGTTGGGCGCATGGTTGGACTCGTCGGCGTTGGCGTAGGGGATACCGAAGGCGGAGATGCCCAGGGTGCCGGTAAAGGCGTAGTTAGGCAGGCTGCCACCTTTGGCCGGCACCAAAAGGGGCTCCACGCCCTGGGCCGCGAGGATGGCCTGGCGCAGCGGTTCAGTGAAAGGCGAGTCCAGCGGCGTCTTCGAGGGGTCCATCGCGCCATAACTGATGACGCTGACCTCCGGGGCGTGGCGCTGGACGTGCGCCCGTACTTTGGCGAGGATTTCGTCGGCCCGTTGCGCCTCCACCAGGCGAATATCGCATTTCGCCACGGCTTCGTGCGGCAGTACGGTCTTCGAGCCGGGCCCGCCGTAGCCACCGTGAATGCCGTTGATGGTCAGGGTGGGCCACGCTGCCAGTCGCTCAAAATAGCCGCGCTCCCGTGGCTCGTCGAGTCGCTGAATACCGAGCCTCTGCTTGACGCCCTCGACATCGACGGGCAGCTTTGCCAGAGCCTCGCGCTCAAGCTCGCTCAGGGGCTGCACGTTGTCGTAGAAACCCTCGATAGTGATCTCGCCGCGCTCGTTCTTCATGCTGGCGAGCAGATGAACCAGCGTCCAGAGGGGATTCGGCACAACGCCTCCCCAGTTGCCCGAGTGCAGGTCCTGGTTGGCTCCCCGCGCGCGCAACTCGATATCCAGCACACCGCGCACGCCAAAGCTGATGACCGGACGCCCGCTTTCATGAACCGGCCCGTCGCTGATAATCACCAGGTCGGCGCGCAATTCCTCGCGATGCGCCTCGACAAAGGCCGGCATATGGGGACTGCCCACCTCCTCCTCGCCCTCCAGCAACACCTTGACGTTACATGGCAGGCCGCCACGACAGGTCAGCAGCGTCTCCAGCGCCATCAACTGTGCAAAATGCTGTCCTTTGTTATCGCCAACCCCGCGCGCGTAGAGCCGTCCCTCGCGCACGGTTGGCTCGAAAGGCGGCGAAATCCACTCCTCTAGCGGGTCAGGCGGCTGCACATCGTAATGCCCGTAGAGCAGCACCGTCGGCGCGTCGGCCCGCGCGCGATATTCCCCGAAGACCATCGGCCAGCCAGCGGTGGGCATGATCCGCACGTCCAGCCCTATTTCGCGCATCACGCCCGCGATATATTCCGCGACCTCGCCAATCTCCTCGCCATACGCGCTGATGCTCGGCCGTCGTAAATAATCGATCAGCCGTGTGAGAAACGCTTGCTCATGCTGATCGACATACGCAAAAATATCGGAGAGATCTATGGTGGACATGGCGGCCCCTTTCCAGCAGCGCGCAAGGGGCGCTGCTCTATGCACATCATTTTATCCTATGCCGTGAATGTAGCGCCGGACGAAGGGCCGGCGCTATCAGTTCTTGATACTATTATGCACCAGAAATCTCATCGGGTGGGAGGGCCTTATTCTGGTCGGTAGCAGGCCATTCCATCGCCGAAATCGCGAATCAGTGTGGATGGGGTCTGAGTGAGCAACACACCCACCGCGTAAAAATCGCCCACAGCCCCGGCTGCGTTCATCGTCAGAATAAGGACAATCGTGAGCGCAACGCCCAGCGCGGTGAAAGGCAGGAGCGCAATGCCGATCAGCGATATCACTACGAAAGGTGCCAGGCCGATGAGGATAAACTGATTGCGTGGAATGTAAAAATCGGGCGCTGCCGCGTAGGCGTAGAAGCCCTTGAATCCATAAGTTGGCCGCTTTCTGGTGAAAATCCAGAAGAACAGACCATGCGTCAGTTCGTGAGCGATCAGGGTAAAGGGAACCGATCCAATGAGCACGCCGAATATGAGCAGCAATCCCCAGCCGCTCAGAGTGCCGCTTCCGCCTCTGGCAAATGCAGGAGAGAGATGAGCGGCGAGAAAGAGAAAGAGCAAGCCGAAAGCAACAAAGAGCACGGCCCCGGCGAGGTTTAGTCCGATGAGCAGCCCGGGATTGTGCGAGAGGGTGATCGTGTGGGACGAGCGATAGCCCGAAGGGAGCGTGGTCACTGCGCGCATAAGAACCTCCTTGACCTTGTAATTTATGTACATCGATCTTTATACGGTTCGTTCACTGCTCAGGTTGCGCTGCTATCGAAGTTTGTGAAGCAAACCAGGTGCCATGCTCCCGCCACGCGTAGCGGTGCTCCCGCCGTGCGAAATAAACAATGGTAGCAATCATCTCATTTTTGACAGAATCCTCAAATTGTTAAGCGCGTGACATTTGTCACGTTTTTGTCGTATATATTACTAAGGAAGATTGCCTCAGCGTCGAGGGTTGCCAGCCGTTTTCTTTTCTTTTCGCCCAGGAGCATCACTATGCAACGAACCGCAAAACGGGTTAAATCCATCTGGCTTGTGCTCACGTGTCTCTGTCTATTGCTGGCGGCCTGCACCTCGCAGGCCGCTCAACATATTACGCAGCCTACGCCCTCGCCGACACCCGTGCTGTACTCGCTGGCGCAAGGCGGTTCGTGCGTTACCCTGGGTGCGCATCCGCAGCCATCCTATGCGAATATCCGCGTCACCCGCGACACCTACCTGGCGCACAGCGAGCCGATGCTGGCGGAGAACCCACGCAATCCGCTCAACCTGGTGGGCGGCACGAAATTTTTCACCGATCCGCAGCACTATCGCTTCCAGATCGGCTATCTTAGCTCTTTCGATGGGGGTTGCACCTGGCTGGATGGCGAAGTCTTTCCTGGCTTTAGTGCGAGCGAAACGACCTCGGATATCAGCTTTGCCTTTGGCCTGCACAACGACGTCTACGCGCTGGTCCTCAATGCGTCGAGCGTGACCAGCAGCAACGAGAGCGGCGTCTCAGTGCTGGCCTCGCACGATGGCGGCAGAACCTTCGGCCAGCCGGTCAGCGTCTTCGACGATATCTCCGGCAAGACCTTTAGCGATAAGCCCTGGATCGCGGTTGACCAGACCAACGGTTCCAGAAGCGGGACGATCTACGTAGTCTGGTCCTACGATCACGGCGGCTTCTGCGGCTATGGCAATTTTTGCAGCCAGGAACTGGCCTTCTCGCGCTCGACCGATGGTGGCAAGAGCTTCTCGCCTGTGCGCTTTGTCGAGGGACATGCGCCTTTCTGCACCAATCCCGCGCGCGGGCATCCCGCCGGCTCCACGCTATGCGATGGCGTGCTGGGCGCGACCCCGGCGGTGCTGCCCGATGGCTCGCTGGCGGTGGCCTTCATGTACATGGACGTGATGAGCAGCGGCAGAATCCCCTCGCGCCTGGCCGTCGTGACCTCCCCTGATGGGGGCACCACCTGGAACGCGCCCTCGCTGGTCGCGACCATCCACGACATTCCCGCCATCTTCCGGCCTGAGCGGTACCGCAATGCCTCCCTGCCGGCCTTCGCATGCGATCCGCGCACCGGCCAGCTCTACATCACATGGTCCGACGAAAGTTCCAGGGACGCGGATATCCTCTTCTCCACCTCGACCGATCGCGGGCGCACCTGGAGTCCGCTGCCCATTCGCGTCAACGACGACCTGGACGAGGATGGCGCGAACCAGTTCCAACCGCAGATCGCGGTTGCCCCGGACGGCGTGGTGAGCATCATGTTCTTCGACACGCGCGTGGACCCGCGCCACCTCTTCGTCGATGTCTTCCTCGCTCAATCGACCGATCGCGGGGCCTCGTTTCTGCCAAACCTGCGCGTGACTACGCAGAGTTGGGACCCGGCGGTGGATGCGCCTGTTGACGAGAACGGCCTGCAATTCATCGGCGACTACCAGGGCTTGGCCGCAGACAACATCTTCGTCCATCCCTTCTGGAACGACTCGCGTACCGGCAGTCAGGAGATCTTTACCGCCGCCATTCCTAGCGCGCAGCCGGGGCAGGCTTGAGTTAACGTTATGCTGTTTTCAAGTGTTCGCGCAAGAAATGCACCGCGCGTGGCCAGGCATCGGCAGCGGCCTCGGGATTGCCATCGCCGTGATCGGGGTTGATAAAGGCGTGGCCGGCATCGTAGACGCGCACGGTGATATCCTTGCCAGCCTCTTTGTACGTGCGCTCGATCTTCTCAACCCTGGCCAGCGGAATGCTCGGGTCCTGTCGGCCAAAGATTGCCAAAACCGGCGCGTTAACCTGCGCTACATCTGCGGGGGTGGGATCGTAGCCACCGGGATAGAAAGGCACCACCGCGCCCAGATCGCGGTAGCGCGCTGCGACCTCGAGGGTCACGGTGCCACCCACGCAGAAGCCGATCAGACCGAGCTTCTTTGGCTCGACGTTGGGCATTGCCTTGAGCGTCTCCAGCGCCCCGATAATCTCTTTGGACGCACGATCCATGTTCTTCCTGAGCAGCATCACCATCTTCATCGCGTCGTCCGGCTCGGTGGCGATCTTGCCGTGATAGAGGTCGGGCACGGCCACCACAAAACCCTCGGTCGCCAGCTTCTGCGCGAGATCACATATATGGGGTTCGATGCCCCACCATTCCTGGATCAGCACTACGCCTGGATGCTTTGCGTCGTCGTCGGGCTGCGCCACATAGGCGTAGGCGCCATCGCCATTTACCTTCAGGTCTACATGCGAAGTACGGATTACCGCCATCGGTTGTGCTCCTCTCAACAAGCAAAGAGTAAAAGTGCCGCTTCAACAGCATTCTCCCTCTATCATACTACGCGCCCCAGCTACAATGTAAGCTCCAGCGTTTTTCTTGCCCAAAGCTTCTGACTTTTTTAGCACACAGTTTTTTGAAAGACTTGACTTGAACCATTGAAATATGTATACTACACTGAGGACTGAAAAAGGGCCAGTCTTCCTGATTATGAACTTTGGCTTTTCTATACGGAGAGGCTCATTTCTGTCATTCGCTCAGGATGAGTTAGATGCTTCGTCAAAGTTCATTTGGGAATGTGGGGATGACACGAATAACACATGGAAAGAGGATAATTTGCATGAAAAATCCAGGCGTCGGTCACAGAATCGCGATGGCAGCACAATCTTTTTCTAAGTCAGCGTATGGTATAATGGGGAATACTAGCGTGGTAAGTGTGTCGGAAAGGTGGGCGTCCTATGCCGACTAACGAAGAGAGGATTTATGCGTTGGAACAGAATGTAGAGGGCCTGAACCGGGGCATGCGCGATCTCAACCACAATGTAACGGTCCTGCTTGGCGTGGCTATGGAGCAGGGCAAGGACATTCGGGAAATCAAGGTCCGCCTCGCCGACCTCAGCGAGCGCATAGACACGGTAGACGGTCGGCTCAATACCATGTCCGGCCACTTGAACACGCTAGATGGCCGCCTCACTGCTTTCGAGCACAGCGTTAATAGTCGCTTTGAGGCGGTGGACGCACGCTTCGACGCAGTGGATGTGCGGCTGGACAAGATGGACGCACGCTTCGACGCAGTGGATGTGCGGCTGGACAAGATGGACGCACGCTTTGACGCAGTGGACGTGCGGCTGGACAAGATGGACGCACGCTTCGACGCAGTGGACGTGCGGCTGGACAAGATGGACGCACGCTTTGACGCAGTGGACGTGCGGCTGGACAAGATGGACGCACGCTTCGGCTCGTTCGAGCAGAGCGTGAACAGTCGCTTTGAGACGGTGGACGCGCGTTTCGATGCGGTGGATGCGCGCTTCGATGCGGTGGACGCGCGCTTCGACGCATTCGAGCAGAGCGTGAACAGCCGCTTTGAGACGGTGGACGCGCGCTTCGATGCGGTAGATGCGCGCTTCGATGCGGTAGATGCGCGCTTCGATGCATTCGAGCAGAGTGTGGATGGGCGCTTTGAGACGCAGGATCAAAAGCTCGACCAGATTTTGCTCTTGCTGGGCAAGCATCTGCCAGGATTGGGAGGCTAGGCAATCCAGAGAGAGGGCCCGGTCGCTTGACAAATCCTTGTCGTTCCAGGTATAGTTCAGAAAAGACAACGACGCGCAAGCGACCGGGCCTACCGGTTTTTTGCGAGCCAGGAATTTTTCGAGGATAGAGAATATGAGCGAGCAGCAGCAGCGTACCATTTCCACCTGCACCATGCCTGTGTACATGGTCTTTACGCATGCTCTTATTGAGCAGTGCGGAGATGGTCGCCGTCCTCTGCGAGCGCGCGCACAGAGATCGTAAGCGCGAGAATAGATTGTCAGAAACACAGGGGTGCAGGCGAACAACCTGCACCCCCTTCTTTATGTGGACAGCACACAGAAGAGGGGCAGAAGTTCATGGAACAGAGTCACACAACGGGCGATGAGCACCGAAAGTACTACATTACCACAGCTATCGATTATCCAAATGCCGAGCCACATATCGGGCACACGCAGGAGAAGGTCGCAGCCGATGCGCTCGCGCGTTATCAGCGCTTGCGCGGTGCTGATGTCTACTTCAGCATGGGGTTGGACGAGAATAGCCAGCACGTGGTCAGAGCTGCAGAGACGAACGGGGTTGATCTGCCGGAGTGGATTGCGCGCATGGACGAGGCATTCAGGCGAGCCTGGGCGAAGCTGGATATTCGCTACGATCGCTGGATACGCACAACCGAGAAGAGTCACTTTCGTGCGGCCCAGGAGATGTTTCTGCGCGCCCAGGAGCGCGGGGATGTCTACAAGGCCATCTATGCCGGCTGGTACTGCCCTAGCTGCAACACCTTTTACCGCGACGAAGAGTTGATAGACGACAGGTGTCCCGATCACCCGACGGTCGCGCTGGAGTGGATCGAGGAGGAGAACTACTTCTTCGCGCTCAGTCGCTACAGCGAGCGGCTGCTGGCCTATATCGCCACGCACCCCGATTTTATCAGTCCGCCCACGCGGCTCGCGGAGGTCATGAGCTTCTTTCACCAGGGCCTGCGCGACTTCTCGATCTCGCGGCGGGTCGATCCCCGGCGTCCGATCTGGGGCGTGCCGGTGCCGGGCGATCCCGACCAGGTGATCTACGTCTGGTTTGACGCGCTGACCAATTACCTGACCGCTGTGGGCTTTCCCGACGACGGCGCGCAGTTTGCCCGTTACTGGCCGGCGGACGTTCATGTAATCGGCAAGGACATCGTGCGCTTTCACTGCCTCTACTGGCCAGCTATGCTCATGTCGGCGGACCTGCCGCTGCCAAAGCAGATCGCGGTTCACGGCCATATCACATTGGAGAGCCGGAAAATCTCCAAAAGCACCGGCAACGTCATCTCGCCGGTTGAACTGGTGGACGAATTTGGCGTGGATGCCGTGCGCTATTACCTGCTGCGCACTCTCTCGTTTGGCTCTGATGGGGACTTCAGCCGGGCGGGATTGCTTCAGCACTACAACGACGAACTGGCGAAGGACCTGGGCAACCTGCTTAACCGCGTGGTGAGCATGCTCAAGCGTTATCGACGGGGATATATCCCGCAGCCCGGCGCGTCTACGGAACTGGAGGAGGATGTGCGGCGCGTGGCGTGCGAGGCCAGGCGGGATGCAGAGAGAGCGCTGGAGAGCTGGGAAATGGCCCGCGCGCTGGAGAGCATCTGGAGCCTGGTCAGGCGAGCCAACCGCTATCTGGAGCAGAGCGAACCCTGGAAGCTGGCGGCCCAGGCCGGGCAGGAGGAGCGACTGGACACTGTACTCGCCACCGCCGCCGAGGCCCTACGCCTGCTGGCCATCTACCTCGCGCCGTTCATCCCCACGACCGGCGATCGTATCCTCGGCCAACTCGGTCAGCCACCGGTCCAGCCCGGCGCTTGGGACGCGCTGGGCACGTGGGGAGCCGCACATCTGTGCCGCGTGGGAGAGAGCGCAGTGCTTTTTCCGAGGATCGAAGACTACAGAAGAGTGGAAACGGAGACAGACGCGTTGGGGACAACAAGTGTGAGTTGAGGGTGCAGATGGACGAGAGGGAGCCGGAAAGCATGTGCAAAGAGAGGAGCGCAAGCAATGCCGATCATCGAGGTTGAAGGATTAACGAAAACCTTCAAGACGCGCGAGCGAGCAGCAGGCTTCAGGAGCAGCCTGAGCTCGCTGCTCGCGCCGAGGTATCGTGAGCGCCAGGCCGTCAAGCCGACCAGCTTTGTGCTCGAAGCGGGCGAGGTGCTGGCCTTTATCGGGCCAAATGGCGCGGGCAAGTCCACTACCATCAAGATGTTGACCGGCATTCTCCATCCAAGCGGTGGGCGGGCCAGCGTGCTCGGCCTGGTGCCCTGGGAGCAGCGGCGTCGGCTAGCTTTCCATATCGCCAGTGTCTACGGACAGAAATCGCAGTTGTGGTATCATCTGCCGCCGCAGGACACCTTCAACCTGCTGGCACGTATCTACGAACTGGACCAGGACGAGTATCGCAAGCGGCGCGATCTGCTGATCGAGGTCTTCGACATCGCCGATTATATGCGCACGCCGGCCAGGAAGCTCAGCCTGGGCGAGCGTATGCGCTGCGAACTTGCGGCGGCTCTGCTGCATAAACCTTCGGTGGTTTTTCTCGACGAGCCAACAATCGGCCTGGACGTCATCGCCAAGCAGCGCATTCGCGATCTGATCGGGCAGCTCAACGCCGAAGAGGGCCTGACCGTTTTCCTGACCAGCCACGACGCCGGGGACATCGAGCAGGTATGCAAGCGGGCTATCGTCATCAATCACGGCGAGATCGTGCTGGATGCGCCCGTCGCGCGGCTCAAACGCGACTACCTGCGCCTCAAGACGGTCGATCTGCTGCTGGAGGGCAATGCGGATGACCTGGTGAAAACGGACGCAGAGAGCGGGCAGCAGCGTTTGAGCGTCCAACTGCCGGGCTCGATTCACGAAGAGATCACCGGCAGCGCTGGCATTCGCGTCCTCAAGGCCAGGGGGCACGGGCTCAAGCTGGAGATCGACACCGCGCTCAGTCCCCTGGAGCCGATCATCGCGGCAGTCATGCAGCACGGGCACGTCGTAGACATGACCATCTCCGATCCGCCGATGGAAGAGATTATTGCCCTGATGTATCGCCAGGCCGGACGGGAGGAGGAGACGCCTGTACTGGCGGAGGAGAAGCAAATAGAGGCGTCGCTTTAGTTCCGGCGAAAGGAAATGCAGAGCATGAGCATCATTTTGCAAGAGCGTGAGCGGGCGAGGCAACGCGGGCCTGGGACGCGCCTGCGCCTGGCCTGCCTGAAATACCTGGCCGTGCTGCGGGCCAGCGCGGCCAGCAACGTGGCCTACATCGCGGAGGTTTTCTTTCGCGCACTTTTGCTGATTGCGCTGATCTTCATCATTGGCCAGTTATGGAAGACCACATTTGCCCAGCATGGCTCGCTGCTGCCCGGCTTCACGGTCAACAGCATGGTCTGGTATCTCGCAGCAGCCGAGACACTGGCGACCAGCATGCCGGCGCTGACCAGGCGCATTGACCAGGAGGTGCGCAGCGGTGAGCTGGCCTATCTGCTAGGCCGGCCTTGCAGCTACATCCTCTACAACTACGCCCATTACCTGGGGGAGCGACTGATTCGGCTGGCGCTATGCGCGCTGGTTGCAGCGAGCGTGGCTCTGATCTTCGTCGGGCCGCCACACTTCAGTCTGCCGGGCGTTGCAGCGTGGCCGTTGATGGTCCTGCTGGCCATCAGCATCGAATTCACCTGCTACTTCGCCATTGGCCTGCTGGCCTTCTGGACCGAGAACACGCAGCCGTTCTCCTTCGCGTTCAGCCGCTTCGTGCTGGTGTTGGGCGGCGTGCTGGCCCCGATCGAGATTTTCCCGCAGCCCTTTCGCAGCATCGCGCAGGCCCTGCCGTTCAGCACCATCCTCTACGGCCCCTCACGCATTCTGGTGGGCTTCGAGCCGGGATTGTTCGGCGCGCTCGTCTTGCAGCAGGTTATCACTCTGATTGTGGCCGGGTTGATTCTGGTGGTCCTGTACGCCGTCGCCAGCCGGCGCGTAAGTATCAACGGAGGATAGAGACATGGCATTTTTGCGAACGTGTCGCAGCACCCTGCGCTTCATGGGCGCATACTTCGTTGCCAATCTGCAAGCGGCGATGGAGTACCGCGTGGCCTTCTGGGTAGAGATCGTCATCATGCTGGGCAACGACAGTCTCTGGCTTTTCTTCTGGTGGAGCTACTTCCATCGCTTCCCGCTGGTCAACGGCTGGCAGCAGACGGATGTAGTGGTCATCTGGGCTGTGTCCGCGCTGGGCTTCGGGCTGGGCACCGCCATCTTTGGCAACGCGCCGCGCCTGGCGCAACTCATCATGACCGGCGGGCTGGACGCATATCTAGGTATGCCGCGCAACGTCCTGCTGCACATGTGCATCTCGGCCACTGAGCCCTCCTCATGGGGGGACGTGCTTTTTGCGACTGGCGCGTACATCATCCTGCTGCATCCCGGCCCGCTGAACCTGCTGTTCTTCCTGTTGCTGGGCTGTCTCGTCGCGCTCATCTTCGCCTCGTTCATGGTCATCTTTGGCTCGCTGGCCTTCTTCCTGGGCAACACCGACGGGCTGGTGCAGCAGATGCTGGGCGCGCTGATCACCTTCTCAACGTACCCGATGAACATCTTCAACGGCGCAATCCGGCTGCTGCTCTTCACGCTCGTTCCCGCGGGCTTCATCTCGTTTGTGCCACTGCAACTGTTACATCAGTTCACCTGGCCCATGCTCGCGGCCATGTGCGGCTTTGTCCTGCTAATCGTGCTGATCGCGGCGGGCCTCTTCCGTCTGGGCCTGAGGCGTTACGAGAGCGGGAATCTAATGGGCATGCAGAACTGAGGATCACGCGGGCATCCCCGCCTCGATCCAGCGGCGAAATAGCTCAATCTGCTCAGGCGGCCACTCGCCGTCGCAGGGCATCGAGCCATCCTCCAGCCGCTCCAGGATATGTTCGGCGTGGGCGCGCACGTCGTCATAGTTCCAGAGATCGAACACAAAATTCATGCTCTCTCGATCCTCCTCGCGGAAGAGCGGCTGGATATCCCGCGCAAAGCCAGGCGCGTCATTACTGGTCGTCATACGCGTACTCCTTCTACTATAAGAGTGACCGGCAGTCCGTCGTCATGGCGGGCCGGGGAACGGAAGAATCCGCTTCTCTTTAGAGTATAGTTTACCGCGTGATCGCGCCAGCTAATTCACCAACCCCCATGGCTTTGCGCGTTTGCGGGCCTTTTGCGCCTCCTGGGGATTGCCCAGTAGTTCATAGACCTCGGCTTTGAGGGTCCAGGCGCGGGCATAGCTGCGGTCGAGTTCGGTGGCCTCGTTGAGCGCGTCGAGGGCGGCGCGGGTGTGGCCGTGACGCATGAGGGCCTCGGCCTTGTTGCACCAGGCAACGGCGCTGCGGGGATTAGAGAGCAGCGCGCGCTCGTAGGCTTCGATGGCCCCGGCGTAGTCGCGCAGGATCGAGCGGGCGTTGCCCAGGCCGTTCCATGCCTGGAAGCTCTGCGGATCGTAGTGCAGGGCCATGCTGTAGGACTCGATGGCCTCTTCCGGCATATTCATATCGAGCTGCGCGTCGGCCTTGCCGTTCCAGGCGGGCACGTAGGCCGGATCGATGCTCAGCGCGCGCTCGAAGTGGACCAGCGATTGCGAGTAGCGTTTCAGGCGGTTGAGCGCCAGGCCCGCGCTTACCCAGACCACCGGGTTCTCGGCATCGATCTCAGTGGCGCGCTGGTAGGCGTCGTAGGCGCGTTTATAGTTGCCCTGGCTGTAGAGCGCCGTGCCCTTGCCGTTCCAGGCATGGAAGTTCAGCGGGTCCATGTTCAGCGCCTCCTCGTAGGCATGCAGGGCCTGGGAGTACTGCTGCTGCTTCAAGAACTGATCGCCCTCCTGGCATTTCTCGCGAACGCTTGAGGTATTCGCCTGGCGAACTGCGCGCTGGCGGGCGGAAGAATCGCCGTTATGACTGCCGGCCATTTGTGTCGGGAGCGAGGGATTGGTCATATGGCGTACATAGGGTGAAGAACTTCGTGGCTCCAGAGACGCACTCTGCGGGGTCAGTTGGAAGGCCGCGCCAGAGCCGGAGTGGGTCGCGAAATCAAAAGCCTGGACGAACTCCTGCATGTCGGCGAAGCGGTCCTCCGGTCGGGCGGAGAGCGCGCGCAGCACTACCGCATCCAGAGCAGAGGGCAGTTCGCGGTTGAACAGCGAGGGCGGACGCACCGGGCCGCCGAGCGCGTCGAAAGGATGGTAGCCGGTCAGCATCTCATAGAGGACCACGCCGCAGCCAAACTGGTCGCTGCGTGGGTCCACCACGCCGCTCGTCTGTTCGGGAGCCATATAGCCGACGGTGCCGCGCACCGTCACCGTCTTGCCGACGCGCGTGCCGGGTTCCAGGGCGCGGGCAATGCCGAAATCCGTAATAATCAGGCGGCGGTCCTCCTGGTGGATCAGAATATTCTCCGGCTTAATATCGCGATGAATGACCGGGCGATTGCGGGTATGGGCATAGAAGAGTGCGCCGGCGAGTTGATGAAAGTTCGTCACCGTTTCGGCGGGCAGCAGGGGACCATTCACCGTCGCCAGGCGATTGCGCAGCGAGCCGGCGGTGTAGAGCGGCATCACCAGGAAGACGCTGGGGCCGTCCTTGCCGTAGTCCAGGATGGGAGCGATATTCGGATGGTCGAGCACGGCAGCGATGCGGGCCTCGCGCAAAAAATGCTCCTGTTCGGTTGCGGTTGTTTTGCTGGGTAGAAGGACCTTGATAGCGATTCTGCGTGACAAATGCTGATCTACCCCTCGGAAGACCGCCGCGTAGCCTCCCTTGCTGACCAGAGCCTCCACCACGTAGCGACCGGCCAGGGCCGTACCGAGTAAGGGAAGGGCACAGGCCCGGCAAAAATGGTCATTGTCCCGATTATCGAATCCGCAATCAGCCACATCGGCGCAGCGTCGCATGCCACCTCCTGCATAGGCGCTTTAAAGAGCCACCTGTTTCGCCTCTAACGAGCGGGCCCACTCCTGACACGTCCGGGCCTCCTCCAACCTGCCCAACCTTTCGAGCGCGATGGCCTTATTGTACCAGGCGTCGGCCTCGTCGGGCGCAAGCTGAGTTGCCTGGTCAAAGGCGGTCAGAGCCTCGACCAGGTGGCCTTGAGCGAAGAGGGCAAGGCCCTTATTATTCCACGCGGCAACATAGGCCGGATCGAGAGCCAGGGCGCGATCAAAAGCAACCAGCGCCTCCTGGTCGCGTCCAAGTTCGTGTAACAGACTACCTCTGTTATACCACGCGGAAACCAGGCCATCGTCGTGTTGCAGAGCTTGAGCATACGATTCCAGGGCATCTTCGTACATGTGCAGGGTAGCCAGTACATTGCCTCGATTATACCATGCACCCGCCATAGCCGGATCGAGAGCCAGGGCCTGATCGTAGTCCGCGAGGGACTCGGCGTAGCGTTTGAGGTCGCGCAAATCGTTGGCTTTGTCGAACCAGGCCATTGCATTCTGAGGAGCCAGGATGGTCGCCCGCTGATGAAGCTCCAGCGCCTCTTCGGGACGTTTCTGGCGGCGCAGGATATTCCCCTTTGTATCCCAGAGCGCGGCATTCTTCGGCTCGATCTCCAGGGCGCGCTCGATGGCGATCAGCGCCTCGTCGTAGCGCTGCAAGCTGAAGAGTGTGTCGCCCATTGCCTGCCAGACCACCACCTGGTTGGGATCGATCAGCAGCGCCTGGTCGAAGGCTTTCAGGGCCTCCAGGGGATGTCCAAGCTCTACCAGGGTCATACCACGTCCGTTCCAGGCAAAGACCGAATTGGGGTCCAGCGTCAGGGCCTGGTCGTAGCAATACATCTCCTCGTCGAAACGCTGGAGTTCGTGCAGAACGTTGGCGCGTGAAATCCACAGATCGGCGTCGTTGGGCTGGAGAGAGAGCGCCTGGTTATAGGCGAGCAGGGACTCCTCGAAGCGGCCCAGGTGGAGAAGAATAGCGCCCTTGCCGCTCCATGCCCCGGTGCAGAGAGCGTCCTCCTCCAGAGCGTGGTTATAGGCGGCCAGCGCCTCCTCGTAGTGCGCCAGCTTGTAGGCGTGGTCGCCGCGCGCCAACCAGGGGGACTGCGGATGGTGATGCGGCTCCGGGGTGTGCGGCACGGGCGAAAGCGGCTCTGGCCGCGCTGGCCGGGTCTCGGTGCGCACAGCGTTCCCCAGCAGCGCGCTGAACGGAGATGCGCTTTGAGCGGGTGCCTCCTCGCTCACGCGGACGCTCAGGTGTGGACGGGCGGGCGAGGACTCCACCGGCTGCTCCTCTACGACCGACTTTACCAGGAAGGCCACCGGCCCATCTTCGCCAAAGTCCGTCACGCAGATGCTGCCCGGCTCGCGCATCGCGCTGGAGAACGTCAGAGCCAGTTCCGCATCCTGCAAAAAATCCGCGCGATCCTCCGGCCTGGCCCGCGCTGGACGCAGCACGCGCACCGTCACCTCCTTGCCGGTGTGGCGATCCAGCGCGTTCAACGTCACCGTTGTGCGATCCCTGGCGCTCAGCGCGCGAATTTCATAGCGCCCCTGCACCAACGATCCCGCCAGGGGAAGGCCACAACTGGTGCAGAAGCGATCTTTATCCCGATTATCGTGCAGGCACTCTTCCGTATCCAGACACATTACCATAAGGCCATCATCTGCCTTTCCGCCATCAAGAAATCTCTGCTTGCTTGTGTATACATAGTGCATCAAAAGAAAAACAGCCTGTTCGCGTCTCTACTGTAGCGAAAAAAGAGTGGATTTGTCAATCTTCTGCTGCACCTTTCTATGTATCGCTGTATTTCAGGATGATAAGCCTTGCCTTTCTGTCGAGTGTGGAAGATAATGTCGGCAGAAATGCTGTAGAAAAGAGCGCGCCAAAAATTTATAGTAGGGCCGGTGAGACGAAAGCTCAAAGCCAGACATTGTTTAGGATATGTGACACTATATCCAATGAATAGAGAGGGCGACGGTATGCGCGAGCGCATTTCAGAACAAGAGAACGAGACACTGGGGCAGAATATACATGAAGGAGAGAAGGGTGAGCAGGAGCAGAATCGGGTGATACGCGTTCTGCTGGCAGACGACCACGCGCTGGTTCGCGAGGGCACACGCCGTTTGATAGACGCGGAGAGCGATCTAGAGGTTGTGGCCGAGGCGTCGAGCGGGGAAGAGGCCATCGAGGCGGTCAGGCGAACGAGGCCGGATATCGCGATCATGGACATTGCCATGCCGGGAATGGGCGGAATCGAGGCCACACGGGCCATCAAGGCCGATTATGCTGAGACGGCAATCCTTGTTCTCTCCGCATACGATGACGAGCCATACCTGGTCGCCTTGCTGGAGGCCGGGGCCGCCGGATTCTTGCTCAAAAACGTCAACGGCCATGAGCTGGTCGAGGCAATTCGCGCGGTCGCGCGGGGCGAGTCCGTCTTGCAGCCTGCCCTCAACGAGAAAGTGATGCGTCGTTTCTCTAATCGACCGGCTCTGCCGACGCGTTCGGCGGGGGACCTGCTGAGCGAGCGCGAATTTGACGTGCTGCGCCTGGCCGCGCGCGGGTTGCCGAATAAAGAGATAGCGCGTCGCATGAGTCTCAGCATTCGTACCGTACACAGCCACCTGGCAAACATCTTTATGAAGATGCATGTTGGCTCACGTACAGAGGCCGTTCTGCTCGCCTTGCGCCAGGGGATGATCTCATTGCAGGACACCTATGATGATCAATAACGAGCTTGCCACGCGCACCCTTTCACGTACTATCCTGGAACTCTTCTTCTGGGCCGTGATCCTGAGCCTTTTCGCCTGGTCGCTGCTCAATTTCCATCTTGAGCCAACGCAGCCCATCTTCTACGGGCGGCGCGCGATTTACAGCATTATCCTGCTCGCGGTCATCCTGGCCTTGCTCGGGCGCGTTCTGCTCTTACGCATCTTGAAAGTAGAGCTTGGGGGCTGGCAGGATGGCAGGGCGCATCGAGTGATCGCCTGGCAATTTCTCCTGTTTCTGGACGTGGCCGCGCCTATTTACCTGGCGGCGGGAGTATTGCTGGGGCTGTTCGCGGCTGTACTCACCGCGCTGGTGACGCAGCTAGTCGTCCAGGGCTATACCCGCTGGCGCGGCGTGATCTCCTGGACTACCGCCAGTTACCATGTCGCGACCACCGCCCTGCTGGTGCTGATCGCTGCCGCAGTTTTCCAATACATCAGGGACCTCTTTCCGACCACCCGCTCCTCCGCGAGTTACCTGGAATCCTGGGAGCTCATCGCCACCTTGCTGGCCTCATTTGCCATGATGGTCCTGCTGATCGCTGCCTCGCTGCCGGTCATTGTTCACACTCAGCGGCGAGGTCTGTGGGCCGCGTGCAAGGAGTACATGCATTCGCCGGTTTTTCGCTTTCAACTTCTGGTAATGAGTGTGGCTCCTCTGCTGCCTGTGGTCGATATCTTTGACAATGTTGTGGCCGAACTGGCCTGGATATTCTTCCTGGTTCCCCTGCTGGCCATCTACTACCTGGCGTTGAACAGTACGCGCCTGGGCCTGCGCACCGAAGAGCTCCAACGCACGCTGGCGGACTTGAATAGCGCGCGCCGCCGCCAGGATGAGCTGCGCGATTACGCCTCGCTCATCACGCGTGTGCAGGAGGAGGAGCGCCGGCGGCTGGCTCGCGAACTGCACGACGATACCGCCCAGGCGTTGATCGCGCTCTCGCTCGGCCTCGATGGCCTGGGCAGTGCAGTGGAAAAGTTAAATTTGCCGCAGAAGGATCGGGACTGGCTGGCCAGCCTGCAAGCCCTGGCCGATCATACCCTGGACGAGGTGCGCCGGGCCTGCCGGGACCTGCGGCCCTCGATTCTCGACGATCTGGGCCTGCGGGCGGCGCTGGAATGGCTCTGCGATAGCTCCAACAGTCGGGGCGTCTCTTCGAGCTTTGTCTGCTCTGGCTCCGTGCGAACCCTGACGCCGGAGGCCGAGATTGCTATCTTTCGCATCGCCCAGGAGGCACTCTCCAACGTCTGGCGGCATGCCCAGGCGACACGGGTCGAGGTAGAACTCAAGTACCTGCCAGATCGACTGCTTTTGCGTATCCAGGACGACGGGCAGGGCTTCCAACCTGAGCAGATAACGGCTGTTCAGCATGACTCGCAGAGCGGTCTGGGTCTGCTTGGCATGCGCGAACGAGCTATGCTGATTGGAGCCGAACTCGTAATCGATGCCCGGCCCAGTGCTGGCTGCCTGGTGACTCTCGCTCTGCCGTTTGAGCAGGAGTGAATACACTCCTGGTGTACGCATTTTTGCTGATGCTTTTTCCCCCCCAATGGTGCATCATGTGGAGTAAGCAGGATTCACTGACAGCAGGCTGTGACGAGAGGTCATCTTAGAGGGTGGTGGTGGGTATGCCCACGTTGGGAACCGGGACCCGGCGTTGGGAGGCAAATGTACCAACCGGTAGATCACCCTCTCTGCTTTGTGAGAAGCATCTTTGTCTCTCCGTGCGGTGTTCTCTTCGGTAGCACCTGGCGCGCCTGCCGGGTGGGATGGACATTTCGGCGCGGTCGGCTGTCGGTGGATCTTTTCCTTTTTCCTCTGCCCAACCCCTGAGAAATCGTCTCCACAGAAACGTGCTATAATAGGGCGGACATCCAGCCCACGATTCTGTTGGAGATAGAAGATTTCCCTTTCTCCAGACTACAAAAACTTCACCTGAGGTTGCTACAATGTCTACTCACGAAGACGTGTTTCACGCAAGAACCCGCCTGGAAGGCGTTACGGGTTCTGTTCTGTATTATCGTCTGGCCGCTTTGCAAGAGCAGGGCGCTAACCTTGAGCGCCTGCCCTTTACCGTAAAAATCATCCTGGAGAACGCGCTGCGCCACGCAGACGGCGAGCTGGTCAAGGAAGAGGATGTGCTGGCCCTGGCGAATTGGAAGCCGGGTAGCGCAGGCCAATCCGAGGCTGAGTACGCGTTTATGCCCGGTCGTGTGCTTTTGCAGGACTTCACCGGCGTGCCGGCAGTGGCGGACCTGGCCGCGATGCGTTCGGCTATGGCGCGCATGGGGGGCGATCCCCAGAAGGTCAATCCCCTGGTGCCCGCTGACCTGGTGATCGATCACTCGGTGCAGGTGGATCAGTTCGGTTCCACGCTGGCGTTTCAACGCAACGTCGAACGCGAATATGAGCGCAACAGCGAACGCTATGGCCTCCTGCGCTGGGGCCAGCAGGCGTTCAGTAATTTTCGCGTGGTCCCGCCCGGCACCGGCATCTGCCACCAGGTCAACCTGGAGTATCTCGCCTCGGTGGTAATGACCAGAGAGGAGAGCGGCGAGGTTGTCGCTTTTCCCGATACGCTGGTTGGGACCGACTCGCACACCACGATGATCAACGGCCTGGGCGTGCTGGGCTGGGGCGTTGGGGGGATCGAGGCCGAGGCGGTGTTGCTAGGCCAGCCGCTCTATTTGCTTACGCCCGAAGTGATCGGCGTTCATCTCAGTGGCGCGTTGCCCGAAGGCGCGACCGCGACCGACCTGGTGCTGACGGTGACGCAGATGCTGCGCAAGCGCGGCGTGGTGGGCAAGTTCGTCGAGTTCACCGGCAGCGGCCTGAGCTATCTCCCGCTGGCCGACCGGGCCACAATCTCCAATATGTCGCCCGAATTTGGCGCGACCGCGACGCTTTTCCCGGTGGACGAGGAGACGCTGCGCTACCTGCGCATGACCGGGCGCGATGAGCAGTTGGTCACGCTGGTTGAGCGCTATACAAAAGCGCAGGGACTCTTCCGCACAGATGAAATGCCCACGCCGCAGTTCGATGATCTGCTTGAACTTGACCTCGCCACGATCGAGCCGAGCCTGGCGGGTCCGCGCAGGCCGCAGGACCGCGTGCCCATGCAGGACCTCGGTCGGACCTTCCGCGCGGCCTATGCGGACCGCTTCGTAGTCGAGAAGAATAACATTACAACTGAGCAGGCGCTCAATCGCTATGCCGGCGAGGGAGGCGGGCAGCCCGATCCCGATCCGGTGGCTCAGCACGAAGATTTGAGCAAAGATCTGGCCCATCACGGAAATGGCGACGGGCGCGCCAATGGACATATCAACGACGTGCTGGTGCAGATGGGCGATACCCAGGTCCACATGACCGATGGCTCCGTGGCGATTGCCGCGATTACCAGTTGCACCAATACCTCTAATCCTTCGGTCATGATCGCCGCCGGCCTGCTGGCAAAGCACGCCGTTGAGCGCGGCCTTTCGGTCAAGCCAACGGTCAAGACCAGTCTCGCCCCCGGCTCACGCGCTGTGATGGATTATCTGGACAATGCCAGCTTGATCCCGTACCTGGAGGCTCTGCGCTTCCACCTGGTGGGCTATGGGTGTACTACCTGTATCTCTCAGGGGACGCCGGTGCTGCTTGCCAACGGGACTGCGCGGCGCATCGAGCACCTGCCGCGTACAGGCGGAGTCGCGCTCTTTGGCCCAACCGGGGATAGCAGGTTAGGCAAAGCGACGCAGACGGAGATGATGGTTCAGGGCGAGCGAGAGTGCGTCTCGCTGGTTCTACAGGATGGGCGCACATTGGTCTGCACGCCAGACCATGAGATTCTCTGCGCGGATGGGCGCTGGGTGCGTGCCGATGAACTCATACCAGGGCAGGACCGTGTAGTGGTTGGTCTTGAAGCGCCATTGGACGAGCCGGGCGAGGATGAGACCGGTTATGTGCTGCGCGTAGGCGAACTGACATTCACAATGGAGACGGAGCGGAAACGCCTGCGCACCCTGGCCTTCGCGCGCCTGCTCGGTCACTTGCTCAGCGATGGCTCGATCAGCCTGAACGGGCAGGGCCGAATGCATGTCGGGCAGATCATGGATCGTGAAGCGGTTCTTGACGATATTGAGCTGCTCACCGGTTGTCGTCCAGTGGCCACGCGCTATGACGAGCGAAAATGGACCATCGTGCTGCCGCAGTCATTGGTAGATGCCATCAGCAGCTTGCCAGGTGTGCGCACCGGGAGGCGCATTCAGCAGGCTCCGACCCTCCCGGCCTTCGTGCTGGAGGAGACCTGCCCGGTGGCGGTGGTGCGCGAGTTCTTGGGCGGGCTTTTCGGGGCGGATGGGCACGCGCCTGCTCTACATCGTTGGGGCGAGGGCGATGGTGACGCTACGCTTCAGCCGCCTGCGTATTCTCAAAGCACCACCCCGGAGCATGTGAAGACGCTCAGGCTGATGATGGACGATATCACCCGCCTGCTGGCGCGCTGTGGCGTCAAGACTGAGGGGGCGACCATCTACGAATATCCCACGCGCCGCGCTGCCTCCTCGTATCCGGCGGCGCAGGATGGCCTGCCCTGCCTGGAGGTTCGCCTGGAGCTTCCAGACGGCCTCTCGTTTGTAGAGTGCGTGGGGTATCGCTACTGCGTGGATAAGGCTCTGCGAGCCAGCGCGGCAGCGGTGTACTGGCGACTGGTAGACCAGATTCATCGCCAGCGTTTGGGGATGTCGAGGCGTCTGGAGGAAATTCATCAGGAGGAGTACGCGCTTTCGTTCTCGCGCGCTCGCCAGAGAGCGGCGGTCGAGTTAATGGAGCGAGAAGCAGTGGTTTTCCCTCACGACGCGTTATTGGAGGGACACGACCGCTTCTCCCGTCTGCCCCAGGCCACAATGCGCAAGTTTCAGCCGCTGCACAGAGACGCCTGCGATTTCCCCTCGCCGGTTCAACTGCTCAGCGAGATCGGTGCGCGCGAGTGGTTTGCGCCGCTGCACTCCCGGGAGGAGGCGCAGAACGCGAAACGCTCCTGTTTGGATAAGGAAGCGCGCACGCTGCCGACGCTCGCGCTCCAGGTCGTAGAGCGTCGTCCGGCTGGCAGGCGAGCGGTGTTTGATCTGGCCGTGAACGACCTCCACGCCTTCGTAGCGGGCACAGTCGCGGTCCACAATTGCATCGGTAACAGTGGCCTGCTCGCCGAGCCGGTGGCGCAGGCCGTGCAGGACAACGATCTGGTTGTTGCTGCGGTGCTGAGCGGCAACCGCAACTTCGAGGGGCGCATTCATCCACAGGTGCGCGCTAGCTTCCTGGCCTCGCCTCCGCTGGTCGTGGCCTATGCCCTGGCGGGGACCGTCGATATTGATTTGACTACGGAGCCGCTTGGAACCGATCTCAACGGAGAGGCGGTCTATCTGCGCGATATCTGGCCTTCACAGAAGGAGGTCAACGAGGTCGTGGCGCGGGCGGTTTCTCCCGAGGTTTTCAAGAAGAACTATGCCTCGGTGTTTGAGGGCGATGAGCACTGGCGTTCGCTTACGAATGCGAGCGGGCAGCTCTTCGATTGGGACCCCAATTCGACCTATATTCAGGAGCCGCCGTTCTTCCAGAACATGAGCGCGCAACCGGAGCCGGTCAGGGATATTCACAGCGCGCGGGTCCTGGTAATGCTGGACGATTCGATCACCACCGATCACATCTCGCCGGCAGGCAGCTTTGGGGCCAGCAGCCCGGCGGGCCAGTACCTGATCGAGCGCGGCGTCCAGCGGCGCGACTTCAACACCTACGGAGCGCGGCGCGGGAATCACGAAGTGATGGTGCGCGGAACCTTTGGCAACATCCGCCTGCGCAACCGGCTGGTCGCGGGGAAAGAAGGCTACTATACCGTCCACCTGCCGGACGGTGAGGAAACCACCATCTTCGAAGCCTCGCAGCGTTACCAGCAGGAGAAGGTGCCGCTCCTCGTCATTGCCGGCAAAGAGTACGGCTCGGGCAGCTCGCGCGACTGGGCGGCCAAAGGTCCCCTGCTGCTGGGCATACGCGCGGTCATCGCCGAGAGCTTTGAGCGCATTCACCGCAGTAACCTGGTCGGTATGGGCATTCTCCCCCTGCAATTCAAGCCGGGCGAGAATAAAGAGTCCCTGGGCCTGAGTGGACGCGAAACCTACGATATCGTGGGAATCGAGCAGGACCTCAAACCGCGCCAGGAAGTGACTGTGCGCGTCACTCGCGAGGATGGCTCGACCTTCGACTTCCAGACTATCGCGCGGCTCGATAGCCCCATCGATGTCACGTATTACAAGAACGGCGGCATCCTGCTGGCCGTTCTGCGCAGACTCATGCAGGACTAGAGAGCGGCAATCTGCCGGCCTCACATGTCGCGAGGCCGGCAGGTTGCCGCTCTCCGCTTATTTTTCTGCGGGAGAGTTCTCAGCAAAACTCGTTTTTTGTAGACCTCGCGTCGGGAATCGACCACTTTCTTCCCAAACCATACGTGAAAATTGACCATTTTGCAATTTCTAAGGTATACTCTTCCACGTATAGAGGTAGTGCAAAGCAGACACAGGGCTGATGTCTGTACAGATACGCAGAACATGCCATAATCTCAGTGGGTTTCCGATCTTTCGTCTTTTATCCTTTTCTACTCTCTCTGTCAACCGATGATTAATGAACTCGGCGTGTTCTCTTCTGCCTCTTCTCTGTGCATATCAGGCTATGAGGTTCCATATTATGGCAAAAGGAAATGGCTATATCGGGAAGCAGATTGGGAATTATCGCGTCACCGCTAAGCTTGCCAGCGGCTCTTTTGGCACCGTCTACCGGGCACAGCACACCATTTTGCCGCGCACTGTGGCGATCAAGATCATGCATGTGACACATCTCAATTCGCAACGGGAGCAGGATGCTTTTCTCAAAGAGGCTCGCTTGTTGGAGAAGCTCAAGCATCCGCATATTTTGCCGGTTTACGATGTGGGCATTGAGGACGACTCCCCCTATATGGTCGCGGAATATGCCTCTAAAGGGTCCCTGCGTACCCTGCTCAAACGCTACGGGCGACGGCCCATTCCTCTTGAGGAGGGACTGCGCATTCTGGAGCAGGTCGGCGAGGCGTTGCACCATGCTCACCAGCGGGGGATCGTCCATCGCGACCTGAAGCCGGAGAATATTCTTTTCAATGCAAACAACGAGGCGCTGCTGGGCGATTTCGGCATCGCGACCGTGCTGGAGACGGCCAGCATCAAGCACGTCGATGCCAGCGGCACGCCCCCCTACATGGCCCCGGAGCAGTTTCAGAACACGATCAGCAAGGAGAGCGACCAGTATGCCCTGGGGTGCATTGCCTACGAGATGTTCGCCGGCGAACGCCCCTTCAACGCCTCCGATATCTTCGTTATGTGGCTCTATCACCTGCGCAACGCTCCCGCGCCGCCCACGCAACTCAATCCGCACCTGCCTCTGCACGTAGAGCAGGCGATCCTCAAGGCAATGTCCAAGAATCGCCAGGAGCGATATATAGATGTTATTGAATTTATCAAGGCCATGCGAGGCGAGGAGGGGGAGCGTGTGTTGGCGCAGGAGAGCATTTTCGCCACCAACCCGGTGATAACGAGCACGCCGGCGAGGTCGGGGCGCACGCTCGATGCTTCGCAGAGAGATAAAGGGCAGTGGATCGCCGAGGGCAGGAAGCTCTTCAAGAGCCAGCGTTATCCTGAGGCGCTAGAGGCGTTCGAGTGTGTGCTAGAGATCGATCCAAACTCCGCCTCGGCCTACAACTTTCGCGGCCTGGTGCTTGAGGAGATGGGAGAGTTCAATGAGGCTCTGCTCTCGTATGAGGCTGCCATCGCGCACGATCCCAACTTTCCCGACGCCTGGCGTAATCGGGGCGAGGTGCTTTACCAGCTCAAACGCTATGAAGAGGCTTTGATGGTCTACGAGCATCTACTGCACCTGGAGCCGAATAACGCCGCCGATTATAATCGCCGGGGGAACGCACTCTGGCAACTCGGACATTTTAAAGAGGCGCTGGAGGCTTATGACGAGGCCATTCATCTCAAACCGAACCTGGCGACGGCGCACAACGGGCGGGGTAACGCCTTGCGCGAGTTGGGGCGCGTCGAGGAGAGCCTGGGGGCTTACGAACGCGCGATCCAGCTTGACGGGCAGGAGGCGATCTTTCAAAACAACTACGCCATCGCTTTCTATCGTTTGCAAAACTACGAGCGCTGCCTGGTTGCCTGCGAGCACGCGATCCATCTCCGCCTTGACTACGCACCGGCGCATCGTCAGAAAGGGGACGCGCTCTGGCAATTGCGGCGCTATGCTGATGCGCTGGTGGCTTATGAATACGCGCTGCAGCTTGACCCGCACGATCCCCTGATCCAGAAGGGGCGCGGCTGCTCGCTCTGGAAGCTCCAGCGCTACGAAGAGGCGTTGCAAGCGTATGAAGCGGCTCTTGAACTCGATCCCACCTTCGCCTTTGTCTCATATGCGAAGGGGCTGGCCCTGTTTGCGCTCAAACGCTATGAAGAGGCCCTGGCGGCGTACAAGCAGGCTGTTGATCTGGGTTTTCAGGATGCCAGTGTCTACAACGGCCTGGGCGACGCCTATTACCGGCTTGAAGCGTATGAAGAGGCGTTGGAGGCTTACGAAAACGCCTTGCAATTGCAAGAAGATTACGCCGTGGCCTATCACGGAACCGGCAAGGTGCTGTACCGGCTAGGGCGCTACTCAGAGGCCCTGAACGCCTATGAACTGGCCCTCCTGTTGATGCCGGATTACCTGCCGGCCTATCACAGCAAGGCCAACGCCCTGCGTAGTCTGGAGCGGTATGCAGAGGCTCTGGAGGTCTACGAGCAGGCGCTGGCCACCGATGGCCAGAATCCAGCCCTCTTCTACGACTACGCGCTGGCGCTCTTCCACTTGCAGCGTTACCAGGAGAGTCTGCTGGCCCATCGCAAGGCTATAGACCTTGATCCCGATCAGCTTCGCTTCCACCTGGGGGCCGGGGAAACCCTGTTCCAGCTCCAGAGGTATGATGAGAGCCTGGCCGCTTTTGAACGCGCCGGCCAGCTCGACGCTGGAAGCGCGGAGGCGGCTCTGGGGCGGGCGCACGCGCTCTCCCGGCTTGAGAGGCACGAAGAGGCACTGCGCGCATACGAGCTGGCAATTTGTCGCAACGGACGCCTGATCGAGGCGCTCCAGGGGCGCGGCGATACACTCTATCAGCTTGAGAGATACGAGGAGGCACTGGAAGCCTATGAGAGCGTGCTGGCGCTTGATGCCAGCTATGCCGCCGCCTACAAGGGCAAGGGCCACGCCCTGCTGCGCCTCAAACGCTACGAAGAGGTCCTGCCCGCGTATGAGCAGGCGATTCGCCTGGGTGAGCAGGATGTCTCCGTCTACAATGGCATGGGCGACGTTCTCTATTACCTGGGATGGTACGAGGGCGCGCTGGAGTCCTACGAGAATGCCCTGCGCTCCGAACCAGGCAAGGGGTTGTACCATTTTAACCGCGCCCGCGCGCTCTACAAGTTAAACCGCAACAAGGAGGCGCTGGACGAGTATGAGCAGGTGCTGGAGCTTTCGCCGCTTCATCCCACAACTCACCTGGGCTACGGCGATACCCTCTGGCGTCTGAATCGGGATGTTGATGCGATTCGGGCCTATGAGCGGGCGATAGAGTTGCAGCCGGACAATGCGGCGGCGTATAACGGCAAGGGGAACGCTCTGCTGGACCTCGATCGCAAGGAAGAGGCGCTCAAGGCGTTTAATCGCGCGATCGAGATCAATGCACAGGAGGCGGTGTACTATAACAACAAAGGCACGGCCCTGTATCGGTTAAAGAATTATACAGAGGCCCTGGCATCCTACAAAGAGGCGCTCAAGCTGGATGCGAACAATGCCGATGCGTATAACGGCATCGGCAACGTCTACTCCGCTCGCCAGAACTGGGAGAAGGCGCTCAAGGCATATGAGCAGGCCATCAAACTGGCTCCGCATGTCTCTTCGTTCTATCGCCGCAAGAGCGAGGTGCTGCGCTGGCTCGGTCGCAATGAGGAGGCGGATCAGGCGGTGATGAGGGCGAACCTGCTGGATATAGGGACAGGCAGCGAAGTTCAAAGCTCCTCGTTTGACACAGGGAAAATTACGCTGCTGTGAATTACCCCACAAAAGAACTGTAAGGCGCTGCCTTTTCATTCTCGGCTGACCGGTCTATTCTCTATTCACCTATGAATCTGGACTTATAGCAACGTTCTATTAGGTAGAAGAAGAACAATCTTCCGTGTTCCCTTCAACTCAGGACGAGTGCAGGAGGTGTTCCATGCGCGGTCGGTCATCGTCGCAGCCATCTGACGTTGCGTTCAGGTGGCGGGGTTTCAGTATTTCCCTTGCCCTGGCCATCGTTCTCATATCGCTCTTTTTGATCGCACCTCCTCAGGCACATGCTGGCGGTAGCGGCGCAATTATCTCCTGGGATAGCTCAATGATCTTTCCCGGCCAGAATAGCGGCAATCCCTGGGGACCTGTGGGCGAAGCGGCAAAGGTTCACGGTCAGCAATTTGCCGCGAACACCACCTATTATCTGACGCTTGTACCGGGCGATACGACCAGCGATCCCACTGTGTGCCAGAACGCCGGGATCACGGTCGTGAACTCAGTGACCTCGGATGCAACCGGCAATTTCGACGCGAGCTTTCTCTGGCCGGCTGCGGCCGGCACGGTTGGGCAGACGTATAGCATCTGCGGACGTGTGCTCTCCGATGGGAGTCTGTATAGTATTCTGGATGGGACAGGGCCGTTTACCGTTCTGGCGAGCAATCCCCCGGCCTTCCAACTGGCGAGCAATCCCGTAACGGCGGGCGACACCCTGACCGTGACCGGGCAGAACTGGGTGCCTCCTCAGCCGGTGAAGGTTACGATTAGTACATGCTTCTCTTGCTCTCCCACGATTACGAAGACGGTGAACTCCACCGGCCTGAATACCGGAACGTTTAGCGTGGACATTCCTATTCCGGCTGATTTGCCGGCGGGCAACTACGCAATCAATGCTACTGCGCAGGCGCTGGACGCCTCAAACAACGAGGCGATTCCCACCCTGGTCGTGAACGCTCCGGCGGTGCCATCTCCGGCAGCAACTGTCACCCCAACGCCGACACCGACCGCGACCGCTGTGCCCAGCCCGACCGCCGTCGCCACGGCGAGCGCCGGGAGCAACAACGTCGCTCCCGCGTCTACCGACAATACGGCTTTCCTGCTGCCTATTGTGCTGGGCGCGATCGGGCTGGTAGTACTGATCATCGTTGCCCTGCTGATCTTTATGCTCGCGCGGCGCCGGCCCAGAGCTCCAGAGGTTGCGCCGACTGTGCCATCCATGCCCGTTCAGGCTGGACCATATAACTCGCCGGTGACGCCTCCGCCGGGCAATTTCCGGCCGCCGGCGGGGATCACGCCCGCCCTCCCAATCTCACCGCCGCCGGCTTCCGTGCCCGTCACTGTGCAGAATAGCGTGGGCCAGGCTGGTTACACTCCCGTTTTGCAGAATCAGGTGAGTCGTCCCGGCCCGCAGGTGGGATCGCAGCCTGATTTCAACCAGCCGACCCTGCCGGCCAGCGGTCCCTCCTATCCTCCCGTGCAGCGACAGGTCCCTTCGGCTCCCAATAATCTCCTGGCGAGCGGGATCTGCGCGAGGTGTGGTGCCTCGTTGGATAGCGGCGCGCTCTTCTGTGGTAACTGCGGCGCAACAGTCGGCGGGCAGTCCGATCCCGATCAACTCACGCGCCACGTCTAAGCGTTCAGTCGCGTTCCCTGTTGCGCCGCACAACCAGGCCACCGGCTATACCCAGAAGGAATCCCAGCGCGGCGCTTTCCAGTGCCGCGCCGGGTTCCGCAGGGTGGACAAAATTGATCGTTTGCAAGAGCGCGCTGCCCACATAGACCATTGCGCTCAGGGCAAAAGCCACAATCAGGCCGGGAATAATAATTTCCCAGAAGCGCCGATGCTTCGATCCTGCCATCACATTGGTCCTTTTTACCTAGCAGATAATTCCTAACACAGAGTCCGGGGAGACGAGAATAAATGCCCCCTGGCTGGTATAATAAATAGTAGGACAAATGCCTTGGAAAGGCAAGTGTTCAAAGGGAATTGATTGTAGTGTTGATCGGTGATGGAAGGGGAAAGCGATGAGCGAAATGGCCCGCACGGTGACACTCTGGCTGGCGTGGTATCGAGAGCGTGTGGAGAAAGAACATCCCCAACGTTCCCTCCGTCTGAAAATGTTATATGCCTCCTCGCGGGAGGAGGCGCGGCTTGACATGCAGCAGTGGTTAGCCCGGCGCGGGCTAGTTGCGAACGATCTGGAGCGCCTTGAGCCGTCGCCCTATGGGCTGCAATTTCAGGGCAAATAGTCGTTCTCTTCATCGGCATCGTTCTGTTCCTCCAATCGCTGCAAACGCGCCTGGTAGCGGGCGCGCAGAGCATCGGAGAGCGGTCGGCCCGTGCCTCCGTGATGTAACAGAACGATCTCTGACATGATAGAGAGCGCAATCTCCTCGGGGGTCTGAGCGCCTATGTCGAGGCCGATGGGGGCGCGCACGCGCAATAACTTCTCGCTTGCTACTCCTTCGTCATGGAGCAGTTTGAGGACGGCCCAGACGCGGCGCTGGCTGCCGATCATACCAATAAAAGCGGCGGGCGTGTCGATAATGGCACGCAGGCCCTGCACGTCATAGCTATGAGCGCGTGTGACCAGGACGACGTGGGTGCGCGGCGTGATTGGGTAAGCTCGCAAGATGGACTCGATATCGCCGACGAGTAGTTGTTTCGCGCTCGGAAATCGCTCGCGATTGGCAAACGAGGCCCGATCGTCGGTTACGCTGACTGAGAATTTCATCAGCGAGCCGAGTGCAGCCAGTGGCACGGCAATATGTCCCGCGCCCGCGATCAACAGCACCGGCGGGGGGACGAACGGTTCGATAAAAATCTCGGCCCAGGTCGAGGGATCGGCCCCGCTTATTCGCACAATGGTGGCGTCGTTCGATGCGAGGGTCGCGCGGGCCGCCTGCGTCACCTGCCCTTCTCTATCGGCAGCGACGCCTGGCAGAGCAAGCGAGCCGAACGTCTTGCCGTTCTCATAATAGAGCAACTGCCGGCCCGGCGTCCCTCGCCATGCGCTGCCCGCCGCGATAACCGTCGCCAGCGCCACCGCCTGCTCCTCCTCCAGGGCCGCCAGGATCGCGTTGACCAGCTCAAACATTGAAGGCTGGTCGGGCCTGGGCACGGCGTGCCAGGGTTGAATGAACACATCGAAGATGCCGCCGCACACGCCCTGGCTCTCCAGGGCGATCTCCTCGGTCAAACTGACCTGCACAATGCGCGGACGGCCTGTATCGATCACGCTCAGAGCTGCGCGCCAGACCTCGGCCTCGCCGCAGCCGCCGCCGACCGTGCCGCCGATGCGTCCATCGCGATGAACCAGCATCTTTGCCCCCACCTCGCGCGGCACCGAGCCTCGCCGCCGCACCAGCGTAGCCACCGCGACGGTCGCGCCGGCTGCCAGTTCATGTTGTAGTGTTTGAAGAAGTTCTTGTGCCATATGTGTCCCTGCTCGATCAGAAAAACAGCCTGCCTCACTGCTTATCATAGCAGCCTTTGTCACTCCACTTGCGTTCTTTTCCACTGTGCGGAAGATCGACTATAATAGAGAGCATGAGCACACCAATTGCCCCGCACATCCTGCGAAATTACCGGCGCGTCCAGCGCGTGCTGGAGCGTCTCGATCCTCAGGGGCAGCCCTGGGCGATGGTTGCGCCGGGTTCGCCTGCGCCGCGCGGGGATAGTATTGTCTTCCCCGGCTCGTTTAATCCGCCAACGCTTGCGCACCTGGCCATGCTGCGTCAGGCGCGCGTATGGGCGAGGCAGCGCTATGGAGGCCACTGGCAGGTCTACGCGGCCCTGAGCCGGCAGATCGTCGATAAGGAGACGGTCGAGCGTATGACGCTGCTGGACCGGGTCGTGCTCCTGGAGCGCGTTTTGAGCAAGCAGGTCAGACACGCCGGCATCCTTCTGCTCAATCGCGGCCTCTACGTCGAGCAGGCCCGGGGGATACGTGCGGCCTTTCCGCAGGTTCGACGACTCTATTTCCTGGTGGGCTTTGACAAGATCGTGCAGATTTTCGATGCGCGCTACTACACCGAGCGGGACGCAGCTTTGCACGAATTGTTTGCGCTGGCGGAGCTGCTGGTCGCGCCGCGCGGTTCGGACGGCGAGGCTCAACTGAAGGAACTGCTGGCCAGGTCCGAGAATCGACCTTTTGCCGGGCACGTGCATGCGCTGCCGCTGGATGCGCGCTATCGGGACATGTCCTCGACCAGTGCGCGCCAGGGAATGCGGTTGGACGAAGTGCCGGTGGAGGTATTTGATTTTATCCGGCGCACCCGCCCCTATGCCCCGCCGGACCGCCTGGACGATGGCACCGAGCGCGATGTGTACGCCGAGCGCACCCGCGCATTACAGGCTCTGCTGGCTAATGGCTTCGGCGGAACGTCAGGCGGCTAGAGCCAATCTGGACGGTATCCCCTTCCATCAGGCGATAGCGAGCGATGCGCATCCCATTGACGAAAGTGCCGGTGGCCGAGCGGCGGTCTTCGATCTCATAACTATTATCGGAGAGCCGGCGAATAGTCGCGTGCAGGCGGCTAACGGCCAGATCCTCCAGGAAGATATCGCACTCGCGGCTGCGCCCGATCGTGGTTTCGGTCTCATTGAGATCATAGCTGCCGATGGTGCCGCGCGCGCTCGCGAGATCCAGCTTAGCGATCGTGCTGGCGTCTGGATCGGGCTTCTTTAGCCGTTTGCGCTCCTGTCCACGCGACGAGGGGAGCTGGAACGGGCGTGTGCCTTCGTGCGCATAGAAGGTCAGGCGTGTATTACCGAAGCAGAGCACATCGCCATCTTGCAAGAGGTGGGTAGTCACAGGCTTGTCGTTGACGAGGCTATCGCCGCTTCCGTGATCGTCGCGCAGCAGATAGCCCTGGCTCGCCCGCAGAATGCTCGCCTGTTTGCGGTGAACGGCCAGATCCTCCAGGAAGATATCGCACTCGCGGCTGCGCCCGATCGTGGTCACACTTTTCCAGAGTTCCACACGCTTGCCCATCTGTGTTCCCTGTTTCATTACCAGATAGGCGGTGGGCGACTGATCAAACAGTTCTTCTGACATGGCTTCCCTCTTCATCAACTTACACTGCCGAAACCTCATCTCCGGGCGCGAATGTTATTCGGCCTTCAGCGTGCCGAGCGCGGTCAGGATTTTTTCGGGCGTAATCGGCAGGTCCCTTATCCGTACTCCCAGGGCGTCATAGACCGCGTTTGCTACAGCGGGGGCCATGCCGTTGATCGGCACCTCGCCGGCTGATTTGGCGCCGAAGGGACCGGTCTCCTCAGGATCTTCAATGAGGAGCGTTGTCATGCGAGGCATATCCATTGTGGACATCACCTTGTAATCGACAAAGCCTGGATTGCGAACACGCCCCTGCTCATCGAATTTTATAGCCTCTGTCAAGGCATATCCCAGGGCCATCGTCACCGCGCCTTCAACCTGCCCGCTTGCCAGGGTAGGATTGATGGCCCGCCCCAGGTCCAGCGCGTTGACCGCGCGGGTCACACGCACGTGACCCGTTTCGGTATCGATCTCCACCTCCACGAACTGTGCGTAGAAAGGTGCGGGCGAATCCTGGGCCCAGAAATCTCCTTTGGCCATGATCTGCTGGCGGTGAGATCCGTAGAGGGTTTCGTTGGCGATATCGGCTACGGTCAGTCCGCTGGGGCCGCGCGGGGTGTAGATGACATTATCGATGATCGCCATATCCTCGGGCGAGCAGTCCAGCAGATCGCCCGCGACCTCCAGGATCTGTGCGCGCACGCGTTCCGCCGCGATCTTCACGCCGCTGCCGCTGATGTAGGTGGTACTGGAGGCATAAGCGCCGTAATCGAAGACACTGGCGTCGGTATCGGCGGAATGCATGATGATCTTGTCCATGCTCACGCCAAGCGCCTCGGCGGCGATCTGCGCCAGGACCGTATCACTGCCCTGCCCGATGTCGGTGGCCCCGGTCATCACATTAAATGAGCCGTCCTCATTCAACTTGATCGAGGCGCCGCCGATCTCAGCGCCGGCCACGCCGCTGCCCTGCATAGCTATCGCCATGCCGCGTCCATGCCGGATGGGTTTGCCGTCCCCGCGCTCGAACGGTTGGTGCCAGCCGATGGTCTCCGCGCCCCGCTCCAGGCATTCGGGCAGGCCGCAGGAGCGAAACAGGCGTTTTGAGTGCCAGACGCCCTCGACCAACTCGCCCTCGATCGGGTCCCAATCGCCCTTGCGCACATGATTCTTGCGTCGAAACTCCAGCGGGTCCATCCGAAGCTGATGAGCGATTTCGTCAATGTGCGATTCCAGCGCGAAGAAGCCCTGGGGAGCGCCGTAGCCGCGCATCGCGCCGGGCACGGGCAGGTTGGTATACACGGCCTCGGCCACGAAATGATAGGCCCGCGCCCGGTAGAGACAGAGCGTCTTATGCCCTGTGGCGCGCGCGACCGTCAGGCTGTGCGTGCCATAGGCGCCAGCGTTGACCAGCGAATGCATCGAAATCGCTACCAGTGTCCCGTCCCGTTTGACGCCGCTGCGCATCTTGATAAGCGCGGCGTGGCGGAAGCGCGCCGAGCTAAACTCCTCCTGCCGACTGTATTCGATGCGCACCGGCTGGCGGGTCTTCAGCGCGAGCAGTGCCGCCACCGGCTCCAGCAGCATCTCCTGTTTGCTGCCAAAGCCGCCGCCCACGCGCGGCTTCACCACGCGCACGCGCGAGATGGGCATTTGCAGCACTGCGGCCAGCTTGCGGCGCGTGTGGTAGGGCA
>Ga0070740_10000946_pt1 | contig 46012 bp, 40 predicted proteins | sample Coa_R2_FD_67286 | JGI IMG/M metagenome (GOLD analysis project Ga0070740, IMG submission 67286) | Surface soil microbial communities from Centralia Pennsylvania, which are recovering from an underground coalmine fire - Coalmine... | ecosystem: Environmental > Terrestrial > Soil > Unclassified ... | reverse complement strand
CGGACTGCGCTTCCGATCCGCATCGTTCGATATCGCATTGCCGGACCGGTTCAATGCGGTCCAGCCCGGCAAAGGCACGCTCGGGATACGGCCCGAACACGTACGCATCAGCCCAGGCGATGATCACGGCATCAGCCTCACGGTCCGGCTCGTCGAACCGCTTGGCAAGGATACGCTCATCTATTTCGACGTTCCCGGCGAGCGCGCATTCGTCGCCATACGCGAAGGCCTGCCCATGGGCGACGTGGGAATCGGGAAACGTCTGACGCTGAGCCTCGAGGCGCAGGGCATCCATCTTTTCGACGGCGAGGGACACCGAATCGCAGGCGCCTGCGCACCGTAGCCGGCGCGGTCCGGAAGATGACCGACAAGCCCGCCGCCGTGCACCCGTTGCATTGAACCGACCGTAGAAACCGAGGAACCCATGGACTATCGGGAAAAAAGCGAAATCCGCGACGGCATGCGCATCGACTGGGACATGCCGATCACCATGGACGACGGGCTCGTGCTCCGCTGCGACATCTACAGGCCCGTGGCGGAAGGCAGATACCCGGTCATCATGACGCTCGGACCCTATGGAAAATGGCTTCACTTCGAGGATCTCTACAAGACCCAGTGGGACCGGATGTGCGCCGATCATCCGGACGTCCCCACCGGATCCACCAACAAGTACCAGTGCTGGGAGGTCGTTGATCCGGAAAAATGGGTGCCGGACGGCTACGTCTGCGTCCGCGTCGACAGCCGCGGTGCCGGCCGTTCGCCCGGCGTCATCGACATCTGGTCGCTGCGCGAAGCGCAGGATCTCGCCTGCTGCATCGAATGGGCCGGCACGCAACCGTGGTCGAACGGGAAGGTCGGCCTCAACGGCATTTCCTATTATGCGCAGAACCAATGGCAGGTCGCGGCGCTTCAACCGAAGCATCTTGCGGCGATCTGCGTGTGGGAGGGGGCCGCCGATTTTTACCGCGACATGGCGCATCACGGCGGCATCTTCAATCGCGGCTTCGTGCAGGAATGGTCAAAGGCGCAGGTCTATTCCGTGCAGCACGGTCGCGGCAAGCGCGGCTTCCGAAGCCGCATGAACGGCGACTGGGTCTCGGGGCCCGAGACCCTTTCCGAAGAGGAGCTCGGCCGCAATCGGCGCGACTTCTATGAGGATTGCATCTCCCGCAAGCTCGATACGGACCCATTCTGGCAATCGCGCATGCCGGATTGGACGAAAGTCAAAACGCCGCTGCTTTCCGCGGCCAACTGGGGTGGCCAAGGCCTTCACCCGCGCGGGAATTTCGAAGGATTCATGCGCGCGGCGTCGGACCAGAAATGGCTCGAAGTCCACGGTCTCGAGCACTGGACCCATTTCTACACCGACTACGGTCTCGGTCTGCAGAAGAGATTCTTCGGTCATTTCCTGAAGGGCGAGGATACGGGTTGGGACCGGCAGCCGAGAGTGCTGCTGCAGGTGCGCCATCCTGGCGAGAAATTCGTGGAGCGGCACGAGAACGAATGGCCGCTCGCACGCACGCAATGGTCCAAATTCTATCTTCACCCGGAAGACATGTCGCTTTCGACCACACCGCCGGCCGCCGCAGGCAGCGTGACCTACGCCGGCATGGGCGAAGGGGTGACGTTTCTTTCCGAGCCGCTTGCGCGGGAAACCGAGATCACCGGACCGGCCGCGGCGAAGCTCTGGGTCTCCTCGGCGACCGAGGACGCCGACCTTTTTCTCGTCGTCCGCATTTTCACCCCCGATCTCAAGGAGGTGACGTTCCAGGGCGCGCTTGACGCGCACACGCCCATCGCGCAGGGCTGGCTGCGCTGCTCCCACCGCAAGCTCGATCCGAAACTCACTCTGCCCTACCGGCCCTATCATACGCATGACGAGGAGCAGAAGCTCGTGCCGGGCGAAGTCTACGAGGTCGACGTCGAGATATGGCCGACATGCATCGTCGTGCCGAAGGGCTATCGCCTGGCGCTGTCGGTGCGCGGCACCGATTATGTCTATCCGGGCGAACCGGGCCCCGGCGTCGAGACCCTCGGCAAGGTCTGGACGGGGGTCGGCCCCTTCACCCACGACGATCCGAGAGACCGGCCGCCGGCGGTGTTCGGGGGCGCCGTGACGCTGCACACCGGCCCTGCCCGGCAGGCGCATGTGCTGCTGCCGATCATTCCCGAGGCCTAGGGCGGGGCTGCGGACTCATGCGCGCGACACGACCGCTGCGGCATCGTCGGATCGGACCATCAGATCACAGAACGAGGAGTGCGAGATCATGAGCTACCGCGAGGTGAGCGAAATCCGCGACGGCATGCGCATCGACTGGGACATGCCGATCACCATGGACGACGGCCTCGTGCTCCGCTGCGACGTTTTCCGACCGGTCAGGAACGGCCGTTATCCGGTGATTTTGAGCCACGGGCCCTACGGCAAATGGCTGCATTTCGCCGATGGCTACCGGACGGCATGGGAGCGCATGATTGCCCAGCATCCCGACGTCCTTTCGGGCTCGACCAACAAGTACCAGAGCTGGGAGGTCTGCGATCCGGAAAAATGGGTCCCCGACGGATATGTCGTGGTGCGCGTCGATTCGCGCGGCTGCGGCCGATCGCCGGGTTACGTGGAACACTGGTCGCCGCGAGAGACGAGGGATTTCTACAATTGCATCGAGTGGGCAGGCACGCAGCCTTGGTCCAACGGCAAAGTGGGTCTCTCCGGCATCTCCTATTACGCGATCAACCAGTGGCAGGTCGCGAGTCTTCAGCCAAAGCACCTCGCGGCGATCTGCGTGTGGGAAGGATTCGCCGACTTCTATCGCGAGCTTTCCCACAATGGCGGCATCTACAACACCTTCGCGCAGAACTGGTACGACATGCAAATCAAGACCGTGCAATATGGTCTCGGCAGCAGAGGCTACCGCAGCCGCATGAACGGCGACTGGGTCTCGGGGCCGGAAACGCTCACCGCCGAGCAGATGGGCGCCAACCGCTACGATCTCGGCAAGACCTATATCGCGCATCCGCTTGACGACGATTTCTACAAGGCGATGCGACCTGACTGGTCGAAGGTGAAGGTACCGCTCCTTTCAGCGGCCAACTGGGGCGGTCAGCCGCTTCATCCACGCGGAAACTTCGAAGGTTTCTATCGCGCCGCTTCCAAACAGAAATGGCTCGAGGTGCACGGCATCGAGCACTGGACGCACTACTACACCGATTACGGCGTGGCGCTGCAGAAAAAATTCTTCGGGTACTTTCTCAAGGGCGAGCGCAACGGATGGGACAAGCAGCCCCGCGTCCAACTCAACATCCGTTATCCCGGAGAAAAGTTTGTCATCCGCCACGAGAGTGACTGGCCGCTGCCCGATACGCGGTGGACCAGATTCTACCTCGCGACGAACGCCCATAAACTCGTCACTTCCCGGCCGAACGGCGCGGCCGAAGTGACGTTCGACGCAATGGGCGACGGCGTCACCTTCCTCACCGATCCGATGACGGAGGAAATCGAAATCACCGGTCCCGTTGCCGCCAAGCTGCACGTCTCATCGTCGACGACGGATGCCGATCTCTTCCTGGTGTTGCGCGTCTTCGCCCCCGACATGCGCGAGGTTGTGTTCCAGGGCGCGCTCGATCCGCATACGCCGATCGGCCAGGGTTGGTTGCGCGCCTCGCATCGCAAGCTCGACAAGGCCTTGACGCTGCCGTTCCGACCTTACCACACGCACGACGAACTGCAGCCGCTCACGCCGGGCGAGATCTACGAGCTCGATATCGAGATCATCCCGACCTGCATCGTCGTGCCGAAGGGCTATCGCGTGGCTCTGAGCATCCGCGGCCGAGACTACGTCTATCCCGGCGGATCCGGCGGTCGGCTTTCCAACATGAAGAACGAATTCACGGGCTGCGGCCCGTTCCTCCACGACGATCCGCGCGACCGCCCGCCGGCGATCTACGGGGGCAGGACGACGCTCCATCTCGGAGGGGGGCGCGAAAACTTCCTGCTGCTGCCCATCATCCCGCCGCGCCGGACGGCCTCGGCGCAGCGCAAGACCCGCGGCTCGACGAGGCGCGCGACGACAAGAAAACGATGGTAGCCGCTTTTCAATCTGTGCGCGATCGACGTCGCCTGGCACGGGATGCATCGCCTCGCACGGCGGCGGCAACGCCACCCGGCAACGGGAGCGGCAGGGCGCCCTGCGGCCACCGGCGACGGAACATCCCCTGGTCGAGACGGCGTGCATGAAGCACCGATCGCGCCGGGCGCCACCGTGGCGGCGACGGATCGCCCCGTGACGACGCGACCGGTCGGGACCGGCAGCGCGCGGCCCGCGACCTCATTTCACGATGAGGACCGGACATTTGGCCAAATGCATGATGCGATTGGCACGGCTGCCGATGAGCCTGTCGTAGACCCTGGAATGCCCCTTCGATCCGATGATGAGCAGATCCGCATCGAGCTCTTCGGCGATCTCGACGATGTCGCGCACCGGGTGTCCGGCGAGCACGTGGGTGTGAAGCTTGATCTGCCTTTCCTCGGCCATCGCCCGCGCGCGTTGAAGCACTTTATGGAAGCGGCGGGCGGCCGTGCCGATTTCCTCCCTGACCTCTTCGATGAATTCCGGCACGTAGTCGATTTCTTCCACCGCGACCATATGAATTTCCGATTGGTTCTGCTTCGCGATCGCGAGCGCCAGCGACAGGGCGTGAAACGCCGGTTCGGAGCCGTCATTGGCGTGCACAATTCGGTCGAACATCGGCGCCTCCCGTGCCTGACGAGGCTTTCGCGCGTTGCCGAAACGGCCGCCGGCCGTCGCTTTTTCAAAAGCGTTGTCCGCGTTCGCGCCGGCCGTGTCCGCCATGTCGCGCATACGAAGGCCGCGCGTTCCCGCACAGCCAGCGGTTCTGCCCGCGCGGCCGTCGGACGCGGCGACATCATCGCATCCCCACCGGCAAAAAACCATACGCCATAAACCCGCCGAAAACGACCGGTCGACCGCCGGGGCACGTTCCGCGGCCTCGTCCCGCGCGACACGCCGATCCCCTCTCATGAGGGGACATCCAACGACGATGGGGACAAGCCGCACCCGGACGCCCGCCGGGCCTAACGTCCGCAGGGTGAAGACGTACCTCGGTCCGGTTCAGGCCGGCAGCCGGTCCCGCGCGGACGGGGTCCTTGGCCCCTTCACGACCAGGACGGGGCACGGCGCGAGCTGCACAATGCGGTCCGCCCGGCTACCGATCATGCGCTCGTAGAGGGCGGAATGGCCGCTGCCGCCGATGACGAGAAGATCGGCCTTGAGCTCCCGCGCGAGCTCGACAATGTCGCGTACGGGATGCCCGGCGATGACGTGCGTGCGAAGCGCGATCCCTTTGGCCTCCGCCATCTCGCGGGCGCGTCGGAGCACCGTGTGGAAGCGGCGCGCCGCGGTCGTCGTTTCTTCGCGAACGTCTTCGACGAGCCCGGGCATGTAATCAACTTCCGCCACCGACACCATATGCAGCTCCGCCTTGTTATCCTGCGCAATCCCCAATGCCAGCGACAAGGCACGGAACGCGTGCTCGGAACCGTCATTGGCGTGCAGTATCGTGCGGAACATCGAATATCCTCCTTCAACCATCACCATGTTTTTCGATGTCCGCTTGGCTCACCGCGCAGCCTTCCGCAGCGGTGTCAGCTCTTGCGGTTGCGGAGTCGCGGCATCGGTCGACTCGGTGTCCGGCAACAGGTGGCGGGGCAGGAAGAAGGCATTGGCGATGAGCGTCGGCAACACGGCGCTGCCGATGACGCCGGCAACGAGAATGGAATATTGCGACTGGTCGATGATTCCGTGCGAGAGTCCGTAAAGGGACGATATCGTCCCGAACGTCAACCCGGTGGACATCAGCAAGGTCGTGTACATCGACTCCGGATTGGGCGTCCTGAATGCGCGCGTGATCGGATAGACGCCTACGAACTTCGCCGCCATCTTCGTCAGGAGCATGAAGATGAATGCGAAAGGCGCCGCGATCAAAGCCGGAATCGACACGAACGAACCGGCGCGGATGAAGTAGAACGGCGTGAGCAGGCCGAAGGTCAGCGTGCGCAGGCGTCGAACGAGCGCATGGTCCTTGCCCACCGTGCCGGCGAGGACCATACCGATGATATAGGCAGGCAGAACGGCTTCACTGTCCGCCCAGCCGGCAAGCGCGCCGAGAGCGAGCAGGCAAAGCAGCAGGAACTTCGTTTCCAGTTCCGAGGGACGGTTGCCGTAGCGGCGGAAGACCCGGGGGGTGAGCCAGGGCAGGATGGCAAATACCACCACCGCCACTGCGGCGAACAGCAAGGTCTTCAGCGTGAACGGCGCGAAAATAAAGCCGAGCGCCAGAACCGTTCCCAGGTCGTTGACAAAACAGGCCGCGAGCACCGTCTTGCCATATTCGGTCCGGTTGAGCCCGAACTCGATCATGACCGCGTAGACGACCGCGACCGACGTCGTCGACAGCGCAACGCCGCCAAGCCAGCTCGGCATGACGTCCCAGCCGAGAACATAGTAGGCGCCTGCGGCGCATCCGAGGAACGGGAAGAGAAAGCCGGCGATTCCGATCACCGTCGCTTCCTTCCATTTTCGCTTGAAAACGTCCGGATCGAGCTCGGCGCCCGCGAGAAAAGTCAGGACGATCGCGCCGACGCCGGCAAGGAACTTGATCCAGGGTTCGTCGGTGCCAAGGACCGCGGCTCCCACCGTCGTGCCGAGGACAAGTTGCGCGACCGTGCCGACCACAATTTCCGACAATGCGGTCGAAACACGAAACCAGGCGGAAAGCAGGCTCGCGATCAAGGCGAGCCCGAACCAGAGCGCCGCGAGGGCCCAAACACCGGTCATCCCAATGCCTCCTGCTGCGTCCGCACGCAGCTTTCACTGTTCCTCGCGCCATAGAGCACGCCGCGTCACGCGCAAAGACGCGTCGGCACAAAACAATCGTTTGGGGAGTGGCGGCAAGGAAAACGCCACTCCTACCGACGCCAAGCGTCAGGGACGCAAAGCGTCCGGTAGGAGTCATCAGCCTTTTCGGCGGTTATGGCGAACTCCATCGCCGTCCACAAGACTACCAGCCTGCCGCAAACTTGTCCACCTCGCCACGACATCGGGTGAACGATGCGCGGCCGCGACGGCGCCGCTTCAAGCGCGGGATCCAACTCCTCGTGCGTCAGCCAAAAGAAGCAGCAAGGGATGCCAGCCGCCGAGAAAGCCGACGGCGCTCACGAGGGCGGCACGATCCTGCGGTCGATCCGTGTTGCGGTTTCCCCAAACATAGGAACGCGCCAGGCGCACGATGCCCGTATGGATGTCGAGGACCATCTGCCGGTGCGTGTCGATCGTGGCCGCGGCGAGTCGGCGTTGCGCGATCAGATGACGCCGGCAGAGGACGTCCGTCCCGCCCCCGCTGCACATGCTGCAGACCGTCGCATCCCAGTGGGCCTTCAGCTCGGCGGCGAACTGTCGGAGCGGCACCGTCTGCCGGCCGCGCTCGATTATGCCAGCTTGCGCGCCGCCCCTACCGGCGCGATGGAGATCCAGGGTGCACATCAGACACGGCCCCCGCGATCGCAACCCGCGGGTGACACGCTGCAGCCGGAACGGGGCGTTTCCCGACAAGACCGCAAGGCACCGCTGCAAGAGATCGTCGTAGAGAAGCGCGGGACCGTGCAGAAACCGCGGCCGGAAACATAGTTCGACGGCCAGGGCCGCCCAGGCATGGCGCTCGCAAAATCCCCACGCACGACGCAGCGCGTGCCGCGTCTCGGGGATCATGATGCTGCCCTGGATGAACCAGTATAAGAAATGGATCTCGCCGTCCGACAACGGCCAGGGCGGAAGCCCTTCCATCCGCGCACCGGAGTCGCGGTGCCCACCGAGGCCGGCGAGGATTTGCCCCGGTGATTCGAACCAGTATGGCCTGACGACATTCATAAACAAACTCCTACCGCGACGCGCGTCCGGTAGGAGTCATCAGCCTTTTCGGCGGTTTCGGCGAACTCCATCGCCGATTTCTTGATTCATTGTAGGCGCCGTCATGTTCCCGTCAACAACGATCCGCCTCCCCGCGTCCCACTTGCTTGGCATGCTCCTGCTCATTATGTTGTCGGCTGCGAGGGGATGGGGTCCCCCCTGGAATGCCGGATCCGGCTGATGACTCCTACCGCGGATCAGAAGCGGTAGGACCGTGCGACCCAGGACCATTTGGCATTGCCGGATTGTACAGGCGCGGTCGACCGCGCCGACCATGACGCGCGGGCGCGTTTCCGTTAAGCGGAAGGCTTGGTCGTGCGTCATGGCGGAGCCGACACCGTCGCGAGCGCGGGCAGACCGCTCATTGTCTTCGTCCCCGCTACCGCCAGCCGGACCGCGCGACCACCCCATGCCGCGACCAAAGAACCATGGCCTTCGAACCGATCGCGACTCGCTCGCCCATGACCACCCGCACGGGCCCTAGGCCGGCAAAGGAAGTCGCGCAGGCGATCGATCTTGCCCGGCGGATCGACGATGCCATCGCGTTGCTGCGGTCGAGCCCGCTGCGCCGACGCCCCTTCGTCGACAGACTCGATGCGCTGCGCGTCCGATTGACGGCCGAGCACCTGCAACTGGCAATCCTCGGTCAGTTCAAGCGCGGCAAGAGCACATTCATCAACGCCCTGCTCGGCGCGCCCGTCCTACCCATGGGCGTCCTTCCCCTCACGGCCGTCGCGATATTCATCTCCTGGGGCAAGGATCCTGCCGTGCGCGTGCGGTTCAGGACGACCCGCCCGCCGGAGAATTTCCGCTCCGCCGATCCGGATGCGCTGCGAGAGTTCCTGTCGCGCTACGTCGCGGAAGAACGCAACCCCAAAAACGCCCTCGACGTTGAGCGGGTCGAGTTGAGCTTTCCGTCTCCGATCCTGTCGGACGGAACCATCCTCATCGATACGCCAGGGGTCGGTTCCTCACACCAGCATAACACCGACACGGCTCTGCAAATTCTGTCCGAGTGCGACGCGGCGATCGTCATCCTTTCCCCTGACCCGCCGATCACCGAGATCGAGCTCTCTTATCTGCGGAAAGTCAGAGCAAAGACCGCGCACGTGATATTTGTGCTCAACAAGGCCGACTACATCGGCGCCGACGAGCAGAAAGCCGTGCTGGATTTCCTGGCGCGGGTTCTCGCGGACAATGCGCTTCTTGAACCGGCCGCACCGATCTTTGTGGTTTCGGCGCGCGATGCCCTTGCCGCAAGACAGAGCGCAAATCCGGAACCCGGCGATCGCAGCGGCATCGCACGCATCGAGGACCATATCAAGAACACCGTCGCTTCTGAGAAGAGTCGGATATTGGACCAGGCAATACGGCGGCGAGCGGCCGACATTCTTTCCGACGCCGTGTCGGAGAGTGAGCTTCGACTCGTGACGGTGACGCTTCCGCTCGACGAACTGGCGACGAAAGCCCGCGAGTTTGAAAAGGCCCTCGAGGCTATCGACGAACAGCGGCGTACCTTGCATGACCTCCTTGAAGGCGACAGGCGCCGTCTCGCGGGCTTGCTCGAGACCCGCATTCGAGAGCTTCGGGACGACGTGTCGCTGCGGCTCGCGGAGGTGGCAGGCGAAGCGCTCTGCGATGCCGACCCGACGGCGTGGGAACGGAAGGCAAAAGACCTGGTTTCCGTCGCACTGGAACGGCTCTTTGAAGCGGCGCGTGACCGGTTTCGCAAAGAATTCATCGAAGAGACCGCCAAGGCGCTCGCACTTCATCAGAACCGGTTTCAGCACCTTGTCCGGTCGGTGCGTCAGACTGCTGCCGAGCTCTTCGCGCTGCCGTTCTTTCCCCAGCAGGAGCCGCAGTCATTCGAGCTGGGCGAAGACCCCTACTGGGTGACGCAGGATATCCATACCACCCTCATACCCGATCCGAGTCACGTCCTCGACCATCTCGTTCCGCTTAAAAGGCGGCGCGCGAGAGTGTATTCGCGCATGATGCAGCGGGTGAACGAGATGGTCATAAGGAACGCGGAGAACTTGCGATGGGCGATCCTGCGCGGGATCTCGGACACAATAGTCCGGGCGGAAGCCCGACTCGATGAAAGCCTGAAGGAAGCCGTTGCAGCCACCAAGGGCGTGATCGAAGACGTGCTCGCACGGCGTCGTGATCGGCTGCTGGAAAGCCAGGCGGAACTGTCCGCGCTCGGCGGACTCGCGAACGAATTGCGCATGATCCGGGAGGCGGTTATGCCGAAAGACACACCGATGCCGGCCGCCTGAATGCGTCCGATCGCGGCTGAACAGTTCGTCGAGCTTGTGGCGCGGAAGACGAGGCGGTCGTCCTCTCCGGGAGGCCACACAACGGCTTCGGAACGAGTCGAACGCAACGATGAAAGAACCGTCGCTTGAACAGGCAATAAGAAGAATAAGATCACTGCACGAGGGTGATCTTGGCGTCGTCGACGTCGTCGCATTCGGACCTGCCGCCGTCCCACGGCTGCGCGCGCTTCTGTTCGAAAGGGAGCCGTCTGGTCTCTTCGCGACGCGCTGTCGGGTGGTGGAGGCGCTTGCGGCGCTCGGTGCGCGCGACGTGCTTGTCGACTTTCTTGCGACACATCGCGACGCGGCCGATCCCGTCGAGCGGCTTGGCGACGATGCCGTGGTCAATGCGGCGGCGCGCGCCTTGGCGAGATTTCGCGACGAAGCCGTCTTTCGGCTGCTGCTTGAGCTTGCCGAACGGAGGCTGCAACCCGGCGTGGTGGCCGCCTTGGCTTCCTTCGAGCGCAAGGAAACCATACCCTATCTCATTGCCGCGCTGGCGGAGGACGAATGCCGCCGATTGGCCGAGGCCGGGCTGGAACGACTGGGCCCGGCCGCGCATGATGCGCTGGCGGCGATGGCGAGCGCGGTCGTGCCTCCCGATCAGGACAGTCCGTCACGGATGCGGCAGCGTCACAGCGCGCTCGGCCTGCTCGCCAAGGCGGCAAACCAACCGATGCTGTTGCCAGCAGTGCGCGACGGCGATACCACCTAGCATCGCTTCCGGGCGTGTTAGCTGCGGATCGGCTGCAAGGGCGGCGCTTGTTCTCACCTTCGCGGCGACGGGCGGGTTGCGCCTTGGCGGGGCACTTGCTAGCTTCCCGTTCAGGGCATGGAGTCGCCCTGATGAATGTGCCGATCGGCTGATGACTCCTACCGCTTGCGACTGCGGTGGGAGTTGCGTCTGCAGACCCACCGGGAGGTGGGTTTTTTTATGACGGCTAGGTCGACAATGCGCGCGTCGCGACGATCATCGCATGCCGGGTCCTGCTCGGGACAGACGAAGTCCATGCCGCACGGAATGCGACGCGGCTCCGACGGCGAGGACAATCGGTAAATGGCCCGCTGCGGGGAAACGATGCCGAACGAACGTCTTCGCACAGTCGACCATGACACGGCCATGCGGCCGGCCGACGCTCACGACGATGCGCCGCGCGGGCCTCGCCATGACCTTACATCCGCCGCACCGTCGCAAACCGCGTCGCAGAACGCGTCTTCGACACCCTTTCGCAGCATTGTATTCCTGCATGCGGAAGATCGCGATCGTGCCACCACTTCCATGCCGGATTTTTTCCCCGATCTGAACTGCGATCAGATCGTCGACGCGATCACCGCCGGCAAAGACGAGTATGATCTCAAACCGTTCTTCTATACCTGCCTGGACAGCGTCGACTCGATAGAATATCGGCATGCAGTCCTGCGTGAGCTTGAACATCCGCCGTTGCTCGATTGCGTGAAATCGTTCACGCAGAAGATGCGCGAGATGCGTCAATATCGCGCGCGGGTCGAAAAACTGCATTACAAGGAGCAGCGGCAGGCATGGTTTCTTGATGCCGTCGACAGTTATTGCGAGTCCGTCCAATGCTTTGCCCGGGAGCTCACGAATACGGACCTTGAGTCGCGCGGGTTCCTCGGACTGCGGGACTATCTCGTCAATTATACAGCCTCGGCCCGCTTCAAGTCCTTGTGGCAGGAGACGCGCGCGCTGAAGGCGCGCCTGTCGACGATAAAATACTGCGTGCTCATCAATGGCGACAAATTCACCGTTCGCCATTATGACGGCGAGGCCGATTACAGCGTGGAAGTCGAACAAACCTTCAAGAAATTCGCCCAGGGAGACGCGGCGGATTACCGGGTGCAGTTCAAGACCACCTACGACATGAATCATATCGAAGCGAAGATACTGGAATTCGTCGCCAAGCTTAATCCGGAGATATTTTCCGCCCTCGACGATTACTGCACGCGAAACGCAGACTTCCTCGACCCCGTCGTCGCCGATTTCGACCGCGAGGTTCACTTCTATCTTTCGTACCTCGACTATATTGCGCCTTTGTCCCGCATCGGCCTGCCGTTTTGCTACCCGCAGGTATCGCACGACAAGACGGATATCTATTGCCGTGACGGGTTCGACCTCGCCTTGGCACAAAAGCTCGCGAACGAGAACTCATCGGTGATTTGCAATGACTTTCGCCTGGCGGGTGCGGAGCGCATCCTGGTGGTGTCCGGCCCCAATCAAGGCGGCAAAACGACGTTCGCGCGCATGTTCGGGCAACTGCATTACCTCGCAAGGATCGGATGTCCGGTTCCCGGACGTGCGGCGCGGCTGTTTCTTTTTGATCAGATCTTCACGCAATTCGAACGGGTCGAGAAGATCGAAAATCTCCGCGGCAAGCTCGAAGACGATCTCGTGCGAATACGCGGCATCGTGGAAAGGGCGACCCCGCGGTCGATCGTCATTCTCAACGAGGTCTTTACCTCCACGACCTTGCAAGATCAGATTTTCCTGAGCACCAGGATCATGGAAAAGATCATCGCGCTTGATCTCCTCTGCGTCTGGGTCACGTTCGTCGATGAGCTCGCTTCCTTCGCGCCGCAGACCGTGTCCATGGTCAGCACCGTCGTACCGCACGATCCGGCCCGGCGCACGTTCAAGATCATCCGTCGTCAGGCCGACGGCCTCGCTTATGCGATGGCGATCGCGCAGAAATACGGCGTGACCTACGAATCGATCAAACGTCGGATTCCGTCGTGAGGGTCCTCTTGCCGCGAGAGCGGAACCTCATCGGCGCATGGCGACGACCTGCCAAAGCGAACGCGGCCTCGCGATAGCGATCGATCGCAAAGCGCCACGGCGCGGGGCGGCACGAAGGGAAAACGCCACGCCCGCGCGCCTGTCCGCGCTGTGCTGCGCACCTCATCGCTGCATGCCCCACAGATTCACGGTGCGCGCTTCCACCGCGCGGAAAATGACCGATTCGACCAGGAGCCCAATCAGGATCACCGTGAGCAGGCCGGAAAAAACGGTGGGCGTGTCGAGATTGTTGCGTGCCTCGAAAATGTACCACCCGATTCCGCCCGAACGAGCCGACACTCCGAAGACGAGCTCGGCGGCCACGAGCGTGCGCCATGCAAAGGCCCAGCCGATCTTCAGACCGGCAAGAATCGCAGGAAACGCCGCAGGAATGAGGATCAGTCCTACGTAGCGGGCGCCCTTCAGTCCGACGTTGCGGCCGCTCATGCGGAGGGTTTCCGGCACGCCGCGAAAGCCGCTCAACGTGTTGAGCGACACGGCCCAGAGTACCGAATGGATGATGACGAAGACCAATGACGGCGTGCCGAGTCCGAACCAGATGAGCGCGAGCGGCAGCAGCGCGATGGCCGGCAGCGGGTTGAACATCGCCGTGAGGGTCGAAAGAACGCGCGTGCCGAGGCCGCTCGCCACCGCCAAAGTCGTAAAGACGGCGGCCAATGCGAGCCCCAACGCGTAGCCGATGGCCAGCGTTCCCAGCGACGTCATCGTTCGATTGACCAAGACGCCGTTGCCAAGATCGCGGACGAAGACCTTCACCGTTTCCGTGAAGCTCGGAAACAGGAGAGAGTTGTTGAGCCAGCGCGCATAACATTCCCAAATCGCGACGAGCACGACAAGTATCAGGAATCTCTGGAATGTATCGCTCTTGAACAGACGCTCGATCGGCGTCAGCGGCCGTTCGATATCGCCGATTTCCGTTAGTTCGACCGGCTTGCGTTCAAAGTTCGGACGATCCGCTTGACCGGACGCCGCGCCTTTTTGGGTCGAGCTCATTGGCGGACTCTCTCCGGCCCCATGTCGGTGCGGATCTGCCCGTCGTCGAACAGTAACGCATGAATGCGTTTCGACATCGCGCCGAATTCGCTCTGATCGATGTTGGCAAAACCCAGCGCGTGGGCATCGAGCTCGGCACGTACGCGACCCGGGTGAGGCGACAGAACCAGGATGCGCGAGCCGATGATGATGGCCTCTTCGATCGAATGCGTGACGAAGAGCACCGTGAAGCGAAGCTGCTCCCAGAGCGCAAGCAACTCCTGTTGCATGGCGCGGCGGGTCAGCGCGTCGAGCGCCGCGAACGGCTCGTCCATGAGAAGGATGTCCGGTTCAAGCGCCATGGCGCGCGCGATCGCGACACGCATCTTCATGCCGCCCGACAACATGTGCGGATAGACGTCGCGGAAGTCGCCAAGCCGGACCTTGTCGATCGCGGCATTGGCCCGCGCGGCTGCCTCCGCCGGCGCGAATTTGCGCGTGACTTTCATCGGAAAGAGCACGTTCTGATAGACGGTCTTCCACGGCATCAGCTGCTCGAACTCCTGGAAGACCATCATTCGATCGGGGCCGGGCGCGTCGACGCTGCGCCCGCGGATGCGGATCGAACCCTCGACCGGCGCCATAAATCCTCCAACGGCCTTCAGCAGCGTCGTCTTGCCGCAGCCGGAAGGACCAAGAATGACGTAGCGATCCCCTTCGTGAACCGTGAAGTCGATCCGGTATGTCGCCGTCACCAGATGGTACGGTGTCTTGTATTGAAGCGTTACGCCGGCCACCTCGAGCAGCGCGGAAGACATTCTTCGCCACCCCGTCCCCCGGTCAGCTTCCGGGCAAATCGTGGATTGCGTCGATGAACATATCCTTCCAGCTCTTGGGCGCCTCCGGGATCATTTTGACGCGGGCCATGTAGTCGGCAAAGACCATCGTCTTCTCCGGGGTCAGCGTCCATTTGTTTTCCGGGTCGCGGATGATTTTCTCGGCCTCGCCGGGCGTCAATTTCGATTTGTCCGCCTTCACCCACAAGGCCGCCATCCCCGCCGGATCATCGTAAATATCCTTGATCGCCGCGCGCATGGCCGCGAGAAACGCCTGCACCACTTTCGGTTCGCCCTGATAAAGCTTGGCCGTGGCCCATACGACGTTGAACGTATGCGGGCCGCCAAGCACGTCGTAACTGTTGAGCACGCGGTGCACGCGCTTGTCGGCGAGTTCCTGGTACATGAACGGGGCGGACGTGAAATGCGCCGTGATGACCGACTTGCCGCTCATCATCTGGGCGAGTCCGTCGGGATGGCTAAGCGAGACGGTCAACGGATCGAGCTTGTGCTCCTGACCTGGCCCGAAGGCCTTTTCCGCCGCCATCTGTAACACGACCGCCTGAATCGAAACGCCGACCGCAGGCAGCGCGATGCGGTCCTTGTCGGTAAAGTCCTTTATCGTTTTGACGTCGGGATTGATGGTGTTCAGATAAAGCGGCATCGAGTTCAGCGCGCTTATGCCCTTGACCTTGAGATTGTTCGCGGTGCGCGCCCAGATGGTGACCAGCGGGCCCACTCCTCCGGACGCAAAATCGAGATTGCCGGAGATCAAGGCTTCGTTCATCGGCGGACCGCCCGTGAAGCGCACCCATTCCGTGGTGAGATCGAGGCCGAGCTTCTTGCCTTCCTGCTCGAGCAGGTGCTTCTCCTGCATGATGGTCAGCGGCAGATAGGAAATTCCGTACTGCTTGGCGAGACGGACCACGCGCGGCTCCGCATCGGCCCCGCCGGGCGCGAGCAAGGGCAGAAGCGCGACCATCACCACCGGCCACCACGACATCAGACAGCGCCTTGCGTGCATTGTTTTCCTCCCCGTCAATCCTTGCGCCTTCGTTTTCGCTTCTCCATTCCGCTTTCGCCTCAAGACTACCGCGTCGCCGCACTATAGCGCGTTGCATCCGCCAAAAGGGCGTCAAAATCGATCGACGTCCGGCGGTCGAGGCGCCGATCGGAGGGCGGCATCGGATATTTGAGGCCGGTCGCGCAATTGAACAGCACGGCCTGTTCGTGCCGCTCGACCCGACCCTCCATCAAGCTTTGCTTATAGGCCGCATAGGTCGCGGCGCCTTCGGGAGACAAGAGCAGCCCCTCCTCGCGCGACACCTCGTCGACGGCCGCGGCAATAGCCTCGTCGGCAACGGCCGCGGCAAATCCCCTGCTCTCGCGCACGGCCCGCAGGATCAGAAAGTCGCCGATCGCCTGCGGAACCCTGATTCCGCTGGCGATGGTATGGGCATTCTCCCAGCGCGGCGCATGATCCACGCCTGCCTCATACGCCCTCACGATCGGTGCACAGCCGGCCGCCTGGACCGCGACCATGCGCGGACGTTTGGCGCCGATGAACCCGATCGCTTCCAGCTCGGCAAAGGCTTTCCACATGCCGATGAGACCCGTGCCGCCTCCCGTCGGATAGAAGATCACGTCCGGCAACCGCCAATCGAGCTGCTCGGCAAGTTCAAGCCCCATCGTCTTCTTGCCCTCGATGCGATAAGGCTCCTTGAGGGTCGAAACGTCGAACCAGCCGACCCTGGTCTTTCCTTCCGCAACGATCTTCCCGCAATCATCGATCAGGCCGTTTACCCGGTAGACCGTCGCTCCCTGCAGGGCGATTTCCCTCACATTCACCTCCGGCGTGTCCTCGGGGCAGAAGATGGTGCTCCTGATACCGGCGCGGCTTGCGTAGGCGGCGAGCGCCGCTCCGGCATTGCCGTTCGTCGGCATCGCCAAGTGGGTGATGCCGAATGACTTGGCCATGGATACGGCAAGCGCCAATCCGCGTGCCTTGAAGGATCCTGTCGGCAGGCGCCCCTCGTCCTTGACGAGAAGATCGACGCCGCCAAGCGCAGCGCCAAGCCTGCGCAGCCGCACGAGCGGCGTCATCGTTTCCCCGAGACTGACGATATCGCCGACTCGGCGTACCGGCAGCAGTTCGCGATAACGCCAGAAGTCCGCGGGACGGCGCGCAAGCGACTCCTTGCTCAACGCCCTGCGGACGCCTTCGAGATCGTAGCGCACCAGCAGCGGTTTGCCTGCGCGCGAAAGGCCGTGCACCGCGTCGGCGGGATGATGCTCCCCCGTCAGCGAGCATTCGAGATGGGAAGTGAAGGTCGGCCGCTCGACCGTCAGATTTTCGTCGTGTCGCAAGCGATTCCTCCAGCCGGCTGCGGCGATTGGGAAAAATTCATGCGACGCGGGCGCTCGTCGCAGCGAGCGCGCCGGTTGCCGGCCGCATGTCGAGGCGAAGCCCATAGATCCGGCTGCAACGAAACGCGCGCATCCGATGGAAACCGGATTGGGAATCGGATTCGTTCAAATGATTTCCTCCGTCTTGTCGTCCGTCTCGCCATAGCGACGCAGCGTCGCCGGCCGGGTTCCCGCGTAGAGCTCGTCCAGCCGCGCCGAGATCCTGGCATTCTCCCGCTCGAACAGCGACTGCCCCGTCAGATCGCTTTCCACCAGGAACGGTCCGAACCGCTCGACGTCGAGCGCCCACAGCGCCTGCGCGAGACCCAGCTCCTCGGCCCAATAGACCCCGGCGACACGCTTGATCCCTCGTCCGAGCAGGGCGCCCGTCCCGTAGCCGACCGTGGTGAGATAGATGGCGTTGTTGGGCACGAACACGCGGCGATAGATTTCGGACGTCATGCCGCCCTTGCCGATGATGATATTGCAGCGGGACAACGCAAACCATCGGTCGAGCCATTGCGAGAAGCGGAAGGACGCCGTCGCGGTAACCGCTCCGACCGTATAACTTCCGTCCGCATTTCTCGACGCGGCCGGCGAGCAATGGAAATTGGCGCAACCCAGCACCTGCGGCGAAGCCGGCATGCCGGCGCCGTCATCGATTGCATGCTTGTAGACGCCTTCGCGCGCCGTAAAGAGCCGCCCCGTCATGTAAACCACGGTTCCGATCTCGAGCCCGCGCAAGTCGTCGGTGGTCGCCGGCAGCGTGAGATGCACGGTCTTGAGGTGCGCTTCCGTCATGGCCATCACTCGGCCGCTTCGGCCACGGACCCGCCCCACTCGACGGTGGAACGCCGGCTGTATTCCGTGAACCATTGGGGATCGGTTCGGAACTCGACACGGCCGTCGGGATGTACGCGCGCCGTCGCGCGTCGCGACGATAGACAGAACATGTGCACCGACATCGGCATTCCGCCCGTATGGCAGTAGCCCACCTCGATGTGACAGTCGATCACCATCGACGAACCGACAAAACCCATCGCACCCATGCCGATCGAGTTGCCAAGCCGCGTGAACTCCTCCTCCAGCGCCGCGATCTTCGGGTCGGGATGGCGAGACCCGACGATGCGCAGGCAGCAGGCCTGCTTGCCGAGTACCATGCACGTGTCCTTCGATCCGCCAAGACCGATCCCGACGATGGCCGGCTGACAGGCAAGGCCGCGCTTGCCGAACCCCACGAGGGTGTCGAGATAAAAGCGCTTGATGCCCTCGATTCCGTCGCCGGGAAACAGCATACGATAATCCGTGCCGAACAGCCCTCCCTTGTGCACGGTTGTCAGATCTACCCAAGCTGCGTCGGGATGGAACGCGTATTCGATCTCCGGCGCGTTGATGCCGACATTATTGTCGTGATCCGTGCGCCACAGCGGGTGAACCCTGTTGGGGCGCAGCGGCACGTCATGCGTCGCCCTTGCCGTCGCGCGGCGCAAGGCGGTCTCGAGGGCAACGGGCCCCCCTTCGATCCGCGCCTCGTTGCCGATCTTGACATACCACCGAGGCAGGCCGGTATCGCCGCACATCGCCCGACGATCGTGCTTCGCCGCTTCGTAGTTCTCGAGCATCGCCCGGATGACAAAGGCCGACAGCTCGCCTTTTTCACTGTCCGCGCAGCGTCTAAGCCCTGCGAGGTAATCGTCGGGAATCTCGATCGCCGCTTTGGCCATCAGTTCATAAGCGGTGCGCTCCAGCAGGGATATCGGAATCATGGCTCCCTCCCGCTCATTCCGCGGCCGCCCTGTCAAGCAAGGACTCGCCGGGTCGCACGATCGTGAACCGCACCGGCTCTTCCGTGATGACGATGCGGTTGTCCTTCCGGCGTGCGACGGTGAATGTGGAAGCGGCAAGATCGCCTGCGTCGGGAAAGTCCTCACGAAAATGCGCACCGCGGCTGTTTTCCCGACGGCGCGCGGCAAGCGCGATGACGCGGCTGATCTCGACGAGCGACCGTAAATTGAGCCAATCATGCCAGGTGAGATTGAAGGCGCGGCTGCCGTCGGCAACGCCTGTCGCCAGCAATTCGCTTTCAATATCGTCGAGCGCCGACAACGCGCGTTCGAGACCGCTCTTGTTGCGGATCACGCCAACATGCTCCCACATCGTGTCGAGCAGTCGTTCCCGCAGGCGATCGAGATCGCCCGGAGGGGACGAAAAAGGCGCAAGCGCTCGCGCCATTTCCGCCTCCAACACGGACTCGTCCGGTCTGCGACGGCCGGGATTTGCCGCCAGCCAGGTCGGCATCGTATCGCCGGCGATGCCGCCGAAGACGGTGGAATTGGCCACTCCGTTGCCGCCGAGACGATTGGCGCCATGCATGCCGCTCGCGTCTTCCCCCGCCACAAACAGCCCGGGCAACTCGGTGGACGTATCGACGTTGCAGACGAGACCGCCCATGAAGTAGTGGGCGGTCGGCACCACTTCCACCAGGCCGCCGGCAAGGTCGAAGCCGCAATCGGCGCAGCGCTGCACCATGCCCTTGAATTGCCGCCGCACGTTCTCCGCGCCGAGATGGCCCATCGTGAGGTAGACGCCGCCGTTCGGCGAGGTTCGGCCGGCGCGGATTTCCGCATACATCGCGCGGCTTACCACGTCGCGCGTTGCGCGCTCGAGCAGCGCGTCGTAGTCCGCCATGAAACGACGCATGGCGCCGTTGAGCAGATGTCCGCCGGCCCCGCGCAAGCCCTCCTCAAGGACCGTACCGGTCATCCGCGTGTCCGGACCGGCGAGAAGCCCGGTCGGATGGAACTGCACCATTTCCATGTCGCGCAGCGGCAGGCCGAGACGCAAGGCCATCGCCAATCCGTCCATGCTCTTGTCGCCCGAGGGCGTATGATAGCGATACATCGTCGGACCGCCGCCGGTCGCGAGCAGCACCGCCCCGGCTTCGACGAAGCGGAATTCGCCGGTGCGAATGTCGATCAGCAGAGCACCGGCGACTGCGCCGCCGTCCTGCGAGGGGATCAGGGCGACCGCCCGATGCTCCTCGAGGCGGCGAATCGCCGGACGCGCCCAGACCTGCTCCGCAAGCCGGTTGATGATCTCGATGCCGGTCAGATCGCCCTTGTGCACGGTGCGATCGAAGGTCTGTCCGGCGAACGCCTTGCCGTGCAGCGTGCCGTCGGGATTGCGGTCGAAGAAGCAGCCGATCTCATTTTCGAGCTCGGTGACCCGTTCGATCGCGCGGCTCACCAGCGTCCAGGCGAGGTCCTGATCGGGCAGCCACTTGCCGCCCTCGATGGTGTCCATGAAATGGCGTTCGACGGAATCGCCCGGATGCAATGCCACGTTATAACCGCCCTGGACCATGCGCGTGCAACCGCACTTGCCGAGCAGACCCTTGGTCGCAATGGTGACGGCGAGCGTGGGATCGGCCGCATGCGCATGCAGCGCCGCGAACAAGCCGGCCCCGCCGCTGCCGAGAATGAGAATGTCGGTCGCGAGCCGTTCGATCGTCATGGCGAGAGCGTGACCGCGAGAAAGAGAAAGGCTATGACCATCGCGCCGGCGATCGCGAGCAATGCACGGCGGGCCTGACCCTCGCGCCAAGCCAGATTCTCCAGCGCGAGCACGCGCAGACCGCCCAGCATGTGCACAGCAAGCAGCCCGACCAATATGCCCTCGGACAGTTTCACGGCGGGTTGATCGGCCCAGCGCAGGAAACGCTCGAGCGCGTCCGCGCCGGAAATGGCCAGCCCGAGAGCCAGGAAATGCAACGGCAGGAAAATCGCGAGGGCGAGCCCCGACAGACGATGAATCAGGGCGGCGATCCACAACGGCCGCAGACGATGCGCAAACCGATTCATGGCAGCACCACGGCGGCCACCGCCCGCACTCCCAGCGCGGCGAGCAGGAGGCCGACCAGCACGGCCAACAGCTCGCGACGGAAGGCGGGCCAGCGCGTCCATTCAAGGAGAACCGTGCGCACGCCGATCGAGGCATGCACCGCTGCGGCGAGGACAAATGTTCCGTAGAACGCCGCCCAGGCGACGCTGCCGCGCGTACGCGCGAGAATGTCGGCAGCGGAAAGACCCCTGCGCGTCGCATAGATTATGACGGCGAGATGAACGAGCACGAGCGGCGCCATCAACATCGCGGTGAACCGCTGCCACAGGTAGAGCCGGACATTCACGACACGATCTCTCCTCGCAGCGCCGCCTGCGCCACGCGCCGTTTCAAACCGGCGATCGACGCCGTCGGATTGAGTCCGAGCGGGCAATACTCGTAACAGGATTGATGCGAATGGCAGGCGTGACAGCCGCCGTCCGTCGCCAGGGCCGCGAGCCGCTCGGCATTGCCGCTGTCGCGGACGTCATTCACCAGCGTCCAGGCCCGGTTGAGCGCGGCGGGGCCGAAATAATCCGGGTTCCAACGCACCGTGTCGCACGCAGCATAGCAAACGCCACAATTGATGCACTCGATCGCCCGGTCGACGGCGCGGCGGCGGTCGTCATCGGGCCTGATGCGCGCGATCGGTTCGCGCCTGGTCTGGGACGGCACAAATCGTCCTTTCGCCCGCTGCCATTTGTCGAAAAAGGGCAGCATGTCCGTGGCCAGATCCTTGATGATGGGGAGATTCTCCAACGGCCCGATCGTCAGTCGCCCGCGACGGACGACCCTCGACACGTGCGTGCGGCAGGTCCAGCGCGGCACGCCGTTCACCGTCATGGCGCAGGATCCGCACATGCCCACGCGGCAGGCAAACCGATAGGACAGCGTCGGGTCGATTTTGCGCTGGATCCAGGTGACGATGTCGAGGACGGTCTGGTTCTCGCGCAGCGGCACCCGATAGGGTCGATATTCGCCATCCTCGCGACCACGCCAGATCGAGACGATCACCTCGCCGCGGCTTGCGGCCGCGCCGTCACCAGGCGTTTCATGATACAACGGTTCGTCCACGGGGCCTCCCGCCTTCGTTCGGGGAGACGGTACCAGCCCTTATTCATAAGGAAAAACGAATAAGATTGAACATCGTCTTCATGATCTCTAATAATGCGCCCGCGGCCGGAGGCGCCGCTCCGGCTGCCGCGGGCGTGGCCGGCTGCGCGGTGAATTCCCGTATTCATGGCTGCGGGCAAGCAAGGGCCTGCCGGCGCTGCCGGCGGTGAGCACCTTCAATTCGGCCAGCAGCGCGCCGACCAGCGCCGCTTTCGGATGTCCCGGCTTATGGACGACGCCGAGGACGCGATGAACGGGTTTTCCGGAAAACGCCACCCGCTGCACGGGAAGCTCGACCGGCGCGCCGATCGCGCGGAACGGCACGATCGAGACGCCTAGACCGTAGTGCACCATGGTCGTGATCGCCTCGAGCGTATCGAGCACCATGATCTCATTGACGCGAAATCGTCGTCGCCGGATGAAGCGATCGATAAGCTGGCCGACCCAGGCCACCCTCGTGTAGCGAATGAAGGGAAACGAGGTAATAAGGTCTTCCGCCGGTCGGCGCGGCGCGTCGATCGGCGCGATCAGTACCAGCGGCTCGCGCACGAAAGGCGACCACTCGAGTCCGGGGCGCCGAACCGTCAGCTCGCTCACGATCGCCGCGTCAAGGACGGCGCGTCGCACGCGCTCGACGAGATCCGCGGAGAGCCCCATGGCAAGCTCGATGTGAAGCTGCGGATATTTCTCCCTCAGGCCGAGCAGCGCCCTCGGCATGATTCCCGTGATCACGCTCGGTACGACACCGAGCCGCAGTTCGCCGCCGATCGCAGCTTCGCCCGCATCGTGAAACAGCCGGTCATAGGTCTTGACCGCTTCGGTGGCCTTGACCAGGAACCGACGGCCTGCATCGGTGAGAACAGGCGGCCGCTTGGTGCGATCGAACAAGGTCAATCCGACCTCGCTTTCGAGCGCCTTCATCTGCATGGTGACGGCCGATTGGGTGCGGTGCGTCGTGCGCGCGGCAGCGGCGAACGAACCCGTTTCGGCGATGGCGACGAAGGTCTTGATCTGTTCGATCGACATGGCGCGTCCGCATGGACTTCATTTTCTCCGAATTAATTGTCTGATCTTTTTCATTGGGATTCAAGCCGTGGCGGCCCCGCATCCTTGCTCGATCGTCGCCGACGGCGAACCGCGGGTCATGTCCGCGGCAATTCCCGCAAGCTTGCCATCAATCGCAGCCTGGCATAAGTATCCGGATGGTTACTTTCATTACCGGCCTGTTCCTCGGAGCTGCACCGAGTCCCAATCAGGTTCACATCCGCGAATGACGTCTTCAATGAGATCTCTGCCGCGTCGCTTCACCGACGAAGACGAGCTCGACGACTTCATGACCACGCCGTCGCCGGTTCTGTCCAGCGAACTGGAGGCGGTTTCCGGCGACATCCTGATCCTCGGCGTCGGCGGGAAAATGGGCCCGACATTGGCGCGCCTCGCAAAACGGGCCGCGCCGGGGAAGCGCGTCATCGGCGTTGCCCGCTTCAGCGAACCGGGCCTGCGGGAGAAGCTCCAATCCTGGGACATCGAATGCGTCGCCGCCGACCTGCTCGAACGTGACGCCGTGGCCAAGCTCCCGCGAGCCGAGAACGTCATCTTCATGGCCGGACGCAAATTCGGAACCGGCGGCCGCGAGGATCTGACCTGGGCCATGAACACCTTCGTGCCGGCCCTGGTGGCGGAGACGTTCAGGGATTCGCGGATCATCGTGTTCTCGACGGGAAACGTCTACGCCCATGTCAACGTGCTGCACGGAGGGGCGACCGAGACCGCCCCGCTGGATCCGCCAGGGGCCTATGCCAATTCATGCGTCGGCCGGGAGCGTCTGTTCGAATTTTTCTCGCGAAAGCACGGCACGGTCGGTCGCATCATTCGCCTCAATTACGCGATCGACATGCGCTACGGGGTGCTTCATGACGTGGCGCAGAAGGTCCTGTCCGGCACGCCGATCAACCTTACCGCCGGACATGTCAATGTCATCTGGCAGGGCGACGCGAACAGCATGGTCCTGCGTGCGCTCGGTCATTGCAGCCGACCGATCTCGCCGCTCAATGTCAGCGGACCGGAGACGATCAGCATCCGAAGTCTCGCCCAGGTGTTCGGGAAGCGTTTCGGCAGAGAGCCGCACTTCGTCGGAACGGAAGCGACGACCGGCTGGCTCGTGAACTGCGCGGAGGCCTTTCGGTTGTTCGGATATCCAAGCGTGCCGTTGGCCGTCATGGTGGACTGGGTCGCCGACTGGATCGAACGCGGGATGCGCAGCCTGGGCAAGGCGACCCATTACGACAGCCGCGATGGCTCGTTTTGAGAAGCCCGCCGGCGAAGTTTCCGCCGCCGGTCTTCCGGACGGATTGTCGGCGCGTCGGCTGCGGCAAAAGGATATCGATCAGGCGGTGTTACTGTCGCAGGAGGCAGGCTGGAACCAGATCCCTGCCGATTGGCGGATCTTTCTCGAACTCGGCTCCGCCATCGCGGTCCTCGATGGGGACCGGATCGTCGCGACCGCGGCGATGCTGCCTTACGGCGGCCGCTTTGCATGGATCAGCATGGTGCTCGTGACGGCAGCCTATCGTCGTCGCGGACTTGCGAGTTGGCTGCTCCGTTATTGCGTCTCGCAGCTCGTGCGCGACGGCGTCGTTCCGATACTCGATGCGACGCCGGCCGGCCGCGAGGTCTATCTCCGCCTCGGATTCCGCGATGCCTGGACCATGCATCGCCTCGTGCTTGAACAATGGCAAGACCGCTCCGTGTTCGACGGCCCGCGCGATGTCGCGGTTCGCCGCCTCAAGCGCTCCGACTGGCCGGCGATCATCGCCTATGACGGTGCCGTCTTCGGCGCCGAGCGGGAGCGCCTGCTGCGCGGTCTCGCCCGCCGCCTCCCGCAAGCGGCATTGGTCGCGGAGCGGGCCGGTCGCATGACCGGTTTTCTTCTCGGCCGCGACGGTCGCAGGATGACCCAGATCGGACCGCTTTGCGCGGACGATGTCGCCGTGGCCCGCGCCCTGCTCGCGCATGCCCTGGGCGACCTCGCGCCGCCCTTCACCATCGACCTGCCCGACCGTCATGACGCGCTCCGCGGGTGGCTGTCCGAACTCGGTTTCCGAGCGGAGCGGCCGCTGACGCGCATGATCCACCGACGCCGTGCCGCGTTCGACGACACGACCCGCCTGTTCGCGATCGCCGGACCGGAACTCGGCTGAGCGCGGGTGGTTCAGCCTTTGAACTCGACGGCCTTCATCTTGATCGATTTGTCGAGAAATTCGTTGGTGTAGTGCTGCTTGATGTCAAAAGGCTTCTGAATTCCCACGTAATTCTTCACGAGTTCGTAGTCGTTCTCCATCCGCTTCGGATCGAACCAGCCGAGGGCGACGGTCTGCGACGTGTGATCGCTCATCAGCTGTTCGACTTCATGCCAATTGATCATCTGATCGTCGAATTTGAGTCCCGAATTGGCGTCGACCAGCGCCTGGATGCACGGGTTGGGGTCGGCGACGCAAGCCGCGAAGGCCTTCTGCGTCACCTTGACGAAAGCCGCAATCGCCTCTCTGTGGGATTTCAGATAGGCGCCGTTGACGACGATGGAATTGCCGTACGGATTGAGACCCGCGTCCTTCCAGGCAAGATAGCCCATGTTGTCGCCGAGCTCGCGTTTGTAGCCGTGGTGAAGGTTGAAGAATTCGGTCACCACATCGACGGCACCGGACTTGAGCGAGGCGAGCTTGGCATTAGGCGAGACATTGACCCAGGTCACGGAATTGGGATCCATGCCATTGGCCTTGGCGAGCGCCGGCCAGAGCGCCCGCGCGGCATCCCCGGGAGGATTGCCGATCTTCTTGCCCGCCATATCCTTCACCGAACGGATTCCCGAGCTTTTGAGCCAATAGAAACCGCCGGGATAGTTGGCGTAGACGTTCATGACGGCGACCTCGTCCGCACCCTTTCCGATCGCCACGAGAACGGTCGTCAGGTCCGCGAGTCCCACCTGGTTGATGCCGGCGCCCGTCCGCTGGGCCGCATTCGACGACCCGGATCCCTGGATCAGATTGACGTCGAGGCCGGCCTGGGCATACCAGCCCTTCGCGCGCGCGAAGTAGTAGGGGGCGTGATCGCCGCCGGCGACCCAGTTGAGAATGAAATCGAGTTTCTCCGCCGCCCGCGCCATGCCCGCATGGCTCAGGACAACCATTGCTGCCACCGTTATAATCTTCGCTGCGCGGATCATGGGACTACTCCAGCGATCGCCTGCCGACCGATGCCCTCACGCACGGGACACTCCGAGACGTTCCCGTCGTGATTGAATTTTTGTAACCGGATGGTCACTTGCCAACGATAGGGAGCGGCATGAGAGGTGTCAACGCACGTTTTGGCGCAAGAAGTGCGTCGGTCCTGCAAAGGAAAAGACAGCCCGCCTTGACCCGCCGCCGCATCCTGCGCGCGGCAACAGCGGAGTTTGCCGCCAAGGGTCTCGCCGGAGCCCGGGTCGACGAGATCGCCGACCGGGCGGGCGTGAGCAAGCGCATGCTTTATCATTACTTCGGGAACAAGGAATCGCTTTGGCTTGCGGTCCTCGAGCAGGCCTATACCGACATTCGCGGCGAGGAGCGGCAACTCGACGTCCATCGACTGACGCCGCGCGAAGGGATGCGTCGGTTGATCGAATTCAGCATCCGCTACTGCGCCGAACATCCCGAGTTTGTCGCGCTTCTCATCGGGGAAAACCTCCACCGCGCGAAATACCTGCGTCGGTCGACCCGTGTGCGCGAGCTGCATACGTCGCTCCTCGGTCTCATCGACGACCTGCTCAAGCGCGGGCGTCGCGCCGGCGTGTTCCGCAACGGGGTCGATCCAGCCGAGCTCTACATTTCCATCGCGGCGCTCGGCTTCTTCTACTTCTCCAATATCCATACGCTCTCAACGATCTTCGGACGACGGCTGGACCTGCCGGAGGCACGCAAACGGCATCTCAGGCATTCGACCGAGGTGATCCTCGGCTATCTGAGACCATGAAACGACGCGGCCCGGGGTTGACAGTCCGGGCCGGTCAAGCAGAAATGTAACCATATAGTTACTTGCGGGATCCGCCATGGCGCTCACACCGGCCGACTGGCCGCCGGAACTGCGGGAGACGTTGCGTCGCGGCACCGTCATACCGGCGCATCTTCTGGCGCTGAACGAACGGCGGCAACTGGATGTGAGGCGGCAACGGGCGCTTTCGCGATATTACCTTGATGCGGGCGCCGGCGGCCTCGCCGTGGGCGTCCATTCCACGCAGTTCGCCATCCGCGAGGCAGGTCTTTACGAACCCGTACTCAGACTTGCGGCAGAGACGGTTCGAGAGTGGGTCAAATCACCTCGACTGCTGATTGCCGGTTTGGTCGGCAACACGGCTCAGGCGACGCGCGAAGCGGAGCTTGCCGTCGATCTCGGCTATCATGCCGGCCTCTTGAGTCTCGCGGCCATGCGCGGCGCCACTGAGGATGAGCTCATTGCCCATTGCCGGGCCGTGGCCAACGTGATCCCGCTGGTGGGATTCTATCTGCAGCCCGCGGTGGGAGGCATCGACCTGCCCGCGAGCTTCTGGACGCGTTTCGCCGAAATCGAGACAGTCGTTGCCATCAAGATTGCGCCGTTCAGCCGCTATCGTACGCTCGACGTCGTGCGCGGCGTGGCGGCCGCGCGTGCCGAGGACCGCATTGCGCTCTATACCGGAAACGACGATTCGATCGTTTTCGATCTCGTCGCCCCCTTTGTGCTGCGCCGCGGCGATGCCGAGGTCACGCTCCGCATCAGAGGCGGGCTTCTCGGTCATTGGAGCGTCTGGACAAAGACGGCGGTCTCGTTGCTGGCGCGCGTTCACAAGGCCGTTGCCGAGGCTCGCATCGATCAGGATCTTCTGGCCCTGGCCGGCAGGATCACCGACTGCAACAGCGCGTTTTTCGATGCCGCCCACAACTTCCGCGGCTGCATCGCCGGTTGCCACGAAGTGCTGCGTCGCCAGGGCCTGCTGGCGGGAACCTGGTGTCTCGACCCGCACGAAACATTGAGTCCGGGCCAGGCGGAGGAAATCGATCGCGTGATCCGCGACTATCCTGACCTCGCTGACGACGCATTCGTCAACGCGAATCTGGAGCGTTGGCTGTCATGAGCCCGCACCGGGGTTGCGTCTTGCACAGGCCGGTTTCTTTGTCGTTTGTTCGTGGGTCGGCGCACTCGTTTCCGCCCGGCATGGACGCCTAGGAGACGCCATGGCCATCGAAAAGCTCCGCCACTATGCGCTCGGCATGCTCGTCCATATCGTGGTGATCGCGATCTGGTGGGCCTTCGTCGAGCTCGGCCACATCGAGTCCTACATCATGCCGTCGCCTCTGGCGACGTTGAAGACGCTGGGCGGCGAGAATTACCGCTGGATCAGCAATGCCATGGTGACGGCGGGAGAGATCTTCGGTGGCTATCTGCTCGCCGTCATTGTCGGCGTCACGCTGGCGACCGCCTTTTCCTGGTCGCGTCCGGTCGAGTCCGCGGTCATGCCGCTGCTCGTGACCTTGAACATGATCCCCAAGGTCGCGCTCGGACCGCTTTTCATCGTGTGGTTTTCCTATGGAATCTTCCCCAATGCCGTCATCGCATTTTCGATCAGCTTCTTCCCCATTCTGCTCACGACGGCGCGCGGGTTTCGTGAGGTCGAGCCGGATCTGCTCGATCTCGTGCGCTCCTTGCGCGGCTCGCGCTGGCAATTGTTCACGAAGATCCAATTGCCCGGGGCCCTCCCCTATCTGTTCTCCGGAATGAAGGTCGGCGCGATCCTGGCCGTTGCCGGCGCCATCGTCGGGGAGTTTCTCGGCTCCTCGCGCGGTCTCGGTTACCTGATGCTCCAGGTTCAGGTCACGCTCGATACGGCCGCAATGTTCATGGCCGTCATTCTGATCACCCTCATCGGCGTCTTCCTTTATGGCCTGGTTCTGCTGCTGGAGCGCCTGATCGTGGTGCGTGATGCCCGGGTGCAATGACGATGAACGAGCCGTTCATTCATCTGACCAAGGTGCGCAAGGTCTATCGCAAGAAAGATGCGGAATTTGTTGCCTTGTCCGAGGTCACGTTCGACGTGGCGGCCGGCGAATTCGTCTCCCTGGTCGGTCCCTCCGGTTGCGGAAAGACGACATTGCTGAAGATTCTCGCCGGATTGCTTCCGCATGACGGCGGCGAGGTTCGCATCGGGTCGTCGACCCATCCATTCGATCCGTCGCGCGACATTGGCATGGTCTTTCAGCAGCCGCTGCTGCTCAAGTGGCGACGCGTGCTCGAGAATGTCCTGTTGCCGGCGGAGATTCTCGGATTGCCCTTTCGCGAAAGCCGGGAACGCGCGCGCGAGCTGCTCGGTATGGTCGGACTCGCCGAGGTCTCCGACAAGTATCCCTATGAACTCTCGGGCGGCATGCAGCAACGTGCGGCGATCGCGCGCGCGCTGATTCACGACCCCAAGCTCATCTTGATGGATGAGCCGTTCGGTGCGCTCGATGCGTTAACGCGCGAAAAGATGAATCTCGAGCTTCGCAATATCTGGCAGGCAAGCGGCAAAACCATCGTGTTCGTCACCCACGGCATTTCCGAAGCGGTATTCCTCGGCACGCGCGTCGTGGTGCTGACGTCCGGACCGGCCCGCATGGCCGACGACATCCCCATCGCGCTTCCGCACAGGCGCACGCTTGAAATCAAGACTTCCAAGGAATTCGGCGACTATAACCGGCGCGTCTATCATCTCCTCGGAATGGAATAGCGCCCGCGGGTGGAAATGGACACGATCTACGACGCGATCATCCTCGGTGCGGGCCACAACGGCCTCATCCTGCAGGCCTATCTCGGCAAGGCAGGCCTCAAGACCATCGCCCTTGAGCGCAAGGGCGTCGCCGGAGGCGGCCTGTGTACGATCGAAGATCCGCGTCATCCCGGATTCCTGCACAATACGCATGCGTTCTTCCAGCGCGCGATCACGACGATGCCGTGGTATGCGGATCTCGAGCTTGCGCGGCACGGCGCCCGCTACATCGAACCGGAACTCAACGTCGCATTGCTCACGCAGGACGGGGAAGCGCTCGAATGGTGGACGGATATCGAGCGTACGATCGCCTCGTTCGCCCAATTCAGTCGACGCGATGCGGCCACGCTGCGCCGTTGGCATGATGAATTCGTTCCGATCGTCCGCTCGATCCTGGGACCGGAAGGACGTTCGCCGCCTCTTCCGCCGGACGAGAGGCGACGACTCTTGTCGCGCAGCAAAGCGGGGCAACGCCTGCTCGAGGCGAGCGAGTTGTCGCCGCTCGAGTTCGTCGATCGGGAGTTCGAACATCCGCTGATCAAAGCCGGCCTGCTATTCTTCAACGGCCTGCGCGAGGTCGATCTGCGCGTGCGCGGCTTCGGGCACCATATCGCCGCGCTGCTCGCAAGCCCGGCCAAGGCGCAAATGTCACGGGGAGGATCGGCCGCTCTTGCCCGCGCGCTCGAAGCCTCCGTCCGCGAAAGCGGGGGCACGATCAGGCTGATGACCGAGCCCGCCCGCATTGTGGTGGAGAACGGTCGCGCGGTCGGAATTGAAACCCGCGAGGGGGAATCGATCGGCGCGCGTCACCTCGTGGCATCCTCGCTCAACCCCCATCAGACCTTTCTCGAGCTTCTCGACGCCCGATTCGTGCCGCATGCGCTGCGTCAACAGGTCGAGGCCTTTCAATACAATCTCCTGGCCCCCTTGTTCGCGCTTCATCTGGTCCTGCGCGAGCCTCCGCGATACCGAGCGGCCGACACGCGACCGGAGCTTGCCAAGGCCTTCATGGTCATCCTGGGCCTCGATCACGTGGATCGATTTCATGACATCGTGCGGCACCATGAGGCCGGCACCATTCCCCCGACCGTGATGTGGGGCGCCTGTCCGACCCTGTTCGATCCCACCCAGGCGCCGCCCGGCGGCCACACGGCCTTCATGTGGGAGAAGCTGCCTTATCGGCTCAACGGCGATGCATCCAACTGGGACTCGGTGCGCGAACAGCACGGTCGTGTCATGTTGGCATTGTGGCAGCGTCACGCGCCCAATCTCGAAGCGGCGATCATCGATGCGTTCACGCGTTCCCCGCTGGACACGGAACGCTCACTGCCGAACATGCGCCAGGGCGATCTGCTGGTGGGCGCCTTTTCCAACGGTCAGATAGGCTACCATCGACCCTTTCCAGGTTTTGGAAACTATCGGACGCACATTCCGCGGCTCTACCTGTGCGGGTCGAGCACGCACCCGGGAGGCAACATCACCGGCCTGCCCGCCTACAACGCCGCGCAGGTGATTCTCGCCGACCTCGGGATCCGGGCGGAATGGATGCCCCCGCCGATCGCCCAGCAGTGGGCTGCTCTTTGAGCGGGGCCGAATAATCGCATCGGCGCTCAAACCTCGAAAGACATGGCAACGCAAGCGCCCGGCTCCCGCACGCCGACGGCGGCTCTACGACCGTTTCGATCTTTGCTGCTTCGTTTCGATGACCGAGACAAGCTTCGAGCGCATGATCTCGAGAAGCCGGAACCGGTTTTTGGACAAGGAATGCACAAGCAAATGTGAAGTGAGCACGACGGTTCAATGTAAATGCGACGCGCTTTGCCACGGAATTTGGTGATAGGGACCTGTCATCGTGCGCCAGGTGAAGCCATCCACAATCGACTAGCCTTGATCCCGATCGCCTCCGCCATTTCCGAACCTCTCGCGAGAGGGGTACCGATTCAATCCAGTTCAAACCCGCTCTATGGGGCGCGACCGAGAAGGACGGTCGAGGTTCCCCGATCCGCTATCGGTAGAGCTCAACCTCCGGCCGCGGGTCAGGCTCAAACCCGTTTCGATTAGGCATTTCAACTTTGGGCAGCGACGAGGCATCCATGACGTCGGTCGGCTTGATGATCTTTGCCTGCGACAAAATATAGGCGACGACGCTGTAGACTTCATTGTCGCTGAGCGAGCCGGGGGAGGAGAAAGGCATCGCTCGTTTGATGTAATCGAATAGTGTGGTCGCGTAAGGCCAGTAGCTCTCGACCGTCTTGATCGGCGTGCTGCTCGCGAGCGTGTTCCGACCTCCCACCAGTCTGTCGCCGCCGATCCCTTTGGCCGAGTTGCCCTCGAGATTATCGCCATGACAGGCCGCGCAGTCTTGCGCGTAGACTTTGGCGCCCTCAGCCGCCGTTCCGCGCCCCGGCGGAAGGCCGCGCCCGTCAGGGGCAATGGCGAAGAACCCTGCCAGTTCCTGAGGTGTCGCGGCGCTACCAAAACCGAAATGCGTCTGGGCCTGCGCGTGAACTGTCGATCCTGGCGGAGCGACGCCCAGGAGCAGGAGTGCAAAGCCGAAAACTATATAACGATCAGGCGTGGACATTGGTCACACTCCCGTCGGTTGCGACGGCCCAGCTCTGTATCGCATTGAGATGATAGATCGACCCAAATGGGCCGTTGGCGCCGCGGATGGCAATCAGTTCCTTCAACGTCGGCTGAACGTAGCCTGTCTCATCAGTGCACCGGCTCTGCAGCACCGCCGGCTTGCCATCCCACATCCAGGGAAAACTGAAGCGTACCGTGCACATCGGCTCCGGCACCGACTCGATCCGCGCGGGATACCATGTCTTTCCCGCATCTATCGATACGTCGACGGCCTGAACGCGCCCGCGCCCCGACCATGCCAGACCGGAAATGTTGTAGAAACCGGGGCCGGGTAGCTTCATCTCTCCCGAAGGAAATGTAATGACCGATTTCGCCTCCATCACGAACGTGAACTGCCGTGCTTTTCCATTGCTCATCAAATCTGTGTATTTCGACGTCTCTTCGCGCGTCATGAACGGCTTGTCGCTCACTTCGAGCCGGCGCAACCACTTGATGTTCATGTTGCCTTCATAGCCCGGGAGCAGCAGGCGCAAAGGATAACCCTGCTCGGGCCGGATCGCTTCGCCGTTCTGCCCGTAGGCTAGCAAGGCATCGGTCAGCATTTTCTCCATCGGGATGCTACGGGTCATGACCGCCGCATCGGCGCCTTCCGCCAAAACCCAGCTCCCTCCCTGCTTGAGTCCGACCTCCCGGGCTATCGTTGCGAACGGTACCCCGGTCCACTCCGACGTGCTCAGCAGTCCATGCGTGCCCTGCACGGTCTTGAGCGTCGGCTTGTTCCATTCCGTAAGGCCGTTTCCCGAACATTCGATGAAATGTCGGCGCGTCACCGAAGGAAACCGCTTAAGATCGGCCATCGTGAATTTCTTTGGCTTGTCGACCATGCCGTGAACGAACAACACGTGTCTATTCGGATCAATCGTTGGAATTCCACCGTGATGACGCTCGAAGTGAAGTCCAGACGCCGTGATGTTTCCCAGCATCTTATCCAGCGGAGTGAAACTCCATGAAGTATAGGCGTTGGCGGTGGGAAACCGCCGTCGCATCTCGGTCTCGAATGGCGAGCGCATACCATAGCTCGTATCCAGGACGGGGCGACCCAGTTCCTTCGTCGGATCGACGGGCACGTCGACCGGCGGAGGTGTTAAAGACGACTGCTGTGCCGCCGCGCTGCGATTGACAGCCGCGGCCGCGGCCGCACCTACCGCCGATCCTGCCGACAGAAGAAACACACGACGGCTGGCGGGCGCCCGTGCAGGAAACATTCCCTCCTTGCAGTCACACTCGCGGTCGTTGTCGGCCGCGGCGAGATGGCGTTCCTCCGCCGCGACGAAGGCGTCGATAATCCGCTGCATGTCGTGATCGAAAGCCGGGCTCGCGTGCGGTTCCCTCATGGCCTCTCTCCCCGCCGTCCACGCGCTTCGGAAGCGCCGTATCGCGAAGGTGACGAAAGATAATAGTCCGCTTTCGCGCAACCGGAAAACAAATTTGCGGCGAATGCGGGGATCGGGGAGGCTCGATTCCGCGCACCCGCGCGGGCCGTACGCCCTGCACCGACGCCGCACGGCACGGCACCCATCCGATGCAAGCGCGCCGATCCTGCGCACGGCGGGGCCGCAAGCCGCCGTGCGCGCCCGCGATCCCCCAAAACGCATTTCGTTCCGCGTCGCCCATCGGCTGCGCCGCGGTCGCGCAGGCTCTCACGCGGCGCGCATGCGCCCTCGGCACGGAGATCCGTCTGATTGGCTGGGGCGGGAGGATTCGAACCTCCGTATGGCGGAATCAAAATCCGCTGCCTTACCGCTTGGCTACGCCCCAAGAATCGCGTGGGGAAAAAATGGCACGTACCGCCGTGTCCGCTTGACCATAGCGACGGCGGTCGCATTGATCAATGCTCGAGCCGCGGCAAACGGCTCGGTTCGCTGCGGGCATCGCCGACGAGCGCGCTGCATCGACAACCGGCAGACGCGTCCGTGCATGATCGTGCACGATGTTGCCGTCGATACGATTGCGGAGGATGGATCATCGCGACCGCCGCGCGGATGCGGGGAGATCCGCGAGACCCCTGCCCTGCGAAATCGCCTGGCTCGTTCACCGGAGACGCCCGGCTGCCGCAGGATGCGGGCGCGCGTCGGGAAGGACGGTTTCGCCGCCGCGTCGGGCCGCGAGCCGCCTGGCGCGGCGGGCATGCTGAGGCCCCGAGCGTCCAAGTCTCCCTTCGATCGGCCCTTCGCAATGCCCCGCAGCGATCGACGACAGCGGCTTTGCCGTCCCCCTGTTCCGGTCTAGATTAGCGTCCATGACCTACCAGGCACCGGTTGCCGACATCGCCCATGCGCTCAAACACGCGGCCGGCCTGAAGGCCGCCATGGACGAAGGTCTTTACGGCGATCTCGACGAAACCACCGTGGACAGCGTGCTGACGGAGGCCGGCCGCTTCGCCTCCGACGTGATCGCGCCGCTCAACCGCATCGGCGACAAATTCGGAACGCCCTTCAAGCAGGGAACGGTGACGACGCCGCCGGGCTGGAAGGAAGCCTACAGGTCCTGGGCCGCTGCAGGCTGGAACGGGCTTGCGGCGCCCGTCGCCTTCGGCGGACAAGGCCTGCCTCACGCCGTCAATGCCGCCTGCATCGAGATGTGGAACGCCGCATCCATGGCGTTCGGCATCGGACCGGTGCTGACGATGGCGGCCGTCGACGCGCTGCATGCCCATGGTTCCGAGGAACTGAAGCAACGCTACCTCAACAAGCTCGTGACCGGTGAATGGATGGGCACCATGCAGCTCACCGAGCCGCAGGCAGGCTCGGATGTCGGCGCGTTGCGCACGCGTGCAACGCGCGCCGGCGACGGCACCTATCGCATCAGCGGATCGAAGATTTTCGTCACCTACGGCGAGCACGACCTGACCGAAAACATCATCCATTTCGTGCTCGCGCGGCTGCCCGATGCGCCGCCGGGCCTGAAGGGAATCTCGCTGTTCCTGGTTCCGAAGATTCTGCCGGACGGGCGACGCAACGATGTGCGCGCCCATTCGGTCGAGCACAAGCTCGGCATCCACGCCTCGCCGACCTGCACCATGGTCTATGGCGACGAGGGCGGCGCGACCGGTTTTCTCGTCGGCGAAGAGCACAAGGGCATGGCGTGCATGTTCACGATGATGAATCGCGCGCGGCTTGCCGTCGGCTTGCAGGGCGTGGCGATCGCCGAGCGCGCGACCCAGCAGGCGATCAGCTATGCGCGCGAGCGCAAGCAGGGCGCGGCCGGCGCGATCATCAACTATCCCGACGTCAAACGCATGCTCTTGACCATGCGGGCGCTCACCGGTGCTGCGCGCGCGATCTGTTACGCCACCGCTGTCGCCATCGACCGTTCGTCGCGCGGGCGGAACGAAGCCGAACGCAAGGCAGCCCATGCGCGCGCCTCGCTGCTCACGCCGATCGCCAAGGCTTACTCCACCGACGTCGGCATCGAGGTCGCCTCGCTCGGCGTGCAGGTGCACGGCGGCGCGGGCTATATCGAGGAGACCGGCGCGGCCCAACATTTCCGCGACGCCCGCATCGCCGCGATCTACGAAGGGACCAACGGCATCCAGGCGCTCGATCTCGTCACGCGCAAACTGCGGCTCGACGACGGCAATGCAGTCATGCGTTATATCGGAGAGTTGCGCGGCGTCGTGGCGGAGGTCATGGCGAGCAACGCGCCCGGTCTGGGCAACTGCGCGATACGCCTCGACGAAGCGGTCGGCAGCCTCGCGCGCGCCACGCAATGGCTGCTGGCGCAGCCGTCGCCGGATGCGGTCCTGGCGGGGAGCACTCCCTATCTGCGGCTGTTCGGCCACGTGGCCGGCGGATGCATGCTTGCGCGGCAGGGGCTCGCGGCGCGGCGGAACGGCCTTGACGGGACCGCGCGGATCGCCTTGGCACGCTTCTTCGCCGAGAACATCGCCGTCCAGGCGCCGGGTCTCGAGCGGACGGTCACCGAAGGGGCGGACGGCGTGACCGGCGCGACGGCCGCGCTCGCGGAGTAGATTGGTGTCGCTCGCCGGCAAGACGCTGTTCGTCACCGGTGGCTCGCGCGGTATCGGATTGGCGATCGCGCTCAGGGCCGCGGCCGACGGCGCCAACATCGCCGTCGCCGCGAAAACGGTGACGCCGCATCCCAAACTCGAAGGCACCATCCACACGGCGGCGGCCGAGATCGAGAAGGCCGGCGGTCGTGCCCTTGCGCTTGCGGTCGACGTGCGCGACGAGTCGGCGGTGAAGGACGCCATCGCCGAAACGGTGGCGCGCTTCGGCAGGCTCGACATCGTCGTCAACAATGCGAGCGCGATCTCGCTCACGCCGGTCCAACAGACCGACATGCGCCGCTTCGACCTCATGCATCAGATCAACGCGCGCGGTACCTTCATGGTGTCGAAATACGCCATTCCTCATCTGCTGCAGGCGCCGCAGCCGCACATTCTCATGCTGTCGCCGCCGCTCGACATGCAGACGAAATGGTTCGCGCCACACACCGCCTATTCGATGGCCAAGTTCGGTATGAGTATGGTCGTGCTGGGTCTTGCCGGCGAGCTCCGCGGCCGTGTCGCCGTCAATGCGTTGTGGCCGCGCACCACCATCGCGACCGCGGCGGTCAGGAACCTGCTCGGCGGCGAAGCCATGATGCGGCGATCGCGCAAGCCCGAGATTCTGGCCGAGGCGGCGTGGCGCGTCTTCCAGAAACCGACGAGCTTTACGGGCAACTTCCTCATTGACGACACCTTCCTCGCCGGTGAGGGTGTGACCGATTTCGACCGTTTCCGCGTCGATCCGACGCAACCGTTGCAGATGGATTTCTTCGTGCCCGACGGCGTACCGCCGCCGGCAGGCGTGAGCCTCGCTGCCAAAGCCTAGCCTGCGGCCGGCACGGGCCGGAGGGAACCGATCCCCCCGCGGGGCACAGCCCCGCCCGGTGGACAGCGTCATTCGCGCCGACATACAACATGCCAATGTCTACGCTTGTCCTCAGCCATCCGGCCTGTCTCGATCATCACACCGGCGCCGGACACCCCGAGCGGCCCGAACGGTTGCGCGCCGTGGAGCAGGCGCTGGAAGACGAGAAGTTTCAGAGTCTGGCGCGCGAGCCGGCACCCATGGCGCCGCTTGACGCGGTCGCGCTCTGTCATCCCATGCACTATATCGATGCCATTCGTAACGCCGCACCCGATAGCGGCCTCATCCACCTCGACGCCGATACCGCGATGTCGCGCGGGAGCCTCGAGGCCGCGTTGCGCGCGGTCGGCGGCGGCCTCCGCGCGGTGGACGAGGTGATGGAGGCAAGGGCATCCAACGCCTTCGTTGCCGTGCGCCCGCCGGGCCACCATGCCGAGACCGCACGACCGATGGGCTTCTGCCTGTTCAACAATGCAGCGATCGCTGCGCGCTACGCGCAAAGAAAACACGGCGCCGAACGAGCGGCAGTCGTGGATTTCGACGTTCACCACGGCAACGGGACACAGGAAATCTTCTGGTCGGATGCGACCACGATGTATTGTTCAACCCACCAGATGCCGCTCTTTCCTGGCACGGGCGCACGCAACGAGCGCGGCGAGTTCAATAACGTCGTCAATGCGCCCCTGTCCCCCGGCGACGGCGGCGACGCATTCCGGGAAGCGTTCGAAACGGTGATCCTGCCGCGGCTGCGGGAATTCAAACCCGATATCCTCGTCGTGTCCGCAGGCTTCGACGCGCACCAGCGCGATCCCCTGGCCAACCTCAAATTGGTTGAGGAGGACTTTGCCTGGGTCACGCGGAAGCTGATGGAGGTGGCCGACGAGTGCGCGGGCGGCCGCCTCGTGTCTTTGCTCGAGGGCGGCTACGACCTGTACGGCCTGTCACGCTCGGTGGCCGCCCACGTGACGGCTCTGATGCGGGGTTAGGGCGAGTTCCTAGGATATCGACTCGTCACTGCAGGCCCGAGCAAAGCGCGCGCGAAGCCATCCGGACCGGCCTCCGGCTCCCGACCGTCTCGTCGTACCTGCCGAGCTCCTCGCGATCACGGCGCCGATTCGATGCAGCCGGAGCCCGGTCCGGCCGCCGGTGCGGCCACGGCGCCCGCGCGCAAACGCCCTCACCTCGCCGTCAGCCCGCCGTCGATCGGCAGATCGGCCCCGGTGACAAAAGCCGCCGCGTCCGACAAGAGGTATACGCAGAGCGCGGCGACTTCCGACGGTTTGCCGAGACGCCCGAGCGGGATCTCGGCGGTCATCCGCTCCAGCGCGGTATCGGGATTGCGAGACGAGCGCACGGTGAAATCGACCATCGGTCCCTCGAGGAATGCCGGACATACGGCGTTGCAGCGGATCGGAGGCTTGCAGCGCGCGCCGGCAAGCGCCACCGACTTCGAAAGCAGCGACACGCCGGCCTTCGACGCGTTATAGGCGGCGAGATTGTGCCCGCCGATCAAGGCCGATACCGAGGAAAGATTGACGATGGCCCCGCCGCGCCGGCGCAGCAGGGGAAAGGCGTATTTGCACCCCAGGAAGGTTCCGTCCAGATTGACGCTTAGCACACGTCGCCAGTCCGCAAAGGAAAGCTGCTCCACGCTGCCGAGGGCGACGACTCCGGCGGCGTTCACCAGCCCGTCAAGGCGACCGTAGGCGCCCTCGACCGCGGCCATCACCCTGCGCCAAGCGGATTCGTCCGTGACGTCGAGACTGAACTCGATGGCCTTGCCCTCGGTGCGATCGGTGGCGACGGCAACGCCGCCTGCCTCACGCACCGCCGCGACCACCGCGCCGCCCACCGCGCCCGCAGCCCCCGTCACCAGGACGATCTTGTCGTGCAGTTCCCTCATCGTTCGGCATGTTAGAGCAGGTTCCGATCGGATTGAATCGTCACCGTGACGAGGAGCTCCGCAGGGGCGTCGAGGCAATCCGGAGCGCGCAATGGTCGATTCCGGATTGCTCGACCCTCGTTTCAGTTCGACCGCAGGCTGATGGATCAATGTCGCTGAAATCGGCGCTGGCGGCTGGCAATGGGTGCCGCGCCTACTATCTTCGTGGGGCCGGAAATGCTTAGGATAGCCGGCCGAATCAAGCCCCGAGAGCCGCAATGGCCGAAAACCATGCCGATGTGAAGAAGATGCCCTTCGAACGGGCGATCGAGGAACTGGAGTCGATCGTCAAACGGCTGGAGGAGGGCAAGGTGCCGCTCGAGGAATCCGTCGCGATCTACGAGCGCGGCGAGGCGTTGAAAGCACGCTGCGAGGAACTGCTGCGTCAGGCGGAGGCCCGTGTGGAGAAAATCACGCTCGACGGCGCGGGCAAGCCTACCGGCAGCGAGCCGCTCGACCTTGATTAAGCCTCCAAGACGCCAAAATTCAGGCTTGAAAATGGCGGCCTTAACCGGGTGAAATAGTTGACCCGACCAGCCCGCCACGGGCCTCGGTCCGTTCCTGCGTGTGGAGCCTGTTCTTGTCTGAAGCCTCCAAGACCCCTTTGCTCGATCGTGTGCGCGTGCCGGCCGACCTCAAGAATCTGTCGGTCGAACAGCTCAAACAGCTCGCACACGAGTTGCGCACCGAAACGATCGATGCGGTCGCCAAGACCGGCGGGCACCTCGGTGCCGGCCTCGGCGTGGTCGAGCTCACGGTGGCGCTGCACTACGTGTTTGATACGCCCCGGGACCGACTGATCTGGGATGTCGGTCATCAGGCCTATCCGCACAAGATCATCACCGGTCGGCGCGACCGCATCCGTACCCTGCGTCAGGGCGGCGGCCTCTCCGGTTTCACGAAGCGCGCTGAGAGCGAATACGATCCGTTCGGAGCCGCGCATTCGTCGACGTCGATCTCGGCCGGCCTCGGCATGGCGGTGGCTCGCGATCTTGCCGGCGAGAACCACAACGTGGTGTGTGTGATCGGCGACGGCGCCATGTCCGCAGGCATGGCATATGAAGCGATGAACAATGCCGGCGCACATAACGAACGGCTGATCGTCATCCTGAACGACAATGACATGTCGATCGCGCCGCCGGTCGGCGCCATGTCGGCCTATCTTGCGCGACTGATTTCCGGACGGACCTACCTGACCTTGCGCGACATCGGCAAGCAGTTGGCGCACCGCTTGCCCAAGTTCATCGGAGCGAAGGCGGAGCGCGCCGAGGAATTCGCGCGCGGCTTCTGGACCGGTGGAACGCTCTTCGAAGAACTGGGCTTCTACTACGTCGGTCCGATCGACGGCCACAACCTCGACCACCTGCTGCCTGTGCTCCGCAACGTGCGCGATGCCGAGGTGGGCCCGATACTGGTGCACGTCGTTACGCAAAAGGGGAAAGGCTATCCACCGGCGGAAACCTCGGCCGACAAGTACCACGGCGTGGTCAAGTTCGACGTCGCAACCGGTGCGCAACTCAAGTCGAAGTCGACTGCGCCTCAGTATACGACTGTATTCGCGCAAAGCCTCATCAAGGAGGCGCGCAAGGATCCGCGCATCGTCGCGATCACGGCCGCCATGCCGTCCGGTACGGGACTCGATCTTTTCGCCAAGGAATTCCCCAACCGGTGCTTCGACGTGGGCATTGCCGAACAGCATGCGGTGACTTTCGCCGGCGGCCTCGCCGCCGAAGGTTTCAAGCCTTTTGCGGCGATCTATTCGACGTTTCTGCAGCGCGCCTATGACCAGGTGGTGCACGATATTGCCATCCAGCGTCTTCCGGTGCGCTTCGCCATCGATCGCGCGGGCCTGGTCGGCGCGGACGGTCCCACCCACGCCGGCTCCTTCGACATCACCTATCTCGGGTGTCTGCCCGGGTTCGTGCTGATGGCCGCCGCCGACGAGTCCGAGCTCGTGCACATGGTGGCGACGCAGGTCGCGATCAACGACCGCCCGAGCGCGCTGCGCTATCCGCGCGGTGAAGGACGCGGCGTGCCGTTGCCGGCCGAAGGCGTGCCGCTCGAAATCGGCAAGGGGCGCGTGCTGCGCGAAGGCAACAGCGTGGCACTCTTTTCCTTCGGCGCGCGACTCGGCGAATGCCTGAAGGCGGCCGACGAATTGAAGGCGCTCGGACTTTCGACCACCGTCGCCGACGCTCGTTTTGCCAAGCCGCTCGATACCGAGCTGCTGCTGCGGCTCGCGCGCGAGCATGAAGTGTTGATCACCATCGAGGAGGGCGCCATCGGCGGCTTCGGCGCGCATGTCCTCCAGACGCTGGCCGAACACGGCGTTCTTGATCGCGGCCTGAAGGTCCGCGCCATGGTGCTTCCGGACGTTTTCATCGATCAGGACACGCCGGCCGCCATGTACGCCAAGGCCGGGCTGGACGCCCGCGGCATCGTCGCCAAGGTATTCGAGGCGCTCGGCAAGGATGCCGCCGAGGCGACGATCATGCGGGCCTGACGGCCCTGACCGACGTGGCGAAGCACGAACGTATTGATCGCCTGCTCGTCGCTCGCGGACTGTTCGACAGTCGCGCCAAGGCGCAGGCCGCGATCGCGGCGGGGTTGGTGACCGCCGACGGCGCGATCGTGCACAAGGCCTCCGCGGAAGTCCCGATCGACGCATTTCTGAGCGCCGCGCCCGCACATCCCTACGTGTCGCGGGGAGGCGTGAAGCTTGCCGCGGCTCTCGACCATTTCGGATTTGCGCCGAAAGGACGCGTGTGCCTCGACGTCGGCGCGTCCACCGGGGGCTTCACGCAGGTATTGCTCGAGCGCGGCGCGCTGCGCGTTTACGCCGTCGACGTGGGAGTCGGACAGTTGCACAAATCGCTGCGCGAGAGGCAGAACGTCGTCGCGTTGGAGAATACGGATATCCGGACGCTCCCCGTCCATCGTCTGGATAGACTTCCCGACCTGATCACGATCGACGTGAGCTTCATCTCGCTCAAACAGACCTTGCCCGCCGCCGTCTCATTGGCAGAACTGCCGGCACAGCTCGTCGCGCTGATCAAGCCGCAATTCGAGGCGGGCCGCGCCGCGCTCGCAAAGGGCATCATCCGCGACCCCGCGATTCACGCCGCGGTCTGCCGCGACCTGACCGACTTCGTCGCCGCGCTGGGCTGGCGCGTTCTGGGAATCATCCCCTCCCCGATCACCGGGCGCGACGGCAATGCGGAATTTCTGCTCGGCGCCGAGCGACCGGACCGCGCGGCCCCGTCGCCCTGAGACGCGCGTCCTCCGCCACGCGTTGGCGCATGATCCCGAAAGCTGCGAAGCGGATTTCGGAACAGGTCGTGCGCCGGCGGATGTCAGGCAAGCGCGGGCGGCGCGAACTCGACGCCTCGCGCGCCACCGCGCATGCCGGAAGACGGAAAAACCTGCCTTGCGGGGCGTCCGCGCGATGCAGGTCGGGGCCTCCCGCAACGCGCTCGATGGCGCGCGTCATGGCGGACCCGCCCGTCATGACCGCGGTCGCGGCCGGGCAGCGTGCGGTCCGGCGCGGCGACGACGACTAACGGACATCAGCGGAAATCGTAATCGCCCCAGCGGTCGTGCCACAACTTTTCGCCGATCGTGCACGAGATTCGGGGCGCCGCTGCCGAAACGGGAATCGCGTGCGCGTCATCGAAGCGCCCTGCGATCTCCAGCACCAGTTTCGTGCGTATGGCATCGATGAATTGCGCGCGATCGCGGATCGGTATCACGAAGGCACCCGGCCCGCCCGTCACGCAATCCTCGTAATATATGTCGAGATTCTCGATGTCCATCATTCCGGTGGGCCGCTTGAGCATGATCGGCAGGCCGTTGATGGTGATCCCCGACGCGACAATGTCGTCGCGCACGGGCGCGACCGGGGGCCCGTTATTGTTGGGCCCGTCTCCGGATATGTCGATCACCCGGCGCGTGCCGCGATAGGTGCCTTTGCCGAACAGACCCCGCGCGAAACGCAGGCCGCCGCTGATCGAGGTCCGCGTGGCCCGCCGGTACGGAGCCCGGCCGAGTTCGGCGGCGACCGCGTCGGCGGCTTCGGGACCATCGATCAATCGCCACGGCATGACGATTTTCTGGTCGAATTCGCCGGCCCATTCGATATAGGTGATCGCAATCCTGCCGTAGGAGCCTTCACGCAAGGCGGAGAGAAATTCCTTGGAGGTCAGCGCCAGGCGGTAGCCCTCGCGCTGCAGCGCCTGTTCGTCGGGATCCATCGAATAGGAGACGTCGACCGCCAGGACCAATTCGAGATCGACGGGGATGGCATCCGCTTGCGTCTGCGCATGCTGCGGCGTGACCGGCGCGGCAAAAGCGCCGGCCATCAGCGCCACCGCCAGCGCCAGTCCGCCGCCGATGGCCGGAAACGTCAAATGGTCTCCGCGCCCCATGCCCCGAATAATGTCGCGACGCGACGGCGAAATAAAGGCCATCAACCTTCGATCGGCTCGGTATCGACGATCTCGATGCCGAATCCGCTCAGACCCACATAGGTCCGCTGGCTCGAGGTGAGCAGGCGGATCGACGAAATCCCGAGATCCTTGAGGATCTGTGCGCCGAGTCCGATTTCACGCCACTGTCGCGAGCGCGCCGCTTCGGTGCTTGTTGCACCGTCATGCGGAATTTCCAGGACCGGCACGCCCGCCGTGCCGTCGCGCAGGTAGACGATAACGCCGCGGCCGGCCTGCCGGAACCGCGCCAGGGCCGCGCGGATCGGTTTTGCCCCACCGAACACGTCGCCGACAACGTCGGCGCGATGCAGGCGCGCCGGGACGTTGCGGCCATCCCCGAGATCGCCGAACACGAAGGCCATGTGGTGCACGCGGTCGAACGGGGTCACGAACGCAAAGCCCTTGAGCGGACCGATTTCCGACACGAGCGAGAATTCGCCCACCCGCTCGACCAGCTTGTCGCGGACCTGTCGATAGGCGATGAGATCCGCGATCGAGATATGGATGAAGCCATGTCTCTTTGCGAAGGACGCCACGTCCGGCCCTCGCATGACCGATCCATCGTCGTTCATCAATTCGGCAAGCACACCCACCGGAGGCAGACCGGCGAGGCGACAGAGATCGACGCAGGCCTCCGTATGGCCCGAGCGCATCAACACGCCTCCCTGTCGCGCAACCAGAGGAAACACGTGGCCGGGGCGGACGAAGTCGGACGCACCGCTGTTGTCGTTTGCCAAGGCGCGCACGGTATTGCAACGTTCCTCGGCGGAGATACCCGTGGTCAGGCCGTGACGGACGTCGACCGAAACCGTGAAGGCCGTACCGAGCGGCGCGTCGTTTTCCGCCACCATGGGATCGAGGTGGAGCCTGCGCGCCACTTCGCCGCCGAGCGGGGCGCACACGATGCCGGACGTATGGCGAATGATGAAGGCCATTTTTTCCGGCGTGCAGAGCGACGCGGCCACGAACAGGTCGCCTTCGTTCTCGCGGTCATCGTCGTCGGTGACCACGACGATTTCGCCCTGGGCGAAGGCCTTGACGGCGGCATCAACGCGGCTGCGGCTGTCGGACACGGATTATCCCACGCGCGGTTCAGACCCCCGGGGGCGGGAACGGCCACGCCGTTCCCTCGCCCACCTGTCCGCGATGCATCAGATAATGATCCGCTAGCACGCACGCCACCATGGCCTCGCCGATGGGGACCGCGCGAATCCCCACACAGGGATCATGCCGGCCCGTGGTGACGATCTCGGTATCGCGGCCGAATTTGTCGACCGTTCTGCGCGGAATGCGGATCGAGGACGTTGGCTTGACCGCGAAACGCACGACGATCGGCTGACCGGTGGAAATGCCGCCGAGAATCCCGCCTGCGTGGTTCGACAGAAAGACGGGCTTCCCGTCATTGCCCATGCGCATCTCGTCGGCATTGTCCTCGCCGGACATCGCCGCGGTGGCAAAACCGTCGCCGATCTCGACGCCCTTGACCGCATTGATTCCCATGAGCGCGGCGGCGAGATCTCCATCGAGCTTGGCATAGACCGGCGCGCCGAGACCGGGCGGCACGCCTTCTGCGACGATCTCGATCACCGCGCCGCAGGACGACCCCGCCTTGCGCACGCCGTCCAGATAGTCGGCGAAGAACTCGGCTTGCTTGGCGTCGGGACAGAAGAACGGATTCTTCGTCACCTCGCTCCAGTCCCACCGGGTCCGGTCAATCTTGTGCGGGCCCATCTGCACCAGTGCACCGCGGACCACCAGGCCCGGCACCACCTTGCGCGCGATGGCTCCGGCGGCAACACGAGCCGCCGTCTCGCGTGCCGACGCGCGACCGCCGCCGCGATAGTCATGGATGCCGTATTTCACGTCGTAGGTGTAGCCGGCGTGGCCGGGACGGTATTTGTCCTTGATCGCCGAATAATCCTTGGGCCGCTGATCGAC
>Ga0070740_10000945_pt1 | contig 46059 bp, 40 predicted proteins | sample Coa_R2_FD_67286 | JGI IMG/M metagenome (GOLD analysis project Ga0070740, IMG submission 67286) | Surface soil microbial communities from Centralia Pennsylvania, which are recovering from an underground coalmine fire - Coalmine... | ecosystem: Environmental > Terrestrial > Soil > Unclassified ... | reverse complement strand
GGTGACCCAGAACACTTTGCGGAATTTCTCCTTGTAGTCCTCGATGCCCTGCAGATGATCGAGCATGCGCGCCGCCAGCCGGCTCAGCCAGGAATCGAGCGAGGAGAACAGCAACGCCTCCTTGCTTCCGTAGTACTTGTAGATGGTTTGCAGGGAGACGTTGGCGCCGCGCGCGATCTCGATCAGGCCCACGCGATGGAACTCGCGCTCGGAAAAGATATCGAGCACCGCCTGCTCGATGCGCGCGCGCGTGGCCGGATCCAGTCGCGCCAGCGCCGCCGCGGCCGGGCGGCGGGGCCTCGCTTCGCGCTCCTCGGTAACGGTCGTTACTGATTTTCCTGGAGCGTGGGCCTTTCCATACGTCTGCGTATTGACCGACATCGCAACCTTGTGTTATTGCTTCACTCGATGAAACCGCAAGGCCCCCGCATCGTCGTTCCGAGCTGTACCGGGCGCCGGTTTCGGACGAATCGTAATCCAGATTACCAACCGGCTCAAGCACCGCCATGACCGAGGCTTACCTCTACGACGCCGTTCGCACTCCGCGCGGACGCGGCAAATCCGACGGCCGCCTGCACCCGGTGACTCCGGTGCATCTGCTGGCCACCCTGTTGCGCGCCCTGGAGGAACGCAACCGCCTGGACACCGCGCAGGTGGACGACGTGGTCATCGGCTGCGTCACCCCGGTCGGCGAGCAAGGAGCGGACATCGCGCGCACCGCGGTGCTCTACGCGGGCTGGGCGCAGAACGTGCCGGGCGTCACCCAGTCGCGGTTCTGCGCCTCCGGTCTGGAGAGCGTGAACCTCGCGGCGATGAAGGTCATGTCCGGGCAGGAGGACTTGGTCGTGGCCGGCGGCGTGGAGAGCATGAGCCGCTGGCCGATGGGCTCGGATGGCGGCGCGATGGCCATGGATCCGCGCGTCAATCACGCGATGGGTTTCGTCCCCCAAGGGATCGGCGCCGACCTCATCGCCACGCTGGAAGGCTTCACGCGCCGCGACGTGGACCAATTCGCACTGCGCTCGCAGCAGCGCGCCGCCGCGGCCTGGCGGGAAGGGCGCTTCGCCAAGTCCATCGTGCCGGTCAAGGACTTGAACGGCCTGACCGTGCTCGACCGCGACGAACACCTGCGCCCGGACACCACGCTGGAAAAGCTGGCCGAACTGAAGCCTTCCTTCGAACAGATGGGCGCCATGGGCTTCGACGCCACGGCGCTGCGCAAATACACCACGGTGGAGAAAATCGAGCACGTGCACCACGCCGGCAACTCCTCGGGCATCGTGGACGGCGCGGCGCTGGTGCTGGTCGGTTCCAAGGAAAAAGGCCGCGCCCTGGGTTTGAAGCCGCGCGCCAAGGTGCGCGCCTGCGCGGCGATCGGCAGCGAGCCGACCATCATGCTCACCGGCATCGCGCCGGCCTGCGAGAAGGCGCTCAAAAAAGCCTGCATGAAGGCGCGCGACATCGACCTGTTCGAGATCAACGAGGCCTTCGCCGCGGTGGTGCTCAAGGCGCAGCGCGCGCTGGACCTCGATCCGGACAAGGTCAACGTCAACGGCGGCGCCATCGCCCTGGGCCACCCGCTCGGCGCCACCGGCGCCATGCTGCTCGGCACCGCGCTCGACGAACTGGAGCGCCAGGACAAGTCCACCGCGCTGATTTCCTTGTGCGTCGGCGGCGGCATGGGCATCGCCACCGTCATCGAGCGCGTCTGAGCATGAGCGCGGCGCTACTCGAACTCGGCCGACAGGTGCTCGCCGCGCAAGGTTTCAGCCGGCTGCTGGGCACCGAGCTCAGCGCCTGGGACGAACGCGGCGTCCGGCTCGAACTGGCCATCGACGATCGGCTGTCGCAGCAAAACGGCTACGTGCACGGTGGCGTGCTCGCCTATCTGGCCGACAACGCGCTGACCTACGCCGGCGGCGGCGCACTCGGTGCCGCGGTGTTGACGGCCGAGATCAAGATCAACTACCTGCGTCCGGCCCGCGGCACGCGCCTGATCGCCCAAGGCACGGTGCTCCACGCCGGCAGGACACAGGCGGTATGCCGCTGCGAGATCTACGCACGCCACGAAGGCGAGGATCGGCTGTGCGCCGCCGCGCAAGGCACCATCGTGCGCGCGCCTGCGCCAGTCGTTTCGAATACCCGCAAAACCGACAACCAGGATTGAATCGTGGACGCCCAAGCTTCCAGCACCGCCAACAGCCTACGGGTCGAACGCGACGCCGACGGCATCGTGACCCTCACGCTCGACATGCCCGGGCGCTCGATGAACGTGCTCAACGACGAGTTGACCGTGCCATTTGCGGCGGCCGTCGAGCACATCGAGCGCGACGCCTCGATCAAAGGCGTGGTCATCACCTCCGGCAAGCCGCAGTTCCTGGCCGGGGCCGATATCGATAAGGTCTATGCCATCACCGACCCGGCACAGGCCTTCGAGCTGGCCCAAGCTTACAAGCGCCTGCTGCGCCGCCTGGAGCGCTGCGGCAAGCCGGTGGTGGCGGCGCTCAACGGCACCGCGCTCGGCGGCGGCCTGGAGCTGGCGCTGGCCTGTCATTGGCGGATCGCCATCGACGATGCCAAGGCGAAGTTCGGACTGCCGGAAGTCAAACTGGGCTTGCTGCCCGGCGGCGGCGGCACTCAGCGCCTGCCGCGCCTGATCGGCATCCAGGCCAGCCTGCCGCTGATGCTGGAAGGCAAAGAGCTGAGCGCCGCGCAGGCCAAACAGCTTGGGATCGTCAACGAGCTGGTCAAGGACCGCGCGGAACTGCTGGCGCGCGCCAAGGCCTGGTGCCTGGCCAACCCCAAACCGATCCAGCCCTGGGATCAGAAGAATTTCAAATGGCCGGGCGGAGATTCCCGCCATCCGGCCAACGCGCAGATGTGGGCCATCGCGCCCTCGATGGCCGCCGCCAAGAGCTGGGGCAACTACCCCGCCTTGACCCACATCCTGTCCTGCGTGTTCGAGGGCGGCATCGTCGCCTTCGACGCCGGCTGCGAAGTCGAGTCGCGCTACTTCGCCGCCTGTGTGGTTTCGCGGGAATCCAAGAACCTGATCCATACTCTCTGGTATCAGCTCAACGCGATCAACAAGGGCGGCAGCCGACCGCAGGGGTTCGAGAAATCCACGGTGCGCAAACTCGGCGTGCTCGGCGCCGGCATGATGGGCGCGGGCATCGCCTACGTCTCGGCGCGCGCCGGCATCGAAGTCGTGTTGCTGGACACCACGCAGGAACTGGCCGAGAAGGGCAAAGCGCATGCGGCGTCCCTGCTCGACGCCCAGCTCAAGAAAGGCCGGCTGACCGCCAGCGAAAAAGAAGCCGTGCTGGCGCGCATCCGCCCCACCACGGCATTCGCCGACCTCGGCGGCTGCGATCTGGTCATCGAGGCGGTGTTCGAGGATCGCGCGATCAAGGCGGACGTGACCCGGAAAACCGAGGCGGTCCTCCCGCACACCGCGATCTTCGCGTCCAACACCTCCACCCTGCCCATCACCGGGCTGGCCGAGGCCAGCCGCCGGCCCGCGCAGTTCATCGGCCTGCACTTCTTCTCGCCGGTGGACAAGATGCCGCTGGTGGAGATCATCAAAGGTCGCCAGACCGACGCCGCGACCCTGGCGCGCGCGTTCGACTACGTGCAACAGATCAAGAAGACCCCGATCGTGGTCAACGATGCGCGCGGCTTCTACACCTCGCGCGTGTTCGGGACCTATCTCATGGAGGGCCTGGCGCTGCTGCTCGAAGGCCAGCATCCGCGCGCCATCGAAGTCGCCGGCATGCAGGCCGGCATGCCGGTGGGGCCGCTGGCGCTGCACGACGAGGTGTCCTTGTCGCTGTCGCTGCACATCATGGAGCAAACCCAGAAAGACTACGCCGCCGAAGGCAAGACTTACGTCGGCCACCCCGGCGAGGCGGTGGTGGTCAAGATGGTCAAGGCGCTCGACCGACCCGGCAAGAAAGCCGGTCGCGGTTTCTACGACTATCCGGCGGACGGCAAAAAGCGCCTGTGGCCGGGCCTGTTCGAGCACTTTCCGCTGTCAGCCACGCAGTATCCCCAGGCGGAGCTCATCGAGCGGCTGATGTTCGTCCAGGCCAACGAGGCGGCACGCTGCTTCGAGGAAGGCGTGGTGACGAGCAGCGCCGATGCCAACATCGGTTCGATCTTCGGCTGGGGCTATCCGCCCTTCCAGGGCGGCGCGCTGCAGTACCTCAACAGCTACGGCATCGCGCGCTTCGTCGAGCGCGCCGAAGCCCTGGCGGCGCGTCACGGCGCGCGCTTCAAGCCGGCCGCGCTGCTGGTGCGCATGGCCGCCGAAGGGCGGCGGTTCGAGTAGCGCCCGAACCCACCCGAACTGGCAAGAAGATCTCGAGCGTGGTAAAAATGGCGCTCACCATACGCTACCGAATGGCAAAGCCCGGCCCTGCGCCGGCGTTCTTCGCCTTGTTCTGACCTCATGCTCCGTTGGAGGCTCCCATGTTCGCTGCGCTGATGCACTGGATGAAGGCCAACAAAATCCTGCCGCAGATCTCCGATACCGAACGGCTGGCCCTGGAAGCCGGCAGCGTGTGGATCGACGGCGAGTTCTTCCGCGGCACGCCCGACTTCAAGAGAATCCTCGCTGAACCGTACAACCGGCTCTCCGCCGAAGAACGGGCCTTCATCGAAGGACCGGTCGAGGAACTGCTGCGGCGCGTGGAAGCCCGCCGCTACGAGATCCAGCGCACCAAGCGCATGCCCGCCGACCTCCTGGAGTTCATCAAGCAGTCCGGGATGATGGGGCTGCTCATCCCCAAGGAATATGGCGGCAAGGATTTCTCGAGCCTGGCGATCAGCACCATCATGGCCAAGATCGGTCCGGTGTCCGCCACGGTCGGCACGTTCGTGGTGATCCCCAACTCGCTGGGCGCCGCAGAGCTGATCAAGCACTACGGCACCGAGGCGCAAAAACAGCACTATCTCCCGAGGCTGGCGCGCGGCGAGTATGTCCCCTGCTTCGGCCTGACCGAGCCGACCGCCGGGTCCGATGCCGCCTCGATCAAGGCCGAAGGCCTGGTCTTCAAGGACGACGACGGCAGACTCAAGCTCAAGCTCAACTTCCGCAAGCGCTACATCACGCTCGCGCCCATCGCCAACCTCGTCACCCTGGCCTGCAAGCTGCGCGATCCGCACAACCTGCTGGGCAAGGGCGAGGACGTCGGCATCACTTGCGTCCTGATCCACGACGGCACGCCCGGCTTCACCCACGGCGATCACCACGATCCGATCGGCGATCCGTTCTACAACGGTCCGCTGGAGGGGCGCGACGTGGTGGTGCCGGTGGAGCAGATCATCGGCGGCCCGGCCGGAGCCGGCCAGGGCTGGCGCATGCTGATGGAACAGCTCGCCGGCGGGCGCATGGTCTCGCTGCCGGCCGGGGCGGTCGGCGGCGCCAAGGCCGTCGCCGCGGTGACCGGGCCGTATTCCATGGTTCGCCAGCAATTCGGCATTCCCATCGGCCGCATGGAAGGCGTGGAAGAGAAAGTCGGCAAGATCGCGGCGCTCACCTACCTGCTCGAAGGAGCACGCGTCTTCGGCTGCTCGGCGGTGGACGCCGGCCATCAGCCGCCGGTGGTTTCCGCGGTGATGAAAGCCTACACCACGGCGCTGTCGCAACAACTCGTCATCGACGGCATGGACGTGTTTTCCGGCGCCGGCGTGATGCAGGGGCCCAACAACATTCTCGGCAAAGGCTACAAGTCGGCGCCGGTGGCGATCACCGTGGAAGGCGCCAACATCATGACGCGCACGCTGATGATCTTTGGCCAGGGCGCCACGCGCTGCCATCCTTATGCGCTCAACGTGGTCCACGCCGTGGAGCGCGGCGACGTCGCCGCCTTCCGCAAAAACTTGCTCGGCTGGATCGGCCATTTCTTCGCCAACGGCGGTCGTGCGGCGGTGCGCTACCTCACCCGGGGCGCGAGCGCCGGTGCCCCGGTGTCCGGTCCGACCGCCAAGTACTACCGCCGGCTCGCCTGGGCGGCGACGCGCTACGCGGTGCTGACCGATCTGGCCATGTTCACGATCGGCGGCAAACTCAAGGCGCGCGGCAAGCTCACCGGCCGTTATGCCGATGCGCTGGCCTGGATGATCCTGGCCACCGGCGCGCTGCGCCGTTACGAAGCCGAAGGACGCAAGGCCGAGGATCTGCCGCTGGTGCACTACTCGGTCCAGTACGCGCTGGCGCGCGTGCAAGAAGCCTTCGAGGGCATTTATGCCAACTTCGGCGGCCTGGTCGGAGCGTGGCTGAAGACCGTCGGGCTGTTCCTGCTGCGCGTCAACCCGCTCGGCGCGGAGCCCGCGGATCGCCTCAGCCACCTCGCCGCGCAGGCGATCCAGGCGCCTTCGGAACAGTACCGGCGGCTGACCCAGGACGTGTACCTTTTCGCCGACGAAACCCGCGGCGCGGGCCGCTTGCTGAAAGCCTTCCGTCTGCTCGCGGAAGCGCAAGGCGCGCTGGCCAAGATCCACGCCGCCCAGCACGCGCGCCAGTTGCCGCGTGGCGCTGCCGAAGAGCTGGCGCAGGAGGCGGCGCGCCTCGGGGTGATCAGCGCCGAGGAAGCTGCACGCGTGGCGCGCGCTTACGCCGCGCGTCTGGAAGCCATCGAGGTGGACGTGTTCACGCCGGAGCAGTATTTCGGGACGATCGACGCCCAGGGCACGCTGCACCATGCGGAGATGCCCTACAAGCGCGCCGCCAATGCCTGAGTCGCCGCCGGTCGCCGACGGCGGCAATCCCCTGCTGCGCGGCCTGCGCATCCTCGATCTGACGCGCCTGTTGCCCGGGCCGTTCTGCACGCTGTATCTCGCCCAGCTGGGCGCGGACGTCGTCAAGATCGAAGACCCCGACGGCGGCGACTACACCCGCACGCTGGCGCCGGAGCTGTTCGCCCTGGTCAACCGCGGCAAGCGCTCGATCGCCCTGGATCTGCGCAAGCCGGACGATGCCGAACGTTTCCGCGCACTCGCCGCCGACGCCGACGCGGTGATCGAGTCCTTCCGGCCGGGCGTGATGGACCGGCTGGGCTGCGGCTACGAAACCCTGCGCGCGCGCAACCCGCGCCTGGTCTATGCCGCGCTCACCGGCTACGGCCACACCGGGCCGTGGAAGGATCGCGCCGGCCACGATCTCAATTATTGCGGCTACGCGGGCGTCGTCGATCAAAACGGTCCGGCGGGCGGGCCACCGGTTTTATCCGGTTTTCAGATCGCCGATCTCGCCGGCGGCGCACTGACCTGCGCCATCGGCGTGCTCGCCGCGCTGCTCGGCGCACGCGTGTCTGGGCAGGGTTGTTTCGTGGATTGCGCCATGCTCGACGGCACGCTGGCCTTGCAGGCCACGACGCTGGCCACCCTGCGCGCCCTCGGCAAACCGCTGCCGCGCGGCGGCGACATGCTCACCGGCGGCCTGCCCAACTACTCGGTGTACGAATGCGCCGACGGGCGCTATCTCGCGCTGGCGGCGCTGGAACCCAAGTTCTGGCGCAACTTCTGTCTGGCCGTCGAGCGCCCCGACTGGCTGCGCCGCCCGCTGGCGATCGGTGCAGCGGGCGAGGCCCTGCGCGCCGAACTCACCGCGCTGTTCAAGAGCAAGCCGCGCGACGAATGGGAACGGCTGCTTGCCCATCGCGATTGTTGCGTCTCGGCGGTGCTCGCACCCGACGAGGCGCTCGCCACCGAACAGATCCGCGCCCGCGGCCTGATCGAAGACGACCACGGCAAGCCCGCCGTGCGCAGCCCCTTGCGCTTCGTCGGAGCGCAAACCGCGACGCTCGCCCCCGCGCCCGCGCTGGGCGAAACGGCGCTCAAGGCAAGCGGAAGGTAATCGGCAGCTCGACGACGAACCGCGGCCGGTCCGGCTCCACGTTCGCCGGCACCGGCGGCAGCTGGCCGAGGCGGCCGAAGACGTCCCGGCACTCGCGATCCAGATCCAGCATGCCGATCCGGCGGGTCTCCACGGCCTCGAGAATCTGGCCGTTGCGATCGAAGCTCACGCGCATGGTGCAGGTGCCCTCCTCCTGGTTGCGCAGCGCGTCGGACGGATACTGCACCGCGCCCTGGATCTTTTTCAGCAACGCGGGATAGTAGGCGCTCTCGGTGAGCGTGAGCGCCGGCGTCGGCTGAGCCGCGGCCTGCGCCTGGGCCTTGCGCGCTTCGGTGGCTTTCTGCAGCGCTTCCTGCTGCGCCTTGAGCCGCGCCACTTCTTGTTCCAGCTCTCGGGCGCGCGCGGCGGCTTCGATCTCGGCCGGCGAAGGCGGCGGTGCGCTGGCCTCGGGCACGGCGGCGGATGCCGCCTGCGCGTTTTGCTCGCGCTGCTGCTGCAAGACTTGTTGCTGATTGCGCGCTTCCTGCGCTTTCTTCTCCTTGGCCATCAGTTCCAGAGCCAGGCGGTCCAGCGCACCGGCGCTCGCGGCGGCGGGCGAGTTCGCGCTTGCGCCGCTTTCCGTCGGTGGCGGGACCGGCGCAAGGGGTTGTGCGGCGGGTGCCGGCGTAGGCGTCGCCGAGAGCGCCGCAGCGGCCGGTTGCGGCGCCGGTCCCGGCGCTTGCGGGCGGAAGCGCCAATACAGCAGCGCGGCAGCGGCCAGCGCGAGCGGAATCAGCGACCATCCCAAGGGCACGCCGCGGCGGATCGGTTTCGCAGTGGGCACCGCGGGCGCCGTCGGAATGGCGCGTCCTGCGCCGGGCGTCGCCGGGGTGGTGGCAGGCAGCTTCAGCCGTTCGCGCCATTCGGTCACGGACTGCGGGCGAAGCTCCGGCTGCGGCTGCATGGCGGCGGCGATGGCGGCGAGAAAAGGTTCCGAATACTGGCGCGGTGCGACGAGCGCTGCGTGCTCGCCCGGCGGGCGCCCGTAGGCCGCGTGATACGCCGTGGCGCCGAGCGCGTAGAGATCGGTCCACGGCCCGCGCGGCGCGGTGGGCGAAGCCTCTTCGGGCGCGGCATAGGGCGGAGTGCCGGCGCCGTGCAGCGTGCGCGCTTTGAGGCGGATGGGCGCGCGCAGCACGCCGAAGCCGGCGAGCAGCGCGCTTTCGTCGCCGCGCACGACGAGCTGGTGAGGACAGATTTCCCGATGCAACAGGCCGGCGCCGTGCGCCAGCTCCAGGCCGTCCAGCACCGGGGTCAGGATGCGGCGCAGCGTCTCCTCGGCGAGCGCGCCGCCGCGCTCGAGCAGGGCATCGAGCCGTTCGCCGGCGGGCGCTTCGCACAGCCAGTAGCCGGTGCCGCCGGTCTCGAAAACGCGCAGCACGCGCTCCAAGCCCGGGTGGCCCAGCCGCGCCAGCGTGAGGCCCTGATCGAGAAAGCTGCGCAGCCACCAGCGCAAGGCGTTGCGATCTTCTGCCGCGCGCGCATGCACGCCGCCGCTTTCGCGCACGGCATACTCGCTCGGAAAGAATTCGCGCAGCCAGTAGCGCCGGCCGGCGGCGTCGCGCACCCGGTAGAGCCCGTCGTACGGTCTTTGCTCCAGCAGCGCTTCGATGTCGTAGCCTTCGACGCGGTGGCCTTCGGGCAGCGCGGCGCTCGGCGCAGCATGATCCATTTTTTTCTCCACTCCCGATCGCCGCGCAGGGCGCGGCGCCCTCAGTCTTTTTCCTCGACCTCCTTTTGAGCCGGGAGCCGCGCGGCCTGCGGGTGCGCGGGAACGTCCCGCCAACCGGGCGGCGGCGGCGGTGCTCCCGGAATGACGTTGCGCAGGGGCAGGCGCGCGATGGCGTCTTCGTTGAGACTGCCGAAGTACAGCCAGGGACCGTGCTCCTGCACGCTGGTGATCGGCGCGTAAGCGTCGCGGCCTGCGTACTGCAGATTGGCGACCAGCCGGCCGTCGAGGTCGAAACCGAGCACCCAGGAATGTTTCTTCGGCCCCGGCTGCAGGAACGCCGGCAGCCGGGCGACGATCTTGCGCAGGAAAGGATGTGCGGCCAGCGCGTCGAGCATGGGGTCGCGCGGGCTGGCGATCGCCACCCAGAAGCGGTCGCGGCCGTTGAAGGAGAGGTTGTCCGGGAACCCTGGCAGGCCGTCCACGAAAATCTCATGGCTGCCGGCCTTGGGCCCCTTGAGCCAGTAGCGCGTGATGCGATAGGCAGACGTCTCGTTGACGAGCACGTAAGCGTCGTCCGGCCCGACCGCCACGCCGTTGGCGAAATAAAGATCGCGCAAGAGCACGGCGGTTTTCCTGGTGTCGAGGTCGTAGGCCAGCAAGCGGCCGTTGGCGCCGTGTTCCAGCAAGTCGTCCACGTAGTCGGGATAGGCGAACTTGCTGGAGGCGTCGGTGAAATAGACCTGGTGGCCGAGCTTGGCGTCGTCCACGTCGTCGGTGAAACGGAACGGGCCGCCGTCCGCCGCGGCGCTCAACAGCGTCGGCGGGGGTTTACCGCCCAGCTGCAGCAGACCGCGGACCCCGTCGGCGATCACCAGTCCGCCGGTCGGCGAAAAGCCGATGCCCAAAGGCCGGCCGCCGGTATTCCCCAGTTCGGTATAGCTCGCACCGTCCGCGGAGAGCACGATCACCCGCCCGTCGCGGTAGCCGGCATAGACACGCCCGGTGGCATCGACGGCGATGCCCTCCGGCCCGATCCCCACCTCCACGGCCAGCCGTTGCACGTCCTTGAGCGCTTCGTTGTAGGCGTAGGGTCCGCGATCGGTCGGCGGCGCGGGCGGCGGCACCCAGGCCCGTGGCGCCACGCGCGTGGGCCAAGCCAGCAGATAAGCGACCACGATCAGCAGCGCGAACAGCGCTTTTTTCATCTTCTCCCCTGCTCCGCTTTATCCCGCACTCTTTCGGCACGGTCGGCGACGCAAGGATAACGCCAAACGGGCGCGACGGCGCCGGTTTGGCTACCATTCGACCCGGGGAGATGAATCCGCATTCACCACAACGACGAGGCCGGAATGAGCGAACCGCTGAATCCCGTGCAGATGCTGCTCGCGCGCGCGCAGCAGACTCCCGACCGCCCTTATCTGCACCAGCCGGTGCAGGGCCAGTGGCGGACTTATACCTGGGCCGAGGTCGCCGACCAGAGCCGGCGCATGGCCGCAGCGCTCAAGGCGCTGGGTCTGCCGCCCGGCAGCCGGGTGGCGATCGCCGGCATGAACACCGCCCACTGGTTCATGGCCGATTTCGCCGCTGGCTTCGGCGGCTACGTGGGCGTGGGCCTGTATCCCAAGCAAGCGCCCGAGGCGGTGCGCTTCATCATGGGCCACAGCGAAGCCAAGGCCGTGTTCATCGGCCCGATGCCGGACGCGGACCATTTCCTCGCCGCGCTGCCGCCGGACGTGATCCGCATCGCCCTGCCCTACCCGGGCGTCGCGCCGCAGCCCTATTCCTGGGACGAATTGGTCGCCAGGCATGAACCGCTGGCAGCGCCGGTGGAACGCGGACCGGACGAACCCTGGAGCCTGATCTACACCTCCGGCACCACCGGTAACCCCAAGGGCGTCATCCTCACCGAACGCAATCTGAAATTCACCATCGCCGGATTGCTGCGCATGCTGCCGGCGCGCGGCGCCGAACATTTCCTGTCCTACCTGCCGCTGGCGCACGCCTTCGAGCGCGGCGCGGTGGAAAGCACCAGCCTCTACCTCAACGCCGAAGTCTCGTTTCTGGAGGAACTGGAGAAACTGCCGGAAACGCTCGCGCGCGTGCGGCCGACGCGCTTCTTCGGCGTGCCGCTAGTGTGGACGCGCATCCAGGCCGGCATCCTCAAGCAGCTCCCGCAACCCAAGCTCGACCGCATCCTGCGCATTCCGCTGCTTTCCGGCTACGTCAAGCGCAAGGTCCGTAAAGGCCTGGGATTGGACCGCTGCTGGTTCGCGGTGTCGGGGGCCGCGCCGCTGCCGCTTGCGGTGCTGCAGTGGTTCGACCGACTGGGCATTCCGATCTACCAGGGCTACGGCATGACCGAGAACTCGATCTATGTCAGTTGCAATCTGCCCGGCGCCAACCGCTACGGCAGCGTCGGCCGACCCTACGAGGACTCGCTCGTGCGCCTGTCGCCGGAGGGCGAAATCCAGAACAAACATCCCGGGGTGACGCCGGGTTATTACAAGGATCCGGAAAAAACCCGCGAGCTGTTCACCGAGGACGGCTGGCTCAAAACCGGCGATCTCGGCCGGATCGACCCAGACGGCTATCTCTACATCACCGGACGCGTCAAGGAGATTTTCAAGACGCTCAAGGGCAAGTACGTCACGCCGGCGCCGATCGAGGGCGAGTTCTGCAGCAACCCCGACATCGAACAACTGTGCCTGGTCGGCGCCGGCCTGTTCCAGCCCGCGCTGGTGGTCTCGCTGTCCGCCGCGGGACGCGCCAAGCCGCGCACGGAAGTCGAACAAGGCCTGCTCGCGACGATGGAGCAGGTCAACGCCAAACTGGAACCGCACGAAGCGGTCGCCAAGATCATCGTCACCAAGGACGCCTGGACCATCGACAACGGCATCATGACCCCGACCATGAAAGTGCGCCGCGCCGAGGTCGAGAAGCGCTACGGCGCCCTGGCGGAAAAAGCGGAGAAGAACCGCAATCAGAAAATCGTGTGGGAAGAGTAACAGGCCGCTGAAAAGGCGCGCCGGATCTCGGCGCCCGCTCAGGCGAACACGATGGTCTTGTTGCCGTCGACGATGATGCGGTCCTCGACATGCCAGCGCACCGCGCGCGCCAGCACCTGGCGTTCGAGGTCGCGCCCCAGCCGGCGCAGCGCGTCCAGTTCGTCGCTGTGCGAGACGCGCGCCGTGTCTTGCTCGATGATCGGTCCCTCGTCCAGCGCCGCAGTCACGTAGTGCGCGGTGGCGCCGATGATCTTGACGCCGCGCTCGTGCGCCTGGCGATAAGGATCGGCACCGGCGAAAGCGGGCAGAAAGGAGTGGTGGATGTTGATGATGCGGTTGGGCCAGCGGGCCACGAATTCCGCGCTCAGGATGCGCATGTAACGCGCCAGCACCAGAAAATCGGCGCGGCCTTCCAGCAGTTCCGTCATGCGGGCTTCGGCCGCCGCGCGCTGGCCGGCGTCCTGCCAGGGCACGTGATGGAAGGGCACGCCGAAGGAGGCCGCGGCGGCGCGCAGCGTATCGTGATTGGAAATCAGGCAGGGGATTTCCACCTTGAGCTCGCCGCGGCTGTGGCGCCACAGCAGCTCCAGCGCGGCGTGGTCCTGCGCCGAGGCGAGGATGGCCATGCGCGGGCGTTGGGCGGCGTAGCTCAAGCGCCAGTCCATGCTCAAGCGCTGCGCCACCTCGTCCTCGAAAGCGCGCGCGAGCGATTCCCGTGCCAGGTCCATGCCGGGCGTCTGGAATTCCAGGCGCATGAAGAAACGCCCGCCGCTGGGATCGGTGGAATGCTGGTCCAGCTCGGTGATATTGGCCCCGTGCCGGTACAGGAATCCGCTGACCGCGGCGACGATGCCGGGTCGGTCGGCGCAACGGATCAAAAGACGCGCGGTACGATCTTCGCTCATGTCGGCGGCGTTTTTTCAGTCGTTTCGGGCGACCCGCGCCTTCCGCTCGGCCGCCCGTTCGGGAAACCGGGAACCGTTGGCCTGAAGCGCCGCGGCCGGGCTTGAGCAGCGCCTGCGCGCGCAGGCGCGACGCCCCATCGCAGGCAAGGGCGCGGTGCGCTGCAAGACCTGCAGGGCCGATCCGGCGGTGGAGATTCCTGGGTGCATGGTCGCGCCCATTGTAGGCCCAGCCGACCGCGGGGCTTGAACCCCCACCGGCAGACGCCCACAATGAGCTGCGCGCCGCAACCGCAGAAAATACGAAAGGGAGGCATCCGTGAGGATCGGCCAATTGGGATGGCTGGGCGGCCTCGGCACGGCTTTGGCCTTGGTCGCTTGCGCGTCGGCGCCCCCGGCGCCGGATGCGGCGATCGCGGCGGCGGTGGATGCGATTTACCACGCCGAAGACGCGCGCGTGTCCGATTATGCCGCGCAGGAGCTGCGCACCGCGCGCGAGAAGCTCGACGGCGCGCGCGATGCGGCGCAGAAAGCCCGGCAGGATCACAGCGCCAAGGGCTTGCGCCAGGCGCAGTGGCTGGCGGAGGAAGCCCAGGCCGACGCCCAATACGCAGAAGCCAAAGCGGAGCGGGAGCGCGCCCAGGCCGCCGTACGGGAACTCAAGCGCAGCATCGAAACCTTGAGTGGGTCTGACGGCGGGGGGACTTGAGCATGGACGCCGTGGCCCCTCGTTTACACCGTCTAGCCGCGCTGCTCGCATCTGCGGCGTGGTTGAACGCCTGCCACAGCGCGCCGGTCAAGGAACAGGACTTGCGGCAGGCGCGCAGCGAGCTGGCCGCGCTCGAGGCCGACCCGAATCTCGCCAGCCGCGCGCCGGAGGCGATCCAGGAGGCGGAAGCGGCCTTGCGCGAGGCCGAAAAACAACCTTCCGACGCGACGCTGGCCGCGCACCTCGTCTACATGGCCGAACGCAAAGTGGCGACCGCGCGCGCGCTGGCCGAGGCGCGTGTTGCCGAAGACCAGGTGCAGGCGCTGCAGGCGCAGTACGCGCCGCTGGAGCAGGCGGCACGCGCCAAGGCGCGCGCGCAGATCGACCAGCGGGAACAGTGGCTGAGCCAGCAGCTCGCGGACTTGCAGCCCCAGCAAACGGCGCGGGGACTGGCGCTGACGCTGGGTGCCGCGCTGTTCGCGACCTCAAGCGGCGCGCTCAAACCCGAAGCGGAAACCCGGCTCGACCTGGTGGCGGACTTCCTCGCCCAGGCGCGCGAGCGGCGCGTCGCCATCGCCGCTTACGGCGAGGGCGAGCTCGAATACGGGCGCGCGCAAAAACGCGCCGCCGCGGTGAAGGATTACCTGCTCGGGCGCGGCGTGGACGAAGAGCGCATCGAGGTCGAGGTGGCCATCAGCTCCGAAGCGCCGGAGGCGGCCGGGGCTCCGCCCGGCGGTATCCGGCTGCTCATCACCCGTCCGCAGGAGGACGACACGCCCGCACCAGGCGGCTGATCGCCGATTCCGCTTCGCGGGTTACGGCGGCGCGAGTTTTTCCTTGAGCAGCTTGTTGACCGCCTCGGGATTGGCCTTGCCCTGAGTGGCTTTCATCACCTGGCCGACGAAGAAACCGAACAGCTTGTCCTTGCCGGCGCGATACTCGGCGAGCTGCGACGGGTTCTTGGCCATCACCGCTTCGATCGCCGCGACGATCGCCGCCTCATCGGTGATCTGCACCAGGCCCCGGGCCGCGATGATCTGGTCGGCGGACCCCTCGCCGGCGAGCATCGCCTCGAAGACTTCCTTGGCCAGCTTGCCGGAAACGGTTTTGTCCACGATGCGCTTGAGCAGACCGGCGAGCGCGCCGGCCGACACCGGCGAGGCGGCGAGCTCGCAGCCGAGCTTGTTGAGGCCGCCGAGCAGGTCGGTGATGACCCAGTTCGCGCACAGCTTGGGGTCCGCGCCGGAAGACTCGACCACCGCCTCGTAATAATCGGCGAGCGCGCGTTCGGCGGTCAGCACGCCGGCGTCGTAGGCGGGCAGGCCGTAGTGGTCCATGAAGCGCGCTTTTTTGGCCTCCGGCAACTCCGGTAACTGGCGGCGAATGCCTTCGATGTACTCCTGCGTACAGACCACCGGCAATAGATCGGGATCCGGGAAGTAGCGATAGTCCATCGCTTCTTCCTTACTGCGCATGGCGCGGGTTTCGCCGCGGTCGGGATCGAACAGGCGCGTTTCCTGCACCACCGCGCCGCCGGACTCCAGGACTTCGATCTGGCGCTCGATCTCGTAGGCGATGGCCTTCTCCACGAAGCGGAAGGAGTTGACGTTCTTGGTTTCGGTGCGCGTGCCGAATTTGTGCTCGCCTTTGCGCCGCACCGAGACATTGGCGTCACAGCGGAACGAGCCCTCTTGCATGTTGCCGTCGCAGATGCCGAGGTAGACGACCAACTGGTGCAGCTTCTTCAGATACGCCACCGCCTCGGCGGGCGAGCGCAGATCCGGTTCCGAGACGATCTCCAGAAGCGGCGTGCCGGCGCGGTTGAGGTCGATGCCGGTCTGATCGCCGAAGCCTTCGTGCAGGGACTTGCCGGCGTCTTCTTCCAGGTGCGCGCGGGTGATGCCGATGCGCCTGGCCTGCCCCTCGACTTCGATGTCGAGATGTCCCTGGCTCACGATGGGTAGCTCGTATTGGGAGATCTGGTAGCCCTTGGGCAGGTCGGGATAAAAGTAATGCTTGCGCGCGAACACGCAGCGCGGCGCGATGTGCGCGTCGATCGCCAGGCCGAACATCACCGCCATGCGCAGCGCTTCGCCATTCAATACCGGCAGCACGCCGGGCAGGCCGAGGTCGATGGCGCTGGCCTGGGTATTCGGCGCGGCGCCGTAGGCGGTCGACGCGCCGGAGAAGATCTTGGATCGGGTCAGGAGCTGGACGTGCACTTCCAGCCCGATCACCGCTTCCCATTTCTCCGCCCATTCCGCGTCGGGAGCCTTCAGCCCCGTTTTCGCTTCACTCGAAACCATGCGGCCTCCTCAGATGCCAGTCGGTCGCGAGCTGGTACTGATGCGCGGCGTTGAGCAGGCGCGCCTCGTCGAAGAAGTTGCCCATGAGCTGCAGGCCGACCGGCAGACCGTTCACGAAGCCGCAGGGGATGGACAGCGCCGGAATGCCGGCGAGGTTGGCGGCGATGGTGTAGATGTCGTTCAAGTACATCGCCACCGGATCGTCGAGCTTGTCGCCGAGCTTGAAGGCCACGTTCTGCGCCGTCGGACCGACGACCAAATCCACCGTTTCGAAAGCATGCTTGAAGTCGTCGTAGATCAAGCGCCGGACTTTCTGCGCCTTGAGGTAATAGGCGTCGTAGTAGCCGTGGCTGAGTACGTAGGTGCCGATCATGATGCGGCGCTGCACCTCGGCGCCGAAACCCTCGCCGCGACTCTTCTTGTACAGTTCCTCGAGGGTTTTCGCGCCGTCGGCGCGGTGACCGTAGCGCACGCCGTCGTAACGCGCGAGATTGGACGAGGCCTCCGCGGGCGCGACCACGTAGTAGGTCGGCACCGACAACGGCGCATGCGGAAGACGGATCTCGCAAATCCGGGCGCCGAGCCGCTCGAACTGGCCGATGGCGGTCTCGATGGCGGCCCGGCAGGCGGGGTCCAAGCCTGCGGCGAAGTATTCCTTGGGCAGGCCGATGCGCAGCCCCTCGATCGGACGATCAAGGGCCGCGCAATAGTCGTCCACCGGCCGGTCCACGCTGGTGGAATCCAGCGGATCGAAGCCCGCCATGGCCTGAAGAACATAGGCCGCATCCTCGGCGGAGTGCGCCACCACGCCCGCCTGGTCGAGCGAGGAAGCGAACGCCACCATGCCGTAGCGCGACACCCGGCCGTAAGTGGGCTTGATGCCGGTCAAGCCGGTGAGCGCCGCCGGCTGGCGGATGGAGCCGCCGGTATCGGTGGCGGTGGCCGCCGGGGCCAAACCGGCCGCAACGGCAGCGACCGAGCCGCCAGAGCTGCCCCCCGGCACGCGTTCCAAATCCCAGGGATTTCTCACCGGACCGTACCAGCTCGTCTCGTTGGACGAACCCATGGCGAACTCGTCCATGTTGCACTTGCCCAGCATCACCGCGCCGGCCTCCGCGTGCAGTTTGCGCACGATGGTGGCGTCGTAGGGCGCGACGAAAGAATCCAGCATGCGCGAGCCGCAGGAGGTCTTCACGCCTTGCGTGCAGAAGATGTCCTTTTGCGCGATGGGGATGCCGGTCAGCGGGCCACCCGCGCCCTGGGCCAGTCGGGCGTCGGCGGCGGCGGCTTGCGCCAAAGCCCGTTCGGCGGTCACGGTGACGAAGCTGTTGAGCGTTTTGTCGTGCGCCTCGATGCGCTGCAAGAAATGCTGCGCCAGTTCGCGGCTGGAGAAGCGGCGCGCGCGCAATCCCTCGGCGAGCTGCCGGATCGACAGCCGGTGCAGCGCTTCCCCGCTTCCGGCCCCCGGACCTCGAGTGCCGGCACTCATTCGATCACCTTGGGCACCAGATAAAGCCCGTCCTGGACCGCCGGCGCGATCGCCTGAAACGCCGCGCGGCCCTCCGCGCCCACCGGATCGGTGACGACATCCGCTCGCAGGCGCTGCACCATGTCCAGGGGATGGGCCATCGGCGCGATCCGCTCGGTATCGGCGCGGGCGAGCGCGCCGACCATCTCCAGGATGTCGGAAAGCTGGCGGGCGTAAGCGCCTTCCTGCTCCGGCTTGAGTTCCAAGCGGGCGAGATGGGCGATCTTCTGGACTTGTTCGGGACTCAGGCTCATGGTGCGGAAGCGGCGACGTCACGCCGCCGTTTCTCGCGCCGAAAGACGGCAAAAAACGACGCGAAAACCGACTTGCGCGACCGGAAATAGGCTATGATCTCATGATAAACGATTCCCGCGTGCCGGAACGCCGCCAGCGCCAGCCAACCGCCCGTCCAGCCAACCGATTGCCGCGACCGTGACCGAAAATCCCCCCTCGTTTTCGCTACCGCACTCGAGCCGAACGATGTTCGACGCCGTCCGCCGTTTGTTCGTCAACGACCTTTCCATCGACCTGGGCACCGCCAACACCCTGGTCTACGTGCGCGACGAAGGCATCGTGCTCAACGAGCCCTCGGTGGTCGCCATCCGTCTGGACTCGCGCGGCAGCAAGAAGATCGAGGCCGTGGGTCTGGACGCCAAGCGCATGCTCGGCCGCACGCCCAACAACATCTCCACCATCCGCCCGCTGCGCGACGGCGTGATCGCCGACTACACCGTGACGGAGAAGATGCTCCAGCACTTCATCCGCAAGGTGCAGAAAGGCCGCGTCATGCGGCCCATGACGCGCGTGGTGGTGTGCGTGCCCTTCGGCTCCACCCAGGTCGAGCGCCGCGCCATCCGCGAATCGGTGGAAAACGCCGGCGCGCGCAAGGTATTCGTCATCGAGGAGCCGATCGCCGCCGCGCTCGGCGCCGGCATCCCGATCTCCGAGGCGCGCGGCTCGATGGTGGTGGACATCGGCGGCGGCACCTCGGAAGTCGCGGTGATTTCCTTGAACGGCATCGTCTATGCCGAGAGCGTGCGCATCGGCGGCGACAAGTTCGACGAGGCGATCGTCTCCTACGTGCGCCGCCAGTACAACATGCTGATCGGCGAGGCCACCGCCGAGCGCATCAAGCAGGAGATCGGCACCGCCTTCCCCGGCCCCGAGGTGCAGGAGATCGACGTGGTGGGCCGGCACCTAGCCGCCGGCGTGCCGCGCAATTTCACCATGAACTCCAACGAGATCCTCGACGCCCTGCAGGAACCGCTGGCGGGCATCGTCAAGGCGGTCAAGCAGGCGCTGGAGCGCACGCCTCCGGAACTGGGCTCGGACGTGGCCGAGCGCGGCATCGTGCTGACCGGCGGCGGCGCCCTGCTGCGCGACATCGACAAACTGCTGTCCGAGGAAACCGGCCTGCCGGTCATCATCGCCGACGATCCGCTGACCTGCGTGGCGCGCGGCGGCGGCATGCTGCTGGACATGCTCGACCGGCAGGGCGACATCTATTTGATGGATTGAAGGCCGACGCGCTCGGCAATCGGTCGATCCGAGGCTGCGAATCCCGCCACCGGTCTTCTGAGCTAAAAAGCCCCGCGAACACCGGTTGTCGCCGGGCGTACGGCGCCGTATGCTTTGGTGGATATGGGCGCCGCAAGCGCCAGGGGTTTCACGGGGTTCCGACAGGTTCTTGAACACGATCGCCGAAGCCAGCCGAAAGCCGTTGTTTCCGCGCGGCCCCGCCTTGGGGCTGAAGTTCCTCCTCTTCGCTGCGCTGTCGATCGCGCTGATGGTCGCCGACACTCATGGCGAGCGCCTTCAGCCGCTGCGCCAATGGGCTTCCTGGGCCCTGCAGCCGGTGTTGTGGGCCGCGGACTTGCCGCGCGAAGTCGCCGAACTGGCGCAGCACTTCCGAAGCCGCGAAAGCCTCATCGCCGAAAACGAAAAACTCAAACGCCAACAGCTCGAACTGCAGGGGCGGCTGTTGCGGATGGAATCCCTGGAGGCCGAAAACGAGCGCATCCGCGCGCTGCTCGCCTCGGCCACCACGCTCGACCGGCGCGTGCTGATCGCGGAAATCCTCGCCATCGACCAGGATCCTTATCGGCACCAGATCGTCTTGAACAAAGGCAGCCGCGACGGCGTTTACAAGGGCCAGGCCCTGGTCGATGCCGGCGGCATCCTGGGCCAGGTGATCCAGGTCAATCCCAGCACCAGCGTGGCTCTGCTGATCACCGATCCGGACCACGGCATTCCGGTGGAAGTCAACCGCACCGGTTTGCAAACGGTCGCCCTCGGCCGCGGCGACGGCCAGGCCTTGTCGCTGCCGTATCTGCCCGGCAACGCGGACGTGAAAGTCGGCGATCTGCTGGTCTCCTCCGGACTCGGCGGCCGCTTCCCCGCCGGCTACCCGGTGGCCACGGTCCACGAACTGCGCCATCCGGCCGGCGAAAGCTTCATGGAAGCCATCGCTTATCCCACCGCCCGGCTCGATCAGGGCCGCCAAGCCCTGCTGGTCTGGAACGAACGCCCGCCCCCGGCGGCGGAACTCGCACCGCAGCCGCCGCCGGTCGCGCAGGCCAAAGCCAAAGCCAAGGCCAAACCCCGTTCCCCCGCCCGCGCCAAGGAAACGAGCCGTGAGCCGCGGCGGTAGTTTCTTCATGCTGGTCGTCAGCCTGGCTGCGGCGCTGGTGCTGCAACTGGTCGAGCTGCCGGACGCGGTCGCCGCCCTGCGCCCGCTGTGGCTGGCCATGACGCTGGGCTATTGGGCCTTGTCCTCCACTTCCCAGCCGATCCTGCCGCTGGCCTGGTTGACGGGGCTGTGCTGCGACGTGTTGTACGACGCGCCGCTGGGCCAGCACGCCCTGGGCCTGGTGACGGTGGTGTATGCCGTGCGCAAACTGCGCGGGACCTTGATCGTGTTCCCGCTGTGGCAGGCGACCTTGCTGCTGGCCCCGGTCTGGGCGCTGTACGTGTTCCTCATGTTCTGGATCGACGGGCTTTCCGATCATCCCGCCGACCTTGCCGCGCGCTGGCTGCCGCTGCTCACCACCACGCTGCTCTGGCCGCTGGCGGCGACGCTGCTTTCCGGCCTGTCCGCGCGCCGCAGTCACCGTCGCGCCGTGCTGCCGTAAGACCTCGCCCCCGACGCCCGGCTCGTGAGCAGCTACGACGCGATCAAGGACCTCTGGGAGGAGAAGCGCTCCTTCACTCGCCGCGGCTATTTCGGCGCCTTGATGAGCGTGCTGCTGACCTTGACGCTGACCGCTCGCCTGATCCAGCTCCAGGTCGTCCAGCACGATTATTACCGGACCCGCGCCGACGACAACCGCATGCGTCTGGTGCCGGTGCCGCCGGTGCGCGGCCTGATCTACGACCGCAACGGCGCGCTGCTGGCGCAGAATTTGCCCTCCTTCGTGCTGCAAATCGTGCCGGAACAGGTGGACGATCTCGATGCCACCCTGGCGCGGTTGCGCGGTATCGTGAATCTTTCCGACCAGGATGTCGCGCGGTTCCGGGAGCGGTTGCGCAAGACGCCGCGCTACCGGCCGGTGACGCTGCGCACCAATCTGTCGCCCGAGGAAGTGGCGCGCTACGAAGTGGACCGCTACGACTTTCCCGGCGTGACGGTGGACGCCAGCCTGGTGCGCGATTATCCGCTGGGCGCAGAAGCCTCTCACGTGGTGGGCTACGTCGGCGGCATCACCGATGCCGACCTCGCGCGCATCGACGCCGACCAATACCAGGGTCTCGACCAGATCGGCAAGGTCGGCGTGGAGAAGAGCCACGAAGACCAGCTGCGCGGCCTGCCCGGCACCAAGATCATCGAGGCCAACGCCGCCGGACGTCCGCTGCGCGAGCTGAACTACCACGCCGGCAGCCCCGGCCAGAACCTTTATCTCACCATCGACGCCAGGCTGCAGCACGTGGCCGAGCAGGCGCTGGGCGAGCTCGACGGCGCGGTCGTGGCGCTGGACCCGCGCAACGGCGAAGTGCTGGCGCTGGTGTCCAAGCCCGGCTTCGATCCCGATCTCTTCGCCAACGGCGTGGACAACGCCACCTATCATGCGCTGCTCGACGATCCGCATCGGCCGCTGTACAACCGCGCGCTGCTCGGCATTTATCCGCCGGGCTCGACGATCAAGCCGTTCATGGCCTTCGCCGGGCTGGAGGAGGGCACGCTCGATCCCGACAAGCCGGTGTACTGTCCCGGTTATCTCAACCTGCCCGGCTCCAGCCGCCGCTACCGCTGCTGGAAGCGCAGCGGCCACGGCGAGCTCACCCTCGAACGCGCCATCGCGCAGTCCTGCGACGTGTATTTCTACAACGTCGCGCTGGGGCTGGGCATCGACCGCATCGACCAGGCGCTGGGTGCCTTCGGTTTCGGCCACGTCACCGGGCTGGACATCGGCGGCGAACGCAGCGGCTTGTTGCCGACGCGCGAGTGGAAGCGACGCAGCTTGCATCAGGCCTGGTTTCCCGGCGAAACGCTCAACGTCGGCATCGGCCAGGGCTATCTGACGGTCACGCCCATGCAGCTCGCCCTGGCGGTGTCGCGCATCGCCATGCGCGGCGGCGGCTATCTGCCGCATCTGGTGCACGCCATCGGCGATCCGGTCGGCGGCCGCATCACCGAAGTGGCGCCGCAAAGACTGCCGCCGATCACCGTCAAGGACGCCACGATCTGGGATCGCGTCATCGCCGGCATGGAGCAGGTCACTCAGAGCCCGCGCGGTACCGCCTACGGCATCGGCGCCGACGCGCCCTACGCCATCGCCGGCAAGACCGGTTCGGCGCAGGTGGTCGGCGTGGCGCAGAACGTCGGCTACCAGGGCGCTCAGCGCAACATCGAACTGAAGCTGCGCGACAACGCCTTGTTCATCGCCTTCGCGCCGGCCGACGCGCCGCGCATCGCGGTGGCGGTGGTGGCCGAGCACGGCGCCGAAGGGGCGCTCGCCGCCGCGCCGGTGGCGCGCATGGTCATGGACCAGTACCTGCTCGGCAAGGTGCTGTACCACGCGCCGCCGGCGTCCGCCACGGTCCTGCCCGCGCCTGACAACGACGACGGGGACGAAGGCGGGCCGCTGCCGGACGAATCGCCACCGGCGCAGAATCCGAACGACGCGCCGGAAGAACCAGCGGTACCGCCGCAATGAACGTCACCGTCATCACCGCCGCGCCCAAGCCGATCCTCAACTGGAGCGAGCGCCTGGAGCGCTGGCATCTCGACCTGTGGCTGTCCGTGCTGGTGCTGGCGGTGTGCGCGCTGGGCCTGTTCATCCTCTACTCCGCGACCGGCGAGTCCGTCGCGATGGTGGTGAGCCAGGCCGAGCGCCTGGCGCTCGGCCTGGGCACAATGCTGATGCTGGCCAATGCGCCGCCCGACTTCTACCGCGCCGCCGCGCCGTGGTTCTACGGCCTCGCGCTGGTGTTGCTGATCGCCTGCGCGCTGCTGGGCGCGCACGCCAAGGGCGCGCAGCGCTGGCTCGACCTGGGCTTCATGCGCTTCCAGCCCTCGGAGCTGATGAAGCTCGCCACGCCGATCGCGGTCGCCGCTTATCTGCAGAGCCGTCCGCTGCCGCCCAGCTTGCCGACCGTGCTGGCCAGTCTGGGGCTGATCGCCGTCCCGACCGCGCTGATCGCGCTGCAGCCGGACCTGGGCACCGCCCTGCTGGTGCTGGTCTCCGGACTGCTGGCGCTCTACTTCGGCGGACTCAAGCCGCGCTACCTCGCGCTCGCGCTCGCCGCTGCCGCCGCCGCCGCGCCGCTGGCCTGGTACAAGCTGCACGACTACCAGCGCGAGCGCCTGCTCACTTTTCTCGATCCCTCGCGCGACCCGCTCGGCGCCGGCTACCACATCACCCAGAGCAAGATCGCGATCGGCTCCGGCGGACTGTTCGGCAAAGGCTGGCTCGCCGGCACCCAGGCCAAGCTCGATTTCCTGCCCGAGGCGCACACCGATTTCATCTTCGCGGTCTACGCCGAGGAGCTGGGACTGATCGGCGTGTTGCTGCTGCTGGCGCTGTACGCCGCCATCGTCGGCCGCTGCCTGGTGATCGCGATGCGCGGTCAGGATACGTTCCAGCGCCTGCTCGCCGGCAGTCTGGCATTGACGTTCTTCGTGTACGTGTTCATCAATATCGGCATGGTCATCGGCCTGCTGCCGGTGGTGGGGGTGCCGCTGCCGCTGATGTCCTACGGCGGCACTTCCATGGTGAGTTTGCTGTCGGGTTTCGGCATCCTCATGTCGATCCACACCCATCGCAAGCTGTTGGCCAGCTGATGCGCGTACTCCTCGCCGCCGCCCTGCTCCCGCTCTGCGCCGCCCGCGCCGACTATCTGGACCGTCCCGAAGCGGCGCGGCTTCTGAGCCTCTTGCAGACGCAGTACGGGTTCACCGCGGCCGATCTGGACGTCGTGAAGGCGGCGCTCAAGCAGGCGCATCCCTTGCCGCAGCTCATCGACGCCGAGCGCAACAGCAAGGAGCGCACGCTGTCCTGGGACGAATACCGCGCGCTGCACGTCAACGCCGCCAACATCGCCAACGGCCTGCGCTTCCTCGACGAACAGAAGCTCTGGCTGGCGCGCGCCGAGGCGCAGTACGGCGTGCCGCCGGAAGTGATCGCGGCGCTGCTCGGCGTGGAAACCAAGTACGGCGCCTACACCGGCCGCGTGCGCGTGCTCGACGCGCTCGCCACGCAGGGCTTCGACCACCCCACGCGCGCGGCTTTCTTCTTCGACCAGCTCGCGCAGTTCTTCGTGCTGTGCCGCGACCAGCACCTCGACCCCACCCGGCCGCTGGGCTCTTACGCCGGCGCCATGGGCGAGGCGCAGTTCATGCCCAGCGCCTGGCGCCGATTGGCGGTGGACTTCGACGGCGACGGCCGCGTCGATCTGTGGTCGGCACCAGACGCCATCGGCAGCGTCGCCAACTATCTGGTGAGCTACGACCCGCAGCGCGCCTGGCAACGCGGCGAGCCGCTGCTGGCCACCGCGAGCGCTCCCTCCGCGCGGCCAGCGACGCTCACGCCCAATCTCAAGTACGCCACCTACCGCTTCGCGCAGCTCCGCAAAGACGGCATCGACACTGAGGCCTGGTTCCCGGACGCGCAGCCGGTGGGGCTGGTCGAGCTCGAGCGTGCGGACGGGCCCGAATACTGGATCGCGCTGCCGAACTTCTATGCGGTGATGGCCTACAACCCGCGCGTGTTCTATGCCATGGCGGTGACCGAACTGGCCGCGGCGCTCAAGCAGGCGCAGTCCGCGCCCCCGGGCGCCCTCGAGAGCGCGGCGCGATGAAGGCCGGCACGGCGGCCTGGTGCGCCAGCGCGCTGCTGGCTGGCTGCGCCAGCGTGCCGTCCCAATACCCTGCGCATCCTGCGTCCCCGGTCGCGCGCGCCGGCCGCGCGTCTTCGGCGCCCGCCGCGCCGGCGCAGCCGCCGGCCAATGGGCCGGTGCAACCGCAACCGGCACAAGACGGGCCGCCTGCGCCGGAGGAGATTCCACCGGACCTCGCCTCGATTCCCGACGCGGTCCCGAAAGCCGAACCGAAAAGCGCGACCGGCAATCCCGATTCCTATGTGGTCTATGGCGATCGCTACTACGTCCTGGACCGCGCCCATGGCTTCAAACAGCGCGGCTACGCCTCGTGGTACGGCCGGAAATTCCAGGGCCAGCGCACCTCCAGCGGCGAACCTTACGACATGTTCAAGATGACCGCCGCGCACAAGACCCTGCCCATCCCCTGCTACGTGCGCGTGACCAATCTCGACAACGGCCGCCAGGTGGTGGTGCGCGTCAACGACCGCGGGCCGTTCCATTCCAATCGCATCATCGATCTGTCTTACGCCGCGGCCGCCCGGCTCGGCATGCTGGGCAAGGGCTCGACGCCGGTGGAGATCGAAGCCCTCGATCCGCCGCCGTCGGCACCGGCGAGCATGATCGCGGCGAATGACCCGCCGCCGCCGGCGGCGACGGTGCCCAAACTGCAGCTCGCCACGCGGCTTGAGCCGCAAGCCCAGGAACCGTCGTCCTCCTCGTCCGTCGCGCCCGGCGCTGCTCCGATCGCGGCATCCCCGCGGAATCCAGCACCCGCTCCGGTGCCGGCGAACGGTTCGCCGCCAGGCGCGCACGGCGCGCAGTACCTGCAGGCCGGGCTCTTCAGCGATCCCGTCAACGCCGCCACGCTGCGCGAACAGTTGCTGGCGTTGGGCATCGTCAACGTGATCCTGAGGAGCGAGGCGCGCGGCGCGGCTTACGTGCACCGCGTGCTGATCGGCCCCTACGCGGATGCCGCGGCGCTCGAGGCGATGCGCAAGAAGCTCGCCGCGCTGCGCCTGCCGACCCTGCCGGTGGCCCGGTAGCGCGCCGCAAGCTGCTAAGATTCCGCGCGCAACGCTCCCGCATCAACCCCCAGCGATCGATCAGGATGAGCCCCACACTCCGCGCATTGGTATTTTTCGTTCTCTTTTCCGGCCTCGGAATTCCCGTCGTGGCGTCGGCGCAGGCGGTGCCCGCGCCGCCGGCGATCGACGCCAAGAGCTACGCCCTGCTCGACTACGACAGCGGCGAGCTGATCGCCAGTCTCAACCCGGACCTGCACGTCGAGCCCGCCAGTCTCACCAAGGTGATGACGGTCTATGTGGCCTTCGACGAGATCCGCCAGGGCCGCTTGCACCTGGACGACCCGGTGCTGATCAGCGAGAACGCCTGGCGCGTGAGCATGGACCGCGACGAGTCGCGCATGTTTCTCGACGTGGGCAGCCGGGTGAAGGTCTCGGACCTGTTGCGCGGCATCATCGTGCAGTCGGGCAACGACGCCTGCATCGCGCTCGCCGAGCACATCGCCGGCAGCCAGGCGGCGTTCGTGGATCTCATGAACCAGTACGCCAAGACGCTGGGGCTGACCGACACCCATTTCGCCGACGTCAACGGCATGCCCGACGCCAACCACTACACCAGCGCGCGCGACCTGGTGATCCTGGCACGCGCGCTGATCCGCAACTTTCCCGCCGAGTACAAGATGTTCGCCGAGCGCGATTTCACCTGGCACAAGATCCACCAGGACAACCGCAACGGCCTGCTGTGGAAGGATCCCAGCGTGGACGGTATCAAGACCGGCCACACCGAATCCGCCGGCTATTGTCTGCTGTCCTCGGCGATCCGCGACGGCCGCCGGCTGATCGCCGCCGTGATGGGCACCAAGAGCTGGGCCTACCGTGAATCCGCGAGCCTGGAGCTGCTCAACTACGGCTTTCGCTTCTACGAAACCGACCGCGTGCTCGGCCCCGAGGCGCCGGTGGCCACGGTGCGCGCCTACAAGGGCGCGACGACGCAAGTCGGGGTCGGCACGCTGGCGCCGGTGTATCTGGCGCTGCCCGCCGGCAGCCGCGCCCAGCTCGCGGTGCAGCCGCAGATCACGCAAAAAGCGATCGCGCCGCTTTCCGCCGGACAGTCTTTGGGTCAGGCGACCATCCTGCTCGCCGGCAAGCCGATCAAGACCGTGCCGCTGGTCGCGTTGCGCGACGTCGCCGCCGGCGGCTTCTGGCGGCGGCTGATCGACACGATCCGCTTGTGGCTGGGCTGGTGAGGCCGTCATGAACGCGCCTGCCGCCGCGAGCGCGATCCGCGTGCGGCGGCTGGGGCGGCGCGCTTATGAAGCGACCTACGCCGCCATGCGCGAGTTCACCGCCACGCGCGACCCCGACACGCCGGACGAACTCTGGCTGCTGGAGCATCCGCCGGTGTTCACGCTGGGGCAAGCCAGCCGCGCCGAGCATTTGCTCGCGCCGGGCGACATCCCCGTGGTGCAATCCAATCGCGGCGGCCAGGTCACTTATCACGGCCCCGGGCAGATCGTGGCTTACCTGCTGCTCGATCTGCGCCGGCTGGGCTACGGCCCGCGCGACCTGGTGCGGCGGCTGGAGCGGGCGATGATCGCCACACTCGCGGATTACGGCATCGCCGCGCGGGCGCGCGCCGACGCGCCGGGCGTTTATGTCGAGCGCGCCGACTGGCCGGACGGCGGCGGCCGAACCGAGCAGCGCAAGATCGGCTCGCTGGGCCTGCGCGTGTCGCGCGGCTGCAGTTATCACGGCCTGGCGCTCAATGTGAACATGGACCTGGAACCGTTCTCGCGCATCGAACCCTGCGGCCTGCGCGGGATGCGCGTGACCCAGGTGGCGGACCTCGGCGGTCCGCGCGAACTCGAGCCGGTGGCCCGCCGACTGGAAGCGCATTTGCTGCGGCTGTGCGCCAGGGCCGAGTGAAGAAAGCCAAGGTGCATCGGTGATCGGATTGATCGCGTAAAATACCCGGGCTGCCTTTGAAGCCCACTTCTAGGCTTTCCCGACGCATGACCTCCGCGGCAACCGACGATGTGCTGGTGCGCGTGCGCGGCTTGCGCTTCGCCTTCGGCTCGCGCCGGATCTACGACGGCGTGGACCTCGACATCGCGCGCGGCAAGCTCACCGCGATCCTGGGGCCCTCCGGCACCGGCAAGACCACGCTGCTGCGCCTGATCGGCGGGCAGTGGCGCCCGCAGGCGGGAACCATCGAGTTCGACGGCACCGACGTGCACAAGCTTCCGCGGCGCGGGTTGTTCGAGCTGCGCAAGCGCATGGGCCTGCTGTTCCAGCAAGGCGCGCTGCTCACCGACCTGACGGTGTTCGACAACGTGGCTTTTCCGCTGCGCGAGCACAGCGGCCTGCCGGAACGCTTGATCCGCGACATCGTGCTCATGAAGCTGGAAGCGGTGGGCCTGCGCGGCGCGGCGTCGCTCTATCCCGAGCAGATTTCCGGCGGCATGGCGCGGCGCGTGGCGCTGGCGCGCGCCATCGCTCTGGAGCCGCAGCTGGTGATGTACGACGAACCCTTCACCGGCCAGGATCCGATCAGCCTGGGCGTGCTCATGCGCCTGATCCACACGCTCAACCAGACGCTGGGCCTGACTTCGATCGTGGTTTCGCACGACGTGGCCGAGGTGCTGTCGATCGCCGACTACGCCTATGTGGTCTCCGGCGGCAAGGTGCAGGACCACGGCACGCCGGAGGCGATCCGCGCCAGCCGTTCGCCCTGGGTGCAGCAGTTCCTGCAGGGCGCGCCCGACGGGCCGGTGCCGTTCCACTATCCTGCGGCGCGCAGCTACGCCGAAGAACTGGGGGCGGTCGCTTCGTGAACGCCCCGCTTCAAATCGTCTCCGGATTCCTGCGCCGGCTGGGCGAGGCCACGCTGTTCTTCTTCGCCATCCTCGCCGCGCTGCCGGCGGCGCTGCTGCGGCCGCGGCTGATCGTGCAGCAGCTCTACATGATCGGCGTGTTGTCGCTGGTCATCATCGTGATCTCGGGTTCCTTCATCGGCATGGTGCTGGCCCTGCAGGGTTACCGCACGCTGACCAATTTCGGCGCCGCCGGCTCGCTGGGCGTGCTGGTGGTGTTCTCGGTGGTTCGGGAGCTGGGGCCGGTGGTCACGGCGCTGCTGTTCGCCGGGCGCGCGGGCTCGGCGCTGGCGGCGGAAATCGGCTTGATGAAGGCCACCGACCAGCTCGCCGGCATGGAGATGATGGCGGTGGACCCGATCCGGCGCGTGGTGGCGCCGCGCTTTTTGGCCGGCTTTTTCGCCATGCCGCTGCTCGCCGCGATCTTTTCGCTGATGGCGATCGGCTACGGCGGCGCGCATCTGATGGGCGTGATCGTGCTGGGCGTGGACGACGGCGCGTACTGGTCGCAGATTCACCAGAGTCTGCATCCGCACGACGTCGTCGAAAGCCTCATCAAGAGCCTGGTGTTCGGCACCGCGGTGAACTGGATCGCGGTGTATCAGGGCTATCACGCGGCGCCGACTTCGGAAGGCGTGTCGCGCGCGACCACTTCTACCGTGGTGGTGTCCTCGCTGGCGATCCTGGCGCTGGATTTCGTATTGACCGCCTTCATGTTCCGGAGCTGATTCACGCGCGGTTCAGCGAAAACAAGGCAAGACGGAGGCAACATGCAATCGAGAGCGCTGGAAATCCTGGTCGGTTTCTTCGTCTGCCTGGGCGTGGCCGCGGTGTTCGTGCTCACCTTCCGCGTCGCCAGTCTCAACACCGTGGGGCCCAGCGGGAGTAGTTACACCGTGACCGCCAAGTTCGACACCATCGGCAGTCTCGCCCCGGGCGCTTCGGTCAAGCTCGCCGGGGTCAAGATCGGCCGCGTGCGCAGCATCGGCATCGATCCCAACACCTTCCAGGCCGTGGTCCGGCTTCAGATCGATAGCCACTACGACAACATTCCGCGCGATTCCGGGGCCAAAATCCTGACCGCCGGACTGCTCGGCGAGCAGTACGTGAGCATCGATCCGGGCGGCGCCGAGCAATCGCTCAAGGACGGCGACGAGATCAAGTTCACCCAATCGGCCTTCGTGCTGGAGAACATCATCGGCCAGTTTCTGGTCAACATGACGCAGTCGCAAAAAGCCCCTGCCAACGACAACGGCGGCGGCAGCGCGCCGGCGCCGCCCGGCAAATAAGCAACGGAGAGCATCTCCATGTTCAAATCACTCGTCACTTGCCTCGCCTTGAGCCTGAGCCTCGCCGGTGCCGCATTGGCCGCCGGCGCGCCGCCGGCACCGGACGCCGCGTTGCGCAACGCGACCGAGGAGGTGCGCGGCATGATCCGCGATCACTACGCCGAGTACCGCGCCGATCAGGCCAAGTTCTATCAGGCGATCGACCAGGTGGTCGTGCCGCACTTCGACGTGCCCTACATCGCGCAACTCGTGCTCGCCCGCAACTGGCGTACGGCGACGCCGGAGCAGCGCGCGCGCTTCGCGCAGGCGTTCAAGGACATGCTGGTGCGCTCCTACGCCAACGCGATGCTGGACAATTACAATTCGGTCAAGATCGCCTGGCAGCCGGCGCGCCTGGCGCCCGGCGCCGACGACGCCACCGTGGTCAGCACGCTCACGCGCGACAACGGTCAGGTCTACACCATCGGCTTCCGCGTGCATCTGGTCAACGGCGACTGGAAGATCTACGACCTCAACATCGAGAACATTTCGCTGGTAACCAACTTCCGCGCCCAGATCAACGCCGAGATCAAGCGCACCAGCCTGGACGACGTCATCGCGCGCATGGAGAAAGGCGAGTTCAAATCCAGCCCGGTGCAATCGCGGCCGCAGTCGCAAAACGCGTCCGAGCCATAAACCCCGATGGACGCGACCGCCGCGCGGCTGGAAGGAGAACTGTGCTTCGCCACCGTGCCGGGCTGGCTAAAGCAGGCCGAGCGGCTGGTCGCCGCCGGCACGCTGGACTTGAGCGCCGTGAGCCGCGTCGACAGCGCCGGTCTGGCACTGCTGCTGGAACTGGACCGCGCGAGCCGCGCGCGCGGCGCGCCGCTCAAGATCCGTGGCGCCGGAGAGCAGGTGCGGCGTCTCGCCGCGTTCTTCGGGCTGGAACCGATTCTGCGCTTGGAGGCGGAGTGAACATGAAAACGACGCGGTGCGCGGCGCTGTTCGCGCTGCTGGCGACGGCCGGCTGCGCCCACCATCCGGCCGACGATCCGGCCGATCCGCTGGAACCGGTCAACCGCGCGGTGTACAAGTTCAACGACACCGCCGACCGCTACGTGCTGCGCCCGGTGGCCCAGGGCTACGTGAAGGTCACTCCCGGCGTGGTGCGCGAGGGCGTGACCAACTTCTTCGACAACCTCGCCTATCCCAAGACCATCGTCAACGACTTCCTGCAGGCCAAGTTCAAGCGCGGCGTGTCGGACCTCGCGCGGTTCCTGGTCAACAGCGTGTACGGCGTGGGCGGCCTGATCGACGTGGGCAGCCGCGTGGGCCTGGCCAAGCACGACGAGGACTTCGGCCAGACCCTGGGCCGCTGGGGTGTGGGCGAAGGCTGGTTCCTGATGCTGCCGCTGCTCGGACCCAGCGACGGCCGCGACGCCATCGGCATGGGCGTGGATCTCTACACCGTGCCGACGCGCTACCTCCCCGGCCGTTATGACGTTTACAACTATTCGGCCACCGCGCTCAACCTGGTCAACCTGCGCGCCAATCTGTTGCCGGCCGACAGCCTGCTGCGCGAACAGTTCGATCCCTATCTGTTCGTTCGCACCGCCTATTTGCAGCGCCGTCAGAGCCTGGTTTACGACGGCAATCCGCCGCCCGAGGACTACGGCATCGACGACGACGCCACGCCTCCGAAAAAGCACTGAGCCCGATTCGGAGCTGCGCGGTGGACCGCAGGGATTTTCTCAAGACCGCGGGATTCGCCACGCTGGTCGGCGGTCTGCCTGCGATCCCGCGAGCGGTTGAGGACAGAAACGCAGTCCAAGCCGCACCGCAGGAGGCCGCGGACTACACCATCCGCATCGCTACCGGTCCGGTCGAAGTCAGCCCGCAACGTTTCCTGTCGCTGACCACGTACAACGGCCAATTCCCCGGCCCGCTGCTGCGCTTTCGCGAAGGTCGGCAGACGGTGATCGACATCCACAACGACACCGACACGCCGGAACAGCTGCACTGGCACGGCCAGCTCGTGCCGCCGGACGTGGATGGCGCTGCCGAGGAGCGCACGCCCTACATACCGCCGCACGGCATGCGCCGCGTAGTATTCGTGCCCGGCCCAGCCGGTTTCCGCTTCTACCACACCCACGTGCGCGCCGGTGCAGACCTGCATCTGGGGCAGTACGGCGGCGAAGTGGGGCCCGTGTACATCGAGCCGAAAAGCGAACCGGGCGCCTACGACCGTGAGGTCTTTCTCACCCTCAAGGAATTCGAACCTTTCTTCAGCCAGGGCGGCGACATGCCGCTGGACTTCCTTTCGCCGTCCGCCGTCGATCCCGAACTCAAGGCGCGCGGCGAAGCGGCGATGCGCGCTTCGCTGGCCAAGGGCATGCCGCACGGCTACGAGGTCAGCTACCGCATCTTTACCGTCAACGGCCGCCAGCTTGGATTCGGCGAGCCGATCCGCGTCAGGCGCGGCGAGCGCGTGCTGTTCCACATTCTCAACGGCAGCGCCACCGAGATCCGCAGCCTTGCCCTGCCCGGCCACCGCTTCAAGGTCGTGGCCCTGGACGGCAACCCGGTGCCCGCGCCGACGGAAGTGCCGGTGCTGTGGCTCGGCACCGCCGAGCGCGTCAGCGCGATCGTGGAGATGAACCATCCGGGGGTTTGGGTGCTCGGTGACCTGGATGATGACGACCGCAGCCGCGGCATGGGTATCGTGGTCGAATACGCCGGAAGCGGGGGCAAGCCACGCTGGGCTAGGCCGCCGCCGTTCCGCTGGGACTACCGCCGCTTCGCCGATCCCCGGCGCCAAGTACCTAGGCCGGACGAAATCCTCGATCTGGTCTTCGCCAAGGACAACGCCGCGGATGCGGGCTTCAACCGTTGGACCCTCAACAGCGTGGCCTACGACACGCAGACCATGCCGGTGTCCTGGCGGCTCAAGCTCGGCCGCCGCTACCGCCTGCGCATGCGCAACGCCAGCGACGATATCCATCCCATGCACCTACATCGCAACCGCTTCGAGCTGACCCGCGTCGCCGGCCAGGCCACGGCCGGCGTGATCAAGGACGTGGTGATGCTCGGCGGCTACCAGACCATGGACATCGACTTCACCGCCGACCAGCTCGGCCTCTCCCTGTTCCACTGCCACATGCAACTGCACATGGATTTCGGCTTCATGGGACTGTTCGAAACTGCGTGAGCGCGACAGCGCAGGCATTACCGATCCGGGAAACACTATGAACCGAAAAGCTGCTCTGCAGCGCCGTCAGAGCCTGGTTTACGACGGCAATCCGCCGCCCGAGGACTACGGCATCGACGACACGACGGAGCCCTCCAAGAACCCCGAGTCCCCGCCCCTGCGCCTCTGAACACGAACGCGCCCAGCGGCGCACCCGGAGCGCCGTCAGTCTTCGGCGACCGCCGCAGCGATGTGCGCGACCGCCTCGCCGATCTCCGTCGGCTTGAGACACGAAAAACCAAGCAGCGCGTACCGATCCCAGCCCGCGAAGGGCTGCAGCAGGCTCGCCGGCCCCGCCGTCAGGGTGTAGAGGCCCACCCCGCGGTCGAGCAGACGCCGTCGAAGCTCCGCGGCGTCCGGCCAGTCCGGCGGCATCTGCCAACTCAAGTGCATGCCTCCTTCGAGGCCCCACACCTGCACCGCGCCGAAGGACTGGCGCAGCGCCTGGAGCAGGCTGTCGCGCCGCTCGAGGTACACGCGCCGGATGCGCCGCAGGTGGGCCTCATAGGCTCCGCTGCGGATGAAATCGGCGAGCACCGCCTGGTCGAGCCAGGCGTGTCCATGGTCGTAGAGGTCCTTGACCGCTCGCGCGTCGGGGACCAGAGATGGCGGCAGGATCGCGTAGCCCAGGCGCAGCCCCGCGCCCAAGGATTTCGAAAACGTGCCGAGATAGATCACCCGCTCACTGCGATCGAGCGCCGCCAGAGCCTGCAGCGGCGAACCCTGGTAGCGGAAGTCGCCGTCGTAGTCGTCCTCCACGATGAAAGCCCCGTTGCGCCGAGCCCATTCCAGCAGGCCCAGCCGGTTGGTGAGACTCATCGTGGGCCCCAGCGGAAACTGATGCGATGGGGTGACGTAGGCCAAACGTGCCCCCGCAGCGGGCAGTGCGCCCGCATCGAGGCCTTCGGCACCCACCGGAGCGGCGACGAGGTTCGCCCCGTAGAACTTCCACACGCCCACCGCGCTGGCATAGCTCGGGTTTTCGCTGAGCACCGTCATGCCGGGCTGCAGTAACAGGCGAGCCACCAGGTTCAGTCCTTCCTGAACGCCCGCCACGACGCACACTTGCTCGGCACAACAGTGGATGCCGCGAGCCACGCGCACGGTCTCGGCGATCGCCGCACGCAGTTCGCGCAAGCCGAGCGGATCGCCGTAGTCGGTGAGGGAAACCGCGGCGCGGTGCAGATGCTCGTTGGCGAGCTTGTGCCATTGGCGATGGGGGAACAAGGTGCGATCCGGCCGGCCGAGACGGAAATCGAATCGTAAGCGGTCGCTCGCAGGATCGTAGAGTAGGGGCCCGCGCCACGGCCCGAAGCGCAGGGGCTCCGGCCGGCGTTCGGGTCCGGAACGCGGGAGCTGCGCAAACCGGCGGCGCGAGGCCAGAAACTCCCGCGGCAGGCGCTCGGCGACGCGTGCGCGATGGCGATCGCGGGTTTCGACAAAGCCCTCGCGCGCCAGCGCCGCGTAGGCCAGCGTCACGGTATTGCGGGCGACGCCCAGCTGCTCGCCGAGCGTACGACTGCCGGGCAGCGGGTCGCCGGCGCGCAGGATACCGGCATCGATCAGCGTGACGACCTGCTCGAAAATCTGCCGTTGCAACGAACTGCGGCGGCCCGGATTGATCGAAATCGGCAATTGCATCGCTGCGCCAGCGCACCCGGCACCGTTCGGGAACCTGCACGCCGGGTGCAACGATGATGCACGATTCGCGCCGCCCCGCGAGCGCCGCGATTCAGGCGACCAGATCCTTGAATACGGCGAAGCTGCTCGGCGTCTCCGGCATCATCGGATAATGGAACCCGCAGTTCGGGCACTGTTGCGCCAGGCGCTGGCGCTCGCGGGTCAGATCGTATTCGCCATCCTCGGCCTTGCCGCAGCAGGGACATACCCGGATCAGACGGGTATTGCGCAGCTCGAAGTTGGTGATGATGTCTTCCATGATCGCGCCGCTGCGCACCGCCCACTCTTTGGCGCTTTTGTGGTAGGGGTTCAGATGCCAGTCCTTGAGCGCCTCGAAGCTGGTCCACAGACTCACCTCGTTGAACCAGCGCGGATCGTCCGGATGGACCCACCACGTCAGGTGCAGAAAGCCCGGCAACGTCTTCAGATGATTGCGCACATCGGAAAACACCATCTTGAATTTTTCGTAGCCGTCGTCGCTGGAAAAGCGCACGCGCTGCATGCTCAGATAGATCGCCATCGCCTTTGCTCCCGATTCGGATGGGCCACCCCGGAAACTCGCCGGATGAGGGGAGTATAAGTTTCGCCAACGACCCTGATGGTGCCAGATGAGGTGCCGTTCCTGAGCCACAGCGCGCCGCCAGCCGCTGGCGCCTGGGAACCGAGGCGGCCGGCGATCGTTGGCGAAGGAATCTCAAGGCCGAGCGCGCGGCGCATGGCCCCGGCGGAGACGGTGCCGCCTTCTGAGCGCACCGCAGGCTTCAGCGCACCCAGGCCCGGGCGTTCTGGAACATCCGGAACCACGGCGTCTTGTCCTCCCAGCGCTGCGGCCACCAGGATCCCGTGGGGCCGGCGATGGTCCTTTCCGGATGCGGCATCAAGATGGTGACGCGGCCATCGGCGTTGCACAGCGCCGTCACGCCGCCGGCCGAGCCGTTGGGATTTTCCGGATAGCGCACCGCGGGCCGGCCGCGAGAGTCGATATAACGCATCGCGACCTGGCCTTCGCGCAGCAGCGCGTCGAGGTCGCCGGCGCCGGCGAATTCGGCGCGGCCTTCGCCGTGCGCCACGGCGACCGGCAGCCGCGAGCCTTCCATGCCGGCGAAGAACAGCGAACGGCTTTTCAGGATTTCCACCTGCGACCAGCGCGCCTCGAACTGCTCCGAGCGGTTGCGCCGGAACGCCGGCCAGCGCTCGGCGCCGGGCACCAATTCCTTCAACGCGGCGAACATCTGGCAGCCGTTGCACACGCCCAGGGCGAAGCGATCCGGTCGTTCCAGGAAAGCGCGAAACTGCGCGCGCGCGCGTTCGTTGAACAGGATGGATTTGGCCCAGCCCTGGCCGGCACCGAACACGTCGCCATAGGAAAACCCGCCGCCCGCCACCAGCCCGGCAAACTCCTCGAGCGAGACGCGACCTTCGAGGAGATCGGTCATGTGCACGTCCACCGCCTCGAAACCGGCGGCGTGGAAGGCGTAAGCCATCTCCACATGACCGTTGACGCCCTGCTCGCGCAGGATGGCCACGCGCGGGCGCCGCACGAAGGACGGCGCACCGTCCAGCGGGTAAGTCAGATGGAGGCTGAGGCCCGGATCGTCGGCCCGGCCGGTCGACTCGAACTCCTCGCGCGCGCAATCGGGATCGTCGCGCAGCGCCGCCAGACGATAACTGGTTTCGGCCCACAACTGATGCAGCCGCTCGCGCGACGCGCGGTAAATCTCGCGCCCGTTGACCGAAAACGCGATGCGATCGTCCGCGCGCGGCGCGCCGATGTCGTGTGCGCTCAAGCCCGCCGCATGCAAGCGCCCGAGCAGGGCCGCGCTGTCTTCCGCGCGCACCTGCAGCACCATGCCCAGTTCCTCGCTGAACAATGCCGCAAGCGCCGCCGGCTCCTGGCCCGGCACCTCGATGTCCAGCCCGCAGTGTCCGGCGAAAGCCATTTCGCACAGGGTGACGAACAGTCCGCCGTCGCTGCGGTCGTGGTAGGCGAGCAGCCGGCCTTCGGCGCTCAGCCGCTGGATCAGCTCGAAGGCCGCTTTGAATTGTGCGGGATCGTCGAGATCCGGGACCGCCTCGCCGAACGCGCCATAGACCTGCGCCAGCGCGCTGCCCCCGAGCCGGTTGCGGCCCGCGCCGAGATCGACCAGCAGCAGCCGCGTGGCGCCGCAATCCCTGCGCAGCTGCGGCGTGAGCACGCGGCGCACGTCGGCGACCGGCGCGAAGGCGGAGATCACCAGCGTCAGCGGACTGGTCTGCGTGCGCGCGACGCCGTTCTGCTCCCAGACCGTGCGCATGGACAGCGAATCCTTGCCGACCGGAATGGCGATGCCGAGCTGCGGACACAACTGCGCGCCCACCGCGCGCACCGCGTCGTACAGCCGCGCGTCCTCGTCGTCGCAGCCCGCCGCCGCCATCCAGTTGGCCGACAGGCGCACGTCGGTCAGCTTCTCGATCGGCGCGGCGGCGAGGTTGGTCAGCGCCTCGCCCACCGCCATGCGCGCCGAGGCCGGCGCATCCAGCAGCGCCAGCAGCGGTCGCTCGCCGAGCGCCATCGCCTCGCCGGTGAACGCTTCGAAGCCGGTGGCCGTGACGGCGCAATCGGCCACCGGCACCTGCCAGGGACCGACCATCTGGTCGCGCACCGTCAGCCCGCCGACGGTGCGATCGCCGATGCTGATGAGGAACGTCTTGGCGGCGACCGCCGGCAGCCGCAGCACGCGTTCCGCCGCTTCCTTGAAATCCAGGCCCGCGCCGGCGAAGGGCGCGTTCGCGCCGCGCTGGCGGCGCGTTTCGCGCGTCAAGCGCGGCGGTTTGCCGAACAGCACGTCCATCGGCAGTTCGACGACCGGGGTGCCTGCGAGGCTGCTGCCCGCTTCGCCGGCGGCGCTCGGTGGGGATTCGTCCCGCACCCGCAGCAGCGGCTCGGCGGTCGCCTCGCCCACCACGGCCCAGGGACAGCGTTCGCGCGCGCAGATCCGCTCCAGGCTGGGCAGCGCCTGCGCAGCCACGGCCAGCACATAGCGCTCCTGGGCCTCGTTGCACCAGATCTCCATCGGCGACAGCGAGGGATCGGCGGACTGGATGGCACGCAAGCGGATCGCCGCGCCGCGGCCGTCGGCGTGCACCAGCTCCGGCAGCGCGTTGGACAAGCCTCCCGCTCCGACATCGTGGATGGAGAGGATGGGATTGTCTTCCCCCAGCGCCCAGCAGGCGGCGATCACTTCCTGGCAGCGCCGCTGCAGCTCGGGATTGGCGCGTTGCACCGAGGCGAAGTCGAGCGCCTGGTCGGAGACGCCGGTGGCTTTCGAGGAGGCGGCGCCGCCGCCCAGGCCGATCAGCAGCGCCGGCCCGCCGAGCACCACCAGCTTGGCGCCAACCGGCACGGCGCGCTTGTGCACGTGCGGCGCGCGGATGTTGCCGTAGCCACCGGCGACCATCACCGGTTTGTGATAGCCGCGCAGGCGACCGTCCGGCTGCCGGCACTCGAAGGTGCGGAAATAGCCGGCGAGATTGGGCCGGCCGAACTCGTTGTTGTAGGCGGCGGCGCCGATCGGCCCTTCCAGCATGATCTGCAGGGCCGAGGCCATGTGCGCGGGCCGACCGACGTCGGCGGTGGCGAGTTCCCAGGGTTGCTCGAATCCCGGAATGCGCAGATGCGAAACGGTGAAACCGCACAAGCCGGCTTTGGGCTGCGCGCCGCAGCCGGTCGCCGCCTCGTCGCGGATTTCGCCGCCCGCGCCGGTGCCCGCGCCCGGATGCGGACTGATGCCGGTGGGATGGTTGTGCGTCTCCACCTTCATCAACAGATGCACCGGCTCTTCGTGCAGCGCGTAGCGGCGATCCGCCGCGGCGAAGAAGCGCGCCGCCTTCGGTCCCGCCACCACCGCCGCGTTGTCGCGGTAGGCGGACAGCACGCCATGCGGCGCGGCGGCGTAGGAACGCTTGATCAGCTCGAAGGGCGACTGCGGCTGGACCTCGCCGTCGATGACGAAGCGCGCGTTGAAGATCTTGTGCCGGCAGTGCTCGGAGTTGATCTGCGCGAACATCATCAGCTCGGCGTCGGTCGGGTTGCGGCCGGCCTGCGCGAAATACGCGCACAGGTATTCGATCTCCGGGCCCGACAGCGCCAGCCCCCAGGCGTGGTTCACTGTTTCCAGCGCGGCCCGGCCGCCGCCCAGCACGTCCACCGTGCGCAGCCCGCGCGCCGGCGGATGCGCGAAGATCTCCGCCAGCCGCGCGGGCTCGCCGAGCACGCTCTCGGTCATGGGATCGTGCAGCTCGCCCCACAGTGCGGGCGGCAGTTCGCCGACGCCGTCGAACAGGTACGCGCGACCGCGCTCGATGCGCTCGACGGCGGCCAGACCGCAGACGCGCGCAATGTCGGTGGCCTTGGACGACCACGGCGACACCGTGCCCAGCCGCGGCACGACGTAGAGCGCGGCGTCGGCCGGCGCGAAATGAGTCCCGTCCGCGCCGAGCAGACGCGCGAGCTGGGCGCGCGGCACGCTGCGGTGCTCGACCAGGAAGAACTCCTGCACGCGCAGCGCACGCAACGCGGGTTGCGCGGCGCGCAGGCGTTCGAACAAGCGGCGCGTGCGGAAATCCGGCGGACTGACCGCCGCCGTGACGAGGTCCGGTTTCACTTCACTTCGCACCAGTCCAGCCCCCGCTCTTGATGCGCGCAGGCGATCCAATCCGGCGTGCAGTTCAAGGCCGCCGCCGCCGCGCGGCGCGCCAGCTCCGGCGTGTTGTTGATCTCCGACAGATGGATCAGCACCAGATGCCGCAGGCGCGAACAGTCGATCGCGGCGAGCAGCGCGGCGGCCTGGGCGTTGCTCAGGTGACCGCGGTCGCCGGCGACGCGGCGCTTGAGCGCGGCGGGATACGGCCCGCGGGCGAGCATCTCCCCATCGTGGTTGAACTCCACGAGCAGCGCGTGACAGCCGGAAAGCACCGCCCGCATGTGCGGAGTCACGCTGCCGGCGTCCGACAATACGCCGACGCGGAACGCTCCGTCGCCGAACACGTACTGGCAGGGCTCGCGCGCGTCGTGCGGCACCGGGAACGGTTCGACCGCCAGATCGCCGATGGCGAAGGGCTGGTGCGGGCTGAAGTGGCGCAGCAGGTCCGCGTCCGGCGCCTCGCGCCAGGACTTGCGCGTGCCGGGCGTCAGCCACACCGGCAGGCGGTAGCGCTGCGCCAGCCGCGCCACGCCGCTCAAGTGATCGGCATGTTCGTGGGTCACCACGACGGCGTCCAGGTCCTCGGCGGCCAAGCCCAGCCGCTGCAGACGGGCTTCGGTTTCCGCCAGCGGCAGGCCGCAGTCGAGCAGCACGCGCGTGCGGCCCGCGCCGATCACGGCGGAATTGCCCTTGCTGCCCGAACCCAGCATGGCGAAACGGATCATGGCGCGAGGCCTGCGCCCGGCCGCCGTCCCGCTGCGGCCCGCCCCGCTGCGGGCTTACTTCTTATGCTCGCCTCCGCTGGTAAAGAGCGGGAACGGCATCACCTTGGCCGATTCTCCGCCGGCGAGGATGCGCGCCGCGCCCTGCTTGCTGACCTCGTCGATGCGCACGATGGCGTGCACCGGCAGATAGGTGCGCACCACGTTGGCGAACTCGGTCTTGAGCTTTTCCTCGGTGGGATCGACCAGCACCCCGCCTTTTTCGCCGAACACCAGCTTTTCCACCTCGACGAAACCGAGCAGGCCACCGTGGCTGACGCCGCGCGCGTAGATCTCGTAAACCTGCCCCTGATTGTGGAAGGTCACGCGGTAGAGTCGCTGGGAGCTCATGGTCGGCGGCGTCTGGCGGCGCGCCTATTATCGCGGATTTCGGCCCAGCGTGGGACCGCGGCGGCAGGCCCGCGCGCCGCGTGGCGCTTCTTTCAGACGGATCGGTGCAGGGGCGGCAGCTCGCCGCTGACGACGAAACGTGCTTCCTCGGCGATGTTGGTGGCGTGGTCGCCGATGCGCTCCAGGCTCTTGGCCACCGTCACCAGGCTGACGCCGGTTTCGATCCACTCCGGCGCCTCCCGCATGCGCGCCAGCAGCTCGCCGATCAGGCCGTGGTACATGCGGTCCAGCTCGGCATCGTCGAGCCAGGCGCGCTCGGAGGCGGAGGCGTCGGCACCGACGAAGGCCTCGACCGCCTGCGTCAACAGCGTCTGAGCCTGGCCGCCGATCCACAGCAGGCGGCCGACGATCTCCGCCGGCAGCGGCAGGTGCTGCTCGCGCAGCCGTTTGGCCATGCGCTTGACATGGTCGCCGATGCGTTCCAGTTCGCGGCTCACACGCTGCGCGGCGACGATCACCCGCAGATCGCGCGCCACCGGCTGCAAGCGGGCGATCAGTTCGAGCGCTTCGCGGTCGATGTCGCCGCGCTGCGCATCGATCCGGTCATCCGCGGCGATCACCGCGGCGAATTCCTCGCCGTCGCCGTGGCGCACCGCCGCCAGCAGTCGCGCCAACTGCGCCCGCGCGCTGGCGCCCATGTCTTCGACGCGCCGAATCAGTTCGCCAAGATGGGCGTCATAGACGCTCAAGGTATGGGGTGCGGTCTCAACCATGGCCGGCCGGCTCACTCCGTGTCGCGTTGCTGGGTTCCGAACTCCGCTGCGCCTTGAGCCTCGGCGCCGTGACGCGAGGCTTCACCCAAACCGCCCCGTGATGTAGTCCTCGGTGCGCGTTTCCTTCGGCCGCGTGAAGACCTGCTGGGTCTGGCCGAACTCGACCAGCTCGCCCAGGTACATGAAGGCGGTGTAATCCGCGACCCGCGCCGCCTGCTGCATGTTGTGGGTGACGATGACGATGGTGTAATCGCTCTTGAGCTGGTAGATCAGCTCCTCGATCTTCGCCGTAGCAATGGGATCCAGTGCGGACGTCGGCTCGTCGAGCAGCACGACCTCCGGCCGTACGGCGATGGTGCGCGCGATGCACAGCCGCTGCTGCTGGCCGCCGGACAGGCCCAGGCCGCTGGAGTGCAGCTTGTCCTTGACCTCGTCCCACAGCGCGGCGCGCTTGAGCGAGCTTTCCACCCGATCGTCCATCTCCGACTTGGGCAGTCGTTCGTAGAGGCGGATGCCAAAGGCGATGTTGTCGTAGATCGACATCGGAAAAGGCGTCGGTTTCTGGAAAACCATCCCGATGCGGGCCCGCAGCAGGTTGAGGTCCTGCCGCTGCGCCAGGATGTTCTCGCCGTCGAACCACACTTCCCCTTCGGCGCGCTGCTTGGGATAGAGATCGTACATGCGGTTGAACACGCGCAGCAGGGTGGACTTGCCGCATCCCGAGGGGCCGATCAAAGCGGTGACCTTCTTCTCGTACACCGGCAGCGCGATGTTCTTCAGTGCCAACGACTCGCCGTAATAGAAATGCAGATTGCGCACGGAGATTTTCTCCGGCAGCGCAGCGGCTTCCGTCCCGTGAGACTCCTGAGCCTCGATGGTCGGCTTTTTCAGCGCCACGCCGCCGAGCGCCGCGGTCCGCTCGTTCATGACTCACTCCCAGTGCGCGCGACGGACAAGGCTCGCGCGACGATATTCAGCGCCAGTACCGCCGCAGTGATGATCAGTGCTCCGCACCAGGCCAGCTCCTGCCAATCCTTGTAGGGCGACAGCGCGAACTGGAAAATGACGACCGGCAAGTTGGCCATCGGGGCGTTCATGTCGGTGCTCATGAACTGATTGTTGAGCATGGTGAACAGCAGAGGCGCGGTCTCGCCGGCGATGCGCGCGACCGCGAGGAGCACACCCGTGATGATGCCGGCGCGTGCCGCTCGATAGGCGACCTTGAGGATCACAACCCAGCGCGGCGAACCCAGGGCTGCGGAAGCCTCGCGCATGCTGTCCGGCACGAGGCGCAGCATGTCCTCGGTGGTGCGCACCACCACGGGCAAAACCAGTAAGGCCAGCGCCACACCGCCCGCCCAGGCCGAAAAATGCCCCATGCGCACCACCATCACCGTATAGACGAATAGACCGATGACGATGGAGGGCGCCGACAGCAGCACGTCGTTGATGAATCGCACCACCGTGGCCAGGCGGGTGTCGCGCCCGAATTCGGCGAGGTAAGTGCCGGCGAGGATCCCGACCGGCGTGCCCAGAAGGGTCCCGACCAGGGTCACGACGATACTGCCGTAGATCGCGTTGAACAGGCCGCCGGCGCTGCCGGGCGGCGGCGTCATCTGCGTGAACACCGCAGGCGACAGGCTGCCGACGCCTTTCACCAGCAGGGTGCCGAGAATCAGGAACAACACCAACAGACCCGACATCGCGGCGGCCGAGGCCAGCGTCATGACGGCGCGGTTGCGCCAGCGGCGACGGCGGTAAATCGCGGCATTCATCGAACTTTATCCCTACCGGCCCGCGCGGCGTTCCAGTTGCAGCAGCAGGTAACGCGCGGCCGCCAGCACGAGGAAAGTGATGAGGAACAGGATCAAACCGAGGGCGATCAGTGCCGAGGTATAGAGTGCGCCGGTGGCCTCGGTAAACTCGTTGGCGATCGCCGCCGAAATCGTCGTGCCGGGCGCGAGGAGGGAGGGCGCGATCCGGTGGGCGTTGCCGATGACGAAGGTCACCGCCATGGTTTCGCCCAGCGCGCGGCCCAAGCCCAGCATGATGCCCCCGATCACGCCGGTGCGGGTATAGGGCATCACCACGTTGCGCACCACCTCCCAGGTGGTACAGCCGAGGCCGTAGGCCGATTCCTTCAGCACCGCCGGAACGGTTTCGAACACGTCGCGGGTCACCGAGCTGATATAGGGCACCACCATGATGCTGAGGATGATGCCGGCGGTGAGCACGCCGATGCCATAAGGCGGGCCGGCGAAAAGCCGGGAGAAAACCGGCACGCCGGAGAAAACGGAAATGATCAGGGGTTGCACCTCCTTCTGCAGGAAGGGCGCCAGGACGAACAGACCCCAGATGCCATAGATGATGCTGGGAATGCCGGCCAAGAGCTCGATGGCCGTGCCGATCGGTCGCTTGAGCGGCCGCGGGCACAGTTCGGTGATGAAGATCGCCACGCCGATGCTGACCGGAATGCCGATCAACATGGCGATGAAAGAGGTCACCAAAGTCCCGTAGATCGGCCCCAGTGCCCCGAATTTCTCGGTCACCGGGTTCCAGGCTTCGGTGGTGAAGAAGCTCAAGCGCTCGGCGCGCAACACGGGGACCGCGCCGTAGATCAGCGAGACGATGACCCCGCCAAGAAGCACGAGCACCAAGATCGCGGACAGTCGGGTCGCCTCGCGCAAGGCGACGTCGCGCAGGTTGTGCCAGCGCAAAGCGGCGGCCGGAACGTCCAGTGCCGCGGTGGAAGAGCGAATGGACACCGAGGCGATGTGATTCACGTGAGGAAGCCCTACTCTACTTGAAAGCGCGGGGGGTCGGCGACCGTATGCCGACCCCCCGGTGCTTAGGCTTTACTTCCAGATCGGCTGGCCCGCGCCGTCCTTGATGTTGTTTTTCCAGGACTGCTCGACCAGTTTCACGACATTCTCGGGCATCGGGATGTAATCCAGTTCCTCGGCCATCTTGGCGCCGTTCTTGTAGGCCCAGGCGAAGAACTTGAGCGCTTCCAAGGCGTCCTGCGCGTTGGGAACTTGCTTGGGCATCAAGATGAAGGTGGCCCCGGTGATCGGCCAGCTCTTCGCCCCGGGCTGGTCGGTCAGGATCTGGTAGAAGCCGGGGGCATTTTCCCAGTCTGCGTTGGCGGCGGCGGCCTGGAAGGTCTCGGTACCTGGCTCCAGGACCTTGCCGGCCTTGTTGATCATCTTCATGTAAGTGAGCTTGTTTTGCTTGGCGTAGGCGTACTCGACATAGCCGATCGCGCCCTCGAACTGCGCGACATTGCCGGACACGCCCTCGTTACCCTTGGCGCCCACGCCCACCGGCCACTCCACGGAGGTGTTGGAGCCCACCTTGTCCTTCCATGCCGGACTCACCTTGGACAGGTAGTCGGTGAAAATGAAAGTGGTCCCCGAGCCGTCGGAACGATGCACCACCACGATCGGCTTGGACGGCAGCTTGACGCCGGGATTGAGTTTTTTGAGTGCCGGATCATCCCATTGGGTGATCTTGCCCAGATAGATGTCGGCCAGGGTCGGTCCGTCGATGACCAGCTCGCCCGGCTTGATGCCAGGTAGATTGATCGCGGCCACTTCGCCGCCCATGACCATCGGCCACTGGGTGAGGCCTTTCTTCTCGAGATCCTCGGGCTTCAAGGGCATGTCGGAAGCCCCGAAGGTGACGGTCCGCGCCTCGATCTGCTTGATGCCTCCGCCGGACCCGATGGACTGGTAGTTCAAGCCGATCCCGGTCTCCTTCTTGTAGGCGTCCGCCCACTTCGAGTAGATCGGATAGGGGAAGGTGGCGCCGGCGCCGGAGATGTCGCCGGCCAATGCCGCCGGGACGCTCGCCGCCGCGGCTGCGGCCAACACCCAGGGTCGCAACAATGCCTTCTTGAGGTTCACGATGATTCTCCCGTATCGGTTGGGAAAGGAGGGCCAACAGCAGGAACTCCGGGTAAGGATACGGGACGCAATTGACAGTTTTTTTGCACTCCTTGCGCGGCGCCGGCGAGGAAGCCGCAAACCTTTCAGCGCGATGCAAAAATGCGGCGCAACCGCAACAG